>OLNC01000383.1_pt1 | contig 47756 bp, 65 predicted proteins | sample 1672011 | NCBI WGS metagenome assembly OLNC01 (sample SAMEA3136636, study PRJEB25190) | human gut metagenome | biome: human gut; feature: human-associated habitat; material: faeces | place: Austria | collected 2013
TGGACTGCTTCCCAAGCAGTAGGTGGCGAGTTCGAGACTCGTATCCCGCTCCAAAACAAGCGCATATTTAACGATAAATCGTTGAATATGCGCTTTTGCTTTTATATAAATATTGACACGCTCACCACCTATAAGCGCTCATAAGCACTCGTAAACCTGTACGTAAACCGGTATGAACTATCCCGAATAACAGGACTATATAGCGATAGAATAATTTTTCAGAAAAATTTTATAAAAAAATAAAGCGGCGGGCCGCCCATTGGGATGCCCGCCGCTTCTCTTATTCCTCGTCGTCCTTAGTCTGCCGTTCTGCGGCTTTCTTCCCGGCGGCCAGCAGTTTCAGCAGGCCATCAGGGACATCGGCACCCATGTGGGCGGCGTTCTCGGCGATAGAGCCGAGTTCGGTAAAAATGTACCACACCAACACCACCGGCAGGATCAGATTCTGGTACGTAATGCCCAGGCCGGGCAGGTTTTCGACCGCGATGCTGAGAACCGCATCGGTCAGTGCAGCCACGCAAACTACCACGATCATACCGGCCTTGTGCCAGATGCCGTCTCTGGCCACAGAACTGGCCCACTCTCCCCTGCTGGCAGCGGCCGCGCTGCCGGAGAGCCAATCCAGCACCATGCAGGCAGCCCAGGCCACCACCAGCCAGCCCAGCCAGCCGAATGCCGCGGTAAAGGCACCGCAGGCGGCAGCGATCACCGCCTTGACCCACAGGAAAATGTTGTCGTCTTTCATGGTTTGCTCCTTTCGTTCACGCTGCCTGCGCGGTGCCCTTGGCACCTACGGCGGACAGCTTGTCCAACACGGCCTTGGCATCACCCTGGGTGATGGGGCCGACCTCGATGTTCTGGTGCGCCATCTCGGTGTCGCTGAATTCTGCCCAGTACAGCCGCATGGCCACCAGCTGCAGCTGAATTGCAAGACCGAACACCGCCATGGCCTGTGCGTTGGTCAGGTTGCTGGCGCAGATGGTCTGCAGCGTGGAGGTGGCGGGCTTGTCCTCGGCCGGGCGCTCGACCGCATGCTCGCCGGGGCCGTAGGTGTAGACGGTGCTGCTGGCGGTGGTGAAGTCGTCATCCAGCCAGGTCAGCGGGTTGGTGCGTTTGCCGCCCAGCAGGACCTCGAAGTGCAGATGTGCGCCGTAGACGTTGCCGGTGGCACCGCTGTAGCCGATCAGCTGACCCTCTTTGACCTTTTCTCCCTTGGCAACAATGAACTTGAACAGGTGGGCGTACCGGGTAACAAGGCTCTGCTGCCTGTAGTCGGCGTGGCGGATGTCCACGTAGTTGCCGTAGCTCTGCATGCTGCGCTCGTCGGTGGTGTGGCCGTCCCACAGCTGGGTGGCCGACACCGTGCCGTCCTCGGCAGCGTAGACCGGGCGCACGGCGGTGTTGCCGATCTGGGTGCGCAGGTCGATGCCGTTATGGCTGCGGCCGCTGTTGTAGTGCCAGCCCTGGGTCAAAATGTGCTGATCCAGCGGCCAGCGAAGTAAAACTTCACCATTCGATAATCTCATTTGAAAACTCCTTTTTTATGTTCTCAGCCACCAGTTCATCACAACGTCCGAACTGGGCTTTTCTTCTACCAACGCCGTGATGGTCCCGGCCCCGGTGTAGACCAGGCCCGCGTTGATCTTGTCCATCGAATCGGCGAGGATCACATCGGTAGCGAACACGCCAGTCTTGTTGGTCGAGCCGAGGCTCAAAAACATGCTGTTGGCGGTCAGGTTCGGTGCGACCGAGATCTTCTTCGAGGGGTACACGGTCTGCTTGTAGGCAAAGCCCTGGGCTTGCTCATCCGTGGAGGCGGTCGTCCAGCTGTCCACGTAAAAGGTGGCGTAATACTCCCACGGCAGGGCAACGTAGAGGACTTTGTTCTGCACCGGGTTAGCGCTGCTGCCGGACAGTGCGGCATCGACCGTGGTTTTGTTGGCTCCCGATTCAATGCCGTTCAGCTTGGAGTACTGGGCCATGCTCATCAGGCCGTTGCTGTAGTCCGAGGCCAGATCGTAGGTTGTGTTGGAATTCGGAATGCCCAGGCCGGTGATGTCGCTTTTCTGCACAGCAGAAACAGCGATGACGTGCCCCAGGCTGTCCACGGTGATTTTGTACAGGCCGCTGGTCCGGGCGGTATGCGCGGGGTGAGTGTACTTGTTCGCGCCCTCATCGATGCCTTTCAGCTTTGTCACGGCGCTGGGCGGCATTAGGCCCGCGGCCGTTTCCGTGGCCTCGGGAATCGTAACGGACTCACTAGTGGGTGTAACGTAAAGTACATCCTCATCCAGCGTACCGGCCTCTTTCATTGCCTCGTACTCATCCTGAGATACCGCAACAACCAACTTTTTTTCAGGGGTAAAATATAATTGATTGGGGTCGATCTGGTTATTCTTTTTCGCATCTGCATACTGCTCCGCGGTAAGAATATTCATTGTGAATTCGCTAATCGTTTCTGTAGTCTTTGCCAAAATCTCACCCCTTTACGTAGTTGGTATCAGTGCTAAACGAATTTGCAATATCACTCTGTTCTACCCAAATACTGTTTACTTTTTTGTAGACCTTTTCTATAAAAGCAACCTTGACCCAGCTGTCATTTACCTTAGTGCTCAAAACAGGGCCAGAAGATCCGCCACCAGTGTAATCTACAGTCAGATCAGCGCCGTAAAAACGCAAAGTATGGCTGTTGTTTGCGGATAGCGAGCCGCGTGTACAGGTAATCAGCAAGATAAGCTCGTCCAGGCTCTCACGATCCCACCAGCCGGTATCGTTAAAAGTCTGAGCCACCGGGGATGTTCCCAACTCAATTTCGCCGCTCAACCCGGCCGTGCCGCAATACAACTGTGCAACACCGCTCAAAATATACGGTGACGCATTCGAGATTCTGGCCTTTATCTTACAAGAGATAGAATTGATTTTGGCATCTGTCGGAATCTTTGACACATCAAATTTGACTGCCAGCTTAGAAACCGCACCACCACCTTTGTTCAGGTTTAGCACCGCAAAGGTGTCACTGCTTGAACTGGTGAGGCCATTTGAAAGCGGATAAGACGCATCTACCGAAATATACGATGAGCGTTGGCCATCATATCCTGCAGGAACCAATGTTACACTTGCCATACATTAGCCCCCAGTCTGCAAATACAAATCGCCATTGCTGCCGGTCGAAGAACTGGGCTCGGAACTACCGATGTAGTATTTCTGGATGACAACGGTCCCCGCTACCCCAAAGATGGACTTGCCTGCCAGAATATTGCCGCCAACGAGGTTGGCATCGCCTTTAATGGTTTGCGTCCCGGACAAATACTGCCCAGCTGCAATGACCTGGTCGGTGCTTTTCGGGGTATAGGTCGCCGCCGCCTTTTTGGTGACACCGCTGCCAATGTACCCCGCGGGCACGGCTTCCACCGTGACCTGGCTCATGCCATCGTAGCCGGTGTCTGGGGTCACGGTTTGCTGGCTCTCGGTCGGCGTGACCGTCTTTTTCTGCAGCTTGGCAGCGCCAGCCCCCGCAAAAATACTGACTTTCTTGTCGCCTAAGTAAACGGGCATATTCTCACCACCTGCAAATTTTAATCGTTGTCTGCGCTTCGGGTGTGGCCCAGCTGCCATCGCCGCACAGGTACTTCTTTTCGTCCCCGGCAGCGGGTGGCGGTACCAGGCCGGATGTGCCCGCGCCCTCGGCACTGGCCCCGGTGAACACATCCGGGGGCGTATATTCGCCCTCGATCTGTTCCCCGGCCGCATTGTGGGCGGTGTGTCCGGCCAGCAGGGTGGCCCTGGTCACGGTGTCCCCGGTCAGGTCCAGCAGGGTCTCACTGCCCAGCATCACCTTGTTCACCGCCATGGTTAGCCCCCCACCGTCAGGGTCTGGCCGCCGGCGGCATTGTCCACGTAATTGGTCGGGATGGCCGCCACCGTGACCTGCGACAGGCAGTTGTAGTCTCTGTCGGGCAGGACGGTCTGCTGCTCAAAGGTCGGGGTCACGCTCTTAGCCTGGGGCTTCATGCCCTCAGAGGAGGACATGGAACCCTCCACGCCCAGGATGGTGACACCCTCGCGGATGTTGGCAGGCACCAGCTTGGCCTGCTCGGTCTCATCGATTTCAGCGCTGCCGCTGCCATCGTGGAAGCCCATGGGGATGGTGTACTTGCCGTCCTTTTGGGTGATTTTCCCGGCTACGGCCCCGTTGTTGGGCATCGTGCCGGTCAGCTTGGCACCGCGGGCGTAGGCGGTCTTGCCCTCCAGCATCTCGGCCACGGCGGCGGTGGCATCTGAAGAGTCCACGTCCTTGGTGTTGGTGCCGGTGATGGGCGCGCCGGTCTTATCGTGGGCAGTAATGCCCTTGGCCAGCTTGTCCGGGGTCACGCTGTCGGCGGTCAGGTCGAGCTTGACCTCTTTGCCGATGATGACTTTGTTTACATATTGGTTAGCCATTGAAATATTCATCTCCCATAATCAGGGTCACGCCGCCGCAATCGTTGGAGACCTCGTACCGGGGAATCTTTCGCACGGTCACATCGTCCGGCATCAGCTTGTCTTTGGTTTCCAGGCGGGTCTCCTCGTAGGTGCGCGGGGTCACGGTGGTCTCGCCCTTGTACTGCGGCGCGGTGGATAAAATGGTGGTCTGCCCCAGGTCGGCGGCCAGATCGGCATCGGTGCCAAACTCCACCACAAAGGCGGAGGGTGCGGCAAACTGTACGTCTAACGTCATGTAAGCACACCATCTTTCAGAATCTGGCTGACCGGCACACGGAACACCTGTGAAGCCATGCGGGCAGATCCAACGCCAACGCGCAACTGAATTTGCAATTCCGTGTCCCCGCGAAGCTGCAGCGTTTCCTCCTCGGTCAATGTGCAGGAAAGTACATTACCGGACATCGTCACGTCCGGCAGGCCGCGCTCAAACAGCAGTTCGCCGCCCTGTTTGAACGCAACGGACAGCATTGAGATGGTCTCGCACTCGATGGGCAGCGTAAAGGTAAAGGTCGGGGTCGTACCGCGATACATATCACACCACCTCGAACCACTCGGTATCGGTCAGCGCCGGGGCCGCGCCGTCCTGCAGGGCCATGTACAGTTTGTCGCCGTTGGTGTAGTAGTAGCCGGTGCAGACGGTCATGCCGTCCACCCAGTACAGCGGGCGGTCGTTGGTTCCGTAGGCGTTGGGGTCTTCCTGCAGTTCCCACGCAAAACCCGCCGTGCCGCTGTAGGTCGGCACCCACTTGTAGCCCAGCTTCGGGGGCATGGTGGGCTTGGCCTCGGTGGGGATCTCGGCCAACATCAGGGAGAGTTTGGTCGCATCGTCCAGCACAATGGTGCTCGCCTCGATCTCCGCCTGCTGCCGCTCGGCCAGTTCGGCCACGGTGTAGCGGTGGTACAGCTGGCAGTCCTCGTACACATCGTAGCCGGAGATGATGTGCTCAAGGCCTTTGGGGTCGTCCTCGGTGACAGTGCCCTGCATCACTTCCCGGCTCTCCGGCACATGCTCGGCAACCTGCCTGGCGGTGTAGAGATAACCGGCTGACAGGTCGGGAGAGGTCAGTTCCTCGTTGGTGATTTCATCGTAGATTTTCATTTTGTACCTCGTTATTTGTAGACGTAAATTTCTACAGTTAAGGACAGATTGTTGGCGTGGTAGTCATACTGTGTATATGTCCCCTTCAGGGTTAAAACCGAGTTGGAAAAACCGGTAATTTTCAAATTCGTGAAACTACGGCTTTGCTTTTCGGCAGGGCTGGAAGTAAAACCGGAAATACGAACGAAAAAGTCCTCCGCCTTTTTTCCTGCCACATTAAATTCTGAAAGGTCATACGTCTGAAACGAGCTTGTGGCGGTACTGCTGCCGTTAATAGGTGTAAATGTAACGGTCGTAAGCAGCTGCAATTTTTTGCCGCCCGGTGTTCTCGGTGACATTCCCATAAAATCACTCGCTTCCATTAAGTTGTAAGTATAATCAATGTTGCAGATGCTGTAGAATAATAATCCATGTACTGACTGGGGATACTGATGACATCTCCTGCACTTAATTTTTTTTCAAGGTCAAAACCGTTGTTAATAAAAGGACCGAAAATTGTAGCATCGTTGCATTTCAAATAAGCCTTATAGGCGGAATCCCGTGCCTGCACCCAGCCAATAAGCCGATATGTACCCGCTTTTTTAATATGGATTTCAAAAGCGCCATCTGAAGCGGTTGCCAATTTCTCGTTACAGTAAAGTGCCTTAATGCTTGCCGACCCTGTTCCGTATTCATAGATTTGTGCAAGCATTTTCCCTTTTGCGTTCTCACCCGGAATCCTCGGTGCTACACCCATCAGCAGTACCCCCGCGCAGCACATGCCGCAGATTTCTTACGGGGGGGGGTAAAACTACATACAAACGAATGTTTCATGCTAAACCTCCATCAACTTTGAATGACCCACCGCGCCCGGATTTCGGCGGTGGGCTTTTCTTTTACCTTAACCAGCACCGAATTGTACGCCGTGACCGTCACGCCGTCGTTGATGATGTCCTGCACTTCATTCAGCACATCATCGGTAGCGGGCACCCCGGTCTTGTCGTAGCCGATGCCGGACAAAAACTCGCTGGCAGCCGTCACCACCGGCGCATGGCTGTTCGCGCAGGTCAGCGTAGCCGTCTGCTGGTACAGCAGACCTTTGGCCTGGTCGGCGCTGCTGCAAGCCGTCCACCCGTTCAGCGTAAGCCTGGCGTAGTAGATGTTGGAGACCTTGTCGATCGCCTTAAAAATATCGGTCTGCCGCCCCTGCGGGTCATAGGTCGCTCGCATCATGGCCGAGGTTCCGGCGTTCAGCTGGTTCAGTTCGGCTTCGATTTTCTGCAAAAACGCTTCAAAGGCGGCTTCCATCACGCTGGTGTCTACCGCGTCGATGGTATCCCGCATCAGGCCGCAGACGCTGCCATCCAGCCGCAGGTCTACCACGTTGTCGGCGCTGATCTTAGTAGCGCCGGTGGGCCGGGTCACCCGGTACAGGAAGATCTCGTCATAGTCGTCACTGCGCCGCAGGCTGGGCAGCGTGGGGCTGGCCGAGGCCGTACCCTTGCGCACTTCCAGACCTGCGGTGTTGGCGTTTTTGTCGTACACCAGGGCAATGGCATCCCAACGGGGATTCACGCCGTCGGCATCCTCAAAGGTCAGGGTCACATCGCCCTGGCTGAACGGGAACGCCGCCCACTGATCGCTCACGTGGATGCAGCCCACGCCCTTGCCCACAGTGACCGTATTGTTGCCGTTGGTTTTGGCGGCAAAGCTGTCGGCGTTCAGCACGCCGCGGCTGCGGGCCGCATAGGCTGCGCCCAGCGCCACGCTGGTATACTGCTTATTGTCCAGCGGCCAGCAGATAAGCTCGGTCAAAGCACATCACTCCTTTTTAAAGGTAAAGTTGTCAAACACAGGGCAAAGGCTGCGCCCGGTGCTTTCGTAGATGATCTTGATGCTGGCCACCCGCGCGGTGGCTTCCAGGCCGATCTCCTCCACCCGCACCGGCACAATATCGCCCAGGGCGTAGTCCTGGCCGTAGATCATCTGGCTGTCGGCGGCGGTGCATTTCAGCTGCCGGGTCCCCAGGTGATTGGCCAGAGCTGCGCGGGCATAGTTCTGCACGGCGGTCTGGTATTCGGTTTCGGTGTAGGTTTTCTCGGTGGTGCTGCCGTCCGCGTTCTGCACGGTGTATTTGTGCTTTACGCTGCTGCCGTCCACCCACAGCTCGTGCCGGGCATTGCCGGCGGCTGTGATGTCTCCTACCTCGCAAAAATACCGGGTAAAGCTGTCCCCCTCGCTGGGTTCCTCGCCGCCGCACAGCACTACATTGGCGTAGTCGCTGGCATCCTCGGTATAGGTTGGGCTGGAAAGGTTCTGCATCCGGGTCGAAAAGTAGCCCATGTACAAATCGCTCCCCGGTGTGCTGCGGTCCTTGCCCTGCAAAAGTTCCAGCGTTTCGCTGCCGGTGGCCGGGTCAAAGGCGCAGCGCAGGCCAAACCCGCCGGTCTCGGCCAGCTGGGTCATGGCATCCAGGCAGGTCACCCATTCCAGGTCCACTGCCTCACAGGGGGCAGTAAAATCAGCGGCATCCGGCAAGGCCACTTCCAGCTCGCGCAGGTTGGCACGGCACAGGTCCAGCAGCCCTGCGGCTGCATCGGTCACGGTGGTCTTGCCCTTGGCTATCCGCTGGGCGAACCGCTGCAGGGTAAACTTGCCCCGCACGGTCAGCTTGCGGGCATCGCTGTCCAGTTCCGTGGCTACGATCAGCGCGGCCAGGCCGGGGGTGTCCGGGTTGTACAGCACGGCCCCCTGCACCAGCATGGCGCGGTTGGTGGCGGTAGCGCCGCACACCAGTTTGATCTCGCCCACATCGGCAAAGGCCGGGGCCCACTGCAGGCTGTTAGCGCTATCCACCATGCCTACGCGCTCCCCATTCTGGTACACATACAGGCGTAAAGCGTCAGACACCGGCCGCCACCCCCTTAGGTGCCGTCACTGTGGCGGTCAGGTTTTCGCGGCCCTCGTCGGCCGTCAGGCGCAGCACATTGTCGCCGGGGTCCAGCGTCATCCACAGGTCGCTGTCGTAGTCCAGCCAGCGGAACCCGTTCACCTCGGTACCATCGCTCTGGCGGTAGGTGCAGCCACGGGAACCATCCACCGTGGAGATGATGGCCGATTCACCGGGCAGCATTTCCTTGTTCAGTTTCAGGTAGCTGCGCTTGCCGTTGTGCCACAGCATCGGGTTCTTCACGCGGGCCGCAGCGGTCAGGGTCAGCACAAACTCGGTCTCGGTGCTGCCGCTGTTCACCACGGTAGTGTACACATCTTTTTTGTATTTGCTGATGTACCAGCTGCCGGCGGTCGAGACAGGGGTCGGGAACCAGCTGCCCTCCAGGCCGCCCAGCATGGTGGCTGCCGTTTCCACGGTGCGCCAGTAGGGGTACGCTGCTTTCAGTTTAAACTGAAAGTTCAAAAGGTGTTCCCCGCCGCTCACATCCGGGGTATGGGCGGGCAGCACATCCAGATACCAGGTGGTATCGCCCACAGTTTTCAGCCAGCGGGCGGCCTCTTTGGGGCGGATGAGCCGCTTCAGCAGCGCCTCGTTGGCATCCAGGTCCCGCAGGATGCTGCCGGTCACGGTCAGGCTGCGGCTGCCTACGGATTGCCCCGTGATGGTCTTGCCGGTCTGCCCGGTGGATTGCTGCTCGGTCATTTCTACGTCCAGGCCGTCATCGCCGGTCAGGTTCGTGATCCAGAGATCGCTGTCCACGGCAAAGCGGATGGTGCTGCCGTCCGCCGCCTGAAAAGCATATACAGGCACGGTCCTTGCCATGCGCACCTCCTTACGGGATAGCCCATTTCAAACGCTGGGCCATGGATTCCGCCTCCCGCGTCAGTTCCGATTCGGACAGGCTGTCGTGAGTGTGGAACTCGTTGTTCAGGTTTACGGTCATACCGCCCGGCTGCCAGGTATCGGCAGTGTTGCCAAAGCGGTTGTTGCTGCGCAGTGTACCGGCCACAGCTACCTGCATCGGCTCGGCCGTCGCGCCCGAAAGCCTCTCCGCCGCATCCTCGACCATCCACAGGTTGTCGGTAATGCCGCGGGAAAGCCCGGCTATAAAATCAGGCATCCACTGCTCATACATACGTAGCGGGCCGATGTCCGGGCGGGAAAAGTGCATGTAGGAGGCAATCGCCGAGGCTACGTTTTTCACGGCCCCGACTACAGCCCCGATGGAGCCGGTAATGCCCTTGACCAGCCCCATGATCATATCCTTGCCCCAGCCGATAAACTTAGCGGGCAGGCTCTTGATGTAGCTGATGCCGCCCTGCATGACCGAGGTGAAGCCGGATTTCAGTGCGCCGCCCATGCCCTGGATGCCGCTGCCCAGCAGCTTGATGACGCTGCCGCCCAGTTCAATCCAGTTAAAGGCGGTAATGACATTGGCAACCGCCAGCAAAATTTGCGGAATGTTCGCCACCAGCGTGGGCACAGCCTGAATCAGGCCCTGCCCCAGCATGATGATCAGCTGCACACCCGCTTCCAGCAGCTTGGGCGCATTGTCGTTGACGATGCCTGCAATATCGGTCACAATGCCCGGTATGTAGGTGATCATGGTCGGCAGGCCGTTGATAAGCCCCTGCGCCATGTTCAAGATGAACTGGATGCCGGTGTCTACCAGCTGGCCTGCATTGGCCCGCAGGTTGCTGGCCAGGTCGGCCGCAATGGGCAGCGCCTGTGCCAGCAATTGCGGGATGCCCGTAACCATTCCTTGCCCCAGCTGGGTCATCAGGTCGATGCCGCTTTGCAGCAGCTGCGGCCCTACGTTGGTGGTCAGGTCGGTGAAAATGCTGCCAAGCCCCTCGGCCAGACCGGCAAAGCCGCCGCTGGTAAAGCCATCCGTAAGGGTCTGCAGGTAGCCGCTGGCCAGGCTCACAGCTGCGCCCAGCTTGCCGCTGACCGAATCAAACAGCGCAATGCCCAGGTTGGCAGCGTTGGTTTTCAGGCTCTCCATCCGGTGGGCCATCGTGTCGGTCATGGTAGTGTAAGCAGTCTCGGTCGCACCGCTGCTGTCCACCATCTGGCCCAGTACATCGTTGAACTTCTCCGCGCCGGAGTTCGCCAGCGAGAGTGCACCCGTACCGGCTTCCACGCTGGACCACAGCGCCGCAAACTTGGTGGCATCGCCGCCCACGCTGTCATACAGCACCTGCAGCACGTCGCCCAGGCTCTGGCCGCTGTCCATCAGCTCGGCAAAGCCCTGGCCGGTCTCTTTTTGCAGGATCTTGCCCACGGTCGAGCCGGTGTCGCCCAGCTCGTTCAACATGGACTTGGTATAGGTGGTGGCCTCGGCGGTAGCAATACCGTTGGCCGTCATAATGGCCAGGCCGCTGGACAGGTTTTCCACATTCACCTTGTAGGCTGCCGCCAGCGGGATGACCCGGCCCATGCTGGCCGAAAGTTCGTCTACGCTGGTTTTGCCCAGGTTCTGGGTGGTCAGCAGCACGTCCGAAACATGGGTCGCTTTGTCGGCACCCAGGCCGTAGGCGTTCAGCGCCGTGGTCAGGATGTCGACCGCCGAGGAACTGCTGGTAAAGCCCGCAGCAGCCAGCTTAGCCGCCTGCCCCGCAAAGGCTACGGCATCGCCGGTATCTTGCCCGGCACTGATGGCCTGATAGGTCGCCTCGGCCAGATCGCCCGCCGCAATGCCCATTGTGCCGGAAAGGTCAGTGATCTGCTCTTTCAGCTCCCCAATGGGCACTTTGGTGGTATCGGCAATGGTTCCCACCTTGGCAACCTCCGTCTCAAAGGCGCTGCCCTCGGTAAAGGCAGCCTGCAGCATCTTGCCGATGCCCGCCGCCGCAAGGATCTTGCCCACTGCGCCGATCAGGCTCTTGCCCAGGCTCTGCCCGGCAGTAGCACCCGCAGCGGTTACTTCCCCGCCCAGCGCTTCACTGATCTTGCCGCCGATGCCGGTGGCCGAGGGGATGATCTCAACATAGGCTTTCGCCAGTTCGGTTTTGCTTGCCATGGCATCAGCCTCCCTTCAAAATTTCTGCTTTGGCCGCTTCAAACTCGGCAGCCGTGGCAAAGCCGGTTACCTTGCGGCGGTGAGCCGTGCCCAACAGGGTATCCAGCACCGGGGCAGGGCGGTTGCGGCCATGCTGGGCGTCTTTGGTCTTGCTCCACACCAGCAGCTGCAAACTGTCAGCCATCGCGCCCAGCAGCAGCGTGTCGGTCGTTATCGGGGCATGGTTCAGCGCCATGCAGGTGCGGCTTGTCTCCCGCAGGCCCCCGGCCAGGGTGGCCGCCAGCGGCAGCCCCAGGGCGCGCCAGTCCAGTACATTGTAGGTTTCCGCCATGTCGCACACCAGCTCGTCCGGGGCCAGCGCTGCCATCCGGGCCAGGGTCAGGAGTTTTTTCCCGCTTTGTAATCCAGCAGGATCTGCACAAAGTCGTTGGCGACAGCCTCGCCATCGACAATGCCGTCCTCATCGCGGTGGAGGTCGTACAGCTTTTTCTTCAGGTCTTTGCCCAGCAGCAGGTTCAGCGCATCGCTCAAACCGGCATCGCTGCCGCGCTCCACCTCCACCAGCGCGTCCAGCAGTTCCATGTTGTGGATGCGCTTTTCCGGGATGGCGTAAACAAAGCCGCTTTTCGTCTTACCGGTGATCATGCCGTTTTCTCCTTGATGTACTCGTAGTGGGTGTTGCCGTCCGTGTCCGGCGTGGCGGTGATGGTAATGTCATACCCCAGCGCTTCCTCATCGGCGTAGACGATGTCGTCCATCTCGGTGATCTTGGCTTTGGGCACGACCACGCGCTTCAACACGCCGTTCAGGATCAGCTCCACCACCCAGGCCTTGTCCTCGGCAGCGCTGCTGTTGGCCTTAACGGTCAGCCCGGCCTGGACGGTGCCGGTCACGTTGTCATCACCGTATACGGTTTTCAGTACGTCAGGGTTCAGCGCTTCCAGCAGCTTGAACTGGAAGGTGTCGTCCTTCTCTTTCTGGTAGGTGTACACGGTATCGCCGCCCCAGGCCTTGATCTTGTCACCGTCCGGGCTGTTCGCGTTGGTCAGGCCGTCCTCGCTGATATAGCCCAGGCACACAAATGCTTCATTCAAAGCGGTGGTGGCATCAGTGGGCAGCGTAGTGCCAACAGGCGCACGGTACACCGCGCCGCCGATCTTGGGCTTACTGGTGGTTACATTTTTGGTGTCTGCCATTACAGGCTCCTTTCCCGTGTCCAGTGTGGACACGCGGTTATTCGTAATAAGTCACCGCAAACACCGCCTGGTAGCGGTATTTTTGGGTTTCGGTATCGGTAAAATTGTAATCGCGCTCCAGCTTGCAGGCCCCCACCTGGTCAAGCGTGGGCAAAGCCAGCATGGCTTCGATCACGACATCGTCCAATTGTGCTGCCTGTAACAACGTGGGCGCGTAACTCTGCACGGCCAGGCTCATGCGGCGGATATGGTCATGCCGCTCAGCCCCGATGCGCTCCAATACAACAAAAGTGCCGGAGGCTCCCTCCGGCACTTCCATCGTCACAGGAACACCCAGCCGGTCGCGCAGATAATCCAAAACAGTCGTTTCGATCATCGCAAAGCCTTTTCTATGGTGTTGTTGTGGTAGTTGTCGCGGCGGGCCTCAGCAGTCTGGGGATACACGGTGGCAATGGCGCGGGTCTCTTTCTGCATGCTGTCCACAGCGTAGCCTGCACCGCAGCGGGCGGCAATCTCCTCGGCATGCTCGGTGCAGATGGCCTGCATCTCCTTGCTTTTCAAAAGCCGCCGCACCCCGGCGCTGTTCAGCTTGATTTTTACCTTAGCCATACCGTTCCACCTTTACCTGTTTGTTCCATGCCAGCGGTACAAGGCTTTCCATGCCCTGCACCACATCGCCGTAGGTGCGGAACTTCTGCCCGAAAAACTCCACGGTCACGTTGTGCCAATCATGGCTATCCCCTTTTGGCAGGGCCAGCGTGTAGGCCAGCCGCCTGCCAGTCAGGGTCAGTTCGTTCACGATGGCAGCGGTGTCCGGGGCACCAACCAGCACATTGTGCACGGTCACGGGCACTTCTTCATACACCGGCGCATGGAAAGCATCCTCGCCGGTCTGGTGCTTCTCGTACAGCACCACATCAATCCCCCGCAGCATCGCAAAGCCCCTCCACCGGGCTGGCCGCGCCGATGCGGTTGCCCGCACCCAGCAGCTTCTTCTCCAGTTTGGAAAGGTACAACTCCCCGGCGCTGCCGCTGCTGCCCATGGTCCAGCTCTGGGTATAGCCCAGCGCTGTAGCGGACCCCTGGGTAGCGCCCATGGGGTACAGCGGGGTCTCGCCGCCGGTGCCGTCACCCAGCAGGCGGCGCACCATCCGGCAGGAGACCAGCCTTTTCACGTCCGGGTCGGCCTCCCGCCCATAGGCGTCAATGATGGCAGCCGCTTCCTCTAATAGGTAAAAGCAGCGGTTCCGTTCCTCATCACTCAGGGTGCGGAACCCGCTCTCCACGTCGTCCAGATCGGCGTATCCCATGGGGTGCCCTCCTTATCAGGCCTCGGTGCGCTTGATGTACAGGGTCTGCGGCTTGGAGACCTTGATGCCGTAGACCTTGCGGCCCTGCACGGCGCTTGCACCGATGTACTTGCCGCTGCCGGCCAGATCCTGCAGGTGGACGGGGACCTGCCACTCCATCACGCGGTGGCACCAGTTCGGGTGGCCGCAGATGAACTCGGTGGTGGTCTTCTTGCTGGCCACGCGGGTGGTGTTCTCGTAATCCATGTTGTTGGATTCAAACACGTTGAAGCCCGCGATCTTACCGGCCACGCCCGCCTGCACCATCTCCTGAGACAGGTCGCCGCGCTTGATGAAATGCTCATCCAGCATCAGCACTTCCAGGTACTCGGGCGAGACGATCATAAAGCGGCCATCGGCAGGCACACCCTTGCGGCTCAGCACGCGCTTGGCCTCCAGCGCCAGCTTGTAGGCGTTGGCCTCGGTAGCGGCGGTCTTGGTGGCGCTGATGGTGGCGCCGCTGGCGGCCTGCAAAGCCTCGATGGACTTCTTGTCGATGGACAGGCCCAGGCTGTAACCGGCGCTGTCCAGGCGGTCGGCCACAATGCCATCGGGCACACTGGCGGCATCAAAGCCGTCGATCAGCTCGTTTACGGCCTCATCCTGGTCGATGTTCAGCTCCAGGTAGGTAGTGGTACCGGCCTCGGGGTCGATGCCGGTGGCCTTGTTGTAGTCCTTGACAGAGACCTCGGTATCACGCACCGGGATCTTGACCTTGCCCGCCTTAGGGTCGCCCTCGTAGCGGTTGTTAAAGATGTAGTTGTCACGGGTCACAAGCTGGTTGCGCAGCTTAGCGTCCACCAGTTTGCTCCAGCGTTCCTGATTTGCATGTGCCATAATTGGCTCCTTTCTGTAAAACTTACACTTTCAAGTTCGGATTCATCGACGCGAAAGCAGCCTCCACGCCGTCCACCATGCCGCCCTTGCCGCGGGCGGCGGCCTCGCCGCCGTCTTTCACGTTGGGGTAGCCGCCGGGGGCGGCATCAAAGGCCCAGGCCTTGTCTTTCACCAGGGCATCCAGCGCGGTCTTGATGTCGCTGGTGCGGTCCTTGCTGGCTTTCAGCGCCGCCACATCCAGCATCCCGCGGATGGCCTTTACATCGCGGCCGCGTGCATCGCGGATGGCACCGTCCAGGGCGGCATCAAAGGCAAAGCTGTCGGCCTGGTCGGTCAGCTGGCCCTGCAGCTTGGTGATCTGCCCTTTCAGGTCGGCCACGTCCACCCCCTCAAAGGCTTTCAGGCCGTCTTTGGCGGTGTTCAGCTGCTTGGTCAGGTCATCCACCTGGCCTTGCAGGCTGGCGGCCTTGGTCTTTTCGGCGGTGACGTCCCTGCCGTTTTCGCCCATCAGCCAATCCAGCTGTTCATCGGTAATGCCGGGGATCTTGTTCTTGACTTCTTCGCGTTTCATAAGGGTTCCTTTCCGCCTGCGCTTTGTTTACGCGGGTCGCATCCGCCTTGGCTGTGCAGTTTTACGCCATGCCGGGCAATTTTGGGTATAAAAAACGCCCGCCCCGGCCTCATGCGGCCAGAAACAGGCATAAAAAAACCACGGTGCGGTTGCATCGTGGTTAAAATGGATCTATCAACAGGAACGGGGAACGGCATCTGAACCGTTCCCCATCGATTGGCATTTGGCGGGTGTGCCCCTTCCCGCATTTCTTTTGGCCCAATGGGCGCGTAGCAGCACAATCTCTACTTCAAATGCAATCTTATCCTACGCTTATTATAGCAGATTCATTCCTTTATGTAAAGAACAGGATTCTTCTCCATCAGTTTTTTAAGATTCTTTTCACGAATCCGATAAAATGTCATAACAGAATTTTTGAAATCCGGGTTATCCGTATCCAAAACCAGCCGCAAGACGACATTCAAATTCGTGTCAGGAAGTTTCTTAACAGCAAATACAGTGCCTACGTTTTTTATGTCCTGAATCAGAATGTCCGGGGACAAAATGGATTCGCGTCCATATTGTTCAAACAAAAGATAATCCTCTGGATGTCGTTCCTTAATATGCGCGATTCGTTCATCCGTCACGACAACTTCTGTGGTCTGCAAATGACCAAACGTGGAAATGAGAGGAGAAGGGTCTAAGTTACCAAGAACTGTCAGCTCTATCTTCTTCACGCTCCCATCGCTGTCGATGGAACCAAGTATAGCACGATTCTGCGTGGATGTAAAGGCGGCTTTCCTCGCCGCATATGCTGCCCGCTTCTGGGCGTTGATGCGCTCCTTGTTGGCGGCATAATTCACCCGGCGCAGTTTGTTGATGTCCCCATCAGCGGCACGGTACTGGCGCAGGTACTTGTCCGGATCGTACCCGGCCACGGTGCTGCGCCCGTCAAACCGTATCGCGTACTCACAGTCGCAGTTGGCGTGGATGTGCTCGGCATGCCCGTCTTTGATGGCTGCCTGGCTGGCTTTCTGCCAGCCGCGGCTTGCCAGTGTCAGGCAAAAAGCGCAGGTGTCACCCTGGGGCACCCAGGCAAACTCGGCCCCGTCCCGCAGGGCATTTTTCAGGGTCGTGTCGGCTCCGGCGCGTTTGACCAGGCGGCTGACCCCGCTCTGTATCTGGGGCGGGCTGGCCTTGGTGGCCTGCACCATCCTGGCTATCTCGCCGTAGCTGGCCGGTTCGGCAGGCTCGGCGGCAGTCACCCCCGCCCGGGCCGCGGCGGCCAGGGCATCGTACATCTGGCAGGCCAGTTCGGCGCTGCCCTCGCCGTACTTTGTCACCAGCGCGTGGGCGTAGGCGATCAATGCATCGGTGTCCACGGTGCCGTGGGCGGCTATGTAATCAGCCATCAGCTGCCCGGCCCTCTGGTTCAGCCGGGCCAGGTGGGCCACATACTCACTCCACGTTTGTGCCGTCAGCTTCATCTTCGACCTCTAACAAAACCTGCTGCCCCCGCACCCGCTGCTCCTGGGCCTTGATGCGCAAAATGTCCGCCTGGTCAAAACCGATCATCTCCAAAAAAGTGTCGGTGCTGGCAAACTCCTGCCGGGCCGTGGCAATCTTGATGGCAGCGTCCGCGGTCACGGCTACGCTGGGCATCGCCGGGTTCTTGAAGTGGGCCATAACGTCCCGCTCCTCCTCGGTCAATTCATCCAGCGTCACGCTGCGGGCAATGGCCTGGGCCATCCGGGCAATGGTGCGCAGCGCGTCACCGTTGCCGGTGTTCAACTGCTGGGCCATCAGTACCAGGGTCTGGCTTTGTGCTAAAATCGCATCGCTGCTGGTGGGATTGGCATCATTGATCACGCCCACATCGGTCACGGTCAGGCCGGTGGCGGCGGCAAACTGGGTGGCGGTCATCCGCATTTTTTCCACATGGGGTGCCAGGCTGCCCTGGGCCAGCTGGCCAAACAGCGGGTTTTCGCCGGTCTCGGGGTTGCTGGTGGCCGTCAGCAGGCTGCCGACGTAGGTCTTGAACTTATCGTTCATGATGGCATCATACTGCTCATCGGTCACGCCCAGCAGATATTTCTGGGGCGTGGTGTCGAACTCCAGCGCCACAGTGGCGTTCGCAACAATGCGGACATAGTCGTCGATCAGTGCGCGGATGGCCTTTTTCAGCCGGGAGCGGCCAAAGGGTTTGTCGCTGGTGGCGTTCCAGATCAGCGGTTCCATCAGAGGGCGGCCCATACGGTGCCGGTGGCGTGTGGCTCGCCACTGGTTCTGCACCATTTCCAGCACAATGACCGCCTCATCGGTGTAAAAGTTGACAAGGCGGGGCACCCAGCGCCCTTTGAACTGCTCATCCGGCACGGTGTCAATGATGGCAAGCCCGCAGTCGATGCGCCCTTTTTCGCCGCTCCACAAAGCCGCCGCTGTGGCGGGGCTGTGGAACCGGATGCGGCAGCCGATGGCATCGTCGGCGTACAGCGTGACGAACACACAGCCATATTTCAGCTCATCCCGGCAGGCCTTGCTGTATTCAGCAATCAGCCGGTTATCGGCCACCAGCTGGGTCAGGGCTTCGGTGTTTTTGCCTACAAAACCGTCAAACATGCTGCGCGCAGCCAGCACATCCACGGTTTTCTGGCCCCAGTTGCAGCCGACCTCCAGCTTTTTGATGCCGCCGGGCAGCGCAATGCCGATGTTTACATCGTTCAGGGTGATGTGCCCCTCGTAGTATTTGTCTTTGGTCTCATTGTAGGGCTGGTGGTAGTTGAACACCTCGGCCAGCGTTGCCAGCTGCCGGTTTTCCTCTAGGGTCAGCCCCGTGATGCTGCCAAAATGCAGGTCGGTCATCTTTGCTCCTTTTAGCCGATGCGCATCTTGCGTGTCGGGTCTCGTTTGCAGGTTTTTGCGCCCCAAAGGGCCAGGGCACAGGCTTCCACCGGCAGGCTGTTGTCGCCGCCAAAGCCGTACCCGCCGCCGATGGGCCGCTTGATGGCGGTCACCGCGCTCTCGTTCAGCACCGTCTGGGGGCGATACCAGGTCAGGCTGTGCTCGTTCACGCTGTTGGTAAAACCGCCCACCGCCGCGATCACATCTTTCGTGCCGGGGCGGATGACGGAATTTTTCGCTTTCCAGATGGGGCGGATGCGCTCCACCAGCACGTCCACACCGTTGCGCCCGTCAACCACCACACAGCCCGCGCGGTCGTACCGGGCATTCAGCCAATCGGCCAGCCAGCCCAGCCCCTGCCCCGAGGGCCGCATCTCGATCAGCGAGACGCGGGCAGGTCCCTCTTTCGGGATGACCGCACCACACAGGCAGACGGCAGAACCATCGGCGGCAAACTTTACCCCGTAGGCGGTCTTGCCCTCGGGTTTCAGCTCATCGCTGGCGCACTGCTCCCAGGCGGCTTTGTTCAGGGCGTAGTCCAGCTGTTCAGCTGTTACCGGGCTCCACCAGCCCAAGCGCTCCCGGGCGAAGGTGTCGGGGTCCATCTGTTCCACCTCGCCCTCAATGGTGGTCAGCTGGATGCGCCGCCCCAGTGCCGGGTTGGTTGCCGCCCAGCGGCGCTTGTCGGTCACATCCCCGATTTCGGGTACAGAAAACTCAAACCAGGCGGTCTTGCGGCTCTCGCCTTCCAGCGCCTTGCTGCGGATGCCCCGGAACACCGTACCCACGGCGGTCTCATCGGGCGGGGTGCCCAGGTACAGCGTCTGCGGGTTCAGGCTGGCCGAGATGGCCGGCAGAAAGGATGCCTGCTGGTTCGCGTCCAGTTCCTGGGCCTCGTCAAAGATCAGCAGGTCGCCATGCTGGCCGCGGCCGCCGTTGCGGGTACGGGCCAGAAACTTGATGCGCGCGCCGGACTTCAGGATGATCTGCTCGCGCCCGATGGCCGTCTTGATCTCGGCCACATAGCGCCGCAGTTTCGGCCCCTCGAAAAAGTCTCGCATTTCCTCGAAGGTTTCGGTGGCGGTTTTCTGCAGATGGGCGGTGTAGATGACCTGCTCGTTGTACATCAGCATCCCGGCCTCGCTCCGGGCCTGGATCAGCAGGCTTTTGCCGTTCTGGCGCGGTACGCTGCCGCCCGCCGTGGGCGCGGCCCACTTGCCCGCCGGGGTAAACCCCATCCAGTCGTCCAGTACGTCACCTTGCCAGGGGTCCAGCACAGTGCCGCCCACCCGCACCAGCTTGGCAGCGTCAAACCCGTCCGACCGCTGGTACTCAGGCGCGATCCTTTCGGACGGCTCCTGGCTTCCCATCAGCGGCGCGCTCGCCAAGGATGTCGCTGACTTCGTCGCCATGGTTATTTGCTCCCTCGATTTCTTCAATTTCCCGGATGGTCTCCCGGTACTGTTTGGCCAGCGGCGGCAGCGCCTTGGGGTCAAGGCAGCTGTCAATGCTTTCTGCCAATACCCTGGCCAGTTCTTTCAGCTGTTTCAGCCGGTCGCCCCTGGCCGTCACGCTCTTCATCTTCATGCAAAAACTCCCTGTGTGTAAATCGGCGCTGGACAGGGCGAGGTCGCCACCGCGGGGGCCGGGGGACCCTCCCCCACTACCAGTTTCCATCGCTGATTTTGGGCGCTTTTGTGATTTTTTGCCCAGAATCTGTCCCGAAAACGCCAGTTTTGTTGCCTTTTTGCGCGTTGCAAAAGTAATGTGCAGGCTGCAAGTTGCCCCAATCCTCGGCCGCAGCGCGGGGCGAAGCATATCCGAACTGCCGCCACTTCGACACAGGTTTAATCTCATCAATGACAAAGGACAGCGGATGCGCGGCATCGGACGGTTCCTCGTAATGGATCGGCCCCAGCCTGCCGTGGCAGATACCGCACGGCCCACCCATGGCCCGCAGTCTGGCGCGGTACTTGCGGCGCAAGGCCCCGTTGGCATATCGGGGATTGCCGGTCGGTCGTTTCTCCATAGGCACCCCCCGGTGGTTATTTACAAGAGCCGCCCCGCCAGCACACAGACAGAAGAGAAAGCAAAGGATGTGTGAGCTTCTCCGGGCTGGCGGGGCAGATGGCACAGGCGGAAGGGCTTGCACCTTCATCTCGCGGTTTTGGAGACCGCTGCTTTGCCTTAAGCTACGCCTACAAAAAAATGCCCGGCATCTCAACCGGGCTGGGGCCTTATACACAGCCACGCGGCTGCCACACCGCGCAGGCCCCATGCTGCTAAGAGGAATCGCAATGGACAGCTCCGCATCTGTCCCCCGCAAACACAAAAGCCGCAAGGCGGTTTCCCGTTCCTTACGGCTTTTGACAGTAACATTATACCACTTTTACAGGGGGCTTTCGAGGGTCAATTCTTTTGACTTTCCTGCTCCTGCTTTTCCTTCAAGAGTTCCAAAACATTGATCATGGGGAAAGAAATTTTGCCTTGGTGATAAGTTAGAGCAGTTATAACTTCAAGTTTGCTGCGGGCGATTCCATAAAGAGCAGAAACACCATTCACCATAAGCATTTTAGTAAACGCTTCATCAGACATCTCATTAGATACAGAAAATTCACCCTCAATGACAAAATCAATATCGGTTTTGGCATCTTCATCAGCTTCAGACCTTACTTTGCATCCGATACTTAAAAGGACGCGACCGCGCCGAAAAGGATCCTCTTTGTTTAGAGGCAAAAGCATGGTGGAAAAATCCAATTCTAACGAGTATTGGGCGTCAGGGCCCAAACCAACAATAGAGTTGAGAATTTTACATTCCTTAACAGAACTTCCGACATAAGAAAAACCAGAAACTATTTCATCAAGTTTTATCATGCAGCTACCTCTATAGAACTATCACTAATATTGTCTGGAATGGGTTTTGATTTGAAGGAACGGAAACCAACATCTATTTTTGTACATTTTAGACTATTAGAAGGTGTTAAAGGATTTCGGATAGAGAGTCCAAGTACCTCGCCAATGGAAATTAAAGTATGCAATGTAAAATTACAATCGCCACTTTCCCACCGGGAAACCATACTTTGCGTTACACCCATTACTTTTGCAAAAGCGGTTTGAGTAAGATGCTTTGCTTTACGAGCTTCTTTAACAGTTTTTCCGATTTGCAATTGAATGGTTAACTCTGCGATGTCGGCGGTGCTCATAGGCTGGGCTAATTCCTCAACAAGGTTTTCAAGAGGAATGCAAAATTCTTTGTTGAGCATAAAGAAACCTCCTATTTGGTCATAGCATTCAAGCGCTCATGGGCGGTTGGAAAATATGACATATAAGATGAGATCTTTTTACCAGATCTCTCATGGAATGCAGTAAGTGCAAGAAGGTTACCATCTTGGAGAGAAAACAAAATTCTGATATTTTTATCCTTGAGTTTGAAACGCATAGAATATATATCAGGCTCTCCTTTGGGATTCTCTAATCCTGTAGAGAAGAAGAATGTCGTTGGATTTGAGTATATAATATCAAGGAACTCTGACAGCTTTTTCATAAAAGCCTTTTCGGATCCGCTTGCATATAGAAGCTGCATCAATTCTTCAAAGCATTTCGGATGTATAAGTACAGGTAATTTTTGAGTGTATTCAGCAATTACCTTCAGTAATTCCTGGATAAGTTTATCTCTGTCCAGTATAGTCACCTTCTTGTAGTATGTATTCCATATCTATATAATATTACTTTTATGTAATAATTGCAATAGTTTCAAAAAAATATCGTTAAATAGGTAAATCACTTACAGCCCTCTTATGCCTCCTCCTCACCCACCGATACTCCAAACACATCTCCACGGCAATCTCCTCAAACCGTTGCCCCAACAAATACCGCCTGCGCAGGATCTCATGGTCTCGCGCATCGACAACCAGGTCAAGTGCAGCCACCACCTCCCGCCGGGTCGCCCCGCAAAGGTTGATCTGCGCCTGCAGTTCCTGCTGGGCGGCGATAATACTCTCCACGGCGCGGGGCAGCGCCTGGCCGTCCCCGCCACCGCCCGGTGTGCCAGTCAGAGCGGTCGTGGTTTTGCAGGCCCGGGCGCGCTGGGTCTCTAGTTCCTGCCGCAATTCTTCCTCCAACCGCATCGCATCGCGGTAGCGCCACAGCCAACGGACCTTTTCTTCATAGGTCAAGGATCCTCACCTCCATGTCTGTGCTCCATTGACGTGTCATCGTCTTGCGACTTGTTCTGTGATGCCTCTCTGCCCACCGAAACACCCAGGGCATAAAACACCACAAACAGCCCGGCCAGCACTGCACCGCCGATGACCTCAAGGATGAAATTTGCAATCGTAGCCATCATTTACCCCGCGCGGCGCGCTTGATGTCGTCGGCAATGTAGCCCTCAATGCCCGCGCCGGTGCTGTACCAACGCTTATTCCAGTCGAGGGCGACCCGTTCACCGTCACGGCCGACGCGCTCACCATCCGGGCCGAGGCGGACAGAAAAGCACTCACGATACGGGAACCCATTCACCGGGCCGTCATAGCGTCCCGTATCATCCACCGCGATAATGAGCCGCCCGCCGTCGAACATTTTGCGCTCACGGATCGTCAGCCCTAGATCCTTGTGGCGGGCCGTCAGCTTCCAGTTGTCGAAGTCGGCCAGCTCCTGCCGGGCCAGTGCAAACCATTTCTCGGCGGCGTCATGCCGGACCTTTTCGGCGTTCTTTTTCTCTTTCTCCTCGGCTTTATATTTTTCAAGAGCTTTTTTATCAATATAGCGGCTGCGTGCAGTGCGGTACAGATGGGACGAATAGATGCAGCTCTTGGCGATGACTTCATTTTGATCCGCCGGGTCCAACTGTTCAACGGTGAAAGATGTCCGGCCCGCCGGGGCAATGCGCAGGATAGCATTGGCGATATTATCAGTCATGTCCAGCGTCACGGGCTGCATTTTCTGGGCATCAAGTTTGCCCCCGTCTGCATAATTCCACTCACAACACTGGACGTAATCCAGCCCCCGCAGCTGATCGGCCACACCCTCATCCACAATGTACAGAATCGCGGCTTTCTTGGCGTCATCGCTCACCTCCGGCATAGGGCCGTAGCCGTTCTTTGCGTAGGTTGTCTGCTGCACCTTGTACAGCTTGCTGCACTCATACGCCCGCGTCATAGTGATCTCGCCGCGCTCCACCATGGCAATGACCTCCGGCACACACTTGCTGGCAATCGCATTCAAGCGCCCCAGCGTCCCGGTGCCGTCGCCGGTGATGCGGCTCATCTCATCACGGACGCGGCCATCCAGACCGCCCGCCGCCTTTTTGCGCTCCAGCGCCTGCTTGAGTGCAATGTACTGCCGCAGCCGTTCACCGTCGGTCAGCTCGCGCGCCGTGGCGTTGGAGGTGATCAGCGCGATCAAGTCGTCGTCCGCACCCTGGCTTTGGTGGATAACACAGGGCAAAACCTCAAACCCGGTCACGCCCTCAGCTGTCAAGGCACGGCAGGCAGTCCAGCGCCGGTGCCCGGCCAGCAGCATGTACTTGCCGCCCTGGGCGGGCAGGACTTCCAGCGGGCTGCGCAGGCCACGCTCGGCAATATCAGCTTTCAGCATGGCAACGTCACCGATCTCGTAGATACTATTTTCCGGGTTCGGTTCAATGTCTGCCGCTGGCAGCATGACGACCTGCATTTTCTGTCCCGCCGGGGCGGCAGGTTTTGCACCGTTTCCGAGGATGTCGTTGATAGAAAATCCCTTGCTCATGGCTTAGCCCTCCTTTGTGTCCATTCTGGACACGATTTCTTCGACCTCATCGGCCAGGCATCCGTAATCCGTTGCTGCCGAACAATCCGGGCGATACGCGCGCAGCGGTTTGTGGGCACTTTTGGCTTCGCTGACCTTGATCGTGTAGCGGATGACGGTGCCCAGCATTTCAACGCCCGCGTCGTTCAGCTGGTGGACGACCTCTGCCGCATATCGGGTGCGGCGATATTTCGTCATCAGCGCGCCCATGATTTTGAGATGCGGGTTGTAGTACATCTGCACCCGCTCGATCTGGTCAACGATCTCGCGCATGCCGTCACAGGCCCACTCATCACAGTCGACCGGAATAATGACCCAGTCCGCAGCACACAGTGCGTTGATGCTGCCCATGTCCAGATCAGGCGGGCAGTCCATGATGCAGTAGTCATACGGCACATCATTCGTAGCAACTTCATCCAGCGCATCCCGCAGCCGGAACTGCTGCGGCTCGGTGGTGTCCATCAGAATGCCACGGTTTGCTTTCAGCATCCGCATATCGCATGGCAGCAGATGCACCCCGATCACGCCGGTATCTTCGACAACAGCATCCCAAACACGGCATTCGCCCAGCATGACCTCTGCCACGCTGGGCCGGTCATAATCCAGCACGCCGAAAAACTTGCTTGTGTTGCCCTGCTTGTCCAGGTCAACTACCAGCACGGACTTGCTCAGCACGGCAAGCTCAGCGGCCAGGTTGCAGGCGGTGACGCTTTTGCCGACGCCGCCCTTTAAGTTAATAATTGCAATGCTTATCATAGTGATCCTCCTATCCCGCCGGGGCGGGTTATTTTATTGGGGCCACTTCATCTGGTCCATGGCCTCATAATCTTCTTTCGGGGTCGGCTCCCATTGGTGGTATTGCGGCTGCCACCTCATCGAGACCACGCCGGTCGGCCCCTCTCGGTTCTTGGCGTACATCACGGCTGTCTGCTGGTAGGCATTCTGCCCGCGCAGCTCCTCGCTGTCCTCCGGCTTGCGGTTCTGCACAAAGATGGCGCTGTTGGCGTCCTGCTCAATCGTGCCGGAGCCGCGCAGATCCTCGAGGTTGCAGAACCTCCCCTCATTGCCCTTGATGCCTGCCCGGCTGATCTGGCACAGCTCCACGATGACAATGCCCATCTTCATGGCGGCCACTTTCAGCCGCCGGGTGATCTCGCTGATACGCTGATACTCGGTCTGCCGGGGGTCAGTGGGGCTTAGCAGGCCGATGTGGTCGATAAAGGCAATGTCCGGCTTGTACTGCTGCAGCTTGGCTTCCAGCCCGTCGATGGTTAAGTTGCTGTCGGCATCCAGCATCATGTTGTGGTGCTGGCGCAGCACGGCGGCCGCGCTGTTCAGGATGCTGCGCTCGTGGGCATCCAGATTCTTGTTGGTGATTTTGCCGCTGTCGATCCGGCTCACCTTGGAGAGGATGCGCCCCATCAGCGCCTCGGCCGTCTCTTCCAGCGTCAGGTAGTAGACCTTGTACTTTTTGCTCAACCGCGCGGCGAGGTTGAGCGAGAAATCCGTCTTGCCGCAGCCGGGCCGCCCCGCCACCACACAGACGCGGGTGCGGTTGAACACCCCGAAGCGGTCCAGCTCCGGCCAGCCCAGCTTGAGAGAGGTGTCCGGCTCATCCAGCTGCGCCAGGGCCGCGTCCAGGACGGCGTCAAAGTCGCGGGCCGTATCGCTTGTCTGGATCTCCCGCAGCACGTCCTGCATGGCCAGCGTGCGGCGCAGGGTGCGGCAGATGCTGTCACTGTCCATGGCATCCTTGGACAGACACCGCATCATATCTGCCGTCAGCAGCCGGCAGCGGTAATCCTCCATCAGCTGGGCCGCATAGCTGCCGATGTTGCTTACCGAGGGGCAGGTCTCGGCCATCTGGGTGACCGCAACTTTTACATCGTCCTTGCTGCCGGAACCGGCCGCCCGGTTTACCACCGTCACGGGGTCAACCGGCTCTCCGGCCATCGTCAGCTGGTAGATGGCGGTAAACACATCCTGACACACGCCCTCATCAAAGATGGCGGGCACCATCCGGGTTATGTAGTTGCGGGCGCGGGCCGGGTCAAGCAGCGCTGCGCCCAGAAATGCCCGCTGTGTTGTCTGCTGGCGCGTCATCTGCTTTCACCTCACAAAAAATCAAGGATGTTGGAATCCGGCGTAATCTCGCGCGGGCAATCCTCGGTGTTGGCGGGGCGTACCGCCGGGGCGCGGTCCACAAAATCCTCTTTCACGGCAAACAGCCCCTCCCATCCGCGCAGGATGCTCTGCTCCAGCACGGCCACCATGTAGCCGCTGCGGTCCTGCACGTTGGCCTCATCGGCCAGTTTGTTCAGCTTGGTGCAGATCAGCTGCGCGGCCTTGGCTGTCAGGGGATGCTTACCGCCCTTGCGGAACTCCACAAAATCCAACAGGGTTTTGGTCAGCCGCTCATCCGCCGGGAACGCAACCGAGAGAATCTCAGCGGCACTCGCGGGCGCGCGCGTATTATTCTCTCTTGTATTATTATCTCTTGTATTATTATGCGGACATTTATGTCCGGGGGTAGCGGACATAGATGTCCGGGTGGGCCGGACATTCATGTCCGCGCCGGACACCGGGTGTCCGCTCTGGACATCTGTGTCCGGGCTCTCTGCGCTGTCAAAAACATCCGGTACACTGCCGGTCAGCGGTGAGATGCGGCGCCGGTTGTCGGTGCCCTCTCTTACGTAGGTTACATCCACATAGCTGTACTGCTGCAAATGCTGCACCCAGCGGCGGACGGTTCGCTCATCCACGCCGTACAACTGGCTGAAATAGTTGTTCCCGGCATAGCAGTACCCGGCCTGATTGGCAAGGGCCGTGATTTCGGCGTAAAAAATCTTCTCGGCCGGTTTCAGCTGGTTATCGTACCGCACGCTGGCGGGCAGGATCGCGTAAAATCCGGGATTTTCCATGTTTTGCTCTCCTAAAAATGGCCGACCTTAATACAGGGGTGCGCCGCGCTCTTTTTTAGCGCATCCCTGCAAGGTCTTTTTTCAACTTTTAATGGTTAAAACGGCAGGTCGCCCTCATCCTCGATCAGCGCAAAGTCGTCGCCGGGTCCCTGGTTATAGGCCGGTGCCGGCGCGCCGACGTTAGGCTGACCCGCCGGGGCGGTGGAGGTCTGGCCGGGGTTGTCGGCCTTGCTGCCACAGAAATTGATATTGTTGGCAACCACCTCCAGCACCGTGCGGTTTGTGCCGTCTTTGGCCTGGTAGGTGCGGCTCTGGATCCGCCCGTCTACCGTAACCATCTGGCCCTTAGTGAGCCACTTATAGGCAAAATCGGCGCGCTGCTCCCATGCGATGACGGGCACCCAGTCTGTCAGGCTCTTGCCGCTGGCATCCTTACGCCCGCGGTCACAGGCCAGCGTAAAGGTGGCCACGCTCTTGCCGGTGGCCGTCTGGCGCAGCTCCGGGTCACGGGCCAGGCGGCCCTGCAATGCAACAACGTTCAGCATTAGATCATCACCACCACTTTACCGCTCTCTACCAGATCGGCCAGCTGCTCACCCAGATAGGCGGCGATGTTGCGCTTAGCTTCCAGCTTCCAGGCCCCGCCGTCGGCCTCATACAGCGCCGGGCGGCCCTCTTTGTCAAGGCGCAGCAGGAAGTCGCTGGCAGGCTGCTCCACCTCCAGGAACGTGCGGTAAGGCTGCAGGCGGACAATCGGCTGCACAGTCTGCTGCTCTTTCAGCACCGCGCCAGTGCGGACGCTGACCTCCTGGCTGATGCCGTTGTCCACACTGGACACGCCCTGATTGACGTCAATGCGGCTCAACAGGGCCAGCAGGTAGTCACGGTCATCGGTGACGGCGTACAGGCTCTGCAATTCGATGACGGCGCGGTCCTGGTTCATGTTCTGGTTGACCGTGATGCTCGGCACATCGGTTACGGCTTCATATAAAGGCGCGCGGGTAAATGCTGCCCATTCTGCGCCGGTGTATGTGGTATCCACCACCACCCGCCGGGCGCTGTCCACGCGCACATACAGCAGGGGAGAATAATGGGCACCCTCCGTGCGGATCAGCTTAACAAGGGCGTCCAACGTGTCCACCGAGTACCGCGCCGGGAAATCAACTTCCGGCCTGATTTCGTGCAGCTCAGCCGAACAGAACTGACGCCCGGCGAATTCAAAGGTAAACGGTTTGGCCATTTCTGCAACGCGGTCAATGGCATCCTTTAAAAAACTAACTTCCATGTCGTTCATCCTTTCTATCAGTACCCGGCGCGGCCTACGCGGGCCATGGCGGGCATTGGTGTCTCATCGCCGTCCATGTCCACCTGTCCGGGGACCTGGGGCGTCATTTCGGCCAGCAGCAGGCTGCCATCGCGGCCCTTGGTGATGCACAGGGACGTGCGCACCGGCTGGATCGGGGCCAGCGCGGTCTTGGCCTGGGCATCCATGCCGATCTGCTGCCGGTAGTCGTCCGGGGCAAACGTCAGCGTGATGGTGATCTTGCGCTTGGCCGTGGCGCTGGTGTTGGGGTCCATGATGTTGGCAACCACCCGCTCCACCTCGTAGTCGGTGATCTCGGCAATCGCGCCCATCGCCATGTCCAGCACGCTCTTTTTGTTTACGATCTGGGGCATTGTTTGCATCCTCCTAAATTTCTTCTCCGAAAACCTTGGCAAAGCTGCCGGGGCCGTGGAGATTATCAAAAGCAAATTGTGCCGCCCGTTCCAACTCCCGCCGGAAACAAGGATTATAATGTACACCCAAGGGCGGTTCATTATGGTGGTGATGGCACAGCCAAACCTTGAGGCCGTACTGCTCGGACAGCTCGCGCCGCCCGCGTCCAAACAGGATGTGATGCTCTTCCAGGCCGCGCGTGGTGCGTAGGTTGTACATCCGGCGGCACAGGTAGCACTCCTTATCGTTTTGCAGTATGCTTTTTGCCATGGCGCTCCTCCAGCCCATTCAAGGCATCCACTGCCCGGCGCAGATCACCGGCGGGCAGCTCTCTACGGTCGTCCAGCGGTAGCCGCAGGCCAGGCAGTCACGGCGGCGGTAGATCCGCCGGGGTCCCTTGGCGCGGGTGTCGATAACATGTACCTGGCTGCTGCCGCATTTAATACAGTTCATCGGCGCGCCTCCAGTCCCGGTACTGCTCGGTGGTTTCGGCATCGTCCACGCCAGCTTCGGCCAGCCGGTCAAAGATGCGGTCAATGAAGTCGTGCATCTGCTGGCGGTCAAAATTACTGCTGCCCAGCCCGATACGAACCATGCAGTAGCCGTTGTCCAGCTGTTCCACCTTTTGCACAACGCGGTAGGCATTGCGTAGGGCGGGCAGAGCCTTGACCGGCACGCGCCAGGTCTCTACCTCTGCGCCGAACTCAACCAGCAGGTCAAGGTAGCACTGTTCGGCAGTCACCCCGCCGGGCGTGTCGCCGCTCAATGCCAGCGCCAGCCGGTTCAACAGCGCCCACATCAGGCGGTTCTGGTCCAGCGTGCGCTTGTTTTTCACCGGGCGGATATCCACCTCAACGCACAAAGGCTGGCCCCGCGCACGGCGTTCCAGCTCGGCGTGCAGCCGCTGCGCTTCCAGCAGATAGGCGTTGTCTACCGTCAGGTTTTCCAGCCCACCGCCGCCGGGCGACTTGTCCGGCATGTACCACGCAACAAGGTGGGCAATCAGCTTGCCTGCCATGTGATCACGCTCCCATCGCGCTTGCACACCCGCAGGCTGGCGACGCTGCCGTCATCGTTGTAGGTGATGTCGTCCAGTGTGAGGGTGTCGTCCATGACGTACCGCTCAATGATGTTGGTGCCGGGCTTGCCCTGGGGGACGATGTGCACCTTGCTGGACGGGATGCGCAGCGGCGGCAGATCGAACAACCCGGCGCCGATGCCCCAGGCAGCCGCAGCGGCCAGGAAGCTGCCGTCCGATTCGTTCGTGGCGCTGTCACTATGTACGCGGTAGGCGGCGGGACAGGGCGCATCGCGGGTGGCATCATCCAGCGCGATGGCGCAGTACATAAACCGCCCGCAGGTGTAATGCCGGACGCTGTAGGCATCACAGGGCACCAGGCTGACAAGGTCGTTCATGTGGTTGCGCACCGCGCTGACATCCGGCCACAGCTTAATCGTCACGCCGTTTTCATCGGTCTTCTGGACATTGACCACGATCTCACCAGCGGCCATGTCGCGGGGGTTAGGGACGGGCTTTTTGATTTCAACATTCTGTTCCATGGGGGTCCTCCATATTCGGGCCGACATAGCTGCCGGTCTCATTGTAGTTGCTGGGGTTCGAGTAAGGCGTACCCCAGCCGCACATTGCGCCGTTGTACATGGCGGCGGCCTGGGCGCGGGTAACTCCGGCAGCGGCGTTCAGCTCATCTGCACAGGTCTGGTTGCTTAGGCCAAACAGGGCGCGCTCCCCGCGCACGATGCGCACAATGCCGCCGGTGTAGGGGCTGCGGGCATAGGCGTAGGCGGGCAGGCCTGTTGCATCAATGTTCAATTCCATAGCTTTCTCCTTTATGGGTGTATTGGGCCGCTTGGGCGGCATACCGGCGGCAAGCGCCGGGTGTTTCTTTCTCCAGGTGCAAACCCTGTGTCGGATGGCCTCGCGCGTTACCGGCTGGGTGTAGCCCATCAGGCTGCACACGGTGCTTAGGCGTTCCCCGCCGTAGTAGCGCAGGACGCTCTCCAGCATCACGTCTGGCGGCACAGGGCGATAGATGCGCTCGACCTGTGGGCCAACAGGGTGCTTGCTTTGGGGATGGGCGGTGCGGAAAGCGGCCATGCTTGTATAGCCCAGGTGCGTCAGCAGTTCATCATCGGTCAGGCATAGGCATTCGGCACAGATTCTCAGCTGGCGGCGGGCGTTAGCGCAGCCGCGCAGCTGCCCCTGCACCCAGGCCAGATCTTCATGCGTCATCAGCAAATTTGCCTCGCCAGTGCGATGGCACCGATCAGCGTCAGCACTGCCGAGACGGTGGCCGTGGGCAATGCCGCCATCGCCGCCAGCCCCAGCAGGGCCAGCATCACCGCGCAGGTCTTGCAAAAAACCTTGCCAAAACGCACGGCATGCAGTAAAATATGATTGTGAATTTGCGTGAGTTCACATCTCTGGCCGTTCGGGTGCGCCAACACCCGGGCGGCCTCTTTGTTTGTGGGCATAATGTGTTCCTCCTAAATTTTGATAGTGTCGGTCTGTAAAAAGTCATCAAGCCAGGCATAGGCTCCGGCGCGGCTGATGAGCAGCTTGCGCTGTCCCCTGCCCTGCTGTGGCGGGTCAAGCCCGACAGCAAACGGAAACCGCCCGGCCACGATGTACTCGGCCATGGTCTCCGGGTTGGCGGGCACCAGATTTGCCTTGAAGTATTCGCACAGGTCCTGCAGCGTCATCGTGGGGCGCATGGCAAGTTCGGTGCTGGTCATTGGTTTCACCTCCTTGTGCGGGTGAATTTGTTTGTGTACACTCCCCTGCCATGCTATAATCAAGCTGGAAAGGGGGTGATGATAATGAATGAGAGAAAATTAGCACTGTCTTATTTGGACTTAAATCCAGAACTGCGTAACAATTTGGGCATTATTGCAGAAGAAATGTACAGGATAATGGAACCCTACCGAAATCAATCTGAAAATGCAGTAAAAGCGATGCAGCAGGCCATGAAATCTGTGGTGCTACCACCCGATTATTTGAAAAATTTACAGATGGACTTTTCTCTCCCGCTTGGGGAGATTACAAGGGAAATAGCAGAATTAAGCAAAACAATAGATACGAAAATACTAACCGCGCAGATGAACGCAGCTGTACAGCAGGCTGTCCAGGCATTACGGGTGGCAGAAATACCTAACACGTTTGTTTCGGTGGAAAAGGCCGAAGAACTTTACCAACAAGTTAAACCAATCATTCCAGAGGATGAAGCCGCCGCTGTAGAACAAAGCATCGAAGTTGCCAAAAAGCATGGAAATAAGATTTCATGGCGTGATATAATCACAGTGATTGGTTTCATTATAGGTGTCTTGACTTTTGCAAAGGATTTGCTCCCAGACAAACATGATCAGTTTATGGAGTCGGAAATTGTCGAGATTCGAGAAAATCAAGAAAAACAGATACAGTTAATGGAGAACATATACCAGTTTTTCGATGACTTGCGTGACGATTCTGCTGAATTTGGTGAAACGTTCCAGCAGGCCGACGATTTGGTCGATTCGGTTGCTGAGGATGAGGTTGTCAATGTTCAGGAGGATAACGCAGATCCATAAAAGGGTAATGCTGCGCCTTAGTTTTTTGATTTCCACCCCTGTCTGATCTTGTCCATCAGGCAGGGGCGTTTTGTTAGTTGGCATGTGGGTTCACCTCCTTTGTGCTGTGCCCCGCCGGGGGCGGGGTAAGTTGCTTGCGCTCCTCTGCTATGCTATAATCAAAGCAAGTGAGGTGCTTGCTATGGATAGAAAAGAAGCCTGCGAACAGATAATCCTGTTGCCAAAAGAAAAGCAATTGCTGAAACGCATCCGCCGCAGTAAGACAAACGGTCTGAAATGCTCAGGGGAAGAAGTTGAAGCGCTGGAAAGCTATGGCCTGGTAGAGCCAATCCGCGAAAAATACAAGGGTTTCGGGGTCCCTGTTCCTACAGACCGCTATGTGGTTTCTGACTTCTATGCGATTTATGCGGTTTACTGCCATCGGGAACTGCTGGATTACATTGCTGATAAGTGGGTGGATATTCTTGCCTCAGTGATCTCGCTGATTTCTTTGGCTATCTCAATAGTAGCTTTACTGCAAGTACCACCAGCGTAATTGCTTGAATGATCTGAACGATCTGGACGGCAAAAATCATGTGCATGATTCTGTCAAAAAGCGCTGCTACGCGATCTTCTCGGATGTAGGTGGCCTTTAAAGCTTTTATATACGATTCTCTGAATGCTGGACTGTCAAAGTCCGGCATTTTTGGTTCATACGATGATTGGTCATCCATCTTTCCCACCTCCTAGGGCGTGTCCAAGGTGGACACGCTGCTTGTCACTTATTGGTAAAGAATATATCAGTAGTAGTCTAGCACACTAGACATTTACATCAAAAAAATATCACTGACCTTTTTGTCGAGCGCGGACGCAATCTTGATAAGCGTTTCCGTTGTCGTAACCTTGATAGAGCCAGTTTCCAAGCCAATAATCGTTGCTCTTGATACATTGGACTTTTTTGCAAGTTCTTCCTGCGTCATACCACAGGCGAGCCGTGCTTCCTTAATTTTGAAGGGCATTCCAATCACCTCCTTGTCGATGACTAAAGTCTAGCACACTAGACGATAAATGTCAAGCAAGTTTTACGGAATGACTTGATTTTTTTGAATTTGTATTGTATGCTAGACATACAGCATATTAAACATTACCGTCTTGGAGGTTTCACCATGATTCTTGGCGACCTTATAAAAAGATACCGTTCCGAAACAGGAACAAGTATGGAGCAGTTTGCAAAAAAGAGTGGAATTAGCAAGGCTTATGTCTCTATCTTGGAGCGCAATTACAACCCTGTAAATGGTAAGCCGGTCGTTCCATCGCTAGAAACGATAAAAGCAGTTTCTAATGCAATAGGAATGGATTTTAATGATGTCATCGCAACACTTGACAGCAATCAGCCGGTTGCAATACGCGAAGATAAGCCCCCCATCCCCGCCGGGTTCCAGCCGCTGCCAAAGCGGGACCGCATCCCGCGTGTGGGGCAGATCGCCTGCGGCACACCCATCCTCGCGGAGGAGAATGTCGAGGCCTACGATGAAGTCCCCAGCGATTGGCATGCTGACTTTACGCTGCTCTGCAAAGGTGACAGCATGGAGCCGAAAATCAAGGACGGCGATGTCGTTGCGATCCATTGCCAGCCAATGGTTGAAAACGGCGAGATCGCTGCGGTCCTGATCGATGGCGAAGCCACCCTGAAACGCGTTTTCCTGTTCGATGACCACATCGAGCTGCGCGCCGAAAATCCGGCTTTCGCCACCATCATCCGCATCGGCGAAGCCATGAACACCGTCGCCATTGAGGGAAAGGCCGTCGGCCTGTGCAGGAAGCTGTAAAAATAATGAACAAGGAGACTATACTAGAATGGCTATAAAAATGACGCTCGAACAACTCCAAGCACATATAGAGGAAGCGGTAGATGAGTTGTATGCGCTTTTGAGTGGTTGGCTTGTTTCGACTGATGCGGTCGACCAAAAGAGGGCACAACTCCTTTCGTACTGGATTAAGACATATACACGGATGATTCGCCGGGAAAAAGAATTTAATCCGGCATCGATTCCGCGTCTGGCAAGACGGCAAATCGTTAATGTTGACTTTGGTTTTCGGGTTGGTTCTGAACTTGGTGGACTGCATTATGCAGTGGTATTAGATAAAAATAACTGCCAGAAAGCAGATACAGTAACGGTAATACCGTTGGGTTCATTGAAAGAAAACTTTGTTCCGACACGTAGTAAAATTAAGCTCTCAAATGGTATCTATGAATCGTTGGACGCAAAAGTGCAAGGGCAGTTGGAACAATCCAGGGCCATCATCAATGGATTCTTAAATGACAAAGAGCTATTAAAATTGCCTGAGGATCAACGAGTAGAGGAAATTGGACGGCGATACACAACAGCTAAAGGAATGCTTGATAGTGCACAGGCCAGTGTGGATAAAATGAGAAAATTGAAGCATGGTAGTGTTGCAAACATAAGCCAATTGACGGCTGTAAGCAAAATACGAATTAAGGAACCCGTTACGCCCAAGGATGCACTTTATGGTGTGAAGATTTCGCTTGATGATATGAAAGAGATTGAAACTGCGTTAATTGAACAGTATATACCAAAAGGAAATTTTAAATAAAAATTAAATTTTGAACATATCGGTTGACTTTCCGCATATACTTTGATACAATGATAATCGTAACTTTGCTGCTTCGGCAGCAGCGCGCAAGCGCAATTAGTATTTGCAGGGTCGACCATAGCAATATGGTTGACCCTGCTTTTTGCTGATAGGAAGACCTTGAAAGACTTATGCAAAACTTGCGCGAATTGTGAAAAGCGCATATAATAGGGGTGTAGCCAAAAGGCTGCCATGTGGAACATTACGTTTCATTTATGCTTAATAGGCCCCTGGTGGTAGGCTCCCCGCGATAAGGGGATTGGCTGAATCCTGGGGCCTTAATTTTTAGAATCAAGCAACAATAAAAAACGCCCCCGGTGCGGGAACACCGAGAGCGTTTATAGATCAGCTTGCCCACAAGGTGGAACAATCGACCCAGCAATCGTATTGTACCACCTCCGGGCAGGCTTGTCAAAGTGTACCCTGAAGGAGGTTCCACCACATGAAATGCACAAGATGCCGCCGGGAAATCCCAGACGATGCCCAGCTGTGCTGCTACTGCGGCAAGCGTCAGGCTGCATCCCCTGCCCCACAGCGGCGGCACCATCGCCGCCCGCGCGGTACAGGCTCGGTCTGGAAAGATGCCCGCAACAGCAAGCGCCCCTACGTGGCAATAGCAGCTGACGGTACCCGCATCGGCTCGTATGCCGAGGCATCTGCCGCCGTTAAGGTGCTGGACGAGGTAAATGCCTGCAAGATCTCGCCGGAGCGCCAGACCTACACCCTGGCCGATGTGTACGAGCGCTGGAGCGCCCTGCACTATCCCAAGATCAGCGCCAAGGCACAGCAAAGCTACACCAACGCCTACCGCAAGGCGGCTGCCCTGCAGAACCGCCGCATTATGGAACTGAAAACCGAGGACTACCAGCAGATCCTCACACAGATGGCCGCAAAAGGTGCCAGCCGCAGCCTGTGCGAGAAACAGCGGCAGCTCTTTTCGCAACTGTGCCAGTACGCCATCAATCAGGACATCATCCGCACGAACTACTCCACGGCGCTGGTATTGCCCGACCCGAGCGACCCCAAGACCCGTGTGCTGACCCCGGAAGAGGTTGAAAAAATCCGTGCCATGACCGGCGACGCCCGCCTTGGCGAAACTGCCCGCATTGCGCTGGTGCTTATCTACACCGGCATGCGGCTGAATGAACTGCTGACGGCCCGGCGGGAGAATGTGCATCTCGACGACGGCTACCTGATTGGCGGCGAAAAGACGGCAGCAGGCCGTGACCGTGTAATTCCGCTGCATCCGGACATTGTCCCCTATATCCGGCAATGGCTGGACGGCAACGAGACCGACTACCTGCTGCCCTCGAAAACAGGCGTCCCGCGCGACCACAACAACGTGCGCAAGTCCTTCAACAGTCTGATGCACAAGCTGGGGATTGCGGGTGTAACGCCGCACACCTGCCGCCACACAGCTGCCACTAAAATGGCCGCCAGCGGCCTGCCGCCGGAGGTCACCAAACAGATCCTCGGGCACGCCGATATTGCAACAACTTTGAATATTTACACCCACCCAGACGCAGCCAATCTGGTCGAAAATCTGCGCCGCATAAAGTGGGCGTAAACCTGTAATAAACCTGTAAAATCACGCTTTTTCGCGATAAGCCGCTATATTTGGACTGCTTCCCAAGCAGTAGGTGGCGAGTTCGAGACTCGTATCCCGCTCCAAATTAAGAAAGAGGCTTACCCGGGAGGGAGCCTCTTTTCTTTTTTACAAAGAAGGAAATATTATGTTAGACGCTTTTCCAATTTATCACTGGTTTCACAATGGCAACCCCTACTCGGGGGCGGAGCAAGGGATGCGGTATGTCATTACGCCGGGCAAAAAGGCCGACCCGGCGGACGAGAGCGGCAAGCGAAAGATCGAGTTTTTGACCGTTACGGTCTGGCCCGGGCCGTGGAGCGTTGAGCACACCGCCGAGGAAAAGATACGATCCGCTGAGTTTGAGGGCAGCCAGGCGGGGCTGGATGCTGCCGTGGCCTGGCTGCATGAGTGCTACAAGGGTGATATGCCCCGCTGGACGAACATTCCGTCCATTTTGGACTGCGAGCCGGATCGCTGACGGTCCGGTGCAATAGAAAGAGGAAAAGCTTATGGTACAGGTTGACTTAATAACCGGCTTTTTAGGCGCAGGGAAAACAACGTTTCTGCGCAAATATGTGCACTGGCTCAACGCCCGCGGTCAGCGCGTCTGCGTTTTGGAAAATGACTTCGGCGCGGTGAACGTCGACGTAATGCTGCTGCAGGATCTGCTGGGCGACAATTGCGACATCGAGACCATCAGCGGCGGCTGCGATTGCGACACCCACCAGCGCCGGATGCGCACCAAGCTGATCTCGCTGGCGATGCAGGGCTTTGACCGCGTACTGGTGGAACCCAGCGGCATTTTCGACGTGGACGAGTTCTATGACGTGCTGCGGGACGAGCCGCTGGACCGCTGGTACACGCTTGGCAATGTTATTGCCATTGTGGACGCGCTGCTGGAAACGCAGCTCAGCCCCCAAGGCGAGTATCTGCTGGCCAGCGAAGCCGCCAGCGCGGGCATGGTGCTGATGAGCCGCTGCCAGCTGGCCGCCCCCGGCCAAGCTGAGGCAACACTGGCGCATTTGAACCGTGCGCTGGAAGCCTGCCACTGCGCCCGCCGCTTTGCTGCGGACACCGATGCGTTGTGCAAGCCCTGGGACGCCCTGACCGACGCCGATATGCAGCGGCTGGACAGCTGCGGCCACTGTCAAGCCAGCTACGTCAAGCTGCATTTTGACGAGCACAAGGCGTTCACGTCGCTGTATTTCATGGAGCTGCACCTTACGCTGCCCCAGCTGCAGGATGCCGCCCGGGCACTGTTTGCTGATCCGGCCTGCGGGCATATTTTGCGAATCAAGGGCTTTTTGCAGACCGTTGACGGCTGGTGCGAACTGAATGCCACCCGCGACACGATGCACGTAGAGGCTATTCCCGATGGGCAGGAAGTGCTTATCATTATTGGTGAGGAACTGGACCGCTCGGCCATCGAAGCGCATATTGGACAGAAAACTGCCGACCAGGAGTGATTTTTGTTTGCACCTTATCGGCCCTGCCTACCTTACGGCAGGGCCTTTTGGGGCTCCAAAAGGAACACATAAAAAGCAAAATGCTGTTTGAACGAGAAACCGGCCGCAAGGTGGCCGGTGAGGGAAGTCTCAAGCCGTAAGCGTAGGAAAATCACTTATCAAACGCATTCGTCCCATAATACCAGCGGTCCACAAAAATTTCCACGACCAACGGTAATATAACAGCCATCAACAACACCCATAGGGCCACCAGGGCGCTGGCAAGGTCGTCGGTAATCACGGTCAGGGCGCGGTGCAAAATTTTACCGGCAAACACCGGCATTGGGGTGCCAAACACCTGCAGCAGGTACCCCCAGAATTCCCCCAAACTAAACGCCCCCAAATAATCGCAGGGCAGCGTGGGGTTGCGGGTGTACACACGGCGGCGCTGGTCGGCGTTGCGCCATAGCAGCTCCTTCTGCTTGATGTACCCCAAAACACCCATAATCAGCACGGCCATCCAGTAGGTGCCGCTGGCTTCGGTCCAGGTCATAGGCCGGCCCCCTTTCCGTTTGGCCCCATTCTACCCTGTATGTCGAAATTTGTCAATCTGGCGGCCGGGCTGTTGCAATTTTGCTACAATATGGTATACTGATAAAATATGCAAATTTAACTGCCAACTATGAAAAAAAGGAGTTTTTATGCTGATCCCTGTACTGCTGTTTATTGTCGGGCTGCTGTTTCTCATTAAAGGCGGCGACTGGTTCGTGGACGGCGCATCGGCGCTGGCGCGGCGGTTCCATCTGCCCGAACTGCTGATTGGAGCCACAGTGGTGTCCATCGGCACTACCCTGCCCGAGGTCATGGTCTCCACGATGTCGGCGCTGTCCGGCCACGGCGAGATCGCTTACGGCAACGCCATCGGTTCGGTCATCTGCAATGCGGCGCTGATCGCGGCTATCACCATTGCGGTGCGCCCGGGTAAAGTGGACCCCAAAACGCTGAAAATGCCGGTGCTGTTCTTCTTTGCGGCGGCGGCCATCTACTGCGTGGCGGCTTACGGCTTCGGCAAGTTCACCCGTCCCATGGGCTTTATCATGCTGGCGATGTTCGTGGCCTACATGGCGGCCAACATCCACCAGATGAAGAACGCCCCCGCAGAGGAGCATGAAGAGGAAGAAGAGACCATGCCCCTGCCCCGTATGCTGATGCTGCTGGTGCTGGGCGCGGTGCTGATCGCCATGGGCGCCAACCTGCTGGTGGACAACGGCACCCTGATCGCCCAGGCTTTGGGCGTGCCCGAGAGTGTTATCGCGCTGACCTTTGTGGCACTGGGCACCTCCCTGCCGGAGCTGGTCACAGCCATTACCTCGCTCATCAAGGGCCACAGCGACCTGTCGCTGGGCAATGTGGTCGGCGCCAACGTGTTCAACCTGGTGCTGGTCAGCGGCGTGTCGGTCGCGCTGGCCCCCTTCACGGTGCCACAGAGCGCCACGATCTTCGGCATGAACTCCAGCCTGGTGCTGGAAATCCCCGTTATGATTGCGGTTATGGTACTGTTGACCGCGCCGGCCTTGGTTAAAGGAAAGCTTAGCCGTGTGCAGGGTGTGGCGCTGCTGGTAATTTACGCAGTGTTCTGCGGGATTCAGTTTACGCTTTGATTTTAATATGTTGCTTTGCGGGCGTCACCACCATGCGGTGACGTCCTTTTTTCGTGGCATCTTATCCAAGGCCCACCTTTTTTGTGACCAAAAGAGTACGCATAGCGGCTAGAAGCCGCTAAAAAAGGGGGACACCACATGGTGGTGTCCCCCGCCGGCCGCAAAAAGCCAATCAAAAATTATTTTTTCTTACTCTCCCAGTAAGCCTTCACCGTTTCGCACAGCAGCGCGTGGTCCTTCAAATGCGGCAAACCGGAAATAATCGCCGCACCGCGGAACTCGCCGTTGACGTACAGCGGGAAGCCGCCGCCGCAGAAGGCGTAGTGCTCCTCGTCATGCTGCCAGGGGGCCTTGGCACCGTACAGCTCCCGCTCCACGGCGGCGCGCAGGCTGGTGGTGCCGGTCAGCTGCACAGTGCGCTGCTTCTTGTCCATCCAGTTGTTGTTGGTGGCGTCGGTGCCCGGCAGGAAGGACTGATACAAAATCATGCCATCCAGCACAATGCGCACCGCAATCGGCTTGGGAGCCTTCTCCCCCGCCGCACGCAGGGCACTGCCCAGGGCGTAGGCATCGTTAAAATCAAAGCTGTCAAACCGCACGGTGTTTTCCAGTTCGGTCAGTTCCTTTAAAAGAGCTTCATCATACATACAAAACAACTCCTTTTGCGGCAGCGCAGGCCGCCGTACAAATTTTCTCCGCCATTACTATAGCACAAGCGCCGCCAAAATGCGAGAGCAAAAATATACAAAAAGCCGCCCCAGCCTACTAACTGGGGCGGCAAATTTTTGCTGCTTAAATCAAAGCTGCGTCAGGCCTTAAGAAAGGAACCACTCGGGGCCAAGGCCGGTGACCGTAAAGGCGGTCAGGATGTACAGCAGAATGGAGCAGATGTAAGCAAACGGGATGGACAGCTTCAGGTAGTCGCGAGACTCGACCTTGGTGTAAGCCAAGCCCCAGGCGATCCAGCTCTGGGTGATGCAGGAACCAACGTTGACGGTGGTTGCCGGGATGGTGAACACGCAGAACAGGAACGGCACGCTGAAGTGACCAACGGCGGACAGCACACCCAGGGTGGCAGCGCCGCAGCCGTACAGGGTCAGGGGACCACGGAAGAAGCCCAGGATAGACAGGGCTGCAAACAGGGCGCAGACCACATACTCATTGGTGGGCATGATGCCGCCCAGAACTTCCTTGAAGTACGGGGAAGCGTAAGAAGCGCAGGTGTTGAACATGGGCAGGGTCAGCAGGAAGCCAACCAGCGGAGCGGTGTCGACCACGCCGTCATAGTACAGCTTGTTGACCAGCTGGCAGTTCTCTTTGAAAGATTTGTTCATCTTGCCGCAGAGGAACAGGGCAGCGAAACCAGCGATGACGAAGCCGCCGATAACGGAGAAGTCGAGCCAGATCTTCAGAACGACGGGAACGATGGGCAGGATCAGGGCGATCAGCGGGGCATCGGTCTGGGTGTTCTTCGGGGCAGCCTGGGCAGCCCAGGCGTGGCTCTTCTTGCCGATCTTCAGGTAGATACCGGTCAGCACGGAGACAACCACGACGCTGATGATCAGCGCATAGATGCCCCAGTGGGAGGTGTACCAGCTGAAGGAGAACTCAGGCATCTCATCAGAAGCGCAGATGAAGGCGCGCAGCTGAGAGAACTGCAGAACGGGGTTCAGGTACATACCAGCGGAGACCGAACCCATGAAGGTGAACATGGCGATTGCCTTGGGGATGCCCAGGGACATCAGGATGGGCAGGACGATAACGCCGATGGCGATAACGGGGCCGGCGCCCATCATGGCGGTGAAGATGAAGGCAGTCACAACGTTCAGCAGAACGATGGTGATGATGGGACGGTCGCCGCCCAGCTCAACAGTCTTACGGATCAGGGTGGAGGCGATGCCGGTCTCCATCAGGACGCGGCCAAACCAGGCGCCCCAGCAGACGTTGACCAGCGTGGTGCCCCAGCCTTCAGGGGCGGACTGGTAGATCTTGTTCAGGATCGAAACCAGTGTAGTGCCGGAGTCACCGCCGAACTGCAGGATGGGGTTCTCTGCAATAAACGTGGGAGATGCGACCAGAGTGCCCAGCAGAGAAAGGGCAGTCCAGACGATGGAGATGATCAGGAAGCCGATCATCAGGTTGTGACCTTTTACGCAGTAGTAGGCCAGGCCGAAAAAGGTCAGGACGAGGATAATGCCAATCACAAATTCCATAAAAAAATTCCTCCTTCTCATGGTAGTCGCTTACAAAGGTGCGTAAGCGCAATGTGATTGAAAGATCGTGTTAAGTATAGCAGATTTTGTGCAAAATAGCAATAATATATTTCAAGAAAATAGAAAAAGTTTGAAATAATTGTTAACAAACGATGTATCGCTCATTCTTTGTCCATGGTGAAAAAGTTATGAAGTACGATAGATCACCCTGCAGTTTGTAGGGATTAACCCAACCTTTATGCAATCCGCACAACTTAGCACTGCACGGGTTTTACGCTCGAAAAAGAATTTTGTCGGAATATTTGTTTTTTGGGAAATGGTGTGTTACACTATATTTAATATGGGTAGGGTGGGTTGCTGCTCCGGCCTGCAGGTGCTGGACAGCGTGCTAAAGCAGGCCGACACCGCCATGTACGAGCAGAAAAGCTGCACAAGCGCCTGCGCAGCGAGTGAGGTGCCACCATGACTTACGTAGTAAAACGCATAGACGAACAGATGTACGGCTGCGAGGAACCCGCCCCGGGGGCGGAGGCTTTGGTCGATGTGACCCTGGTTGCGCCCGACGGGGTGAAGCGAGTACTCCCCTACCCCGATGCAGCTTTGGCCGCCGCGGATATTAACGAAGGGGATACGGCGGTTTTAACTGCTGATGGGTTGCTGAAAAAAGTATAATAGCATGCAGTGCGAAAGAGGGACCACCTTGTGGTCCCTCTTTTCTTATAAAAAAGCCCTGCCGCAAAGTAGGCGAGGCCGAAGCACCGAAACAAAAAATCAAGCAAATCTCCTGGTCGGTCTGTACCACACCCCAGTGCAAACAAAATCAACAGCGCGGTAAACGACAAACTGATCGGATACACCAGCATGATAGTTTGGAAGGTGCGGCTGCAGGGGGAGACGAGGTACACCTATGCCCACCACGGCCAGGCCGCCGCGTTGAACAGCTGCTCCAGCACAGCGGTAGCCGCCACAGGCAGTGCAAACAGCGGCAGCTTGTTCCGAATCGACCCGTTTAGCATGTCGATCTTGTTTTCTTAATGCTTTTGAAATAGCTGTGTTGTTTTTGACCCTTCCGTTCCGTTATCCGTGTAATTCCAAAACCGAGATCTCCCCCATTGGTACCTCGGTGCCGTCAGCCATAATCAGCAGTCCCTCAAACTCTGCCATCTTCTTTACCACGCCGGTCACAGTGCAGTAGGCACCGCCTGCCTTGCGGGTGTCGGGCACAAAATAGCATACTTCAACGGTAGGATGCTCTTTTTTGGTCAGTGCATCCCGCACGGTTTGCAGCGTTTCGTCCAGTGCGGCCTGCTCGTACTCGTCCAGGGTGATGCGCTGGTCGGTCAGACGGGCGGTCTCCCGCAGGGCGGCGTCCAGCCCGGTCAGCGCTGCAAAGGGCGAAAACTGCGCCGCGCGGTCGGCCCGAGCCATCGGTGCGTGCTTCTGCGAGACATGATGCGGCAGGTTGATAATGTCGTCATAGCGGTGGGTCATGCCTTGTGCCCTCCGATCTGTGCGTTGCGCTCCATGGCGGTGGCACACTCCTGCAGGTCCATGCCCTTGATGATGGCATTTTTCCCGAACTTCTTTTTAATGGCCAGCATGGCTTGTTGGCGCCGGCGCTCCCGATCCAGCTCCTTTTCCTCGGCGGCGGCCTGCTGCTGGGCGCTTTCGGTGATGGAGAAAAAGTCCAGCTGCTCGCAGCTGTCCTTCTCACGGGCGGCGTCTTCGTCCAGCACGCGGCAGGCCACCAGGTTCACCCGCCGTACCAGCAGGCGCTTGTCTACAATGCGGTCAAAAAGCTCTGTCACAGCGTTCAAAATCGACCGCGTGGAGGACGTGTACTGCCTTAAATTCGTTGTGCCGTGGGCATGCTTGGGGATCTGCCGCCCGTAGCGGTCGGTGGCAACAGGGCCATGGTAGGCCGCATTGCGGGTGGGGTCGGTCAGATTTTCCCGGTCGTAGCCCACGGTCAGCACCAGCTGGTTGGTCATCAGGTGTTTGTCCACCAGGTCCAGCGCCAGCTGGTCAGCCATTTCCCGCACGATGAGCCGTGCCTGGTCGGCGGGCGTAGCGCAGTGCAGTACCTGGCCGCTGCCGCAGCTGTTGGCGGCGGGCTTGTAGGCCTTGATGTCCGCAATGGTGCAGGGTTCCCAGCCCCAGGCGTGGTCGATGAGCAGCTCGGCGTTGACGCCGAATAGCCGGTAAAGCATCTCCTCGTTGTAAAAATCCTGCGGCCCGCCCAGCGAACACCGTGCTACGTCACCCATCGTGAACATATTGTGGGTCTCCAGCTTTTGGGCGATGCCCTTGCCCACCCGCCAAAAATCCGTCAGCGGGGTGTGGTCCCACAGCAGGCGGCGGTAGCGCATCTCGTCCAGCGCGGCGATGCGCACGCCGTTTTCGTCCGGCTGGATGTGTTTGGCGCGGATGTCCATGGCGACCTTGGCCAGGTACAGGTTGGTGCCGATGCCCGCCGTGGCCGTGATGCCGGTGGTGGCTAAAATGTCCAAAATCATCTTGCGGGCAAATTCTTTCGACGTTAAGCCGTATAATTTCAAGTAGGCGGTGGCGTCCAGAAACACCTCGTCGATGGAGTAGCTATGGATGTCCTCCGGCGCGACGTACTTTAAATAAACGTTGTAGATACGTGTGCTTTTCTGGATGTAGTGGGCCATCTGGGGCGGCGCGATGATGTAGTCCAGCGCCCAATCCGGGTGGTCGGCCAGCTCCCGCGCGTCGCAGCTTTTGCCGGTAAAGGTGCGGTTGGGGGTGTTCAGGCGGCGCATAGCATTGACCTGCCCCACCTTTTGGATGACCTCAAACAGCCGGGCACGGCCGGGGATGCCGTAGGCTTTCAGTGCCGGGGACACCGCCAGGCAGATGGTCTTTTCGGTACGGGAGGGGTCCGCCACAACGAGGTTGGTTTGCAGCGGGTCCAGCCCGCGCTCCACACACTCCACCGAAGCGTAGAACGATTTCAAGTCGATGGCCATATAAATTCTCTGCGGCATGCGGCGCGCCCCCTCTCCCCTGGTTTGTATAGGTCTATTATATCGCACATCGCCCCAAAAGGCCAGAAACAAAATCAGGGAGAGAGCCGCCAGGCCCGCTCCCTGATTGGAGAATTGCTATTACACTCTCACCAACTCATACTCGGTGGTGCCAACGCCCAGGGCCTCGGCGGCCTCGATGGTGTGGGCGCCGTGGCGGCTGTTGACGCGCTCCATAAAGTGGTCACGGCCAGGGTCGGCGCTGTGCTCGACCAGGTCCAGGCAGGCGCGGTCCAGCGCGACGGGGTCCAGGCTGGACAGGATGCCGATGTCGCCCATGCAGGGGTTCTCAGCCACGGCGCAGCAGTCACAGTCGACGGACAGGTTCTTCATTACGGCCACATAGGCAATCTTGCCGGCAAAGTGGTCGGCCACGGTGCTGGCGGCGTCGGCCATGGCCTCCAGGAAGGTATCCTGCGGGCAGATGTTCTCCCACAGCACGGCCTGATCCTTGACCTTGCCGCCGGAGTGGATGTAGGCCTTGCCGGCGCTGGAAGCACAGCCGATGGACAGCTGCTTCAGCGCGCCGCCGTAACCGCCCATGGGGTGGCCCTTGAAGTGGATCAAAACCAGCATGCTGTCGTAGTTTTCGATGTCCTTGCCCAGCAGGTTCTCGCTCAGGACCTTGCCATTCTTCACGGGCCAGACGACGTCCGGTCCTTCGGCATCCATGATGTCAACGTCGAACAGGTCGCTCCAGCCGTGTTTTTTCATCAGCTGTACGTGCTTGGGGGTCTCGTTGCGGGCGCCGCCGTAAGCAGTGTTGCACTCGACCACGGTGCCGTGGACGGCGTCGATGACCGGCTTCATGAACTCGGGACGCAGGAAGTTCTGGTTGCCATCCTCGCCGCTGTGGACTTTAACGGCCACCTTGCCGGGCAGTTCTACGCCCAGCTGGCGGTACATCTTCAACACGGCCTCAGGGGTGATCTCCTTGGTGAAATAGACAGTAGACTTTGCCATAAAAGGTTTCCTCCTTTAAACTACATTATATCGATTGAAACCGCAGAGGCAGTTCCAAATCGCAATCAGCCAGCAACGCACCGTCGTGCAAAATTTCCTCGGCCGGGCCGTCGGCGGCAATGCGCCCTTCGTACAGCAGCACCACCCGGTCGCAGGTATCGTAGATAAAATCCAGATCGTGGGAGGCAATCAGCATCGCACAGGGCAGTCCCCGCAAAATTTCTATTAAGTTGCGCCGGTTTTTCGGGTCCAGCGCGGCGGACGGCTCGTCCATCAAGATCAGCTCTGGGTCCAGTGTCAAGATGCCTGCGATAGACGCAAGTTTCTTCTGCCCACCGGACAGCCGGTACACCGGCCGGTCGGCGCAATCCTCGATGTGCACCTGCTGCAAGGCACGGTGGGTGCGGGCGGCCACTTCCTCGGTCGGGTAACCGTAGTTCTGCGCCGCAAAGGCGACGTCCGCCGCCACTGTGGGCATGAACAGCTGGCTGTCCGAATCCTGAAAAATGTACCCCACTTTCCGCCGGATAGATGCCAAATTTTCGCGCTGCATCGCAAGGCCCGCCACTTCCAGCGTGCCCTGCTGCATGGGCAGAATACCCACCAGCAGCTTTAACAGTGTGGATTTGCCCACGCCGTTGCAGCCAACAAGGCCCACCCGCTGGCCGGACGCAATGTTCAGGTTTATATCCTGCAAGACCGGCGCGGCGCTGTGGCCATCATAACAAAAAGTCAAGTCCTGCATCGTCAGGATAGACTCGGAATTTGCCATAATATTGTTCCCTTTTTTACAAAAGTCGTCCGGCCAGCTCAAACACCGGCACGGCGCGGAAAACGGCGCAGTAGAAAACCGTTACTGCCAAAAACAGCCAACCGCCGTGCTTTTTCTGCCCTGGCGGAAAAGCTCCTGCAAAGCCCCGCAGCTGCATGCTCTCGTACACCAGCTGGGCGCGGTCGATGCTGCGCAGTAGCAGCTGCCCCAGCAGTGAGCCCCACGCCCGGAACTGGATGCCCTTTTGCCCGGGTGCGCGCAGCGCATAGGCGGTGGCAATGCGGATACCCTCCTGCAAAAGCAGCACAATGTAACGGTATATCAGTAAAATTGTGGTGGTGAGCACCCGCGGACAGTGCAATTGCTGTAAAGCCGCGCAGACGGATTCCATCCCGGTGGAGGCAATCAGCACCCACACGGCCAGAAAGCAGAACAGCCCCTTGGCCAGCAGCACGCCCAGCGAGAGCATGCCCCCGGTCACGGACAGCGGCCCCGCATGCAGCAGTACGGCGCGGTCGAACGGCAGGTTGCACAGCCCCACCACGGTTAGCAGCACAGCCACGGGTTTAAACGCCCGCAAGGCGTCGCCGGGGGTAAAGTCCGCCAACTCCAGCAAAAGCAGCGGCCAAAGTCCCATACCCAGTACGCCGGTGAGCTGATATCGCCCAAAGGACAGCGTGACGGCCAAATACACTACCGCCGCCAGCAGTTTGGGCAGCGGGGCCAGCCGGTTCAGCCAGGTATCCCGCGCGGCCAGATCGTCCAGCCGGTGAACATCCTTAATGGCCCTGTGCAGACGATCCACGTCGATGCACCGCCTTTTTTACCAGTTTTACGCCCAAAATCACCACGGCCAGCACCACGACCGCGCCGATGATGCCCGCCGCGCTGGTCCCGGCAGCCGCGTCGGAGCCTGCAAAGTTGTAGTCCGGCAGCAGGGCCGTCCATTCTTGAATACGGGCAAAAAACGCCTGCACGGGGCCGGTGGTTTCCAGTTCGGTGCTGCCGGTCAAACGCTGCAGCGACCATTCCAACCCATCGGGGAAGGCAGATGC
>OLNC01000394.1_pt1 | contig 46353 bp, 33 predicted proteins | sample 1672011 | NCBI WGS metagenome assembly OLNC01 (sample SAMEA3136636, study PRJEB25190) | human gut metagenome | biome: human gut; feature: human-associated habitat; material: faeces | place: Austria | collected 2013
ATGCTGACTTTTTTCAAGTTTCACTGATGATAAGATGATACTGCAAGCTATCACTGTACATGATACATTTATCATTATATTGTCGCAATATATCGTTTTTATCAATGCGTGTTATACGTTGTGTGATGCACATCTCGTAGCAAGAATACTGAGGTATTCTTGAATTAGAGTACACAATGAATCTAAAGGGGACTCCTCTGATTTTTTGTAAAATGACAATCCCCTTTCTCTTTACTGTTCGTTAAAGAGAATACCTAATCTTCTGGACAGTATATCTTTCGAGCAAGTAGTAGACTTCTGATTTCTCCCCCATCTCCCTCCCAAAGACTGTTGCATTCATTCTTTCTGGAGCAAACACAGAAAAAAGAAATACTACCCTATCCCAGATGCGGCTTCGGAGCGTGTTTAAGATGCGGACAAGCATCTTAAAACACAGCGACTACAGAGCAGATGGGATAGGGTAGTATTTCTTTTTTCGTCTGTTTTTATCCGAATCACTAACAGTACATTAGTAATTATTTATCTCCAAAGTATCTCTTAAGTAATCCTTCGAATGCTTTTCCATGTCTAGCTTCGTCACGAGCCATCTCATGAACTGTATCATGGATTGCATCAAGGTTTAAAGCTTTTGCACGTTTTGCAAGATCGAACTTACCAGCAGTAGCACCATTCTCAGCTTCTACACGCACTTTAAGGTTCTCTTTTGTGCTTGGAGAAACTACTTCGCCAAGTAATTCAGCAAACTTAGCTGCATGCTCAGCTTCTTCATAAGCAGCTTTTTCCCAGTATAATCCGATCTCAGGATATCCTTCGCGGTGAGCAACACGTGCCATAGCAAGATACATACCTACTTCGCTGCACTCGCCTTCAAAATTAGCTCTTAAGTCAGCCTTAATATCTTCTGGAACATCACTTGCAACACCTACAACGTGCTCAGCAGCCCATGTCTTCTCTTCTGTCTGCTCAATAAACTTAGAAGCCGGTGCCTTACAAAGTGGGCAAAATTCCGGAGCAGCTTCACCTTCATAAACATATCCACATACACTACATACAAACTTCTTCATAATAAATAATCTCCTTTTCTAAAATAAATGTCTGATAACTATTAAGATGGTGTCTTATTCGTTATCGAAAGCATATAAGTAACATTGCATAGTAATGAAAATCTTCTTTGAAAAAGTAATGATAATCATTACTGTTTTATAATAACCTAAAGATGAAAATTTGTCAACAAAAAAATTAAAAAAATATTTATGTGTAGATTTCGTATAGACGAAAAAAGAACGAATACCATATCCCATCTGCTCTGTAGTCGTTCTTTTTTCTGACTATCTAAATCCACAATCGGTGAGAATGGGGATTCTCCAGAAGAGTATAACTTTCCAGGAACTTAAATTTCGAGAAACTGACATTTATATAAGGAGTTCTATTTCTTCTGTTGTATCCCCTGCTATTTTCTTTTGAGGAAAAATAAGCATTTAGCGCAAAGTCACAAAATGCAATACTTATAACAATTCTTTTTTCTTTATCATAGTTTTTTACAATTCAGCATAAAATTTTGTTTCAGCGGTTGTTTGTTTTGATAACAAATAGCAAATTAGTAATTTCTGTTGGAAAAAGAAGGAGATTCGCCAGAAGATTATGAGAGTTAACTAGCGAAAAATTCTCTAGAAGGTTATAGATTCTCGGGAAATTGAATCCTAAGGGATTGACACATTTCTTCTGGAAGTTTCCATCTGAATAAAAAGTGTAGACTTTTGGAGAATCCCCATTCTCACCAACTGTAGATTTAGAATAGCCAGAAAAAAGAAAAAAATAATACATCCCAGATGCGGCTTCGGAGCGTGTTTAAGATGAGAACGAGCATCTTAAATACAGCGACTACAGAGCAGATGGGATGTATTATTTTTTCCTTTTTTCGTCTACACGAAATCTACAAATTACGATTTTTGAGCGCAATTTGCACAATATCCTCGGAAGGTAATGGTATAGTCAGAAATGATTCCATCGAAGCCTTCGCCAATGTCTTCTTGTGGATGAACAGAAGGTTTGAATGGAATATCCTGAAGACATCCACAGGATTTACATTCAAAATGTGCATGAGGAATTGTCTGGCCATCGAAACGATCAGCATGATTCTCGCAGGTGATCTTCATGATTTTTCCTAAAGAAGTTAATAAGGAAAGGTTGCGGTATACAGTTCCAAGACTAATATTAGGAAAGCTTTCGCGCAGTTCCTGATAAATAATGTCGGCGGTAGGGTGATCATGGTGACTCATGACACATTCTAATATGGCATTTCTTTGACGGCTGTTCTTCATCGGCGCGCTCATATTTATTCTCCTTTCATAAATAGGGTTCGTGTTTTTATAAAAACTGATGTCAGGGTCAAAAGGTGTTTTGCTCCTGAATTGATGTCACGAATTACTCCGTAGTTAACGCTGTTCCCGTAATTCTGAATAATTAATATGACTTATATCAAATGATAATAATAAGAGTTACTATTTTTATAATATTGTATTTTTTTTCTGATGTCAAGAAGAATTAAGAAGGTTCATAAAAGCGGGGATATAATTCACAAAAGATAACCTTTAAAAAATATTGACAAAGAAATGTGGGAATAGTATGATACTAGAGTCAAAAGGTCATTTTGTACTGTTTTTAAGGGAAGTGGCTTTGAAGTTTTAAAGATAGCGGCGTTGCTGCTACGTAACTTGTGGACGGATCATTTGTGTGATCTGAATTTGAATGATTTTGAACATTATTAACACATTTTATAAAAAGGAGATTTTTTCTTATGTTAGAAAAGATGAAAGAGATTATTGCGGAGCAGTTAGGTGTCGAAGAAGATGAGATTACAATGGATACTTCTTTTAAGGAAGATTTAGGTGCGGATTCTCTTGATTTATTTGAGCTTATTATGGCGCTGGAAGAGGAGTATGATACAGAGATTCCTGCTGAAGAACTTGCTGACATCGAAACAGTTGGAGATGTTATTGAGTACTTAAGAGAGAAGGGAATTGACGAATAAGCAGCGTGATTGATGCTGATCCTGCCCTGCTATGGGAAGGGCTGATGAACAGGTATTGGGGAGTGGACAGATAATCCTCAGTACCTTTTTTCACGTAAGAATAGTTATGAGAATGGTTATGTTATGAATTTGTAATGATTTGTCAAATGAGTTGCGGAATGAATTGTAAAATCTTACGAAACTAAGTCGGTATGCGCTTAGTGATAAAAAACTATTGGAAATTCGATTTATTTCGTTTATAATAGTAACGGGTGTGTCAGCATTTTGAATAGTACACCGGGATACGATTTTGATATTGGTTATTTAGAGTGATTATTTAATCAGTATTTATGGATAAAAGACATGGAGTTTATAAGGAAAGGAGATTCCTAATGGCTACGGATATTGGAATTGATTTAGGTACTGCGAGTATTTTAGTATATGTAAAGGGGAAGGGTGTCGTATTAAAAGAGCCTTCAGTGGTTGCTTTTGATGTAGATACGAGAAAGATTAAGGCAATCGGTGAAGAGGCGCGTCTGATGATTGGACGTACTCCTGGTAATATTGTGGCGGTTCGTCCTTTAAGACAGGGTGTAATCAGTGATTACTCTGTTACAGAGAAGATGCTTAAGTATTTTGTTCATAAGTCAGTGGGCAAGAGTTTATTTGGAAGAAAGCCAAGAATTTCTGTTTGTGTTCCTAGTGGAGTAACAGAGGTAGAGAAGAAGGCAGTAGAAGATGCAACATATGCAGCAGGAGCAAGAGATGTAAAGATTATCGAGGAGCCGGTAGCAGCAGCAATCGGAGCTGGTATTGATATTGCGAAACCATGTGGTAATATGATCGTAGATATCGGTGGTGGTACTTCTGATATTGCGGTTATTTCTCTTGGAGGTACCGTAGTAAGTACATCGATTAAGGTTGCCGGTGATGATTTTGACGAGGCGATCGTTCGTTATATGAGAAAGAAGCATAATCTGTTGATCGGTGATCGTACAGCAGAAGATATTAAGATTCAGGTAGGAAGTGCATACGCACGTGCAGAAGAGTCTTCTATGGAAGTGAGAGGACGTAACCTCGTAACAGGTCTTCCTAAGACAGTTACTGTAACTTCCGAAGAAACAAGAGAGGCACTTCGTGAAGCGACAGCACAGATTGTAGAAGCAGTTCATAGTGTATTAGAGAGAACTCCCCCTGAATTAGCAGCGGACATTTCTGATCGTGGAATCGTACTGACTGGTGGTGGAAGTATGTTACAGGGATTAGAACAGTTGATTGAAGAGAAGACAGGAATTACAACGATGACAGCCGATGACCCAATGACAGCAGTTGCGATTGGTACCGGCCAGTACATTGAGTATCTTGGTACAAAGTAGGAGATTTTAAATGGCTCATCTGGAAGGATATGTAAGTCATATTCGCTTTCATAATGAGGAGAATGGATATACCGTAATGGACATTGAAACAACCCACGGGGACGAAGTCCTCGTGGGAAATTTTCATTATATCAATGAAGGAGAATATATCTGTGCAGAAGGTGAATATGTAGATCATCCGGCGCATGGCCCACAGTATCGGATGACATCGTATACTGTAAAGGAGCCGGAAGATAAGGCGGCGATGGAACGCTATCTTGCATCTGGTGCGATTAAAGGAATGGGAGCTGCGCTGGCTGCAAGAGTAATTAAAAAGTTTAAAGGGAATACATTTGACATCATTGAAAGTGAACCGGAGCGTTTGGCAGAAGTCAAGGGAATTTCACTGAAAAAGGCGATGGATATTGCGGTGCAGTTTCAGGAAAAGCAGGAGATGCGCCATGCGATGATGTTTTTATCGGAGTATGGAATTACCAGTCGTTTTGCGGTTCGTATTTTTGAGGAATATGGCAACAAGATGTATGATATCCTGAAGACGAATCCATATAAACTGGCAGAAGATATTACGGGAATTGGTTTCCGGGCAGCGGATGCGATTGCGGCAAAGGCTGGTATAGCACCAGATTCCGATTTTCGTGTGTGTGCAGCTATTTTATACGCTCTTCAGCAGGCTTCTCTTTCCGGCCATGTATATTTACCAAAAGATGTTTTGTGCCGAAGTGCAGGGCAGCTTCTTTCTATGTCACCGGAATTCATAGAAGACCATCTGATGGAGTTAGTTCTTGATAAAAAGCTGATGATTCGGACTGTGAATGAAGAGGAACATGTTTATTTGAGTTCTTATTATTTTATGGAGCTGAATACTTCCAGGATGCTTTTAAATCTTGATCTGGAATTCCCGATGGAAAAGGGTGCCTATGGAAAGCGGATCAGTGAACTGGAAGAAAACATGGATTTTCAGCTTGATCTTTTACAAAAACAGGCAGTGGAAGAAGCGCTTACGAAAGGTGTTGTCGTAGTTACCGGTGGTCCAGGAACAGGAAAGACAACAACCATTAATCTTATGATTCGCTGCTTTGAAATGGAACACATGGATATTGTTCTTGCGGCACCGACCGGACGTGCAGCGAAGAGAATGACGGAAGCGACGGGATATGAGGCAAAAACAATCCATCGACTTTTGGAAGTTTCTGGTGGAATCGAGGAGGGAAGTAGTTCTCATTTTGAAAAAAATGAGGAGAATCCAATCGAGGCCGATGTGGTGATTCTTGATGAGATGTCCATGGTAGATATTCATTTAATGTATTCTCTTCTAAAAGCAATCGTTCCGGGAACAAGGCTCATACTTGTAGGGGATTCAAATCAGCTTCCAAGTGTAGGACCGGGAAACGTTTTGAAGGATATTATTGATTCAGAAGCATTTAGTGTAGTGCGTCTTTCTAAAATATATCGTCAGGCAGAGAGCAGCCATATTGTTCTTAATGCACATAAAATTAATGCAGGCGAACTTATTACCTTAAATAATAAGAACAAAGACTTTTTCTTTTTTGAAAAACAAGATGTCCGCTCGGTAATGGGAGCGCTCATTTATCTGGTAAAAACCAAGTTGCCGGAATATATTGGTACATCTCCGTTTGAAATACAGGTTCTGACACCAATGCGTAAAGGAGAACTTGGTGTGGAACATTTGAATGAGGTTCTTCAATATTATCTGAATCCCGCATCAGAATCCAAGAAGGAAAAAGAAGGACGTACAGGAGTCTTTCGTGAGGGCGATAAGGTAATGCAGGTAAAGAACAATTATAAGCTTGAATGGAAGATTACGAATGCAAAAGGCTTCTCCGTTGAAGAAGGACTTGGAGTATTCAACGGAGATATGGGTGTGATCAAGCAGATTAATACCTATTCTGAGCGGATTACCGTTGTATTTGATGAGAACCGGGAGGTAGAATATCCATACTCAAACTTGGATGAATTAGAACTTGCCTATGCAATTACAATTCATAAATCACAGGGAAGTGAATATCCGGCAGTAGTACTGCCGCTTCTTAGCGGACCTCCGATTCTTTGTAACAGAAATCTTCTATATACAGCAATTACAAGAGCGCAAAAGTGTGCAGCTATCGTGGGAAGGCAGTCTATGGTAGAACAGATGATTCATAATGAGACAGAACAAAAGCGGTATTCCGGATTGAATGAATGTCTCAAAGATGGAATCTGATCAATCTCTTGCCATGCCGATACAGATCGATAAAACAGAAACGTTAGGAATGCCGGCACTTAAAAGAATACGGGTGCAGGCTTCCATAGTAGCACCACTTGTATAAATATCGTCAACAAGTAGTACAGACAGGGAAGCGTTTGTTTGAACAAGGTTATCATATCGTGAATTAAAGCGAAATGCTTTCTTTAAATTATTAAGCCTGGCTTGTGGAGTAAACTGTTTTTGTGGGAGAGTATCCACAGAGCGAATCAGCATATCAGGATAATGAGAGAGGTTAAATATCAGAGCAATTCTGCGGCTAAGCAGTTCAGCCTGATTATAACCTCTCTTTTTGTATTTATTTTTATGAATAGGAACAGGTATGACTGCGTCAATCCCCAGACTTTCTATTGCTGCATAAATTCTGGAATGGCTGTGAGAATACCTTTTGGAATAAATGTGAAAATAATTCTGAGAATACTGCTGAAAGAAAAGTTCCCAGATAAAAAAATCAGCAAGTCTTCGATTATTATGGTATTTAAACGCACTCATAATAGGACGCGTTTCTTTATTATATAGAAAAAGAGAAAGCCCTTTTTGAAAACTTTTTGGAAAAGTACGACAGTCATAACAGTATTCTTGCGCAGAAGACGAAACCGGTTTGCCGCAGCGCAGACAGGTAGGACCAGAGATAAAAGGCAGTACAGTCTGACATTCCGAATGGATTAGAGTTCCGTATGGCACCAGTTTAGCACATACAGGGCAATGTCTTGGAAAAAGTGCGGATAATAACCGGAGTGCTATAGGTAACTTCACTCGCTGTAACTTAAAGTATACAGAAGAGCAATGCTGCTTTATCATTTGTAAAAAAGAAAGAAAACAACGAAAACTCTTCATAATAATATAATATAAATGATAGATCAGAAATATTGCGTTATGCCCGGCCGGTGCTGCCAAAACCACCGCGGTCTGAACCATCTAATCGGTCACATTCTTCAAAAGAAATCGTAGGCTGGTGTTCCATGATACGGAACTGGCAAATGCGATCATTCACATGAATCTCTGTATCGCGAACAGCCAGAACAGGCATAAACCACTGGTCGTTATCTCCGCAGTAGGATTCATCAATAACACCCATATGATTCGTCTGAATAACACCAAAGTTCTTAAAAGTGGAACTTCTCGGAACAACATGGGCTTCGTATCCTTGTGGAAGTTCCATGGCGATTCCAAGTGGAACAAGAGCAAAATCTCCCTTCTTCAGACAAAGATCATCAGCAGCACGAAGGTCGATCCAGTCGGACTTCCCATCAATATAAGTAAGTTTCTCAATCTTATTAGTAAAATATTTAATACGGATGGTCTGTTTGTTCATAAGTAAAATCCTTTCTTAATCTTAATTATCTTAATTATCTTAACTTTTATATTTACTTTATATAGTTTTCCCTATGCAATTATCATACACGAACATTCGTTTCTTGTCAACGACAAATTTTCCATATATTGGTTAAAAATGATACGCAAATTATCTGAAAATAACACCATAAAATAGGTATTGAGAGATTTGTTTGTATCTTGAGAGTTATCAAGATTTTATCCACATTTTAAGAAAATAAGACCGATTATAAAAAAGAGCGAAAACATTTGCTCTGAGAAACATAAAAAGTGAGTTGTCCACTTTATCCACAAGAGAGTGTGGATTTTGTGGATAACTTATGCACAATGGAGAAAAGAGAAAAAAATATATAAATTCGTGCATAAACTTAAAATACTTTTTTGGATTTTGTGCGAAAAAAGCATTGACGAACGTACTTTGGGTATGCTATATTAATGTGGCGATGGAATAGGTCTTTTTTTTATGCCTAAAATTGGTTTATGAGAATAAACCCTACGTTTAACAAAATTGGAGGTGGAAGTTGTGCGCGTGAGAATCACATTGGCATGTACAGAATGTAAACAGCGTAACTACAATACTACAAAGGAAAAGAAAAATCATCCTGAAAGATTAGAAACAAGAAAGTATTGCAGATTCTGTAGAAAGCATACTGTTCATAAAGAAACAAAATAGTCGGACCGGTTTTTAAGGAGTGATAAGATGAGCGACGAAGCAAAGAAAACAGAGAAAACAAGCTGGTTTCAGGGCCTTAAAGCCGAATTTAAAAATATCAGCTGGCCTGACAGAAAAACGCTTATCAGAGAGACAATTACAGTAACGGTTGTATCCGTTGTCCTGGGTGTCATTATTGCAACCCTGGATATGGTTCTCCAGTATGGAATTAATTTTCTGGTCTAGTATAAAGGTAAAGGTGAATATATGTCAGAATTAAACTGGTATGTGGTCCATACTTACTCAGGCTACGAGAACAAGGTGAAGGCTAATATTGAAAAGACAATTGAAAACAGAAAGCTTCAGGATCAGATATTTGAAGTAAGAGTCCCTCTTCAGGACGTAGTCGAGATGAAGGGTGGAGTTAAAAAGAACGTATCTAAGAAAATGTTCCCTGGCTATGTGTTAGTTAACATGGTCATGAACGACGATACATGGTATGTTGTTCGTAACACCAGAGGTGTAACAGGCTTTGTTGGACCGGGATCCGATCCGGTACCACTTTCCGAAGCAGAGATGAGAAATCTTGGTATTGTTGCTAACAGTAACAGTGAAGTAGAGATTGACATCGAAGTAGGCGATTTAGTGGAAGTAACTTCAGGCGCCTGGGAAGGAAGAGTAAGCACTGTAACGGCAATTAACATGAATAAACAGACTGTTACCATCGAAGTAGATATGTTTGGTCGTGAGACTTCTGTAGAGATTGAATTTGTAGATGTTAAGAAATTATAAGACGCTCTGTAAAGAGCAGACAAGTGGGAGGGAGATTCCCGCAATTACCACAATAGGAGGATAGCTATCATGGCAAAGAAAGTCACAGGTTATATTAAATTACAGATTCCAGCAGGAAAGGCAACTCCAGCACCACCTGTAGGTCCTGCTTTAGGTCAGCACGGTGTGAATATCGTCCAGTTTACAAAGGAATTCAACGCCAGAACAGCAGATAAAGGCGATTTGATCATTCCTGTAGTTATTACAGTATACCAGGACAGAACATTCAGTTTTATTACTAAAACACCACCGGCAGCAGTATTATTAAAGAAATACTGTAACATCAAATCCGGATCAGGCGTTCCTAACAAGACAAAGGTTGCTTCAATTTCTAAAGATAAAGTAAAAGAAATTGCAGAGATGAAGATGCCTGATTTAAACGCAGCGAGCATCGAAGCAGCAATGAGCATGATCGCTGGTACTGCCAGAAGTATGGGCATTACTGTAGAAGATTAATCGGAATTGATTAGATACAACGAAGTGGGAGGGTCGCTCCCGATAATACCACAGGAGGTTATTTAGAATGAAAAGAGGAAAAAGATATCAGGAAGCTGCAAAGCTCAGAGATAAAACGAACTTATACGACGCACCGGAAGCAGTAGCCATCGTAAAAAAAGCTGCCAGTGCAAAATTTGATGAAACTATCGAAGCTCATTTCAAAATGGGTCTTGACGGACGTCACGCTGATCAGCAGATCCGTGGAGCAGTAGTTTTACCTAACGGTACAGGTAAAAAAGTACGTGTTCTCGTATTCGCAAAAGGTGATAAGGCTGAAGAGGCTGTAGCAGCAGGAGCAGAATTCGTAGGAGCTGAGGAACTTATTCCAAAGATCCAGAACGAAGGATGGTTCGAATTCGATAAAGTTGTTGCAACACCTAACATGATGAGCGTTGTTGGTCGTCTTGGTCGTGTACTTGGACCAAAAGGTTTAATGCCTAACCCTAAGGCTGGAACAGTAACAATGGACGTTGCTAAAGCTGTTCAGGACTTAAAAGCTGGTAAGATCGAGTACAGACTTGATAAGACAAACATCATTCACGTGCCAATCGGAAAAGCTTCTTTCACAGAGGAGCAGTTAAACGAAAACTTCCAGACATTAATAGATGCCATCATTAAGGCAAAACCAGCTGCAGCTAAGGGACAGTACATCAGAAGTGCTACACTTACTTCTACAATGGGTCCTGGAGTTAAGCTGAACCCAGCTCGTTTCTAATTACAGATACAGTTCTTTCACTTGTCTATAGTGTAATTTACGAATTGCCCTATGTAGACGGTAAAGCTGTTACATCAATTAGATGTGAGGAAAAGGCAACAGATTTCTGTTTATCTTTTAGATAAATAGAAATCTGTTGCTTTTTTTATATCAGATATCATAAAACTTACACATTTCTCGGCAAGAATGCAAGAGTTTTGAGGTCTTATTAAAAAATAAAGTTGACTGTAAATTAAGAAATGAATATATGGACGAAGTCCAGCAGTCAGTGTATAATAAAAAAAGAAATGCAGCAGATGTGATTTTGTGCTGATACATTAAGATTCTTGATGAAAAAGGAGGAAAAAGTATGAAAAGTCATTTAAAAAGACATTTCAGTTTGCTTTTAGCAGTATTGTTAGTTCTTACAATGATACCGGTAAGTACAATAAAGGTATCAGCTAAGGCTACGACAGTAGCAACCACTGCAAAGCAGACAGCAAAGAAAACGGACAAAAAGATAACAAAGAAAAAAACGAAGAAAAAAACAAAGAAGACCAAAAAAGCAAAGAAGCAGAGAACGGTATTTATAGCAGCGGGACACCAACAGAGAGGAATTTCTTCTACAGAAAGACTTGCACCGGGCTCATCTAGAAGAAAGGCAAAGCTGACATCCGGTACAGCAGGTGTACGTACACATATTCCAGAATATAAGACGAATCTTGCAATCGCGAAAGCGGCGAAAAAAGAATTAGAGAAACGCGGTTATAAAGTAATCATGCTCAGAACAACCAATAACTGTCCACTGTCTAATCAGCAGAGAACGAAGAAAGCCAATGCAAGTGGTGCGGACATTCATATTTGTATACACTGTAATGCATCAGGAGCAAGCGCACAGGGACCATTAGTATGTGTGCCAGGTAGTTCCCGTTACGTTGGCAAGAAGATTTTTAATAGTTCCCGCAAGTTAGGCAGCTGTCTTTTATCCTCTGTTGCAAAGGCAGTGAATAAGAGAAGCCATGGAACGATTCGTTCGGACTATTACACAACAATTAACTGGGCTAAGATTCCTACAATGATTCTTGAGTGCGGATTCCTTACGAACTCAACAGAGGATCGTCAGTTGAACTCTGCGTCCTATCAGAAGAAGCTGGCGAAGGGAATTGCTAATGGAGTAGATAAGTACTTCAAATAAAGAATTTCAGTGATAAGTAGATATAATAAATGAGAGAAGAAATGAGAGCAGAAAAAAGAGAAAAAAGACAGAGAAAATCGGTAATTTATTATTACATAGCGATTGTAATAACCGCTTTTTTTGGAACAGGCTTATCATTATATTTAAAAGGAGGAGTGCCTTTTGTAAAAGAAGGCGCTCCGATTTTTATGAAGATAGCCGGTATGGTATCATTATTGTTGCTTACAATTTTATTGTATTGTAAAGCGCAAAAAAGAAAGTGGAAGATAGTTGGTGTGATCAGTATTGTACTTCTGGCAGCAGTATTTTCTTGGTTTGCGTCCGGAATTTCTAAAGAAGTTGCATTGAAGCCATATACATTAGATACACCTGAAACAGAATTTTCACGATATGATATTCAAGATGGACATTTTACAGTAAAAGAGCCAAATCCTAATATTATCAAAGAAATTAATGAGGATGTTCTAAAGAATGTTGTAATACATTTTTCCAAACCAATTGAACAAAATATAGCAATAAAAGTAATGTATACAAATAGGAAAGACGAAGACTTTTCCAAAGAAAAGAAAGTAAATTTCAAGGCACAAAAGGGAGCAACACAGGCCGTTGTACCTGTAGAACAAAGAGATGTTAGCAAAGTAAAAATCGTGATCGGAAAAAAGATAGGGGTACAATTTGACTTTGGCTCGATAGAATTAAATGGAAATTACCAGGAACGTCTTAAAGAAAAAGAAAGAGATTTTCTTGTCTATTATAGTATGTTTATAGCATTACCTTGCTGCTTTTTCCTGTTTGCCAGTTTAAAAGGACGACAAAAATTAGAGTCAAACATTATAATTAAAATCCTTGCATTTCCATTTGCTTTATGCGTGCCATTAGGAATATTTCTCACATTATTAGTAAAGTATTTAGTGGAATGGGTAAAAGTTACTTGCGGAGATGTTGCATTTTCAACGATATTACTGCAATTAACCAGTCCAATTAAAGGAACAGACAGTGGAATTATACATAGCATTATACAGACAGCAGTGTTACCGCCAGTTATCTTAACTGTAATGGTTATATTATGTTATATATTTTTCAAAAGAGAACTTTATATATTAAAAATATTTTCACAGAAAAAATTTCCAAGATGGAGTAAAATTATAATAGAACTTTGTGTGGCAGTAATTCTTTTGCATACGGTCCATGTGCAGGGAAGCGAAATCGGTATGTGGGAATACTTAAGAAATTCAAGAGAAGTGTCTACGTTTTATGAAGACTACTATGTAGATCCGGATAATACTACCGTTACATTTCCAGACAAAAAGAATAATTTAATTTATATTTTTATGGAATCAATGGAGAGCAGCTACGCAGATAAAGCGGAAGGCGGCACGATGGACGTGAATTATATCCCTAACCTGACAAAGCTTGCCAAAGAAAATGTGCAGTTTTCTGATAAGGCAGATAAAAAAATGGGAGGTCCTGTATGCTTAGAGGGAACAGCATATACAGCCGGTGGACTTGTTGCACAAACATCAGCAATTAATTTAAAAGTAAAAAATGCCGGAACAGTATCTGATACATTTTTGTCTAATCTCACAGCATTGGGTGATTATTTAGATAAAGAAGGATATCAGCAGGTATTTTTGTGTGGAAGTGATGGTGATTTTGCAGGGAGAGATGCCTACTTTAAAACACATAAAAACTACAAAATAGAAGATTATAATGCTGCGATTAAAGAAGGAGATATCCCAAAAGATTATAAAGTTTACTGGGGACATGAAGATAAAATACTTTATGAAAGAGCAAAAAAACAATTAAAAAAACTCTCTTCAGAGAACAAACCATTTAATCTTACAATGCTTACAGTAGATACCCACTTCCCAACAGGCTTTCTATGCAGTCTTTGCGATAATAAATATAATACAACCTATGGAAATGCAGTGGCTTGTGCAGATAAACAGGTATATGATTTTATAAACTGGATAAAACAACAGGATTTTTACGAGAATACAACGATTGTTATCGTCGGGGACCATACATCTATGGTAGATACCGGTTCACAATTTTGGAAACCGTTAAGCGGAAGCTATATCAGAACAGTATATAATACGATCATTAATCCACAGTGCGCTTACAAAGAAGCTGCAACACAGAACCGTCGTTTTACAACAATGGATATGTTCCCAACAACAATGGCAGCACTCGGAGCCAAAATCGACGGAGAACGCCTTGGATTAGGAACGAATCTTTTCTCAGGAAAAGAAACATTACGAGAAAAAATGGGTGGAAACTATATAAACAAAGAACTCAAAAAGAATGATAAAAAATACAACAAATTTTATTAAAAAATACTAATTTTCTGGGACGCAGACACCGCTTTAGTAGAAGATGTTGAGCTGAATTGTACGCGGTCTTCTAAAGAAAAAAGAAGTGTTATAAGTTAGATTTTGTTCCGTTGCGCTAAACGTTTCATTTTGCCTCAAAAAACGAAAACTTCGGAAAAACGAGTCCGAAGTTTTCAGAGTCAAAATTCCACAGCGCAAAGTCACAAAATGCAATACTTATAACAATTCATTTTTCTTTATCATAATCTTTTTATAATTCAGCATAAAATTTTATTTCAGCGGCTGTCTGTTTTTAATAATAAATAGCAAATTAGTGATTTTGTGTTGGAAAGAGAAGGGGATTCTCCAGAAGATTATGAGAGTTAACCAGAGAAAAATCCTCCATAAGGTAGGAGTAGGTAAATATAATTTTTATATAGTCGAGTAAGAAAGTATCCTCTTCTGGAGATGTTTATTCTAATGAGAACCATGACTTCTGGACAATCCCTTCTTCCTCAAATCTAAATACTAATTTCCATCTGAAGCCAAAAAACAGAAAACCAGAAATTTAATATAGAAGAAAATGTGATGTCGGAGCCAGTAAAAATACCGGTCAGGCATTTTCTACGAAGCGACTATCTTCACATTTTCTTCTATATTAAATTTCTGGTTTTCGTTTCTTTAGTCCTTAAAATAAATTAGTATTTATTTTGTTAAAATTGTGAGGATTTTATTGGAACGTGATACGAATGCAGTCATTTCCTCAGGTTTTAATGGATGGTTTGCCAGGCGGGCAAGGTCATAAAGCTGCTGGCAGATCGTTGTAGTATTTTCGCTTTCGTCATTATTTAAAACATACTGTACAAGGTCATTGTTCATGTTAAGAACAAGAGTCTCGCCTTCGGCACCAAGTCCGGTAGAACTATTGCTCATTCCGTACATTTCCATCATTTCAGACATACGTCTTGTCTGCTCGGAAACAGTAATCATAGAAGGTGTGTCTGCATTTTTCAGTTTTTCAACTTTTACGATCAGGTTTTCTACACCGGTTGCCTTTTTAAACTTCTCAGAAAGCTTCTCGGTAAGTTCTTTTTCTTCATTCTCGTCAATGGCTTCTTTGAAGTTGTCAGTAAGTTCAGAGTCGATACGGAGGAATTTTACTTCCGGATTTCTCTGCTCTAAATGAGTGATAAATGTTGTATCAATCTGGTGAGTCAGATAAATGGCATCCATTTCCTGTTCTTTAAACATATTAATGTACTGAGACTGTGCAACTTCGTCTGTAATATAGAAGACGTTATTCTCGTATTTTTCTTTGCCGGCTTCAAGGTAGTCTGGAAGCGTGACATATTTGCCTTCCATGTTCTTGAAGATGATGTAATCTTTCATCTTGTCATTGAACTTCTCATCGCGGATGCAGCCAAACTTAATGAATGGGCTGATATCATCCCAGTATTTTTCATAATTTTCGCGGTCTGTCTTACACATACCGGAAAGCTTTTCTGCTACTTTCTTTGTAATGTAATTAGAAATCTTCTTAACAAATCCGTCATTCTGTAATGCACTTCTTGATACATTCAGTGGAAGGTCAGGACAGTCAATACATCCTTTTAATAATAAGAGGTACTCAGGGATTACTTCTTTAATGTTATCTGCGATAAATACCTGATTGTTATATAACTTGATTTTTCCTTCGATCGTATCGTACTTTGTATTGATTTTAGGGAAATAAAGAATACCTTTTAAGTTAAATGGATAGTCCATATTCAGATGAATCCAGAATAAAGGCTCCTTATAATCGTGGAATACATCACGATAAAATTCTTTATATTCTTCATCGGTACAGTCATTAGGATGCTTAGTCCATAATGGATGAATCTGGTTGATTGGCTTAGGAGTATCCTCTTCCTCGTCTTCCTCAAGAGTTACTTCGGAATCACCATCTTCTTCGGAGTCAGCATCTTTAGAATCCGCATCTTTTGCTTCTACATCGATAACCTTTTCTTCAGCGGACTTCTTTGCAGCTTCCTCTGCTTTCTTCTCTTCTTCTTCCTCATTAACAAAGTAAATCTCAACCGGCATGAAAGAGCAGTACTTATCAAGAACTTCATGACAACGGAATTCGTTACAGAATTCGTAACTGTCATCATTGAGATAAAGTGTGATTACAGTACCACGTTCTGTCTTGTCGCCCTCTTCCATATCAAACTCTGTGCCGCCATCACATTCCCAGTGAACTGGTGCAGCACCTTCTTTATAAGAAAGGGTATCGATAGTAACCTTATCAGCAACCATAAATGCAGAGTAGAAACCAAGACCGAAATGACCGATGATCTGCTCATCGCTCGCCTTATCTTTATATTGTTCCATAAAAGCAGCGGCACCAGAAAAAGCAATCTGGTTAATGTATTCATCTACTTCCTCTTCCGTCATACCGATACCATTATCGATAAAAGTGAGTGTCTTATCGGTAGGGTTAATACGAACTTCTACCTTATACTTCTCATCATCTGCCTCTTCAAACTCACCCATAACAGCAAGCTTCTTAAGCTTTGTAACCGCATCGCATCCGTTACTCACTAATTCGCGGATAAAAATATCGTGGTCAGAATAGAGCCACTTCTTTATGATAGGAAAAATATTTTCACTGTTAATTGATAAACTTCCCTGTTTAGCCATAATAAACATCTCCTTAAAATTAATTATATAAAAGTAGACAAATATTTATAGAATATCGTCTTTGTATTTTTATCAATACCATTCTTATACTAATACCACGAAACCGGAATGTCAAGGAAAAATTAGCACTCAGTTAAAAAGAGTGCTAACAACTTTGCTGTTTTACATCATTACGCTCATGTTTGCAACATATCTGCCATAGCTTTACATACTTTTCCTCCATGGTTTTAGATGTACTATTGGAAATTTATGTTGCAGCGTGCTATAATTTCACCATTAGTAACAATACTTAAGATAATACTTAAAATAATACTTAAATAGAAAGAGAGAAGAGGAATGAATCAGAGTTTAATGACAGAATTTAAGGAAGACTTAAAAGATTTTAGAGAGATGACTGAGAAGTTTTATGCGAAGGAAGTCAGCGTAAAGGATTATAAAGGCTTTTCCGGTGGATTTGGCAGTTACGCACAAAGGGGCGCAGAGGCGAGTATGCTTCGTCTTCGTATGCCGGGCGGAAGAATTACAAAGGAGAAGTTAAAGTTTTTAGTTGATGCGATTGCTGCTTATGATGTTAGAAGAGTGCATCTTACGACCTGTCAGACTGTGCAGTTCCATGATCTTGGCATGAAGGCAGTCTGTGACATTATGGAACAGGCGATGGAAGTCGGAATCGTTACCCGTGGTGGTGGCGGAGATTTCCCAAGAAATGTAATGGTATCCCCTCTATCCGGTGTAGAACAGGGCGAGTATTTTGATGTACTTCCTTATGCGGAAAGAGCCGGAGACTATCTGATGGGAATCATTAAAACAGTCAAGCTTCCGAGAAAGCTAAAGGTAGGATTTTCAAATTCTCCGGCAAATGTAACCCATGCGACATTCCGTGATCTTGGCTTTGTGGCAAAGGAAAACGGTCGCTTTGATGTATACAGTGCCGGTGGGCTTGGAAATAATTACAAGATGGGTGTAAAAGTAGCAGAAGATGTGAAGCCGGAAGAAGTTCTTTACTATGTAGAGGCGATGGTCCGTACGTTTACAACTTACGGTAATTATGAAAGCCGGGCAAAGTCAAGAACAAGATATATGCAGGAAACATTAGGCGTAGAAGGCTATAAAAAAGCCTATCAGGAAAAGCTTATGGAAGTAAAAGCAGAGGTAAAAGACGCTCTTTTTATAAAAGAAACGCAGGTACACTCAAAGCAAGGAGACGATGCCAAAGAAGCAGGCAATGACAATAAAAATGTAACAGCCTATCCGCAGACAGAAAGCGCATCAGAGCGTGTGATCGCACAGAAACAAGCAGGACGTTATGCAGTTGCCTATCATCCAATCGGTGGAATGGTTCCGGCACAGAAGTTTGGGGAAATCTATGCCGTAATTAAAGATGTAGCGAATGCAGAAGTTCGTGTCGCACCCGATGAGACCTTATATATTATTAATCTAGAGGAAGAGCAGGCAGAAAGAATACATAAGATCACAGCAGATGGTGCGAAGAATCTGTTTGAAACTTCGGTATCCTGCATCGGAAGTACCGTCTGCCAGATCGGCTTAAGAGATTCCCAGGGCTTACTTGCAAGCATAGTAGAAGCGGTAGAGCCATATCACTTTGCGGATGGCGTACTGCCAAGAATCCATATATCCGGCTGCCCATCTTCCTGTGGAACGCATCAAATCGGAAAACTGGGCTTTCGTGGCGCATCAAAGAGCGTGAACGGAAAAGCAGAGCCTGCATTCGCATTTTATGTGAACGGACAGGATGCACAGGGAGAAGAAAGATTTGGAGAAGAGTGGGGCATTATGCTTGCTACAGATATTCCAAAGTTCTTTATTGAACTGGGCAAAGTTATTTCCGAGAAAAAGCTTAGCTATGAACGATGGTACGAGAATAATCAGGATGCATTAAAAGAAATTGCCGCAACATATTTGCAGTAATTTATAGTAAAAAATCAACAATATTATAAATGACATATATATAAATTAATGATAAAATTCTCATTAATAATCAAAATAATAGAGAAAATACTTTAGAATTATCAGCATATTGTTGCAAAATAATATAAAAATACAAACAATCAATAAAAATTTAATAATATAGTTGGAATAATTGGCTATTTGTGATAAAATAGTGAAAAGCTAAGGAAGAATCCACTAGATGTAGTGATTCTTTTATTTACCACGGATGCTATCATTCGCAGGATAAACTTTTGACATAAAGCGGGGCAGTTCACAATAGAATATAGGGATGGATGTAACAGTAAGAGGAAGAATGTGGGGTTCGGATTCTTACGGAGAACGCATGAAAGATATCCAGAATATGTTTTTTTGGGGACTGCATGCTTTAAGATGTTTTAATTCAGATTAGAGTGTCACGGTAATCGAGGACAGTAATCCAGGACATAGAACAATCTAAAAGAAAGCGGGGAAAACATTATGAAGAAAGTAAAGGACAGCCGGAAACGATGGAAGCAGCTCGTTACGATGCTATTAGTTACAGCATTATTGGTGACAGGCACACCGGACATTGTAGGACTTGCTTCGGAAGGAACACAGGAACAGGTTACGACTGCAGCGGCTCAGTCAGAAGGTACGCAGGCAGAAGGACAGGCAGAAGCTGCGCAGGAAGAAGAAGCGATATCGGAAGAACCTGTTGAGCAACAGGATACATCCGTCCAGCAAGACACCGCAGCGAAGCAGGAGAATACAGAGAAGAATATAGAGAATAGAAGTACCGCAGGTACGACCGAGCGTTCTGAGAACTCACAGAACAGTCACGAAAAGGACAAGGCCGCATCTGGGGCTAAAAGTGGTGGTTCTTCTACTTTAAAAGTAAGAGAAACAGAGAAGAATACGAAAAAAGAAGATAAAGATACGAAGACAGAATACACATACAGAGGAAGCGCCATTCAGGCAAAGGTTACCTTAAAGGATGCCGAGGATCTTTCCGATGAGGCAGACTTACGTGTAAAGCAGACAACGGTAGCGAACAAGATAAAGACACAGATCATTAATAAGGCAGTCGGCGAAGAGAACACACAGCTCGTAGACTCCGTAAAAGCCTATGATCTTTCCTTTATCCTTAACGGAGAGAGTGTGACCCCTTCCGGAAGTATGCAGGTAACACTTGCAAATCTTGGAACAAAGAGCGGACAGAACACACTTATTTATCAGGTAACCGATGACGGACAGGTAAAGAATACCGATGCAGTACGGACCGGAAGCGATGCGATGCAGTTTGCAGCGAAGAGTCTTTGTACCTATGTTGTACTTACTTACACGACCGTATCCGATGTGAATGGTAATGACATTACAACTTTATACCCGGCGATGGTTACTGCAACACAGACACAGCTTGAGAGCAAAGAAGATGGCAATGTTCCGGTAGAATCCTGGACACGCACCAATACCCCACTTGTACTGAAAGATACAACAGGGAAGAAGGCACTTGCATGGACATGGAGTGACATCGCAGGCATCGACCTTTCTCTTGATAATGACAGCCAGATCTGGAATGGATCCCGTTCCTACGGCAAGCACACATCCACATCTTTAAAGAACGGCAGAGTAACAGCAAAGAGTGGAAAGTTATATGATTCCGCTCTGTGGAAGAACGAAGGAAAAGCAGGAAAAGATACAACGATTACCCGCATTCGTGGAGAATTTACGATAACAGATAAGAACAAGAACAACTATGTCTATACATTAAAGCCAGTCACAGACAGTGAGAATATCTATGCGAAGGACAACATGTTTGTCTTTGTCTATCCAAAGAATGTAGAACTGACAGACGATAACTACATGGATTATCTTGCATTCTGGACAGGATCATTGGCAGATGCCGGAGAGAAGGAACGCACCTTCCACGGAAGAACAGCATCGAACTATACACAGAGAACACCGGTTGAGAACGTATCTATTCTTACAGACGGATGGCACATGACAGCAGCCTGCAACAATGCAGGAAGCATTATCGCAAGCACAGACGCAAGTGACTACTATGTAGATGTGATCAGCACAACAGACAGCAGCAATGGCGGCATGTACCGATTCAAATTGGTGAAGGAAAAGAAAGAGAAGACACAGTTTACATTCAGAAACTTAGACACCAATGCCAAGACAGGTAAAGGTGGTGCAGTATTTGAATTATACAAAGACGGCGTACATTACAGCGCACAGTCCGAAGACGAAGAAGGACGCGTTACATTTAACATCGTAAAGCCGGAAGGCTCCGATACAGATGTGTATACATTAAAAGAAACCAAAGCCCCAGAAGGCTATGACAAGATCACAACAACATGGAAAGTATTAGTAAGCAGCGAAGGCGTTACTATGGTAAAAGATACCGAAGGCAATGAGATGCCGAAGTATCCAGATGGAACTTACGTTGTCAGCAGCGCAAAGACAGACGAAGCAGACAGCACCGAGCAGACCGCAAAGACTCCTTCCGTAATCCGTGAATATAAGAGTGATGATGTCAAGACATATGTTATTGCGAATAAAAATGAGACAGAGAAGATTACAGTAACAATACATCATTATCAATCTGGAACTAATAATAAGATTTATGCGGATGATGTGAAGACATTAGATGTAGGAGCATCTATTAGTGACTATACGAAAGCAAAAAACTGGGCTGTTACACAAGTGAAATTAAATAATGAGGAACAGAGCAACACAAACTTTGATTTAACAGGAGATTCAACAATAGATGTTTATTATTCTCCAAAAAATAAAGAGATAGAGACAGAGGTTGCATTTTACGATTATACCTTAAAAGCTGGTCAGGTTAATAATAAATATTACTCTATTAATCAGGAATCTAATTATAAGAATAATGGAAAAAATAAATTGTCTGCAGGTACGGCACGTGATGATCAGAATTATCAATTATATAGTTATAATTGGGAGGGCAATCTTTATAATCCTAATAATGATGGAATGAACACAGTAAAAGGATTAGTAAAAGGCTTAGATACGGATGGAAATGTAGAATTTAATTATGATGAGCCAGGATTTTTCGTAAACTCTGATCTGACGGCAAAGGATTATTTTGATGGTTACAATATGTCTACTCGATATTTAAGAAAGTATTATAATGATTATAAGTTAAACTTCAATCGAAATGGAGACACCTATACATTAAAATCAGTAAAACATGGTCAATATACGAAAGATGCAGGAAAGGATTTCTTCCCATTAGATGATAATCAATTATACGAGGAGACCGGTTTTAAAGGAAATCATAATTATTATTTTGGTATGAGATATGATATTGAATTCACTATTGGCGATTATGTAGGTCCTTTAAATTATAGGTTTACTGGAGATGATGATTTATGGGTTATTCTGGATGGTAGAAAAGTTGTTGTTGATTTAGGCGGTATTCATAGAGCTGTTTCAGGAGATACTGATCTATGGAATGATTTAGGATTTCCATCAAAATCATTAAGTGAAGAACAGAAATCACAAAAACATACATTAACAATCTTGTATATGGAAAGAGGAGGTGGTGAATCAAATTGTAATATGGAATTTACTCTCCCATCTGCAAGAGTGATAACAGTGGATGAACAGAAGAAAACAAGTTTTGAGTTTGAAAAGGTAAATACAGAAGGTACAGCTCTTCCAGATGCACACTTTATGCTTACCAATAACGAAACGAAGACTAAACAGGTAGCAATTTCTGATGCTGATGGTAAAGTATTGTTTGATAACTTAGCAAAAGGAGAATATACACTTAAAGAAACAGTTTCTCCATCTGGATATGTTGTTTCCCCAAATAATTGGACAGTAAGAGTTACTGAAAATACAACAACAGGTAAGTTAAAAGCAACATTATATTTAGGAGAAAAAGAATGTTCATTAACCAATGGAAAATATCAAATCAGCAATCAAAAGCCGGAAGAAATCATCGAATCCAGTAAGACAGCTAAGGTAAAAGACTGGGATGAAAGGACGTATGATATTACCATTGATGCAACATCAAAGGTATCTAGTACGACAATAACGACACAAAAACCAGTTGCGGATATTATGTTAGTACTAGATGTATCTGGATCTATGGGAGACTCAATTAATACCAGTGAAACATATAAATTTATAACAACGAATACATCATCTGGAAGAAATGAATTGAACCCGAGAAAGACATATTATTTAAAAGTAGGTAATGAGTATAAAGCAATGTTTTATTCTTGGTGGGATAATGAGTGGTATGTCGGAGATAAGAAAGCAAGTGAATACGATGAAAACTATGGAATTTACGAAAAGAAAGTAGGCACAACAACTAAGCTAGCAGCTTTGCAAAACTCTGTAAATCAATTTATAGATGACACGAAGAAGAATTCTCCAGATAGTAAAATTGGAATTACTGCATTCAGTAGTGCGGGTTATGGAGATCATGGAAAGTCGAAAGAGTTAATGCAAGTTGGAGTTGGAGATAATGCCAATACATTGAAGAGTTTTGTTAATAACTTAAATGCTAAAGGTGGAACAGATCCGGCTGTAGGACTTAATAAGGCAAAGACAGAATTAGTAAATGCAAATGATGAAAATCCGAAATATGTAATCCTGTTTACAGACGGTGAACCAACAGGTGAGGGAAATAGTTGGGATACTGATGCTCAAAAAAGTGCAGAAAAAAGTGCGGAGGAATTAAAAAAAGCTGGTTACACTGTATATACAATAGGTTTTGACCTTGGTGAGAAAGCAAAAACTTTTTTAAAAGGCGATAAAACAACAACGTATCCGGGAATTGCTTCCGAAGGTTGTGCGAAAGAAGCAAATGATGCAGCATCACTAAATGAAATATTTAAAGAAATTCAAAGTGAAGTTACTAATAACTCAGATATTACAGGAGCAACAATTACAGATGTAATTGATCCAAGATTTGTGGTTGTTAAAGATGACGGCACTGCAATCACCAATGAAGATTTAAAAAATGAAAATACGATTACATTAAATAACGGTGGAGTAGTATCTTTAGATAAAAGTGGTAATCAGGTTGTAACGTGGACAAAGCAAACAATTACGCACAGTAGTAGCAATGGTACTACTATTACCCCTGGATGGAGTAATACTATTACTGTAAAAGCCAAGGATGAGTATATTGGAGGTAATAACATTCCAACAAATATCTCACCAGCTTCTAAAATCACTACAGAATATGGCGAAGCGATTCTTCAACAGCCGATGGTTAATGTAAAGATGGATTTGGTAGTGAATAATCATTCAGAAAAAGTTTTTGACGGTGAAAGAAGTCCTTATAGTACTGATATTGAAGATGCTCTCTTTAACAAAGCAGCACCTCAGGGGTATGTGACAGATAAAGATGGTAAGAAGAATCTTGTTACTTATGAAATTGGTAGCGATGGAAAGCCTATAAAGCAAGAAGATTTTGCCTTAACATGGTATAAGGATGAAGCTTGTAGCAATGACATTACTCCAGTAGCTCCTTATATGGATGCAAATGAGAATCCGCGTCCAAGCAGCACTCAATCAGGAAATTATTATCTTAAGGTAACATATAAAGGTTCTGGACCAGCAACTAATTCAAGTAATAGTAATACAACCATATCTGGCAAAGTAGAGAATAATAAGCTAGGAGATGGCAATACTTTCTTAGCACATAATTCTAAGGATGAGAATACATCTTATGGTGAATATACTATTACAGTAAAACAGGGAAAGATTATTATTCAGAAAAACTTATTAAGTGATTCAGAATATTTTAAGACAAAGGAACCAAACTTTAGTTTTAAAGTAACCCGTATTAAAGATGCAGATGGAAATGATCTTGATTCTAATGATTCCAATAACCTAGTTGGAACATTTAGCTTAACTAAAGATAATTTTTCTAATAATCCATTAACAGCAACTATATCAGCAGAAGAACTTTCAAAACTTTCAAAAGGAATTTATCAAGTAGAAGAAGTTTTACCAGCAGAAGGCTATGAGTTCAAAGACGGAAGTATAGATACAACAGAACCGAAATGCGACAGTGTCTTAAGCGAGAACAAAAAGATAGCAACTTTTGCAATTGGTTATAAAAATTGTAATGAGGCAGGTTATAGAGAAGGACTAGAGAAAGATCAAGGTAAAGTCATTTTCACAAATCAGAGGTTATCTTCTGTGAAGATAATTAAAAAGGGTGAGGAAAACGGTAAGGATATTTTATTACCGAATGCTAAGTTTAAAATTGAAAAAGAAACAACAGCGAATAATTTTAGTTCACCAAATCCAAACGGAAGTGACTATATACTGTCTACAAATGAAAATGGAGAACTTATATTTGAAAATCTTTCACCGGGAAATTATAAAATTACGGAAATTGAGTCACCTAAAGAGTATACTTTGTTAACAGATTCTATTACAGTTACTTTGCCTTATACAACAAATAGTAATGCTAATAGTGCAATCGAAAGTAAGAGTGCAGGAGTTACTGATGGCAATATCACCTATTATTATGGAATCACCTATACCATCAAAAACAACAAACTCTTCAACATGCCGGCTTCCGGTGGCAGATTCAAAGCCACACTCATCGGTATAGCAGTTATGATTATGGCAGCAGGATGTTACATCCTTCGTCACAGACGCAAAAGAATAATCTAATATATTATCAAGATGCAAACTGCATAATAACAACATATACACTCTGCTCCTCATTTGGGGTGAGGGGCAGAGACAAATAATATAAGTTATAACAAAGCTCATTCGCTTTGTTCATAATATAGAAACACAAAGACACTTCATAAAACACAAAGAAAGCGGGGAATAATTTATGAAAAAATTATTAAAACAATTATTGGCTGTAACAACAGCAATCATGATGGCAATTACCTTATTACCAGCAATGGCAAATGCAGATGAAACAACAGACACCACTATTAAAGGGGACGAAGTGTGTCAATTAATTATCGAAAAAAAAGATAAGAGTAATCACGAGCAAGGAGTACCGGGCGCAACATTTACTGCTTATAAAGTAGCAGAACTAACAACAAATACAGATGAAACATATAATAGTTTTCAGTTAATTAAACCATTTAGTGAAGATGATGAGTTAAAGAATAATATTACAAAAGATACTTTGAATAATCTTAGTACGAAAGAGTTAGAAGAGAATGCGACAAAAGTACGAGAAGTAGCTCAGGCAGAAAGCAATGCTAAGACGGTAATATCTACAGAAGCTACAACAAATGATAAAGGTAAAGCTACAATGGATTTAGGAATAGGCTATTATTTAGTTGTTGAAACAGGGGTTCCAACAGGATATGTAGCAAGCAAGCCATTCTTCGTAGCTATGCCTACACCATCTACTACAACCCAAAATGGTAAGACCACTACTACTGGTTGGACAACAAAACTTACAGTTCAGCCTAAGAATGAACAAGTTAATAAGCCGGAAAAAACAGCTGATAAAGAAACTGTTGGAACAAATGGAGAAATCACTTACACAATTAAAGGGTCAACAGTAGCTGAATATAATGAAGCAGACGGATATGATGTAAGTAGTTTGAAATATTGGATTTCAGATAAGTTCCCTGAAGGTTTTAGATTGAAGGAAAACTCTGTGAAGGTTTATCCAGATGATCCAACTAAGGAAGGTGTGGAAGAATTAGATACAACTAAATATACTCTTCTTACAAATCTGGATAAGAATCTTACTACTGACCAAGAAAAAGAGCTTGATAAAAATACTCTCTTAGTTAAGTTAGAAGGGGAGCAGGTGAAAGCTCAGTCAGGTAAAACAATTTATGTACAGTATACAGCAGTAGCTGATAATCCTAATCCACAGAATAAAAACAGTGCTACAGTAATATTTACAAATGATCCCAATGGTGATGTAGTTGCACCAAAGACAGATAAGACAGTATCCTCTTTCAAAATTCAAGTAATGAAAACCGGTGATAAGGATAATACAGCATTAGCAGGAGCTACGTTTAAACTTTTAAATGAAAAGGGTGAAGAATTAGGAACAGGTACATCAAATGATGAAGGTAATGTTACATTCAAAAAGGATGGTAAGAATATAATGGTTTCTGAAGGTACATATTATCTAGAAGAAACAGAAGCTCCAAGCGGATATTCCTTACTTAATTCTAAAGTTAAAGTTGAAATTAGTAAAAAGGCAGATTCAATAGGAAATGACTATGAGTACAAAATTAATAATAAAGAAGAAAATAATTCTATAGGAGACGATGGTATAGTTACAGTTTCTATTGAAAACAAGAAGGGATTTACTCTTCCTGGTACCGGTGGTATGGGTACATACATCTTCACAATCGGTGGTCTTGTAGTTATGGCTGGTGCTGTTCTTCTCCTTGTTTCTTCTAAGAAGAAAAGAGCATAGTCAGTAGCGATAGCGCACAGACTAAGTAAGACTTAATATTTGAACAAATTACGTTTTATTTAAATTATGAAGTGAATCTGATATATACTGCGGGCGTAAACGCCCGCAGGTGAAAAAGGTTTTTTGTGTGGATGCTTCACTGATTAGTGGAGCAAGGCAGTGACCGAGTGGGCGTGACTGCCGCTCAATACAAGGCATACTTTTTGTCAGGGAGAAACCTCATATGGTTTCTCTCTGGTTTATAACAAGGATGGGAACAGGATGAAACAGAAGATCATAAATGCAATACTATGCCTGTTCTTTCTGGCAGGTCTTGGGGTCACTCTCTATCCTGCATTTAGTGACTGGTATATTAGCCGCCATCAAGGGCAGGTTATTGAAGACTATGATGAGAAAGCGGCGCAGATGTCACAAAAAGAGCTTAAAAAAGAACTGGATAAGGCGCATATATACAACACACAGCTGCTCGGTAATGTCGTACTGACCGACCCGTTTGATGCGGATGCGGTGAAGGAGCAGAATGCAGATTATAACAATATTTTAAACATTGACGGAGATGGCGTGATGGGTTCCATCGAGATACCGTCGATCAAAGTATATTTACCCATCTATCATGGAACAGACAGCACTTCCTTAGAGAAAGGAGCAGGGCATCTCGAAAACAGTTCTTTTCCTGTAGGAGGAAGAGGAACACACGCTGTTATCTCAGCCCATACCGGTCTGCCGTCTGCAAAAATGTTTGATAATCTTACAGAGGTAAAGGAAGGAGATGTCTTTTACATTCATGTACTGAATCAGACACTGGCTTATGAAGTAAATCAGATCAAAGTGGTATTGCCGGAAAATACCAGTGATCTGTTGATTGATAGAAATGAAGATTATGTGACAATGGTTACCTGTACACCGTACGGAATTAACTCCCATCGTCTTTTAGTGCGGGGAACAAGGATTCCGTATCGGGAAGCGAAGAAGAAGGAACGTACGCAGACGAAGAAGGATTCTAAGTGGAAGGCATATGTTCTGGCAGCGATAATCGCAGTAATTTTACTGTTGATCGCTTTTATTTATCGCAGGTATCAGGAGAAGAAGAGGCGCAGACGAATGAAGAGAAAGCGGGTTGTTAAGAAGAAATGAGAAATAAGTTCGTAGGAATACTGGCAGTTTTGCTACTTGCGATTGGATTTTTGATACTGAATTACCCGACGCTGAGTACTCTGTATAACCAGTTACACCAGGGAACAGTATTGACAACATATGACGATACTGTCCAGAAGATGAATGAAGAGAAGAAGAAGGAATACTGGCAGGAAGCAAAAGCGTATAATGAACGGTTAGCGGGCACGACCCCACAGCTTACCGATGCCTTTTCTGATAAAGGAAACAAGGAAGACAGTGATTATAACCAGATTTTGAATTTAGAAGAAGATACCGGAGTTATGGGAAGTATCGAGATACCGAAGATTTCAGTGTATCTGCCGATTTACCACGGAACTTCCGCTGAAGTGCTAGAGCGTGGTGTCGGGCACATGGAAGGAACTTCTTTTCCGATAGGGGGAAGAAGTACCCACGCCGTCCTTACAGGACACAGGGGACTTCCAAGTGCGGAACTCTTTACCAATCTTGATCAGATCGAAGAAAATGATATATTTTATCTTCATATCCTTGATAAAACTCTTGCGTATAAAGTTTATAACATTGAAACAGTCGAACCATCTAACGTAGAGAGTCTTGCGATACAGCAGGGAAGAGATTTAGCAACGCTTGTTACCTGTACACCGTACGAAATTAACTCACACAGGCTTTTGATCCACGCTATGCGTGTTCCATATAAAGGAGAGACAAAAGATGCGAAGGAAGCATTGAAAGAGAATTTATGGCAATGGCTTCTGAAGCAGAAGACATTATTAGTGTCTGTGGCACTGCTCCTGTTGCTGCTTATTTATTTTATCATACAGAGGATAAAGGCAAGGCGGGAGAAAAAACGTCGGGAAATGGAAAGGCGCGCAAGGCGTCAGAGACAGATCAGGGAAAAAGGAGGTAAATAGTGATGAAATCTATACGAAGAAAAAAGTGCAGTAAATATCTGTCCGTTTTTCTTGTCACTTGTACGATGATAGCGGGGTTGTTGCTTCCGGCACAGAGCAAGGCGGCAGATAGTTATGATAAGGATAAGAAGGGAAGTATCGAAGTAACTCTTTCCGACATCGGTACGGACAGGGAGAATGTACCGATCCGTATGTATCAGGTAGGAACCGTAGTAGAGGGCGGAAATCATCTGACATTTAACACGGTAGATGCCCTTAGCACTATCGGAGTCAACTTAAACGACATCACAACAGGGGAGAGCAATCAGACAGCAGCCAAAACACTCGATGATGCGATCAGCGCTCTTGATAAGACAACAGCAGCCACTCTGCAGACCACCACGGTAAACACCGATGCAGACGGCAAAGCAGACTTCAAAGATTTAGACCAGGGCATTTATCTTATCAAACAGCCGGTAAGCAATCCTTACGGAGTATTTTCTCCATTTTTAGTTGCTATTCCATATATGGAAGACGGTCAGAACTGGATCTATGATGTAAAGGTATCCCCAAAAGCACAGAAGGTAGATACCAACGGCTCCATCGAAGTCACCAAGCATATTTTATATGAAGATCCGGATACATTAGAAAGAAAGCCGTTAATCGCTCCGGAATCAACAGAAACAAAGTACTATGTAGGACTCTTCTGTGACGAAAGCGGAACCATCCCATATGGAAGAAACTATGTAAAGGAATTATCCTTTAAAGACAGCAGCACCGCAACAGTAAAGTTTGAAAATCTTCCAGATGGAACATACTATGTATTTGAGACCGAGCAGGAAGGCACACCACTCAAAATAAATGCTCCACAAAAAGACAAGAATCAAAAACAGTATCGTTGGGTTGTCGGAAACGGAACAAAAGATACAAAGACCGACACCGATACATCAAAAGAAGATGCGGCAGGCAGTATCACAGATAATAAAGTCCAGCTGCAAGATCACGCACAAAAACAGATGGACATCGCCAATATTTATTCAGAAATTCCGGATGAATATTTGACGAGTGGAGAACTTTCTATTAAGAAAAACGTAATAGAAAATAATCAGACAACTACAGTAGATGACACCTTCTACGCAACCGTTTATAAGCAGACAGAATCCTCCGACGGTACAACAGGAAAAGAGAAGATTCAGGTCGTACAGTTAAAACAGAATGATACAGTAAGAATCACGGTACCAATAGACGCAAATGAATCCAAAACAACATTTATCGTAGAAGAAACAGATGCAAACGGTAACGCCCTGAATTTAGATAACTTTGCATATGAAATCAGCGGCGAAGGCAAAGTAGAAATGTCTCTGCAGAATACAGAAGGCAGCATCACCTTAACGAACATCGTAAAAGACGATGCAGCCGAAAGCTCCACAGAAGAAGAGGAAGACGAACCAACCACAAGGAAGAAGAAGAAAGAAACGGAAACCGTATCCGAAAGAGAATCTAAAAAGTCAAAGAGCACAAAGACCGGCGATAATAATCCAATCGTAATGTGGATCGCAATCGGCGCAGTCGCAGCCCTTGTGATTATATTCCTCATCGTAAAAAGACGCAAAAGTGAATAAGAAGTATAGTGAGTAAATATAGTGAAAGCGTATGCATAATAAGAAAGGGATTGTACTTTTTTAAGTACAATCCCTTTCTTGACATATTACTAAACAAAAAATAATAAAAGCCCAAAAGATATTGACTCTTATGTAAAAATATGTATATAATATAAAGAGACAAAATCGTATCAAATAATCAGAGAAAGTGTAGGTGACCAATGGTAAAAGATATAAAGAATGGAGATGATTCCGATGGGAGTAGCAGATGCTATTACAAAGGAATACATGAGAGGAAGTAAGGTATTTTCTGATGCCTTTAATTATTTCATTTATGGTGGAGAGCAGGTCGTAGACCCAGAATTTTTACATGAGCTGGATACGACAGAGATTGGCATACCATGCAGAATATGGATAATGATGCGGCACGAGTGATACGGGACATAACAAAAACACCGATCTATGTTCCAGAAGGAAAGGGGGAGATAAATGTGTGTGAAGCAGTAAAAGATATGATTAACGAAAGCCGGTTAGAAGGAAGAGCAGAAGGAAAAGCAGAAGGAAAAATCCAGATGCTCAAAGAATTAGTAAAGGATGGAACCTTATCTGTTGTGAGTGCAGCGGCCAAGGTGAACATGACAGCTGAGCAATTTAAGAAAGAGCTAGATAAGGAAGTTTAGATGAATTGCGATACGATAAGATGAATAATCCAAGCGGAAGACATTAAATCAGAACAAATATTTGGATTTTGGTATGTACATTTGTTCGTATATTTGATATAATCGGAAGCATACTACGATGAAGAGGGAGGTAAGATGCTTCATGGATCATTTTGAATTAGTGTCTGAGTTTGCGCCGACCGGTGATCAGCCGCAGGCGATCGAACAACTGGTAGAAGGGTTTAAAGAAGGGAATCAGTTTGAGACTTTGCTTGGTGTTACCGGTTCCGGTAAGACATTTACTATGGCGAATGTTATTGCACAGTTGAATAAGCCGACGTTGATCTTAGCGCATAATAAGACACTGGCAGCACAGCTTTACAGTGAGTTTAAGGCATTTTTTCCGCATAATGCAGTGGAGTATTTTGTCTCCTATTATGATTATTATCAGCCGGAAGCCTATGTTCCTTCTACAGATACGTATATAGAGAAGGATTCTTCGATTAATGATGAGATTGATAAGCTGCGTCATAGTGCGACAGCGGCTTTGATCGAGCGGAAGGATGTTATTGTTGTTTCTTCTGTTTCCTGTATTTATGGAATCGGTAGTAAGAATGATTATGCGAAGATGATGATCTCACTGCGTCCGGGGATGGAGATTGACAGGGATGACGTTGTCCGTCGGCTGATTGATATTCAGTATGTACGTAATGAACTTGATTTTAAGAGAGGAAGTTTTCGTGTACGCGGAGATGTACTGGAGGTTGTTCCTGTTTCTACTTTTGAGGATGCGATTCATATTGAATTTTTTGGTGATGAGATTGATCGGATCATGCAGGTGGATGTACTGACAGGTGAGATTAAGGCAAGTCTTAATTTTGCGGCGATTTTCCCGGCTTCTCATTATGTTGTGCCACAAGAGCAGATTGAACGTGCGGTGAAGACGATTAAGGAAGAACTCGATGAAAGAGTAGAGTATTTTAAGGAGAATGACCAGCTTTTGGAGGCACAGCGGATTTCCGAGCGGACGAACTTTGATATGGAGATGCTGAAGGAGACTGGTTTTTGTTCTGGAATCGAGAATTATTCCAGACATCTTACCGGATTAGAGCCTGGGAAGGCGCCATATACGCTGATCGATTTCTTTGGGGATGACTTCCTTATGATCGTGGATGAGTCCCATATCACGATTCCGCAGGTAAGAGGGATGTATGCCGGGGACCGTTCCAGAAAGCAGACATTAGTTGATTTTGGATTCCGTTTGCCATCTGCTCTTGATAACCGTCCGCTTAATTTTGATGAATTTGAAGAACGAATTGATCAGATGCTATTTGTTTCTGCGACACCGAATGTTTACGAAGGGGAGCATGAGATGCTTCGTGCGGAGCAGATTATCCGTCCGACAGGTCTTCTTGATCCGCCAATCGATGTTCGTCCGGTGGAGGGGCAGATTGATGATCTGATCAGTGAGATTAACAAGGAAGTAGAGAAGAAGCATAAGGTCCTGGTGACTACTTTAACGAAACGGATGGCAGAAGACCTGACCGCCTATATGAAGGAACTCGATATTCGTGTCAAGTATCTACATTCTGATATTGATACGTTAGAGCGAATTGAGATTGTACGAGATCTGCGGATGGATGTATTTGATGTTCTTGTGGGAATCAATCTTTTAAGAGAGGGTCTTGATATTCCGGAAGTGACACTTATCGCGATTCTTGATGCGGATAAAGAGGGATTTTTACGTTCGGAAACATCTCTTGTGCAGACGGTTGGTCGTGCTGCGAGAAACGCAGAAGGTCACGTTATTATGTATGGTGATACGATCACAGATTCTATGCGTGCGGCAATTACAGAGACGAGGCGCCGTCGTGAGATTCAGATGGCCTATAATGAGGAACATGGTATTACTCCGACAACGATTCAGAAAGCGGTACGTGATGTTATCTCAATTACGAATGACAGTGATGACAGCATGGAGGGTATTGGTGGAAAGCATACAAAAGGCAGTGCTTTAAAGAAAGACAGAGAATCTATGAACCGCAAAGAGCTTACGGAAATGATAGCAAAGCTTACGAAGAAGATGAATAAGGCGGCAGCAGAGCTGAACTTTGAAGAGGCAGCAGAGCTTCGAGATGAACTGAAGAAGTACAAGATCGCACTTAGAGATTATGAGGATTAATAGATTTTTGGTTTTAAGAGAGATACATTTAATAGAGGTGCATTTGAAAGAGATATATCAGATGTGAGATAACTCCACCTCTGTAGGTGGAGAGCAAGAAAGCAGGGGCATTCTTGAATTAAGAGAGTTGCATTTGATAAAGAGATATATCTAATTGGGAAAGGATAAAGTGAATGAGTGAAAAGAAGGAGTACATTCGTATTCGAGGGGCGCGGGAGCACAACCTTAAGAATATTAATATAGATATACCAAGGAATGAATTTGTAGTACTGACAGGACTTTCGGGTTCCGGTAAGTCATCCCTGGCATTTGATACGATTTATGCGGAAGGACAGCGGCGATATATGGAGTCCCTTTCTTCTTATGCAAGACAGTTCTTAGGACAGATGGAGAAACCGGATGTAGACGATATTCAGGGGTTATCTCCTGCGATTTCAATCGATCAGAAGTCTACAAACCGGAATCCACGATCTACGGTTGGTACCGTAACGGAAATTTATGATTATTTGAGACTTCTTTATGCAAGAGTTGGAATTCCGCACTGTCCAAAGTGTGGGAAGGTCATTTCCAAGCAGACGGTAGACCAGATTGTAGATATTTTGATGAAGCTTCCGGACAGAACGAAGATTCAGCTGCTGGCACCGATTGTAAGAGGAAGAAAGGGCGAGCATGTCAAGATTTTAAAGGATGCGAAGAAGAGCGGCTATGTGCGTGTTCGCATTGACGGGAATCTTTATGATCTGTCGGAAGAGATTCAGTTAGAGAAGAATAAGAAGCATAATATTGAAATTATCGTAGACCGCCTTATGATAAAGGAAGGAATTGAGAATCGTCTGACAGATTCGATCGAAACAGTAATGAAGCTTACTGGAGGAATTCTTCTTGTTGATGTCGTTGGGAAAGAACAGCTGAACTTCAGTCAGAGTTTTTCCTGTCCGGACTGTGGAATCAGTATCGACGAGATTGAACCAAGAAGTTTTTCTTTTAATAATCCGTTTGGTGCCTGTCCGGTCTGTCATGGACTTGGTTTTAAGATGGAATTTGACATTGATCTTATGATTCCAGATAAAAAATTAAGCATCGCAGATGGAGCAATCACAGTGATGGGGTGGCAGTCCTGTACAGACGCCAAGAGTTACACAAGAGCGATTCTTGATGCATTAGCAAAAGAATATCATTTTGATCTAAATACACCATTTTGTGATCTGAGTCAGGAAGCACAGGATGTGATTATTCATGGAACCAATGGTCATGAAGTAAAGGTGTATTATAAAGGAAAGCGCGGAGAAGGTATATATGATGTTGCGTTTGAAGGGCTGATCCGTAACGTGCAGCGCCGCTACAGAGAGAATCATTCAGAACGCCAGAGAGCAGAGTATGAGAACTTTATGACGGTAACACCATGCGATAGTTGTCATGGACAGCGTTTAAAGCCAGAGTCATTAGCAGTAACAGTAGGAGAGTACAACATCTCTGAGCTTACAAAGCTTTCTGTAAAGCGTTTGATTTCTTATTTTAATGAGATTCAGCTTACCGAAAGACAACAGTTGATCGGAAAGCAGGTATTAAGAGAAATACGTGGACGAATCGGCTTCTTGAATGATGTCGGTCTTGACTATTTAAGCCTTTCTCAGCCAACAGGAACCCTTTCTGGTGGAGAAGCACAGCGAATCCGTCTTGCAACCCAGATTGGTTCCGGACTTGTCGGCGTAGCATATATTCTTGATGAACCAAGTATCGGACTACATCAAAGAGATAATGATAAGCTTATTTCAGCCTTAAAGCGACTGCGTGACCTGGGGAATTCCCTCATTGTCGTAGAACATGATGAAGATACGATGCGAGAAGCAGATTGTATAGTGGACATCGGACCGTTAGCAGGCGAGAATGGTGGAGAAGTCGTTGCAATCGGAACAGCACAGGAACTGATGGATAATCCAAACTCGATTACCGGTGCCTACCTTAGCGGGAAAAGGAAGATTCCGGTTCCGGAAGTACGCAGACGGCCACAAGGCTATCTCACCGTAAAAGGCGCACAGGAAAATAATTTAAAGAATATTGATGTAAAGTTCCCACTAGGTGTATTTACCTGTATCACAGGAGTGTCCGGCTCTGGAAAGAGTTCCCTTGTCAATGAGATTCTTTATAAGAAGCTTGCTTGTGTATTAAACCGGGCTCGGATCAAGCCAGGTAAACATAAAGAAATCGAAGGAACAGAACAGTTAGATAAGATTATCAATATCGATCAGTCTCCGATCGGCCGTACCCCTCGTTCTAATCCGGCAACCTATACAGGCGTGTTCGATCATATCCGGGAATTATTTGCTATGACAAAAGATGCCAAAGCAAGAGGATACGATAAAGGGCGCTTCAGCTTCAATAAAAAGGGAGGCCGCTGTGAAGCCTGTGCCGGTGACGGTATTTTAAAGATTGAAATGCAGTTCCTTCCGGATGTATATGTCCCTTGTGAAGTTTGTCATGGAAAGCGGTATAACAGAGAAACATTAGAAGTAAAGTACAAGGGCAAGAATATCTTTGAAGTATTAGACATGAACGTCGATGAAGCCTGCGAATTCTTTGAGAGCGTACCATCGATTCGAAGAAAGATAGAAACATTACGAGATGTAGGACTCTCCTACATTAAGTTAGGACAGCCATCCACGACCCTCTCCGGTGGAGAAGCACAGCGAGTAAAGCTTGCGACAGAATTAAGCCGTCAGAGCACCGGCAAGACCATTTACGTCTTAGATGAGCCAACAACAGGACTGCACTTTGCAGACGTTCATAAATTAGTAGATATCTTGCAGCGCTTAACAGAAGGTGGCAATACCGTTGTCGTCATAGAGCATAACTTAGAAGTAATCAAAACAGCGGATTACATCATAGATATGGGACCAGAAGGCGGCGAAGGCGGTGGAACGATGGTAACCTGCGGCACCCCGGAAGAAGTCGCAGACGAACCGAGATCCTATACTGGAAAGTACCTGAGGAAATATTTAAATACGAATTTGTAGATTTCGTATAGACGAAAAAAGAAATAATACTATATCCCATCTGCTCTGTAGTCGCTGTGTTTAAGATGCTTATTCGCATCTTAAACACGCTCCGAAGCCGCATCTGGGATATGGTATTATTTCTTTTTTCTGACTATCTAAATCTACGGTTTAACAACATGGAATGTGCCAGAAGGCTATGATTTTTAATCGGAGAACTGTTTCACCATGAGAAAATATTCTCCTCTGGAGATTTTTATTCTAGTGAAACCATAGACTTCTGGACAATCCCCTCTTTTTCCCTCAGACTAAAATACTAATTCCTTATTAAGAACAGCCAGCCGCTGAAACAAAATTTCCTGCTGAATTGTAAGAAAACTATGGTAAAGAAAAAAGAATGGTTATAAGTATTGCGTTTTGTGACTTTGCGCTATGGAATTCTGACCATAGGAACTTGGGACTCGTTTTTCCCAAGTTCCTGTTTTTCTGGGCAGAATGGAATGCTTAGCGCAACGGAACAAAATCAAACTTATAACTATTCTTTTTTCTTTACAAGACTAACTACAATTCAGCTCAATATCTTCTACTAAAGCGGCGTCTGTGTCCCCAGCAACTTAGTATTTATTTAAGAATGTGTTTACTAGTTTATCTCCTTTATATTCTAATTTTAATGAAAAAAATGGTTGATTTTCCATCAGAAGCTTTAAAAAGATCTTATCACCTTCCCATATGTTTAAATCCATAATTTTTTCTTTTTCCACCCAGACAAGTTCCCCCTCATCGCAGTTTCCGATGTCTCCCATATACCTATCTGCTGTATATAGACACATATATTCATCCGGCCACTCATCCGATATAAAAGTAACGATTCCTCGAAATTGATAGGATGTAAGCTCTAATCCTGTTTCCTCTTTTACTTCCCGTAAAAGACAGTCTTCTGGACTTTCTCCTTTTTCAAAATGTCCCCCTACTCCGATCCATTTATCTTTATTACCATCTTTCTTTTTTGATGTTCGATGAAGCATAAGATATTTATTTTCTTTTTCTATATAGCATAATGTTGTAAAATTCATCTTTTTTTATCTTCCTCTCCGATACACTTTATCAGTTCTTTATAGCATCCTTCATGTCAGCCCAAGTTTCCTATATGAAAATTCTGTAATTATACTATATCATATTCCCTATAATATACCATCTCTGTTTTACAATCATAGCTTTCTGGGTAATCCCCCTTCCACTACTGTGGATTTAGATAATCAGAAAAAAGAAATACTACCATATCCCAGATGCGGCTTCGGAGCGTGTTTAAGATGCGAACGAGCATTTTAAACACAGCGACTATAGAGCAGATGGGATATGGTAGTATTTCTTTTTTCGTCTATCCTAAATCTACAACTTAGTATTTTAACAGTTGACGAGTGGGGGCGATACAGGTATTATACAACTCAGAAGCTGGTCACTTATTTTGCAAGAGAGACATTTTACCATGAAAGGGGTATCTATTTGGAAGAAAGAACAAAAGCACTGCTTGTCGGTGTGAATTTAAATAATGATCCGGAGTTTGAAACAGCATTAAAGGAGTTAGAAAGTCTGGCGGAAGCCTGCGAAATGGAAGTTGTCGGGGTAGAGACACAGAATGTCAGCCAGATTAATACAGGTGTATACGTAGGTACAGGGCGTGTAGAGGAGATTAAGGCAGTTGTCCATATGTTGGAAGCGGATGTTGTCATTTTTGATAATACCTTATCTCCAATGCAGCTTCGTAATTTAAAAGATATTATTGAACGGCCTGTGTTTGACCGTACCCATTTGATCTTGCAGATTTTCTCTTCACGAGCAAGAACGAGAGAAGCGCAGATTCAGGTAGAGACGGCAAGGCTTCAGTATGAGCTTCCGAGACTTACCGGAATGGGCGAGATATTGAGCCGTCAGGGTGGCGGAAGCGGTGGCCTTTCTAATAAAGGTGCCGGAGAGAAGAAGCTGGAATTAGATAAAAGAAAGATTCGTCATCGAATCAGTGAACTGAAAAAGGAACTGCGTGAGGTAGAGAAGAACAGAGAAACGCAAAGAAAGCGTCGTCTGGTTCAGGGAATCCCACAGGTTGCTTTAGTCGGATATACGAATGCGGGAAAGTCCACTCTTTTAAATGCATTTATTGATAAATATGAAGAAAATGAGGAGAAAAAGGAAGATAGAAAAGTTATGGCGAAAAATATGCTTTTTGCCACCTTGGATACGACAGTCCGTAAGATTCATCTGCCGGACAAGAGAGAGTTCCTTCTCTCTGATACGGTAGGATTTATTAGTAAGCTTCCACATAATCTGGTAGAAGCATTTCATTCTACATTAGAAGAAGTGAAATATGCCAATCTGTTATTAGAAGTTGTGGATTATTCTGATGAACATTATATGGAGCATATGGAAGTTACTCGTGAGACATTAAAAGAACTTGGTGCCAATGAAATTCCATGCATCCATGTATTTAATAAATGTGATATTGCGAAAGCAAATGGAAGAGAAGATGTTCCAGTAGAGCTTCCGCATATCGGAAAAGACTGCATCTATATGGCAGCCGGACAGAATATTGGTTTAGAAGAACTCGTACAGCTTATTTCTAACCATATTTATCAGGATTATGTAGAATGTACGATGCTGATTCCGTATACGGAAGGGGCATTGGTGTCTTATTTCAATGAAAATGCAACTGTAAAAGAAACGGAATATGAGGCAGAGGGAACGAAAATAACGATGAGCTGTCTGCTTAAAGACTTAAAGAAATACAAACAATATGTTGTTTTGTAAGATGAAGTTAGATTTGCCGATTTAAAATAGATAGAAAAAGAAAAAATTATATATCCTTTTTGTTATATTGTTGTTGTGAGGGAAAATAGGTATTAGTATCTCTCATTTGCATTTGATTTACATTTGGAATATACAATTTTTTCTTTTTTATTTATTTAGCACAATAAATATATTTGCATATAAAGAAAAAAATGGTAAAATATATTTAATAGTAATAAGGAAAGGACGGTGTCGAAATCGGCTGCTAAGAATAAAGTAAAACCAGACACTATACTAAAGAATTTCTGGAAGGATAATCGGCGTTTTGCAGATTTATTTAACACTGTATTATTCAACAGCGACCCTGTACTAAAGCCAAGTGATTTGAAAGAAGTAGATACGGATGTTTCATCGATAATTAAGTTTAATGGGCATATAGAGACAGTCCAGAGAATTCTGGATGTTGTTAGAAAGACCGCTTTTGGAGTTGATTTTATTATCTGGGGATTGGAGAATCAGGAAAAGATACATTATGCTATGCCATTACGTCATATGTTGGCAGATGCTTTGATTTATCTAAAAGAATATAATGAGATAGCAGCAAGGAATAAGAAAGAGAAAAGTTATAATACATCCGATGAATTTTTATCGTCATTAAAAAAGGAAGATCGTTTACATCCAGTAATAAGTTTATGCATATATTATGGAGAAAAAGATTGGGATGGTCCCTTTGATTTGCTAGATATGATGACAGTACCGGATAATCTGAAATTTATAGTATCTAATTATAGAATGAATCTGATAGAAGTAAGAAAAAGTGAGAACTTACTCTTTGAAAATGAGGATATAGATATCGTATTTAAAATGGTGCGGTCAATTTACAATGATGACTATAATGGTTTTTACAAAGCCTATAAAGATCAATCTGTTTCTGTAGAAGTAGGACTGACAGTAGGTTCAATTGTAAATTCCCAGGCAATAATCAATCAAGCATTGAGCATGAAAAAGGAAGGAGGGAATATAAATATGTGTGAAGCATTACAACGATGGTTGGATGAAGAAGTTAAAAAAGGGAGAATAGAAGGAAAAGTAGAAGGAAAAGCAGAAGGAAAAATAGAGGGAACAATAAATACTTATAGAAGATTTCACGTAAGTAAGAAGGAAACGAAGGAAAATCTGATAAAAGAATTTTTATTATCAGAAATTGAAGCTGAAAAATATATGAACAAATTCTGGGATTAAAATAATATACAAAACTGCCAAAAGAGTTCCTTAGAATCTGCTTACTTTGGCTACAGTTATAGCACTTTGGCATCGGGCGTGGCGAAGGGTGGGGATTCATGTATTTGCAATGGAACCGGATTACGAAGATTTATGAAAAAAGCGTGGATGCCTATGGTATAAAGAGCAGATGCTTTGCAGGTTTTGCGTCACGAAACTTGAGAACGAACCCGCCACCGAGCGCGTTGTCTGAGCGGCAGCGAGTTTAGCGCGAATGGCGTTTCCATAAACGTTCGAAAGTTGAGTAGCAAAACGCAAGCTGTCTGCGATTATGCCATAGGTCCCACGCTTGTTCGTAAAAATATGGCAGCGATTCCATTGCAATGCATGAATCCCTGCCATAGGGTAGGGCTGTTTTTGGTTACTGAAGATTTAATTTTTTACTTAAAATATATCTACTTCCGATCCAACATGCAATCATAAGAAGGATGCAGAATATAATATTTACAGCCAGAACAGGATTAAGATAAGTATCAATGGAAATGGCAGCATTCGTAGCAAGATCTACATTCATGAATGTACCATAATTAGAGAAGCCGATTACTATAAGTTCTATGAATCCAAAGATCTGCTGAAGGATATAAATACCGATATAGGCTGCAATGGAAGCGAGAACTTTGTGAGTAGAGGCAAGGTTTCCGACTGTTACACTGAAAAACAGCGTAATGATCATCTGAAATGGTGAGAGTATAATGGCAAAAATAGTTAAGGCTGCAAGTAGTGGCATCTGTCCCATCTGGTTGAGCATAACAGGCCAGACAAGGCGAAAGCTGGAGAATAGGTCCTTCGTGCCGGCTAAAATGAGGCAGGAAATAATAATAACCAGAATATCAATCAGCAGCCATGGTACTGCAGCCAGTCCTTTTGAAAGTAAAAGCTGCGTTGGAGTTACAGGCAGTGTATTGGTAAGGTAACCCTGATCAGTGAATACCTTCTTATAAAAATGATAACCGATATACACATAAGTAAATATCACGACACTTGAGATGATAACAACAAGGGCAAAGATAAGTAATCCTGTTAAAACACTGATAATACCAGATGAGCTGTTTAGTAAGTTCTCTACGCCACCGCCTAATGCAAAGTAAAATCGGGATAGCAGAGCGAACAATAAAACACACCCATGAATCGGTAGTAAAAGCTTTGTAATAGAACGCCATTCATATTTAAATAATTTTCCTAACATTTGAATACCTCCCGGAATAATACATCTACGGATTTTCCTTGATTAAAACGAATGTCTTCTACATCATTTTGCAGGACGATGTGACCGTTTTGAATAAAAACGACTTCATCTAAAATATTTTCCACATCGGAAATAAGGTGAGTGGAGATAAGAATAGTAGAATCCTGTTCGTAGTTGTTGATAATCGTACTTAAAATATAATCTCTAGCGGCGGGATCTACACCAGCGATTGGCTCATCGAGACAGTAAAGCTTTGCGTGGCGGCTCATCACAAGAATTAACTGCACCTTTTCTTTTGTTCCTTTGGAAAGCGTCTTGATTCTGGAACTTGGATCAATGTGTAGTTTTTCTAACATAGAGATGGCTCGTGTTCTGTCAAAATCTTCATAAAAATCTTCAAAAAATGTAATTGCTTCCGAAACCTTTTGTGTTTCGTCTAAATAGGTGCGTTCCGGTAAATAGGAAACGATTTTCTTTGTCTCTACACCGGGTGCATTGCCATTGATGAAAAGTTCACCTTTTGTTGGAGCAAGTAATCCATTAATTAACTTAATCAAAGTAGTCTTTCCACTTCCGTTTGGTCCGAGAAGACCGATGATCCTGCCGGAATTTAAAGAAAGATTAATACCGTCTAAGGCAAGTTTGTGTCCATACTTTTTAGATAAATTCTTACATTCGAGAATTGTACTCATTCCTGATTCTCCTTTCCAAGCTTTTCAAGTAAAGCAATTGTTTTGTTATAATCAAATCCCATCTGTGACATCTTATTCAAAAATTCTTTAATCTGTGTAGATGCCAGTTCTTCTCTCATTTTCTCAATCATATCTTTATCCTCTGTTATAAATCGTCCGCTTGTTCTTGCGGAATGAACGAGGTTCTCCCTTTCTAATTCAGAAAGAGCTTTCTGCATCGTATTAGGATTCACACCTGCCTGCGCAGCTAAATCCCGGACCGAAGGAAGCTTATCCCCCGGTTGATATTGACCGGACACAATATAAAATGACACCTTCTCAATAATCTGAGCGTAGATTGGCCGGCTGGAATCAAGATTCCAAGACATTTACAACACCTCCTGCCGATTCTGTTACATCATTATAGCTATATCACATCACCACACTGTATTATTGTGCTAAGTGATTAATACAATAATACATCCCCAAAATGAAAATGTCAATACAAAATAAAAATTTAAGAATGCCCCGGCATTCTTGCTGCGCACTGCCGGAGGATATATCAGATTCTTGGTATCTTTGCGCAAAAAATAAATGCGAAAAAGATTCTGAGATAAAGCATGACTTTTGTTATAGTTTACGGTACAATAGTCGAAATGAGGGAAGCAATTTTGCTGAGGAATTCTTGAATCCCCATCGATTGCCGATCTTCTTTCTGTTGATGGAGCGATAATCTGGTCATTTTATTCCGTACTTTCCAAAAAAATAGGAAGCTTTGGTTATTCTGTAGTTCAGGCAACAAGAAGAACCTTTTTCTATGGAATACTATTTATGATCCCGGCATTATTTATATTTGATTTTAAATGGGATCTGACCCGTTTCGCCACACCGGCATATCTATTCAATATTTTCTATTTGGGACTTGGAGCATCCGCCATCTGCTTTGTCACATGGAACATGGCAGTAAGAATACTTGGAGCAATCAAAACAAGCGTATATATCTATCTCGCTCCGGTAGTAACAGCGGTAACATCCGTCATTATCCTACATGAAAAAATATCATTTTTATCCGGATTGGGAATCCTGTTAGTACTCGGTGGACTCCTGTTATCTGAGCAAAAGAAAAAATTTTTTTCTATTAGGGGTAGAAAGCAAGCGGAAAATGTTATAGAATAAAGTACAGAATGATAAAAGACAGGAGGAACATCTTTGAAAAGAGAAACCGTTATAGTAATAGATTTCGGTGGACAGTATAATCAGCTTGTTGCACGCCGCGTTCGCGAATGTAACGTATACTGTGAGATTTATTCTTATAAAACAAACATTGAAACAATCAAAGCAATGAACCCAAAGGGAATCATCTTAACAGGTGGACCAAACAGCTGCTACGAGGCAGATTCCCCAACCTATACAAAAGAACTTTTTGAACTGGGAATCCCTGTACTCGGTTTATGCTACGGCGCACAGCTTATGATGCATATCCTTGGCGGTAAAGTAGAAGCGGCGCCGGTACGTGAGTACGGAAAAACGGAAGTATTAGTAGATAAGAAAGATTCTAAAATCTTTGCAGATGTATCAGAAAAGACAATCTGCTGGATGAGTCACTTTGACTATATTTCCAAAGTAGCTCCGGGATTTACCATCAGCGCCCATACAGCGGACTGTCCGGTAGCAGCCGCAGAGAACGCAGACAAAGGCTTATACGCAATCCAGTATCATCCGGAAGTACTTCATACAGTAGAAGGAACGAAGATGTTATCCAACTTCGTATTAAACGTATGCGGATGCGCAGGCGACTGGAAGATGGATGCCTTTGTAGAGAACACCGTAAAAGAAATTCGTGAAAAAGTAGGCGATGGACGAGTATTACTCGCTCTCTCCGGCGGAGTAGACTCCTCCGTAGCAGCCGGATTATTATCCAAAGCCATCGGCAAGCAGTTAACTTGTGTATTCGTAGACCATGGTCTTCTCCGTAAAGACGAGGGCGACGAAGTAGAAAGCGTATTCGGTCCAGAAGGACAGTTCGACTTAAACTTCATTCGTGTTAATGCACAGCAGAGATACTACGATAAGTTAGCAGGCGTAACGGAACCAGAAGCAAAACGTAAGATAATCGGAGAAGAATTCATCCGTATTTTCGAAGAAGAAGCTAAGAAGATCGGTGCAGTAGACTTCCTCGCACAGGGAACCATTTACCCAGACGTTGTAGAAAGCGGCCTTGGCGGTGAATCCGCAGTAATCAAGTCCCACCACAACGTAGGAGGACTTCCTGACTACGTTGATTTCAAAGAAATCATCGAACCACTCCGCGACCTCTTCAAAGACGAAGTACGAAAAGCTGGCCTGGAACTCGGAATCCCTGAAAAGTTAGTATTCCGTCAGCCTTTCCCAGGTCCAGGACTCGGAATCCGAATCATTGGCGAAGTAACCGCAGAAAAAGTACAGATCGTACAGGATGCCGATGCCATCTACCGCGAAGAAATCGCGAATGCAGGTCTTGACCAGGAAATCAATCAGTACTTTGCAGCACTCACAAACATGCGCTCCGTTGGCGTAATGGGCGATGAGAGAACCTACGACTACGCAGTAGCACTCCGCGCAGTAAAGACAATCGACTTCATGACTGCAGAATCCGCTGAGTTACCATACGAAGTCCTTAATAAAGTTATGAACCGAATCATCAACGAAGTCAAAGGTGTAAACAGAGTATTCTATGATCTGACGAGCAAACCGCCAGGAACGATAGAGTTTGAATAATCCACACAATCACGAGAAACCAGTATTCATGCGGGTTACAAACAAATTTGTTTAGTGACTGGCAACAAAATGGCAACATTTTGTGATTATTCAAGAGATAAAAATTTTATTTCATAACGTATATAAAGAAACCTTACTGATTTTCAGAAGTAAAAAACTGAATATCGGTAAGGTTTTTCTAGTCTCTTCTTTTATTTTTCTTTTTTAGTCAATTCTTTTACGAGGTAATCACTCAGCTCCTGAGATGGTACCTTGGCACGTTTCTGGTAAGTATCCAGTTCCGGGTACTTATATCTCCATTCATCATATTCTTCCTTGCTGATTTCACCGTTTTCCAGTTTGTCAGCTTGTTCCATCCATGCACGAAATATTTCATCGACAGATGAGCCGAGAGCAGATATGGAAGAGTCAAGGCAGAGATGAGGTTGTCCATCTACATTTTTTACCTTCAGACCATACATATCTTCCAGTGCAAATAGTGTATGCATCAGACCTATGTGAGTATCAATATCTGGAACTGTTAAGGCATGAGTATTGATATCAAAGATCTGAGACATTTGTTTTACAAGATCAATCTTAGGAACTCTGGCTTCAGATTCATACTGAGCCATGCGGACATCTGAGGTTTTTCCTTTGAATCCCAGTTGTTCTCCGAGTTGTTTTTGTGTCATGCCGATACGGTTACGAAAAAATTTGATACGTTGTCCGATTGCCATTTTTGTTTGCCTCCTTATAGTGGTCATTCGTGTTGCCATAATTAATTGTGAAGAAAATAAAACAATTCTGTTTAGGTTCAGTATAGCATGAGCAATTTTAGATAGCAAGAAGAACTTAAACAAAAAAAATTAATATTCTTATAAAACTGCTTGACTTAAATTAAAATGTTTAGTATCATGCAAATGTAACGACTTAAACAAATTACGTTAAGACAGAGAGGAGAGATGCGATGTGACGAACAGAACTTTTATGACAGTAGAAGAAGTTGCAGCGGAACTGGGAGTTTCCAAGTCTTATGCTTATAAGATTGT
>OLNC01000395.1_pt1 | contig 46330 bp, 40 predicted proteins | sample 1672011 | NCBI WGS metagenome assembly OLNC01 (sample SAMEA3136636, study PRJEB25190) | human gut metagenome | biome: human gut; feature: human-associated habitat; material: faeces | place: Austria | collected 2013
TTACAGTCTTAGTTGTATCAAGTGCCCATGGCTCTGCAAGGAAAGCATCGATATCTGCTGCGGAAGTAGTAAGTGCCTGTGCTGCAACATCTGCAACATAGCCCTGGAATTTTTCGTTTTTAGCAACGAAGTCTGTCTCTGAGTTAACTTCTACAACAACTGCGCTCTTAGCGTCATCAGCAACGAGTGTCTTGCAAAGACCTTCTGCTGCAACACGGCCTGCTTTCTTCTGAGCTGTAGCAAGACCTTTTTCACGCAGGAATTCTACTGCTTTGTCCATATCGCCTTCTGTAGCTGTAAGAGCTTTCTTACAATCCATCATTCCGGCACCGGTCATTTCTCTTAATTCTTTTACCTGAGCTGCTGTAATAGCCATTGTATTCTCCTCCTGGAATTAAATCAATTATTCCTCTGTAGCTTCTTCAACTTCTGCTTCTTCAGCTTCAGTTGTTCCCTGATTTGCTTCGATAACAGCATCTGCCATTTTGGAAACGATCAGTTTTACGGCACGGATAGCATCATCGTTACCCGGGATTACATAATCAAGTTCTTCCGGATCACAGTTTGTATCGCAGATACCGATAAGCGGAATACCTAATGTATGAGCTTCCTGAACGCAGATTCTTTCTTTCTTAGGATCAACGATGAAGATTGCGTCCGGAAGACGTTTCATCTCTTTGATACCGCCAAGGTTTTTCTGCAGTTTAGCAAGTTCTTTTCTTAATTCAATAACTTCTTTCTTTGGAAGTACTTCGAAAGTTCCGTCAGCTTCCATAGCTTCGATCTGTTTCAGTCTTGCAATACGGCTCTGGATTGTCTTGAAGTTTGTAAGCATACCACCAAGCCATCTTTCGTTTACATAGAACTGTCCGCAACGCTCTGCTTCTGCTTTGATAGCATCCTGAGCCTGTTTCTTAGTTCCAACGAAAAGGATGTTTCCGCCATTAGCTACGATGTCAGCTACTGCATTGTAAGCATCGTCTACCATACCTACAGACTGCTGAAGGTCGATGATGTAGATACCGTTTCTTTCTGTGTAGATATACGGAGCCATTTTAGGGTTCCATCTTCTTGTCTGATGTCCGAAATGAACACCTGCTTCCAAAAGCTGTTTCATTGAAATAACGCTCATGTTTGTTCTCCTTTTTGGTTAAATTCTTCCGTACAGATCATTTTCTATCCGGACCCAACCTCACACCGTAAGGGCACCATCCATCGGAATCTCTGTACGTGACTTTTTATTTGTGCGTCAGTGCGCACATTGCAACTCCTAGAGTATAGCATAGAAAAACCCTCCGTGTAAAGAGGGTTTTCGCAGTTTTCGGTATATTTTTGCTGGATTTTACCATATTCACACACGATGCCGTTCACATATTGCCTCGCAGACCAGAGCAACGGTCTGACGAACTAATCGGTAACTCCGACCATGCATTCTTTCAGGATAACCTTCAAGAATGGGTCTCCGTAACAGCTGTATTTCGTCAGTACCTAAAGGCGCTCTGTAAATGTCTGCTACGACAATACTGTAACTGCATCATACTGATACCGGCAAAATGCAATTAAAAACACAGCAAACACATTTAGTGGCGATAACGCTATCCCTTCAACCGTAAAAGTTCTTCCTCAGTCAGGGGACGGCACTCACCTTTCTTGAGATTGTCGGGGAGGGTAAGCGGACCCATGGAGATTCTCTTGAGGTAGATGACTGGGTTTCCGACTGCTGCCATCATCCTCTTGACCTGATGAAACTTGCCTTCGTGAATTGTCAGATGCAATTCTGTATACACTTCCGGCAGATTTTCTATGCGCACACGACCAGGCTGCATACCACCGGCACCTTCCCAGCTCCCGCCAACTATCTCAACCTTCGCAGGCATCGTCATTTTTTCTTCGCCGATATCCACACCATTTTCGAGATTACGAATATTTTCCACCGTAAGCTTTCCCTCCACGCGGACAAAATATGTTTTGTCCACATGTTTTCCCGGTGCAAGAAGCTCATGTGCCAGCATACCGTCATCCGTAATAAGAAGTAATCCTTCGGTATCTTTGTCAAGTCTTCCTACCGGAAAAAGCCCCTTCCTGTCAGATGGTACATATTCCATAACTGTTCTGTCATTGCGATCTTCTGTGGCACTGACGCAGCCGGCAGGTTTGTTCAGAAGATAATAGACAAATTCCGGTGCCGCACCAACAGTTTCCCCCGAAAGCACAACCACATCATTCTCCGGATCGACTTTCATCTCCGGTTTCTTCGCCGGTACACCGTTCACCTGAACCTGCCCTTTCTGTATGAATTTTTTCACTTCACTTCTGGTTCCCTTTCCCGCATCTGCGAGAAACTTATCCAGCCTGACTGCTTTTGCCATGTCTTACTCCTTACTCTTATCCAACAGTACTATCCAGATATATTTCTGAAGGTGCATCTGCCCCTCCGATAATTGCCTGTGTTGCCACATCTTCCTCATCATCTGTATACACTGTTTCTTCTTTTGTCACCGGTTCATCCACCTGCATACTACTCTGTGTGATTCCCAGCTCTGTAATCTTTTCTTTTACGAAATCAGGAAGTTTTTCTGTCTTCAGTCCATATGTATTCACAGCCCCGCCTTTATCTGTAAGCACTGATACATAAATATTCTGATAGATTTCTGAATCTTTATCAACATATCCATTGTATCTTATGGTCAATGCCTCTTTTAAAGCTTTTATTTCTTCCGGCTTCTCATAAGTCACATCTTCCTGCTGTCCATCATCATCATTAAAATAGTTCAGCATGATCTTTTCAATATCCAGATCTTCTACCGTCAGAGGATAACCTGTTTCCTTAAGAATTGCAAGAGTATTTTTAAATGAAGGATAAATACCGACTATCCAGTTCGCATACTGTACATTTGCATTGGTATTACCTGGTATCATATTATTCACACTCTGTTTGCCAGGAAACTGATAAGCAAAATCCATTTTTACCTCAGGTGCCTGCATAAAATCTTCTGCTGTTGCAGCATCGACATCCTTCTTCATTGCTTCAAGGAGCTGTTTCATTTTATCAGAATCATTCTGGAAGATACTGTATCCATTTCCGCTTGCATCATTCAATCCAATATTTTTCAGATATTTCTGATCAAGATTAAGAAAACCAAATTTCTGTTCTTTCAGATTTTCTTCCTCATATAATCCTTTTACAAGAGCACTTAAGTTCTCCGTCCCTATCCAGTATTTTCGGTAGATCTCTTTTCCTGATTTAAGTGTATATTTTATAATTGAATAATATGTATAATCGCCATCAATCACCTCACCTTTGGGATTGCTGGAAACGATATCCTGAAGAGCCTTATAAGTCTGATCACCTATACCATTTTTACCGACAAATGCCATAGCCGGTTCTGCCCAGTTATTTGCATCTGTTATTTTATATTCTCCATCTTTGGTCTTTTGGACATTCTCATAGTAATCCTGGTCAAAAGACATCATGTTGAGATTCATGGATGCAATATCTTCCTGTTTTGGAATATAGCTGTCAAAATGCAGCAGGTCTTTCTGGAAAATAAGTGCACAAACTGCTACAAGTGCCCCTGCAATTACCAGCTGTAACTTTTTCGTAAAAAAGCCCTGGAAACTCATCTGATATATCGTTTCTGATAAGCCATGTATTATGACTGTTCCAAGTATCATTCCGAAAATCCACCAAAGGATTCTGACTTTTCCGGTAGTAAGAGAATAGAATATCCAGCCGACTGCAAGACCGCCCGGAACCACGACCATAAATCTCACTACGATTGAAATCCACGAATAAACCATAGATTTTCCGGCTGATTCTGATGGCCGTTTCTTATATGCAGTCCATGCCAGAACTCCAAATATAACACCAAGAATAATGACTGCTGCAAGTAATTTTCCTGTCTTTCCTTCCGCATAATCACTGACCATACTGAGAATCAGCGTTCCCGGAGATGCCATATGTAAAAGCGCATTAAACTGGTATTCCGGGAAGAAGGTCTGCCAAAATGACTGTCCATAGGCTACAAGAATCAGATTCAATACAATACCATACAAGTACATTCCACCCAGACAAAGAATACCCATCAGCATATTTCCCGTCACACTGATTACCAGCACAATACTGAAATAGATCACCAGGTAGATGATGATATGCAGGAAGAACATTTTCACAGCCATTCCCATAATACTCAAGCTGAAAAAGCCTCGTGCTGCACCAATGCAGATCATCAGAAATTCTGCAATGATATATGGTATCAGATAATATACCAGACCTGAAAACACTCTTTCCAGAAACATTTCTGTTCTTTTCATCGGAAGCCCATGATAATAGTCTGTTTTTTTGCCAGAATACAGATAAATAAATCCGTTCACACTGTTTATGAAAGCTGCTATTGATGAAATAATCATACCCGACAGCACAAAACCATCTTTCCACAAATTATTATACAAAATCTGATTTTGTAAAGCTGAATATTGTAGATCACTCCATGAACTCAATTTCACCATACCAGTCACCGGAAATGCCAGTAAAAAACCAAGTGCTATAAATGCCGGCATCCATAACTGTCCTTTGGAAATTGTCTTTAAATATTTAGAAGAAAATATTCTGGATCTCATAGCCAGCCACCTCCGTTTCACTGATAAATATTTCTTCCAGAGTCAGTGGAAGCACTTCACAGAAAAGTGGATTCTTTTCCTGAATTTTTGCCATGATCTCTGCCCTTGTGCCTCTTGCTGTGATCATTATAAGTGAGCCCTGATGATCCACTTTCAACACATCAAGTTCTTTTTTTAGCGCGTCTTCCTGCTTCTTATCAGTAAATACACACTGCATCTTGTGAATATGGAATTTCATATCTTCCAGATTTCTGCTCAGAAGCATACCTCCCTTATATAAAAGGCCCACATGATCACAGATATCTTCCAGTTCTCTTAAATTGTGCGACGCAAGAACCGGTGAAAAATCTCTGCTCATGATCTCAGCGGCAAAAAGGCTTTTTACTCCCTGACGTACCACTGGATCCAATCCGTCAAATGTCTCATCACAGAGAAGATATTTCGTTCCCGCACAGATGCCAAGCAGCGTCATCAATTGTTTCTTCATGCCCTTTGAAAAGGTACTGATCTTCTGACTTTCATCAAGCAGAAACTGTCGCATCAGTTTCGAGAAGCGTTGATGTTCAAATCCCGGATAATACAGACGGTAAAATGAAGCCATATCCGCTGCGGTATAGTTTGCAGGAAAATAACAGTCATCTGAAATATAAAAAATCTGCTTTTTTGCTTCCTCATTATCGAAGACCTGAAGATCATCGATCCTTATCTCTCCTTCATCCGGTTTCAATATCCCGGCTGCCATCCGAAGAAGTGTACTCTTTCCTGCGCCATTACTTCCAACCAGCCCGAACACTTCTCTTTCTTCGATATCCAGCGAAACTTTGCTGACTGCCTGTAGTGCCCCAAAAGACTTGCTGCATTCTTTTATCTCTATCATCTCTGTTCCTCCTCACAACTCTTTCGAACCAGCGAAAGCATCTCTTCTTCCGCAACTCCCGTCTGTAGTCCCTTTTTTACCAATTCCAGAAATTCCTTTCGAAAATCTTCCCTGCTCTTTTCCTGTATCCGTGTGGTCTCCGCAACAAAATTGCCTTTTCCCCTGACAGGATAGATCAGCCCCTCCTGCTCCAGCGTCATATATGCTCTCTGAATCGTATTGGGGTTGATGGACAGTTCCATTGCAAGCTGACGCACAGAAGGAAGTCTGGATCCGGCAGGCAATGCTCCCTGATAGATCAACGTTCGAAATCGCTCTGTAATTTGTTCATAAATCGGACGCCTGTCCTGATAATCCAAAATGATCATTTCCCTTCCTTTCCACTTTGTATGTGATTTGCGTGTGTATAGTGTATTAATTATTTTAGTACACTTAGACTATCATATTTTCCTCCACCATGCAATCAAGTATCTGTAAAATAAATATAAAATAAATATAAAATAATTCTAAACTCAAAAATATTGCAAAGTACTTTTATGTAAAGCAAAAAGCTCCCAGGTTTCTTTTAACCTGAAAGCTTTTCTTCTGTAGATTTCTGTTCATTTTTATTTCAAAACAAAATTCAGCTTTTATATAAGCATTTACAAAACCCTTTTTGTCCGTCCTTTCGCCCTTGCCTGAAAATAGGGAACCCCATAAACCAAAATGAGTATCAGTGCAAACAGCATGATCAGAATATACATTGGATTTTTCTGCAGCATCCAGCTCACAAGGTCCGGAGATACAAGTGACCAGATATTTGCTCCCATATGCAAAAGTACGCTGCTCCACAGACAACCACTGATTTCCAGAAAATATGCAAAAAACATTCCGAGAAGTCCTGCATAAACCGCCTGCGCCAGATTTCCGTGATAAATCCCAAAGATAAGACCTGAAATTACCATAGCAGCTCCCATTCTCACGTAGTCTCTGAGCCGCAGATAAATCAGCCAGCGAAATACTATCTCTTCTGCCAGCGGAGCAATAACTCCCATGCTGAGAATCAAAAACCACATACTTTTCCCGGAAGTCATCTGGTCCATTGTTTCCTGATATTCCTGATAATTCAGTACCGACTGTAACAGTCCCACAAACATATTTGCATACTGTGAAAAAGCAGCCCCCATTCCAAGAAACAGAATCATTTCCGGCAGATCAAGTTTCCATGGCTTCTGTGCCAGAACAAGCCCGCCATTTCTCCGTGCTATCCGGTCTTTGCTGTAAAACCACAGACATGGGAGCATGGAAAGTATCCCTGTCAGCCCGGTAAGAAAAATTGCCTGTTCATAATACTCATCAATCCCCCCTCCGGAACGCCTGATCAGCCAGAGCGCAGCGTACCCTACAATCTGTGAAATCAGGAAATGAATTCCACATGGATAAGCTACTCTCCAGACCTGCCTGATCCGCGGCTGTCTGCGTTGGGGGCTTATGCGAAAAAATCCAGTAATTCATCTGCGGAAGCTACTGTCTGCAACGGATCCGCCTCTTTAAGTTCTTCCTTTGTCCCATATCCATAAGAAACTGCCACGCATTCCAGTCCGGACTCACGCGCGCCCAGCACATCATGTTCTTTGTCTCCGACCATGATCACCCGCTCCCGGTGTTTTTTCATTCCGAGACGCTCCAGCGCTTCTTCAATCACTTCGATCTTGTTGGTTCTGGTGCCATCCATCTGACTTCCCACAATTTCATCAAAATATTCCGTCAGATGAAAATGATCCAGAATCTGCTTCACATAATACTCCGGTTTCGAGGAGGCAACTGCCAGAATATATTTCTTGCGTCTTAGTTCCTGAAGCATATTCTCTACACCCGGATATGGTTTATTCTCAAATATCCCCACATTTGAATAACGTTCACGGTAGTATTTCACTGCCTTCACTGCAGTTTCTTCATCCAGTCCCGCATATTTCATAAACTGTTCTTTAAGCGGCGGTCCGATAAATACTTCCAGTTTCTTCAGATCCTCTTCCGGTTTTCCAAGTTTTTCCAGTGCATACTGCACGCATTTTGTAATTCCTTCCCCGGATTCCGTCAGTGTCCCGTCCAGATCAAATAAAATCGCTTTATACATGGTTCCTCCAATTTTCGTGTCCAAAAATCATCCTGTTTTCTTATGCACGTCAAAAAACATTATACGACAGTATAGCATTCTTTTTGATTTCCGTCCACGATAAATCTGACGGAACCATCGCTGCCAGCTCTATCAGATTTTCATTATCCTCCTGTAGCTGCACAATACAAATATTTCCTGAATCCGTTGTCCGGGATATTTCCTGACCATTCATTCGGAGAGATATGACAGCAGCCACCACTCTGTGGTTCAGCTTAATTTCCATTTTCTCTCTTCCCCGCACAGTTTCCTTCCAGTAAAACAGCTTCATCTTTTTCAGGCATTCCGTCGGAGGAATCCGATATTCTTCATGAAACTCGATCACTTTATTGACTTCGGATTCCGGAACTTCGGTAGGCACAGGTGTCGGTATAGCTGTGGGTGTTATCGTCGGAGATAGTGTGGGAACCGGCGTGTCAGTCGGTACTTCTGCCACCGCCTGATTATTAATTTCTGCGCTTCCGGTATATGCCTGTCCATATCCGTCCGTATCCATCGAATCTAAACTTCCTGCCTGTATCTGATCTGTCTTCACACTGCCACCTGTACCTGCCTGATTCATCACTTCTGTATTTGCCGCATTTGCCCGGTTCTCCGTCCCGTCCGGCTCTTCCTGCCTGCTTTCAGTTTCCCATTCAGACGATTCTTCCCATCCTGTATCCCCTGTTTCTCCATAAGTATCCCCGCTTTCACTGTCCCTACCGCTCGATGTCCCGTTCTCCGCCGCACTTCCGGTCTCAGTCTCATCCCAGTCTGACCAGTCATCCACATCATCAACACCTGTCATCACATCAAATCCACCAAGTTCCATCGCATACACGCCGGAACTTATGCTGTTAAGGACCAGAAGTATTCCTGCCAATAACAGGAAGAATTTCTTTTTTCCATTTTTTCCACTCATCAGAATGCGCCCCTTCCTTTTGTGCACTTTTTTCTGAAATATTATTCTGCCATTGCCGATAAACAGCACGGCTTTCCTGATATCGTGCCTGTCTGCACAGAAACCTTCCATATTCCAGATATCCTCTTTCATACTCAGGTTCATATGTCAACAGCTGACGATAATACAATTCCGCACGGTCTGCATGATCCGCCAGCTCCCCGTTATATGCCAGTAATTCAAGAATCCGAATCTGGTCCTCCGGATTATGGTATTGCTTTAATAATCTCTGAAATCCGGCTTCTGCCTGCGCATACACCCTTGCCTGAAGTACAGGATTCCCTGACTGATACGCAAATCCATAATATTCCTTTGTAAGCACCGTCAGTACCTTCGAAAGTTCCGGTAATGTTTTCTGCATATGAACTCCACTGCTCACCACAACCGCCAGTATCAGGACAGCCGCCGCCAAAGGCGCAAGAGCAGAACGGAGTCTTAGCTTCAAAGGATGGATATTATTAAGAAACTCTCTTGCTTCTGCCGCATTCTTCCAGCGTTTTCCTGCTTCTAGGCGACAGCATTTAAAGATAAACTTTCCGAAATACGGGCATCGCAAAATATATCTCCATTTCCCTCTTCCGCACAGACATTCCAGCGTCTTACCAAGACAGTAAAAATCACTCGTCTGATCAAGACCCCCACGATACTGCTCCGGAGCTGCAAAACCTCTTGTCCCCTTACATTCTGTCCTGTAACTATGCCGCTGATATTCAAAAACAGCACTGCCAAAATCCACCAGATACAGCGTACCTGCCGATGTCATCATCAGATTATCCGGCTTCAGATCACCATAAAAAACGGCCGGTTTTCTTGAATGAAGATAATCCAATACATTTAGTACTGTATCTCCGATCTGCAAAACTTCTTCCAGTGAAAACACTTTGCCCTCTTTTAACAGCTGCGCAAGCGATTTTCCCTGAATATACTCCATAATGATATAGCAAAATCCTTCTCGCTCTGCATAGTCGATCATCTTTGGCAGTACCGGATGTTCCAGAAGGCGTAAAAGTCCCGCCTCCCGCCGATTCGAGATCGGAAGTTCTTTTACAGCGCGAAAAATCCCCAGTTCCAGATCTCGTGCCAGATACATCCGTCCTTCGCCACCGCTTCCTATCTGGTCAACAATACAGTATCTGCCTTTTAAAATGATTCCTGTCAATTCGATAGAAATCGCTCCTCCCGCATTTTATTCTCGTTCTCTTTTGTGGATATCCGTCGGAGAACACCGACAGTAAAATCAGAGATTCATAGATTTATAAATCATATTATAGCACAAACTGTACTTTTTATTTCTAAAAAAAGTATAAAAAATCCTCCACATGCGTAAACACATGGAGGATATCTGTTTGACTTATTTTATTTGCAATAATAATCCTACATACGATCCGGTGCGGAGAAGCCAAGAAGATCGATGCTTGTTTCAAGGATATCTTTGGTCAGTCCGAGGAGTTTCAGGAAAGATTCTTTCTGAGCCTGATCTTCCTCGCTGAGAATCTTTGTTTCATGATAGAAACTATTGAATGCATTGGATACTTCATAAATGTATGCACAAATCTTGTGCGGTGCTTTTTCTTCGAATGCATTTTCGATGGTGCTTCCGAATTTGGTAAGCTCCAGCATCAGATTTTTCTGGCTTGCATTTACTGCCGGAAGGATTTCACCTGCATCCAGATTGCCGCCTTCTTCTTTGTAACGGTTCAGAATAGATTTTATACGCACGATCGTATAGAGAATATACGGACCGGTATTTCCCTCAAAAGAAGTAAATCTGTCAATATCAAATACATAATCCTTTGTAGCCTGGTTGGAAAGATCTCCGTATTTGATTGCAGAAAGTCCTACGATTTCTGCTGTCTCTTTTGCATCCTGATCTTTGACACTGCGGTTCTCCACGATCTTATGGAACATTTCCTCATCGATATCTGCAATGAGGTTTTCCAGACGCATAACACCGCCATCTCTTGTCTTAAACGGTTTGCCGTCTTTGCCATTCATGGTACCGAACCCAAGGAAAGAAAGCTCTGTCTCCGGTTTTACAAGACCGGTCTTTCTTGCACAGCGAAATACCTGAATAAAATGCAGTTCCTGACGTTTATCTACTACATAAAGGATCTCATCCGGATCAAAAAGTTTTACACGTTCTACGATTGTCGCAAGGTCAGTCGTCGTATAAAGGGAAGCTCCGTCAGATTTCAGAAGCATGCACGGAGGAATCTCTTTTGTGTCACTTTCTTCTTTTACATCAACAACCAGTGCGCCCTGATCTTCATAAGCAAATCCCTGATCTTTCATCTGCTGCACCATGTCCGGAATATACGGCTGTGCATCAGATTCTTTCTTCCAGAGGTCAAAGGATACATTCAGATTGTTGTAGTTTCTCTTAAGGTCTGTCACGGAAACCTGCATAATGTGGTTCCACAGTGCCATATATCCACGTTTGCCCTGCTGAAGCTGATGCGTTGCCTCAAGAGCTTCATTACGGTACTCTTCGTCTACTTTCGATTTGCCGCTTGCGCATGGATAGATTTCTTCCAGCTCGCTGATGGTAAACGGTGCTTCTTCCGGGTATTCTCCCTCAAAACTGTCATCAAAATATACAAGTTCCGGTTTGCGGTGTTTCAGCTCAGTAATGATCAGTCCCATCTGGAGCCCCCAGTCACCAAGATGTACATCACCAATTACTTTATGTCCCACAAAACGTCCGATACGTTTGATACTCTCGCCGATGATCGCGGAACGAAGATGTCCTACATGAAGTGGTTTTGCAACATTCGGTCCGCCGTAGTCGATGATGATCGTCTTTGGCTGCTCTGCTGTATTTACAGAGTATTTCGGATCTGCTGCCATCTTACAAAGATATTCAGCAAGAAATTCTTCTTTTACACGTAAATTGATAAATCCGGGTTTTACAACCTCTGCTACAGAAAAAATATTGCTGTCTTTCAGAAAAGCAACCACATCATCTGCAATCATAAACGGGGCTTTCTTATACGCTTTTGCACCAGCCATTGCTCCATTGCACTGATATTCGCAAAGATCCGGTCTGTTGGAAACCGTCACCTTGCCGTATTCCGGATCATATCCGGCTTTTTCAAAAGCAGAAGCAAGTTCCTCTGCCATTAATTCCATAAGCTTTTTCATTTTATTCGCAACTCCTTATTTATACTGTAACTTTTTTGGAGCATGCAACCGCAAGCGCTCCATGACCAATATGGCAGGCTACACTGAGTGACAGCGGATCCATGTGAATGTCCATTCCCGGGAATGCCGCCTCTACTTCTTTTTTGAATTCTTCGGCTTCTTCTTTATTACCTGCATAAGCTATCTGCAGACACATCTCACCAGATTCCACATACTGCTTGAAACGGGTGTTCCAGTCTTCCTGCATAGCCTTCATCATAATTCTCTTTGCCTGCTTTTTGCCGCGGACTTTTGCGTAAGCATCCAGCTTTTCTCCCTGAATCTGAAGAACCGGTTTCAGATTCAATACTGTACCGATTGCCGCTGCCGCCGGTGTGATTCTTCCACCTTTTTTCAGATATTTCAGCGTTTCAAGTGTAATATAGATGCTGGATTCCATTTTTTCTTCTTCAAGTTTTGCCTTGATCTCTGCAGCAGATTTACCGGCATCACGAAGTACCAGTGCGTCCAGTACTGACTGGCGCTGCGTAACAGAAATCCGCTGGTTATTGACTACCTCAACCTTACCATCATAGTCACGTGCAAGCATCGTTGCTGTGTCACATGAAGCACTCAGCCCGCTTGACATCGGGATATGAACAACTTCATCATATTCATTCAGAAGATTGTCCCATAATCCACATACCTCTGCCGGGCTTGGCTGAGAAGTGGAAATCGTCTCGTCGCTTTTCAGGCGCTCATAAAACTCTTCCTGTGAAAGGGTTATTCCTTCCAGATACATCACATCATTAATATAAAAAGGCATCGGCAGGACAGAAACACCGTGTTCTCTGCCCTCATCCTGAGTAATGCCACTGTTACTGTCTGTTACAATTGCAATTTTTCCCATACTGCATCTCCCTGTGTATTTTTTCATTTATCAGATATACATATCCGAAATATTGCATACTGTTTTTATTTTATCATACATCCAACAGTAACTCAAACAAAAATTTATTCGCTTCTCAAAGCATCGATCGGATTCAGATCAGCTGCTTTTACAGATGGCAGCAATCCAAAAACAACACCGATCAGCATGGAAAACAGTACAGAACCAATGATTGCAGGAATGCTGATTGCTGTCGGAGCTCCCGAAAGCTGGGATACAACCTTGGACAATATAATACCTACAACCACTCCTATGATTCCCCCAATACTTGTCAGCATGGCTGCTTCTGTCAGAAACTGATACAGGATCACTTTCTTTCTTGCACCGATAGCCTTCTTCAGACCAATCTCACTGGTTCGTTCCGTAACAGAAACAAGCATAATATTCATAACTCCGATACCGCCTACCAGAAGTGAAATACTGGCGATCCAGATCAGCTGTGTATTGGTACTCTCACTGAGTTTCTGCATATTACGTACCTGCTGCATAATGTCATCTGCTTTGTATTTGTACTTCGAGGAATTCGTATCGATTCCCTGATTCATCACATCTGCCGCAGCACTTCCCACAGAACTCATATTGTCTGTGGAATCTGCTTTTACTACTGCATTCTCCGGTTCATCAAACTGGAACGCCATCGGCCAGCATTTATTTGGGATCATGACCGTTCCCATGATCATCTGATAATATTCATTAAACTCATCGATCGTCTTGATATTCGGCTGGTAATTATCGCTCTGCTGCACAACACCGATAACCGTAAACGGTTCGGAACCGATTTCAATGGTCTTGCCGACAGGATTCTCTCCTGAAAACAGATTATCCGCCGCATTGCTGTCTACAAGTGCAACTTTGCGCATATTGTCATAATCTTTTTGCACAAATCCTCTGCCGGACTGCACCATATATCCGCAGGTGCTCAGATATTTGGCATCAATTCCATATATACTTCCGCCCTGAAAACTTGTGTTCTCATAATATACACTGCTGGAATAAGTACGGCTGTAAAAAAATGTTGCATTCTGCACATGATCAAGGTTTTTGATATCTTCTTTTTGCTGATCAGAAAGAAGTGGCGGTGCAGTGCCATCTGTCATTCCATACTCCGGATCATACTCACTGTCACCATAATTCAGACTGACAGAAACTGTGTTGTTTCCGGCTCCGATCAGGTCTTCTTTAATCTGTTCGCTCGTTCCCTTGATTGTCGAAACAATTGCAATAATTGATGCGATACCGATAATGATTCCAAGCATTGTCAGAAAGGATCGCATTTTATGGGACCAGATGCCCTGAATCGATATTCTCATATTTTCAAGCATAAAATACCATCCTCCTAATAACCATAAAGCTCATCTACGGAAACTTCCTGTGTTTTGGCACCTTCTTTGACTGTATCTCCATAAGGGAATGCAATCTTGTCATCACGTGTGATTCCGCCCGTAACCAGCACACTGTAGCCTCCGTTTACATTTCCGCCAACGCTCAGCTTCTGTTTTTTGAGCACACCGTTGTCATCCTTATAAACATAACTGCTTCCGTTTTCGGAACGTACAAATGCTCGATCCAGGACGATTCCCTTACTCTGCGTATCACTTTGAAGCGTAATCGTAAGCCAGTAATCGTCATCGGACACTTTCACTGATTTATCCGGAATAGTTGCTGTATAGGAATAATAAGAAACATTTGGATTCCCATTTCCGGAATAATTGTCTCCGGAAACCGGATATTCCGAAACATCAACCACTTCCGCCTCGAAGTCACCGTTCTGTCCGGAACAGTTCAAAATTGTTCCCTCTTTGATCTGATCCAGCATCAGTTCGCTGACCGTACCCTTTACATAAAATCCCTCTTTGCTCTTTATCGTCATAAAATTACTGCCATCTGATGCTGTCGTAGCAGGATCACCGACTTTTGCAACTGTTCCATCCAGTTTACTGTAAATGACTTCTTTTTTGACTTTTTTCTCAAGTTTTTCGATATTAAGCTTACTCTCACGTATGTCCAGTTTCAGGCTTTCTACTTTATTCTGCTGTATCTTGATTGCATCCTCACGCGAGATAGAGGCATTACCACCATCCCCCTGGTCTCCGTCATCATCTCCGTTATCATCATCCGAATTATTATCATATTGAGATGCATCTGCCAGTGTAAACTCCACTTCAGAATAGTCCGGAACCATTTTTTCAAGAAGACTGCCGTCAACCAGATAATATCCGGTGCAGGATTTCTTACGGTCAGCAAGATCTTCTACTGTATCATTCTGATGAAATTCCAGCTGATACCAGTATCCTTTCTTACCATCTTCTTTGTTGCCGTTCGCATCAAAAGCTGCCATTTTATTTAAGAAAGAACCCTGCGCAACAACATAACCTTTGGCCGAACTGCAAAGGAATACATATGGATGTTTTTTGGTCCCTTTTCCGCTAAGCGGTTTTGAATCACCATCAAGTACCTGATAAAACATCGGATTACCATCGGTCAGACCCGAAGTATCCTGGTTCACATCTTCGTCGGTATCCACGATATCGATCTGCTCATCCGAGCTGTCACCGAAATCATCATCCGCATTGTCACCGGAGTTACCGGAATCATCGCCATCTATAATATCTATCTGATCGCCATTATTATCGTCACCGAAACTGTTTCCGCCTGTATTTCCATTGTTACCACCTGTATTGCTGTTGCTCCCGGTATTGTCGCCGGTATTATTTCCGGCACCAGAGTCTCCTCCGGCATTTGTATCTGCTCCGTCACCCTCCGCAGTACTGCCGGAATCACCAGTCTGCGTATCAGCGTCGTCATCCTTTGCAACGTCACTTTCTGCGAAATCTTCTTCCTGATAAACAGCTACCTCAGAAATATCTCCTGTATTTACAGCCGCTGCCAGAATTGGATTCATAGCAGCTGCCAGATATACTCCGTTGACATTACCGGATACGGAAGCTGTTTCATCTCCATCATCAGAACTGTCACTTCCATCCATACCGCTGTCTGTATCTGTATCAGAATCTGAAGAAGTATCTGAAGTATCTGCATCACTTTCTTCGATTGCGCCACCATTTTTCAGACTGTTCAGTCGATTGGTTGCCTTATTCAGTTCCTGTTCCTGCTTCTGTTGTTTCAGTTTTGCAATATTCAGTTCCATCTGAACCAGAGTCATATCGAAGGAAATCAGTTTATCATCTTTTTTTACCTCATCACCCTTTGATACATAAACTTCCTGGATGATCATATCTTTATCTACGGTAATATTCTGAATAGCACTTGTCACGATATTTCCGTCAAGATTCGTGTCATCCATATAATACTGTCCTGCCAGATTGTCCACGCTTACAACAGAAACTGTTTTTTGATGAGACTTTTTATAATAGGTTGCGCCTCCTGCTGAACCACCAGCAACGAGAGCTGCAATCAGAATGCCTATAATAATTCTTTTTTTCATTCTATTACTTCACCTCTTTTTCCTTCAGCTCACCATCACGTATCGTTACCACACGCTTTGCATGTGCTGCGATATCCGCATCATGGGTGATCATCAGTACCGTTACCCCCTCATCATTCAGACTTTGGAAAAGCTCCATAACCTGTGCACCTGATTTACTGTCAAGAGCACCGGTCGGTTCATCCGCAAGTAAAAGCTTCGGATTATTCACGATTGCCCTGGCAATCGCCACTCTCTGCATCTGACCACCGGAAAGCTGATTTGGCAGAAAATCGACTCGATCTGCCAGGCCGACACGTTCCAGCGCTTTTAATGCACGTTCTCTTCGTTCTTTTTTGGCTACTTTTGCGTAGTTCAATGGTAATTCTACATTTGCCAGTGCCGACTGTCTCGGGAGCAGATGAAAACTCTGAAATACAAATCCGATCTTATTTAATCTCAGATCTGACATATCATTCTCGGAACAGGTCAGAATATCCTGTCCATCAAGTGAAAAACTTCCTTCTGTCGGTTTATCCAGACAACCAATGATGTTCATCAACGTTGTTTTTCCTGAACCTGAAGGACCCATGATTGCCACATATTCACCCTCTTCCATGGAGAAATTGACATCTTTGAGTACCGGCACGCTCATTTTGCCCTGCTGATAGTTTTTATATATGCCTTTTAATTCAAGAATCATTCTGAATCCTCCGTATCCTCCTGATCCGATACGAGATTTTCATCCATCATACTTTCATCATCGGAGGTATCATCTGAAATCAGATCTCCCATCGCATCCGGGTCATCAATCACTGTGCTGTCACCGTCTGACTCATCTTCATCATCAATGCTCCAGTCATCCGCATTCCAGTCATCTTCAGAATCAGAAGAATCATCAATGACATCTGCATCTTCACTGTCAAGATTATCAGCCCCAAGTTCATCCACCGGCTGCATATCTACAGTACCGGTATCCATTGCTTCATCAATATTTGTCGTTGTAGACATACCCTCTTCAAGGACATCCGAAGGGAATGCAATGCTGTCATCTTTGGTAAGTCCGTCTGCAATCTCATATTCGCCCAGTTCTTCATCATATTGACCGAGAATCACATTTCGTTTTTCAAGCTTATCGTTCTTATCTGTGGCCCAGACATACGGACTGTCTGTATCCGCATCGACAATATATGCTTCACTGATCCAGACCCCAACTTTCTGCGTATCTTGTCCTTCATCCATTTCTATGTAGACATGCTGCCCAAGCATCAGCCCGTCAGAAGAATCCAGATTTACATAAAACGGATATGTACTGGTAGTTGTCTGTGAATCTCCGCTGCTGTCAGTCATACCATAGCCGGAACTGCTACTGTTGCTGCTGGTTGCACTTTCGCGGTCAATTGTCCCCATAGTTCCTTTCCAGATTTGACTGCTGTCCACACGGGAACGGATAATGACCGGATTTCCTTCAATGATATTCTGGACATTCATTTCATTGACAGTGCCCTTGATACGATATGCGCCCGTGCTCAGGATTGTAATGAACGCATTCCCACTGCTGCCGTCTCCGGAGGGAGAATCTGAATCGTCTCCACTATCATCCACACTACTATTATCATCCGAAGCCAGCTTTGAAGTATCAATCTTCTGAATCACACCGTCAATACTGCTTCGTACCTCCGTATTCCCCGTTGCACTCTGCAGCTTGTCAATCTCTGCCTGTTTACTTTTTTGGCTGTATTCATTCTTTTTGAGATTCATTTTGTTTGTCTCGATCTCAATTGTATAAGAAAGCTGATTGTCCTGCGTTGCCTGCTTCTTTTCTTTTTCCAGAGTTGCAATCTGTTCTGTCAGACTGCTTGCTTCATTTTTGAGTCTGTCCAGATCAAGCTGCGTTTCCTCCAGACTTTCCTGAATACTGCTCAGATCATATTCAAAAAGAAGCTGTCCTTTTTTGACCTGATCACCTGTCTTGACCTTAACTTCCTTAACCGTCCTGCCGCTTTCCAGTTCAACCGATACGGTCTCCTGCGGTTCAACAACGCCCGCATAACGGTTGGATACTCCGGATGCCTGATCCGTCAGATCACTGATCTTCGTTACATAGACTGCTTCACCGCTGGTCTGCTGATGGTTTCCAATGATTCCCGTCTTCCAGCATACTCCTGCTGCTCCGCCGCCAATTATCAATATCCCAAGAAGGATCAATATACGTTTTTTCATAAACCTGTGTTCCTCCTAACTTCGTAAAAGGTACTTTTAATTCCTATATCATAGCAATTTTCTTTTCTAACCCTGTAAAAGGCATTTTTCAACTTAATTATCATAGCAGATTCTGAAATAAAAGAAAAGAGCTGAGAAAAATCCGCTGTTGTTTCACATTTTGTTCACGAATTACTTCGAAATCCGACGTAAATTTACCTTTTTTTGACTTTTATGCATTTATCTGATAAAATATAAAAGACTATTTTTGAAAGGAAAGATACCTATGAAGATCACAAAAGGTCTGTTGCCTTTTCTTCTGTTTATCCTTATGTCCGTCACACTTCTGACCGGCTGTTCCCACGTAGATAAAACAGATGTAGAGGCAGTAATCACCAATGAACTGGATCTGCTGAAAAATCTGGATTCTGATACAACCCAGAAATACGTATCCTACAAAGAGCTTTTTCCTGATACAACAGAGGAAATTCAATTATCAAATGAAGTAAAAGAAGTTTTTTCACTCTTTTTTCAGGATTTCGATTACAAAATCCTGGATATCGATGTCGACAATGATATAAAAGAAGCCAGCGTTTCCCTCAGGCTTTCCACACTGGATGCCAAAACACTTGCAAAGGATTATGCAGAAGCATCTCTTGAAGCAGCCATTCTCAAAGCAGCCGCCTCTGATACACAGTCAACAGAAGAGACAACGGATTCTCTCGAAGAACGTTATCTGATCTTAGACAGCCTGCTTAAGGAAAACAAATACGAAACGGTGACACGAGACTGTACCATGACTCTCCAGCACAATGGTTCGGATCATGATGAATGGGAAATTCAAAGATCACATTCTCTCGAAAATGATCTTGTCGGCGGTCTTATAAGTTATCTGTCTGATAACGACATTCTCTCACCCGAAGAAACATTAACAGTTTATCTGAACACTCTGAAATCCATGGATACCCGACAGATGGGGGACTATCTCGGTATTGAAAGCCTGCTTAATACTTCCGATTCCGACAAAAATTCCATTGCTTCCGCACTTGTAGAACAGGTACACCAGAATTTTGATTTCAAAATTACCGATTGCGATACTCAGGGATATACAGCAACGATCAGCACAACAATCACAACTTTCGACAGCACTGCGATCCTGAACACTTTCAGCCAGGAACAGGATACGTACTTAAGCTCCGCTGACGCTGTAATAGACGGATCAGAAAAACGCTATCAGAAATCTCTTGAGATGCTTCTCAAAGATATCGAAAATAACACTGCGACTATTACTTCATCTGCATACTTTCATCTGACCAATGATGGAGTTTCATGGAAACTCGATGACAGTAATACAACCATCGGAAATGCCATATTCGGAACTCTGAGCAGTTCCCCGGTAAGTGAAGATGCACAGGATACAGATTCTTCTGAAAACGAATAATTTCATTCGGCTTTATATCATCTCAGCACAAAACGGCTGCCCCGTAATTTGGGACAGCCGTTTTATTTACTCTTTTATTCTTCTGTTTCCGGTTCTACTTCAAGGCCAAGTTCTTCAAGCTGCTGCTCGCTGACTCTGCTTGGTGACTCTGTCATCAGACAGGATGCGTCTTTTACCTTCGGGAAGGCAATCACATCACGGATACTGTCAACTTTTGCCATCAGCATAACAAGACGGTCAAGGCCATAAGCCAGTCCTGCGTGAGGCGGAACTCCGTATTTGAATGCGTTCAGAAGGAATCCAAACTGTTCGTAAGCAGCTTCCCTCGTGAAACCTAACATCTCAAACATCTTTTCCTGAATGTCGTTCTGATGGATTCTGACACTTCCTCCGCCGATCTCATTACCATTCAGTACAATATCATATGCTTTTGCACGGATCTTTCCGAGATCTCCGCTTTCGATCAGCGGGATATCCTCATCCATCAGCATTGTAAACGGATGATGCATCGCTGTGTAGCGGTTTTCTTCCTCATTCCACTCAAGAAGTGGGAATTCTGTTACCCATACAAAACGATATTCATTCTTATCAAGAAGATCCATCTGTTTTGCAAGTTCTACACGGAGAGCTCCCAATACATCATAAATGACCTTGTTCTTATCCGCTGCAAAAAGAAGCAGGTCTCCCGACTTACCTTCCATTGCCTGAACAAGTGCATCCATTTCTTCATCTGTCATGAATTTTGCAAAAGAAGATTTACGTGTTCCGTCTTCTGCGATTGCAATGTAAGCAAGACCTTTTGCACCATAGCCTTTTGCAAATTCAACCAGCTTGTCAATTTTTTTACGAGGCATTCCTCCCTGGCCTTCTGCGTTGATACCACGAACGCTTCCGCCATTTTCCAGTGCACTCTTAAATACACCAAAGCCACAGTCTTTGACAACTTCGCTTACATCATGTAGTTCCATACCGAAACGCATATCCGGTTTGTCGGAACCAAAGCGATCCATAGCTTCCTGCCATGTAATTCTCTGAATCGGAAGTTTTACATCTACATCCAAAACTTCTTTGAACAGATATGCAAGAAATCTCTCATTTACATCAATAACATCATCTACATCTACGAAAGAAAGCTCCATGTCGATCTGCGTAAATTCCGGCTGACGGTCTGCACGGAGATCCTCATCACGGAAACAGCGTGCAATCTGGATGTAACGGTCGTAACCGGAGCACATCAGGAGCTGTTTGTAGAGCTGAGGGGACTGCGGAAGTCCGTAAAATGAACCCGGATGGATTCTGGACGGAACAAGATAATCTCTCGCACCTTCCGGTGTACTCTTACCAAGCATCGGTGTTTCGATTTCAAGAAATCCTTCTTCTGTGAAGAATTTACGTGTCAGCTGGGCAACTTTGCTCTTCAGCATGATATTTCTCTGTAAATCCGGTCTTCGAAGATCCAGATAACGATATTTCAGACGAATCTCGTCTTTTGTCTTGCTGTTCTCCTCGATCGGGAACGGCGGAACATCTGATTCTGCCAGAATACGTAAAGATTCTGCACGAAGTTCAATTGCACCTGTTGCAAGATTTTCGTTAACTGCACCACCACGGTTCTCAACGGTTCCTGTTACAGCAATGACAAACTCACTGCGGAGTTTTCCAGCTTTTTCGAATCCCTCTTCATCAATATTTCCATTCTCAAAGATCAACTGCATGATACCGGAACGGTCACGAAGGTCAACAAAAACGATTCCGCCTTTGTTACGGGCTTTCTGCACCCATCCCATCAGGGTCACTTTGCTGCCGACCATTTCCTTTGTCACTTCTGCACATCGGCATGTTCTGTGCAGGCCTTTCATACTTTCAGCCATGATTCTGTCTCCTTTTTTTATCTGTTGAAAAATTCCACAAATTCTGTATAACCTTCGGCTGTCATCTGTTCTTTCTGGAATTTTTTATTTTTCTTCATAATAGAAATATTAACCTGAACACCGTTTTTGCGCTCTTCTTCTGCCTGTTTCAGGATAGGAAGAAGCTTGTCTGCCGGCATATTCTTTTCGATCAGGTATGCTTTCTTTGCTCCATTCTCAGGAATCTCATATCCTCTTTCAAGAAGAAGCATAACGATTCTTTCGAATCCGATGGAAAATCCACAAGCAGAAGTATTCTGTCCTGTAAATTTACCGATCATCTCATCATAACGTCCGCCGCCGCCCACGGAACCACCGAATTCATCCATCGCAATTTCAAAAATCGGTCCTGTATAATAAGACATTCCGCGAACCAGTGTCGGGTCAAAAGAGATCTTGAAATCTGCATTCTTAACAGAATCAACTGCTGTAATGATTGTTTCAAGGTCTTCTGCAACTTTCGGATCCAGAACATCTTTTAATTTTTCTCTGCAGTAGCGTACACCTTCGATGTCAGAAGTAATTTCTTTGAACATACCAAGGTAGGTATCAATGCACTCTTTCTTAAAACCTTCTTTTTCGAGTTCTTCTGCAACACCTTCCAGACCGATCTTGTCCATCTTGTCCAGAATAATAAATACTGTATCAAAGCTATCTTCCGGGAAACCACTGTACTGTGCCATAGCTTTCAGGATTTTTCTGTCATTGATACGGATCGTAAAATTGTGGAAATCCAGTTTGCCAAGCAGAGTAGTTGTTGCCATAACAAGCTCAATCTCAGCAAGGTAAGTAGGCTCGCCAAGAATATCGATATCACACTGCATGAACTGACGGAAACGACCTCTCTGCGGACGGTCTGCTCTCCATACATTGCCCATCTGGAGTGCCTTAAATGGTGCCGGAAGCTGTCCGGAGTTGTTAGAATAATATCTGGAAAGCGGTACAGTCAAATCATAGCGAAGACCGGAATCTACCAGATCTGCCTCACATTCTGCAGTATCCAGTTTCAGTTTTTCTCCACGTTTCAGGATCTTGAAAATCAATTTTTCGTTTTCTCCCCCCTGTTTGCTGCTGAGGTTTTCAATGTGCTCCACACATGGAGTTTCAATCGCAGAGAATCCGAACTTTCCGTATGTTTCACGGATCATGTTCATTACATAATTACGGATCTCCATCTCCTTAGGTAAAATGTCTTTCATACCGGTAACCGGTTTTTTCTTTAATGCCATGCTGTCCTCCTGTTATTCATTATTATGTACCACTCTCTGAAATGCAAGAAATACTTCCATGTCAAAATTCTTGATTTCGTCAATCATCAGTTCTATCACTGTACTTACATCAAACGCTTTGCGATATGGTCTGTCCGAACTGAGCGCCGCATACACATCACAAACTCTTAAGATGCGTGCACCAAGCGGAATACTGTTCTCAGAAAGATTTGATGGATAACCACTGCCATCATAATTTTCATGATGATAAAGAATACTTTGAAGTACAATATCCGAATACCCCTGATCTTTCAGTTCTTCATATCCCAGCGACGAATGCATCCTCACATACTTCAGTTCCTCGATCAGAAGCGGGTCTCTTTCCTGACCATTGATATAGCCGGTAAGTTTCAGCTTACCGATATCATGAAGCATACCTGCGATTGCCATCTGGTAACAGAATTCTTCATCCAGCCCCATCTCAACAGCTACTGCATACGCCAGATTACTTACAACGACTCCATGATTCAGTTCCGCAGACAGATCAAAATCCAGAATCCGGTCCGTTGACTTAACTGTCTCACTCTGTGCTGTCTCCAACGTATACACCTCCTGATTTACAGCCATGTATTGATTCCTTTACGCTTTCGTTCGATCATTTCATCAATACGTTCGATATAATTCGTAACGTCTTTGACATTTTCCACTCGTTCGATACGTTTCCCATGATCAAAGACAAGTTTGGAAGAGCCACCTGCACCCAATGCGATGATCGGTTGCTTTTCCTCCATAATTAGTATATTGTAAATCCCGGCTTTGTCAACCTTTGCATAGCCAACATTCTCAAAATTTCCCTTCATATTTTTCTGTCGGTACAGATAATAAGGTCCCATATCCATTTCACAGGCGGTTCTCATGGTCATATCCATGATCTCCTGATTATTTTCAAAAGTCATCTCCTGATATCTGTCCTTAAAAATATTCAGGCGCGCCGCACGCTTCACTGCAAGAGAATGTACGGTAACACTGTCCGGAGCAAGAGCCTTTACTTCATCCAAAGTGTGTTCTACCATCTTACAATCTTCTCCCGGAAGTCCCACGATCAGATCCATATTGATATTATCAAATCCGCACTCTCTGGCAAGAGCAAATGCCTGCTTTGTCTCATCCACCGTATGGCGCCGTCCGATAATATCCAGAGTTTCCTGATTCATTGTCTGCGGATTGACAGAAATTCTCGTAATCGGATAGTTACGGATCATCTGCAGTTTTTCGCGTGTAATGCTGTCCGGACGTCCGGCCTCAATCGTAAATTCTGCAAGATGCTCACAGTCAAAATTTGCAATGAGCGCATCCAGCAGGATCTTAAGCTGATCCGGTTCCAGTGTAGTAGGTGTACCTCCTCCAATGTAAACCGTATCCAGCTTTTTGCCTTTCTCATTCATAATCTGCGCAACTGCATGTATTTCTTTGCAGAGAGCATCCAGGTATAAATATACTCTGTCCTTCCACTGTTTCAATGGATAGGAACTGAACGAACAATAAAGGCAGATACTCGGACAGAACGGAATTCCTACATACAGACTGTATCCATTCTCATAATCGATATCTTTAAGGATTTCTCGTTCCCTGTTTGCAATGGTGATTGCCAGCGCTGTTTTCTGCGGGCTCACCATGTAACGTTCTCTCAACTCCTGCGCAGCTTCTGTATTTTTCATTCCGGATTCAATCAGCCCCATCGCAAGTTTCGCCGGACGGATGCCGGTAAGATTTCCCCACGGAAGAGTCTTGCCCGTCAGCTTCACCAGAAGTTTATATAAAGCAATTTTTACAATATCTTTACGTTCTTTGCGGATTGCACGCGCCCGTTCTTTCTGTTCGCTTTCATCCTGCCCCTCTGTGTCCATACAAGAAACAAGGGCATCCGAAGACTGCCCCTTTATAAATTCTGCACTTGTCACGCCTTTGGCTTCCGCATTTTCACAGGAAATCACACAGGAATCAGCCTGTTTTGTGATTTTGAAAAAAAGGTCACAGGCCTCTTCTTCTTTTTCATAGAAAGAATGTATCTCACTTCCCGGATAAAATGCCCTGATCAGTTCATATATATCATGCTCAAATTCTCTGTCTTCAAACAGAATACCAATCTTAAACAAATGGATTATACCTCTTTTCGTAACCAATTGTGGTAGATGCATCATGACCCGGATATACCTCTGTATCATCCGGAAGTGCATCAAGCAGTCTGTGCAGACTTTCTACAATTGCTGCCGTACTTCCCTCTGGAAAGTCTGTTCTTCCCACAGAACCACAGAAGACAGTATCTCCGCTGAAAAGCACGCCCTCATCTTTCAGGTAATAGCAGCAGCTTCCTGCAGTATGTCCCGGTGTCTCGATCATCTGTACAGAAAATCCAGCCAGCTCGACTGCCTGCAGATCTGTAAGATAAACATCTGCTTTCAATGTATAACTATCCATATGATATGCCGTCAGATTAATTTTTGGATCCTGAAGCGTTTTTTCTTCTTTCTGACAGGCATAAATCGGAATCTGATATCTGTCGCGAATAGCTTCTGCGGCCAGAATATGATCAAAATGTCCATGTGTCAGAAGAATTGCCACAGGTTTCCCCTGCATTTCAAGAATCTTCTGTTCGATTTTTTCTGCATTATCACCCGGATCAATAATCAGCATTTCTCCTGTCTCTTTATTTTTAAGAAAATAACAGTTTGTAAATACACTGCCGACAATGCATTTCTGTAAATCCAGTCTGCTCATATGCTTTCCTTTCTGATGATCAGCCTGTCGTACGTTCTACGTCCAGTACACTCTCAACCTGTCGGATCTTTGCAATCAGAGAAGAAAGTTCTTCCTTACTTGCAATCTCAAAACTGATGGAGATCGTTGCTTTTTCCTGTTTACTGGTACGGCTGTTAATGGTTCTCATATCTATCTTTCTCTCAGTAAAAATCTTGGAGAGATCTACCAGAAGTCCGGTACGGTTATTTGCATATACCTGAATCTCTGCCATATACTTCTCGGATTTATTTTCTGCCGGCTGCCACTCCGCCTCGATCAGACGCGCCCGATCCATTTCCGACATATTCAGAACATTGACACAGTCTGTTCGGTGAATGGTGATTCCACGTCCTCTCGTCACAAAACCAACGATCTCGTCTCCCGGAATCGGACTGCAGCATTTTGAAAATCGAACTGCCACATCATGGATACCTTTTACAACAATACCACCCTTATTCTTGGTAACATGAAGTTTCTCCTGTGTCTCGCCGGTTGCTTCCAAAACCTGCTCATCTGTCAGATTCTTCTGATTTTCTTTATCATAAGCTTCGATCAGCTTGTTAAAAACCTGACCTTCTTTCAGCCCACCATGTCCGATTGCAGCAAGTACGGAATCCCAGTCACGGAAACCGTATTTGCGCATAACAGATTCCAAAAACTGTGGTTTCGTATAAATCCCGATCTTATATCCCTTTGATTTGGCATACTGGGTAAGCATCTCCTTACCTTTCAGTATGTTATCTTCCTTTAATTCTTTCTTAAACCACTGGTTGATTTTGTTCTTTGCCTGTGTGCTCTTAACAAGCTTCAGCCAGTCACGGCTCGGTCCCTGAGAATTCTGAGAAGTAATGATCTCGATACGGTCTCCGTTTTTGATCTGGTATTCAATCGGTACCAGCTTGCCATTGACACGGGCTCCTACCATACGGTTACCGACTGCGCTGTGTACACTATAGGCAAAATCAATCGGTGTAGAACCATTCGGAAGGTTCTTGACATCTCCCTGTGGAGTAAAACAATATACGCTGTCTGCAAACAGATCAAGGTCATTTTTCAACAGGCTCATGAACTCTCTGTTATCTGACATATCCCGCTGCCATTCCAGAATCTGCCGCAGCCAGTTCAGCTTTTCTTCCTCTCGTTTGTCAACCGGCACTTTACCATCAGAAGATTCCTTATACTTCCAGTGCGCTGCAATACCATACTCTGCTGTTTTGTGCATCTCGAAGGTACGGATCTGGATCTCGAACGGCTGTCCGTTCGGCCCGATCAGTGTAGTATGCAGAGACTGGTACATGTTTGGCTTCGGCATAGCAATATAGTCCTTGAAACGTCCCGGAATCGGTTTATACATCTCATGAATCACACCAAGTGCTGCATAACAGTCCTTGACTGTATCAACAAGGATACGAACTGCAAACAGATCATAGATCTGATCGATCGTCTTGTCCTGATTGACCATCTTTTTATAGATGCTGAAGAAATGTTTGATACGTCCGTCAACCTGTGCTTTGATCGCAGCTTCATCCATATGCTGCTTGACCTGTTTGACAATATTATTTACAAATTCCTGACGTTCACTCTTTCGCAGAGCCACTTTATTTACAAGATCATAGTATACATCCGGTTTCAGATATTTCAGGGAGAGATCATCCAGTTCGACTTTGATCTTGGAAATACCGAGGCGCATCGCAATCGGCGCATAAATATCCATCGTCTCGCGTGCTTTTTCCTGCTGTTTTTCCGGTCTCATATACTGCAGGGTACGCATGTTGTGAAGTCTGTCTGCAAGCTTGATCAGAATAACACGGATATCCTTTGCCATCGCAAGGAACATCTTACGAAGGTTTTCTGCCTGCAGTTCAACTTTGTCTGCTGAGTAGCTCAACTGTCCCAGTTTTGTGACACCATCAACCAGCAGTGCAACCTCTGCACTGAATTCCTTCTCAACTTCTTCCGTGGTCATCCATGTATCTTCCACTGCATCATGAAGAAGACCTGCAACGATTGTTTCCTTATCCAGCTCCAGATCTGCAAGAATGATTGCCACGCAAAGCGGGTGAATGATATATGGTTCCCCGGATTTTCTTTTCTGATCTTTGTGTGCATCGCTTGCGACTTCATATGCCTTCTGTATCATGGTAATATCTGTAGAAGGATGATATTTCCGGACACTGGTGATCAGCTCCTGATACAAAACTTCAGGGCTCGTAAAATCCTGCATGGTCTTTACTGCGGCATCTGCTTTCCTTACAGATTCCAGCTTTTCCCGCTCTTTCGGGTCAATATTTTTATCGCGCTGTACATTCTCTTTCTTCTCTGTCATTCTCTCCCACCTGCCTGCCGTTGTTTCATCTGATTCTTTCATTCATGCAGCTTATCGCTGCCGGTCCAGTTTGGAATACTTGTACTTATTTACCTTCATATTTGATAACAGAAGCTACATCGTATCCGGCAAGTCTCTCTCTGCCTTTTAATCCGGCAAGTTCCATAAGAAATACAACTTTAACAACTTCTCCGCCAAGCCCCTCGACCAGTTTGATTGCCGCTTCTACGGTTCCACCGGTAGCGATCAGGTCATCTACAATAGCAACTTTCTGTCCCGGTTTGATAGAATCTTTGTGCATCTCAATCGTTGCTGTACCATATTCCAGATCATACTCCTGCGAAACTGTCTCACATGGCAGTTTACCTTTCTTACGAACCGGTACAAATGGTTTGTGAAGATTGTAAGCAATCGGCACACCAAAGATAAAACCTCTGGATTCTGTCCCTGCGATCACATCTACCTCTGTGTCCTTCAGACAGTCCTGCATAGACTGAATTGCAAGCTGCAGACCATCAGCATCCTGCAGAACAGTGGTAATATCTCTGAAAATAATTCCCGGTTCAGGAAAATCCGGGATACTTCTTACATACTCTTCTATTTTTTTCATAACTTGCGTACCTCCGACTGTTTTCTGTAAATCTAGGTTATAAGTATATCACTTTTTTATAGTAGAATCAATGCAAAAACTAAGGCTGCCCGTCCTACAGGCAGCCTCACTCTCTTCGTTATAAAATTGTATGTACACTATTGTCAGTATTAATAAAAGCCTTTATACAGCTCGATCTGCTGTTCAGTAACCATAGAAAGCGCTTTCCCGATTGCTTTGTATGTATTCGGACGCTGAGCTTTCAGACTTCCCGGATTGAGCATATAATCTTTGACAGATTCTGCAAAATACTCTGAAGCATTCTGTGTCACATATGCTTTATTATAACCGGTAACCTTACCTTTCTCACTGCTGTAGACAGATGCAAATTTACTTCCCGTGTCCATGTTTCCTGCCATGAATGCAAGGAAATGTCCCAGTTCGTGATAAATGGTATCATCCATCTGTTTCATAGTGATCGTACGTGTACGTGCATCAAAATGTCCGGAATAGCTTACATTTGAATCAACTTTAACGGTAAATCCCAGCTTTGTGAATGCATTCAGAACTCTGTTGTCCATTTTCGGTGCTACAGATGCAATGTTGGTAACAGTATACTTAGACGCACTGGATGTCGAAGCTGTCCCAGTTGCAGCTTGTGTACTTGCAGCCACTGTCGTTGTCGTTGTAACTGTCGTTGTAACTTTCTGCGTAACAACCTTCTGTTTGGATCTTCTTGTATACTTCTCAGTTGTAGCGGTCTTTACAACCGTCTGAGTTTTAACTGTTGTAGACTTGTTCTGTTTTTTTGTTTTTGTGCTTGATTTCTGCTTCGTTGGAAGTCTCTTAGTATAAGATTTCCTTGACGCGGTTCGCATTCTTACCTTTTTACTCGTTGTCTTGGTACTTGTCTTTCTCTTTGTGGTAACCTTTGGCTTCGATGCCAGTGGAGTATCATCACCTGTCAGTGATGTCTCAAGTACCGGATCTGTATAGGATGGAAATACTACTGCATCCTGTGACTGCCAGCTGATACCAAAACTACCTGCTGCAATGATTACAGCTGCTGCAACGCATCCTGCTGCAACTTTCTTCTGTCTGAAGAACTCTTTAATGCTTTTCTTTTTCATGATTATCACACCTCTCAGATATCGACATATTCGATGCGGCTTTTCCCGTTTTAGCATGCAAAAAGACCGCTTAATAATAAATATTAAACGGCCGCATAAACCAATCCAGTTCTACCATATAGAATACGTCACTAAATCAGAATTTAATGCGGCAACCGGCTGTCATAATCTCACGACCTTAGACCCATGGCTTTGCGTCCCTGCCTTTCGACAGGTTTGCCTTTGAATTTATTAAACCGATTTCCCCAAATAATGTCAATATTTTTTCTGATTGCATTCTTTTTTTTACATTTTCTGGTATACTGTTCACAAAACCGTAATTAAAAAATTCAAAAAGGAGCGGCTTTTTTATGAAAAAATCAGTTTTTGCCCGTTCCTTTGCCATATTGTTGATTTCCTGCATATTTTGCAGCATTTTATCCGAATGTGGTTCCAGCAGCAAAAGTTCTTCGTCAGAGCCACCTGTCTACTCTCCGCTGCGCGTCCTTGTCCCAGAAGCTCCCGGCAGTGATACGCTTGGATCTTCCCCTCTGACACTGGATGTTTCAAATATCACACAGGGCTATTTCGCAGCACAGTCTGATTCTGCTGATCTTGTTACCAGTCTTCAGATCACAGCTCCTACCGGAGTTCTTTATTCCTATTTTATAGAACCCGGGGAAAATGCTGTCATTCCGTTTACAGAAGGAGACGGAGACTACACGGTTGTCGGATACCAGCAGATTCAGGGAGACCAGTATGCAGCGCTGTACAGCGAAACACTGACGGTAGAACTGGAAAATGAATTTCTTCCGTTTCTTTATCCAAATCAATATGTAAACTTTTCGCCGGACAGCGAGGCAAGCAAACTCGCACTGTCTATGGTTTCAGAAGATACCAGCGATATAGATGCGCTGAAGCAGATTTATAATTATGTAGTTAATAATCTCTCTTACGATTATGACAAAGCCGAGACGGTAGAAACCGGTTATCTGCCGGATGTAGACGAAACGCTTTCTACCAAAACCGGCATCTGCTTTGATTATGCCGCACTGACTACTGCCATGCTTCGAAGCTGTGATATCCCATGCAAACTTCAGATTGGATATACCGGAGATATTAAACATGCCTGGATCGATGTCTACATCCGTTCCAAAGGCTGGGTAACAAATGCTGTATCATTCAATGGTGACAGCTGGAGCCTTATGGATCCGACCTTCGATTCCAGCGCAGACTCCGATGACAGTGAGGCAATTCAGGATTACATCGGCAATGCAGATAACTATACTGTACAGTTCACGCGATAATGGCAAAAGGAGACCTTTTTATGAAACATAAACTTACCGCACAGGAACTCTGCAATTTCTGTCAACAGCTTGGAGTACTGATTCATTCCGGAATGGGGCCGCTTGAAAGTCTCCATATTCTTCTGGAAGAAAGTACGACCGACACAGACCGTGAAGTTCTTTCCAATTTACTGTCTTCCATGGAAAAAACAGGGTCTTTATCTCAGGCTGTCACAGATTCGGGATTTTTTTCTGATTCTATGGCTGCTTACATAAAAACCGGCGAGCAAACCGGGTGTCTTGACGAAATTCTGGACAGTCTTTCTGAACATTACGAACAGGAACAGGAAACATCCGAACAGATCAGAAGTGCAGTCACCTACCCACTTCTTATGCTTGGTATGATGGGAATCGTAATCGTTGTTCTTCTTGTCAAGGTACTTCCGATCTTCCGTCAGGTTTTCCAGCAGATGGGAATGGAAATGAACGGATTTTCCAGTCGGCTTCTGAATGCCGGAAATGTCATCACTCGTTATTCTGCCTTTTTTCTGATTCTGGCTGTGCTTCTGATCGGATGCATCCTGTTTCTTTGTCTTAATAAAAAAGGCCAGCAGACGCTTGCAAAAATTGTCCTGCATCTTCCGGTACTTCGTGACATTCCGGTTGCACTCGACTACAGCCGTATGGCACAGGGACTGGCGCTCGGACAAAAAAGCGGGCTCACACCGGAAACCAGTCTTGCGCTTGCTACACAGATGATTTCTCATCCTCTTGTTTTGGAACGTCTTCAAAAAGCTGCTGATCTTCTGAATACCGGTTGCACATTTTCTGACGCTCTGAAAGAATCCGGACTTTTTGGCGGCATGGAAATTCGACTGATCGTGGTTGCTTTCCAGTCCGGAACCGCAGATGAGGCTTTCGCAGATCTTTCCAGTCGCTATCAGAACAATGCTTCCGCACTGATCACACGCGTAATTTCTGTTATCGAGCCGACCATTGTCATAATTCTTTCGCTTCTGGTAGGTCTGGTTCTGCTTTCTGTTATGATGCCGCTTCTTGGTGTACTTGCAGATATCGCAATGTGAGGTGATCTGTTATGAAGCTTTTTGAAAGCCGTAAAGAAAAATTTTTTAAAAATATCACGCTTCTTTTCCCATTATTCCTGCTACTCTGCGTAGGCCTCGTTTTTTTCATTGCAATCGGGCAGACTTCTGATACAACGATCCAGAAAGAACAGAGTGCACTGCTGCAGACGCTGGAAAATGGTGCGGTTCGTACTTACGCACTGAAAGGGCAGTATCCGGAAAGTCTGGACGAACTTCTGAGTGATTATCACATCATCTATGACTCTTCCAGATTTGTGATTGAATATGTTCCTAACGGTTCCAACCTTCTTCCTTCTATCAGTGTTATCCCACTTACAGGAACAAATTTTGAAAGGAGGAATACTGCATCATGAAAAAGACAGCACAGACTTCTCATCCGATATCCGGACTTTTTTCGCTGTTGCTGTTCGGGCTCTTCGTACTGTTTCTACTGATCATGCTGTTATTCTCTGCACAGATTTATCAGCGATCCATCAAAAAAGCAGATTCCGAAACAGACCTGGGCACCATTTCCTCCTATATCACCACAAAATTCCGGCAGCATGATGTTCAGGATGGTATTTTTACGGATGAATTAAATGATATTCCGGCTTTATGTTTTCGTGATACCATAAATAATCGTGACTACATCACATACCTTTATCTGGATGACGGCAGCCTGAAAGAACTTTTTACCGCGTCCGGATCTTCTGCACAGGCAAATGCCGGTACCGTAATCGCATCTCTGTCAGACTTTCAGATAGAAGAAAAAGGAAACGGTTTTTATTATATTTTTCTTCAAAGCACTGTCGGAAACACATCTGAATTCTTTCTGCACAGCAGCGCAGATTAAAAGGAGGTAACATGAAACCGATACAATCACATTCTAAAAACAGTCTTTTTTTGATGGAAATGATTTTTGTACTCCTTTTTCTTGCACTTTCCAGTGCTGCATGTGTCCGTATTTTTGCAGCTGCCGCGGGGAACCATGTACAGGCTGTTGAAAGACGACAGATACAGGCGCATACTGTTTCTGTCAGTGAGATTATGGAAGGAAGTGACGGAAGTACAGACAGTTTTATCCAGTATCTTTTCGGAGGTATTTCCGCTGCCTCTTCTGTAAGCTGGTATTATGACAGCGACTGGGACATCTGCGAGAAACAGGATGCTTCCTATCAAATGCTTCTTGAACTGTCATCTTCCCGATACGAAAAGGCAGGAATGCTTTCCTTCTACCGGATGGATGCAGATCATGCCCTGCTTCATTCCACGGAACTTCGTTTTCCCTCCATCCAGTCTGCTCTTAAGGAGGAAGAATCATGAAACACAACCGAACATTTTTTGCAGCAACCGGTATTCCGTCGCTGTTTCTTATTTTTTCTGTACTTTGTCTCGCGGTATTGTCTCTTCTTACACTCGGGAAATCACGTGATGAACTGCAGGCCTCCAATTTTGCTGTCCAACAAACCGACCTTTATTACAAGACATGCGAAAAAGCCACAGGAACTGTCACAGCAATTCAAAAGCAGCTTACTTCTGATTACAATCAGGTTTCTGATCCAGATGCCTACTTTTCACTTGCCGGCCAGATTCCTGATGAAATTGACGGTCTCGCATACGATTCTTCTGCGAATGTTATTTCATTCTCGGAAGCGTTATCTGATACACAGAAGTTATCTGTAAAATTAAAAGTCCTGTACCCATCTTCGGACACAGAACCTTTTATTGAAATATTACAATGGAAAACAGACAATACAGCATCATGGACACCTGACACCCATCAGCCTGTATACAAAGGAGCTCAATCATGACAAATGAACAAACACTGGAATTTCTTACAACTGCCGCAAACCAGCATGCGTCTGATATCTTTATTATTGCCGGTCGTCCGCTGTCCATTAAAGTGGACGGTCATCTTACTGATTTTGGAGAACGTTTAATGCCGGATGATACAAAACAGATTCTCGAATGCATTTATCAGATGGCAAACAACCGCGACATCAATCACCTTCTGAATACCGGGGATGACGATTTTTCTTTTTCCATCCCCGGTCTTTCCAGATTCAGGATCAACGCCTATAAACAGCGCGGTTCACTGGCCGCTGTTATACGTGTGATTGCATTCCAGTTGCCGGATCCGTCAGAACTCTCTATCCCGGATGATGTTATGCAGACTGCTGATTATACCAAAGGCATGGTTCTTGTAACCGGTTCTGCCGGAAGTGGAAAATCAACAACTATGGCTTGCCTGATCTACCGAATTAATCATTCCAGAGAGGGGCATATCATCACTCTGGAAGATCCGCTCGAATATCTGCATCGACACGACCGCTGTATTGTCAGTCAGCGTGAGATCTGCACAGATACAGAAAACTATCTGACATCTCTTCGCGCCACTCTGCGTCAGAGTCCGGATGTTATTTTACTGGGTGAAATGAGGGATCATGAAACGATCCAGACGGCAATGACCGCTGCCGAGACCGGTCATCTTGTGCTTTCCAGCCTGCATACGCTCGGTGCCGCAAACTCCATCAGCCGTATCATAGATGTTTTTGAACCGGCGCAGCAGCATCAGATCATCGTACAGCTTTCCATGGTTCTGCAGGCAGTCATTTCCCAGCAGCTGATTCCTGATGTAAACGGAAAGGTTATTCCTGTGTTTGAAGTTATGCGCCTTACACCTGCGATCCGTAATATGATCCGTGACAATAAACTGCATCAGATTGAAGGTGTCATTGCTTCCTCCTCCCAAGACCAGATGCGTTCCATGGATTACAGTCTTGTAGAGCTGTATAAACAAGGGCGGATCCATAAGGATACCGCAATCAAATATGCACTGAATCCTGATATGATCCGCCACAAACTTGTATAATATATATCAACAATAATTTCTGATCACAACCTGTAACGTTCTTCTACCCTGATATTCATTGATTTCAGGGTAGTACGTTACAGATATGGTGTCATGCATTGAAACAAATCCTGCAAATTCATCTGCTTCACCAAAGAATACTGCATCTTTCCAGATGCCATTTGCATCTGTTAATGTCATTTTTGCTACATTTCTGTTTTTCCCAAAGATTCTCAATTTTGAAACGCACAGATTTTTCTGAGCAAACAACGGTTTTGTATTTCCCTTTCCAAAAGGTTCCAGAACTTTAAGTTCTTCGATAAGTGTTTCTGTCAGGTAAGAAATCGGCATCGGCACATCGATCATAACTGTCGGTATGAGATCTTCCTCACTCAATGTGCAGTTTTCATTAAGCCTCTTCCTGAATCTTTCAATATTTTCTTCCGCCATCGAAAGTCCTGCTGCCATCGGATGTCCACCGAACTGTGTCAGTAGATCACTGCATTTGACAAGTTCCTCATACATCGAATATGCTTCTATCGAGCGTCCACTTCCTTTTACCCCATTTTCCGCTTTTGTCAGCACAAAGGCAGGTTTATGGTACAGTTCACGGATACGCCCGGCAATAATTCCCGCAAGACTTTCATGACATTCCGAGAGGTAAACGACAAGAACCCGGTCTTTATTCAGTCCCCTGATCTCGATTTCTTCTATTGCCCGTTCTTTTCCCTGTTCTGTCATTGCCTTTCTGCTCTGATTCAGATCATAAAGATCACCCGCAAGCTTCTCAGCCTCTTCTCTTTTTTCCGCGCACAAAAGCGCCAGCGCTCTTGTCGCAGTATCAAGACGCCCACTTGCATTGATGCATGGTCCGAGTACAAATCCCACATGATAGGCTGTGATTTCTGCTCCTTCCAGATTATTTACCCTGATCAGCGCCTGCAGCCCCGGTCTTAATGTACTCGCCAGCTGTCTGAGACCATGCTTTACAATGATTCTGTTTTCTCCCTGCAGATCCATTACATCACCAACTGTTGCAATCGCTGCAAGTTCTGTAAAGTCCAATATCTCGGACTTATCAATACCTGTCTTTTCATACAGTGCCCAGATCAGTTTCCATGCTACGACTGCGCCGCAGATATTTTTATTAGGGTATGAGCAATCCTGCTGCTTCGGGTTGATCACTGCATCCGCACATGGTATGATCCATTCACGTCCGTTTTCACTATCCCGGAATGGAACGTCATGATGATCCGTAAGAACCACAGTCATCCCTCTGCATCTGGCATCTGCGATCTCACCAGCTGCCGCAATACCATTATCACAGGTCACGATCGTATCAATTCCATCTTCCGACGCCTGATCGATCAACTGCTCATGAAGTCCATATCCGTCTTTGATCCTGTCAGGAATACATGTATCAGCCTGTGCCCCCAGTCGTTTCAAACCTTTCAGCAGAATACAGGTCGCCGTCACGCCGTCAATATCGTAATCACCAATGATACGGATTTTTTTGTTTCCGGCAATTTTCGTCCTCAGAATTTCCACAGCTTTATCCATATCTTTCATAAGCCATGGTGATGGAAGTTCTTCAAGTGTTCCATGAAGATACGACTGTATTGCCTCTTCTCCGTCTACATCACGGTTTCGAATCAGCCGGGCAATCACCGGATCGATTCCGAATTTCCTGCCGATCTCCTGAAAATCCGCCTTTTTGGCATATACCATCCATTTTTCCATATGTTCTCCTCTGCACACTTTGGAGTATGCACATTTCTTTTCTCCAGATAGAACAAGTCCCGGGGCAAATACCTGTCCCGGGAACCTGATCTCTTTTATTTCATTATTCGGACTTTTCTTCGCCGGAAGCATTTTCTTTCGCTGCTGCTTCCTGAGCTGCAAGTCTTTCCGCTACTCTTTTACGATTTTTCTTCTTTGGCTGTGTCGGATCCTTTTTGGCCGGCTGGCTGTTCTGTTTACCAGAGTTATTCTGTTTTGCAGAGGAAGCAGCTGTCTTTGCTGCAACTGCAGCCTGTGGAACCGGTTTTCTGTAATAACGTTTCATTACCAGCCACAAAGCACCTGTGATGCAGACAGAAGAATATGCACCGCAGATAACGCCCACCATAAGAGGTGCTGCAAATTCACGGATGGAAGATACACCCAGGATGTACAGAACTGCTACCATAACAAATGTGGTAAAGGAAGTGTACATACTTCTTGTAAGTGTCTGTGTGATACTTTCGTTAACAATCTCATCAAGTTTGACTCTGCTGCCCTTCATATTCTCACGGATACGGTCGAAGATGACGATTGTCGCATTGATAGAATAACCTACAATCGTAAGCATGCAGGCAATGAAAGTATTACCTACGGAAATTCTGGAGATTCCATAGAATGCAAATACAACCAGAACGTCATGCAGTAATGCAAGTACCGCACTGCTTGCAAAACGGATATCCTTGAAACGGAACCAGATATAAACAAGCATACAGAGTGTAGCCACAATTACAGCAACAACCGCATCTCTTCTCATTTCAGAACTTACTGTGGAAGAAATACTCTCCGTAGCGATCAGAGATTCATCTACGTCGAACTTGTCAACCAGTGCCTGATCCAGTTTTTCACGTTCTTCCTGAGAAAGAGTACGTGTTTTGATCACTACCTGATTTGTTCCGACAACCTTTGTAGGCTGTACGTTCTTATCTCCGGTAACTTCCTCTACAACAGGAGTTACTTCTGAATCGATCTGCTTGATATCCATATCTTCGTTGAATGTTACAGTTGTTGCTGTACCACCGGAGAAATCAAGCGCATAGTTTAATGCTGTTCCATCTACATTATGATGAATAAGCATTGCAACCGGACCACTCAGAATTAGAACGATAGAAATAATAAAGAATACTTTGCGTTTACCAACGATGTTGAATATTTTACGCTGTTTTGCACGGCCGTAGAATTTTTCATCATGGAAGCCAACTGCATAAAATGCATTCATTACAAATCTGGAAACAACCAGAGCAGTAAACATGGAAACAACAATACCAAGTGCCAGTGTATAAGCAAAACCCTTAACCGTACCGGAACCAAGCCACATCAGTACCAGTGATGCGATCAGGGTTGTAATGTTTCCATCGAAGATTGCACTGAACGCTTTGGAAAATCCTGACTTGATAGAAGCTCTTACAGAATTTCCTGCTGCAATTTCTTCCTGAATACGAGCATAAATAATAACGTTTGCATCGACCGCCATACCAATACCAAGAATGATACCTGCGATACCCGGAAGAGTCAGTGTAATGTCAAATGCATTTAAGGTAATCAGTACGATTGCCGTATACAGAATCAGTGCCACACCGGCAACGACGCCCGGCAGACGGTACATAATGATCATAAAGACAATTACGATGATCAGACCAATCAGACCTGCCATTACACTTGTGGAAATTGCTTCTTCACCAAGCTGTGCAGCAACCACACTGGAACGAAGTTCTTCAAGCTCGATGCTCAGGGAACCGATACGGATATAGGAAGCAAGGTTCTGTGCTTCTTCTACATCAGCCATACCTGTAATCTGTGCCTGTCCACCTGTAATTGCTTCATTTACCTTCGGTGCGCTTAAAATCTGGTTATCATAAACGATTGCAATCTGTTTACCGACGTTTGCCTTTGTTGCATCTGCAAATTTTGTCTTACCGTCATCGGTAAGTGTCAGACTTACGGCATATTCTCTGGAGCTGTTTTTGTCAGACTGGAACGCACCACCCTGTGCATCCTTTACGTCTGTACCTTCCAGAACGACAGATCCGGCTTCACGGATCTCGTCAAGACTTCTTGCAAGTGCATAACCGCTTCCTGTGCTGGTAAAGTTTGCATTACCGTCGTCATCCTCTGCTGTGATAAAACACAGAGAACCAGGTTTACCAAGGTCATTCAGGATTGCATCTGCATCTGTGACGCCCGGAATCTCAACAGCGATACGGTCATTTCCTTCTTTGTACACCTGCGCTTCAGTACTGTACTGTTCCACACGCTTCTGGAGCTTATATACAGTATCTGACATGTCTTCAGCACTCGGGTTACTGTCTTTTGCCTGATAAGTGATACTGACACCACCAGACAGATCCAAACCGGTCTTGATATTCTTCGCAGAACCGGTTCCGGTAGGTCCGATGCCTACTCCGGCCGTGTAACACAGAAAGACTGTGATAATGGCGGTCAGAAGCAGTACAACGATTGCTCTGTTTTTCTTCATTGTTCTTTCCCTTCTTATATTTATTATTTTATTCCGCTAACGCGGCCTTTATCATGATTGCGCACTCCACTCTCTTACGCTGAAGTTCGCATCCGATACCATAATTGCCATTAATATCTTTCTGGAAATGATATGCATTGGCAGCGCAGCCACCACTGCAATAAAATCTTGCGAAACAGTCCTTACATGCTTCTTTTGTGTAAACATTGCATTTACCAAACTGATCACGGATCTCCGGTCTGGTGATTCCCTTATCTACATTTCCCATAAGGAACTGTTCTTCGCCAACAAACTGATGACACGGATAAAAATCACCCCACGGTGTCACAGCCAGATACTCGGTACCTGAGCCACATCCGGACAGACGTTTGTAAACACACGGACCGCCTGTAAGGTCAATCATAAAGTGGAAGAAATTGAAGCCCTTTCCGGCTTTTTCTCTAGCAATCATTTCTTTTGCCAGTGCATCATATTCTTCCTTGATCTTTGGAATGTCTTCTTCTCTGATTGCATACTCCTCTGTATCAGCAGCTACAACCGGCTCTACAGAAATCTGCTTGAATCCGAGATCTGCAAGATGCAGAACATCCTTTGAAAAATCAAGATTGTGATGGGTAAAGGTACCACGCACATAATACTTGTCCTGGTTTCTGGATTCTGCAAATTTCCGGAATTTCGGAATGATCAGGTCGTAGCTTCCTGCACCTTTACGGAATGGTCTCATATAGTCATGAACCTCTTTACGTCCATCCACACTAAGAACAACATTTCCCATTTCTTTGTTGCAGAATTCCATAACTTCGTCATTGAGAAGTACACCGTTTGTTGTCAGTGTAAAACGGAATTTCTTATTGTGCAACTTCTCCTGCTCTCTTCCGTATGCCACCAGATCCTTGACAACCTGCCAGTTCATCAGCGGCTCTCCTCCGAAGAAATCGACTTCCAGATTCTTTCTGGAACCGGAATTCGCAATCAGGAAATCAAGTGCTTTCTTTCCTACTTCAAAAGACATCAGCGCTCTTCTTCCATGATATTCGCCTTCCTCGGCAAAACAGTATCGACAGGCCAGATTACAGTCATGAGCAATGTGCAGGCACAGTGCTTTGACTACTGTCTGTCGATTTTCGGTAAATTCTTCTATTATATTTTCGTATACATCTCTGGTAAACAGCATACCCTGCTCTTTCAGCTTCCCACATTCGGAAACAGAAGTACGGATATCAGTCTCCGGATACTGATCCTTCAGTCTGTCTACGATCTCCTGCTCTGACAGTCCCTCCTCCATAAAAGGAAGTACTTCATATGTCACAAGATCTACCAGATGAATGCATCCACTGTTAATATCCAGAACAATGTTGTAACCGTTGCTCTGGTATCTATGTATCAGACTCATCTTTCTGAAAATCCTTTCCTGTATCTTTTTCTTTACGTTATCAGAGCATTACGAAGTAGTTTCCTGTAACGTAAGAATAAGCAGCGGATTTCACTCCGCTGCTTAACTGATTGTTCTGAACCTGCTTATTTGTTCTCGCAGCTCTGATTTCCTACAGTACAGGAAGTTTTGCATGCTGACTGGCAAGATGTCTGACATTCACCGCAGCCGCCTTTTTTCACTGTGTTCTGCAGATTTTTTGTATTTAATGTTTTGATATGTTCCATTATATATCCCTCCTTATGTATAATTATCTGGAGACAGTATAGCATAAAACCACCCTAAATAAAAGTCTTTTTTTCACGAGAGCATGCCGCCCAGCGTGCCGCCTCCCAGACACATAAAAAACGTCGTAATCGCATGCTGTGCACTCATATCCCATTGCCTCTGCACTGCAAATGAAACGATCATAAGCAGTACAAAATAACACAGTCCTACCAAAAATCCCCACTTGTATTTATTTTGCCGCATGAGTTTTCCGGACAAAAAGCCGCCCGCCAGACAGGAAACTACATAAATCACAAGAATTCCCACTGTTACGATTTCCTGCCCGATATCGAGCTTAAATACTATCAGCGCAAGAAGCAGGAGGCATATTCCCGATAATGCATATGCCAGAAGTAAAGATCTCAAAATTGTTTTTATCTGCATAAAAAGCCCTCCCATACTGAAATATATGGAGGGCTTTTTCTTCATATGTACAAAATCCAAAATTTACTTTCTCTTCTTAAGGTATACAAGCACTGCAACGATCACTGCCGCCGCGATTCCGATAATCACAAACGGAAGAATCGGTGTGTTGTCTCCTGTAGATACTGCCTTCACAGAACTGCTTCCATTCTGTGTCCCCTGATCCGAAGTCAAAGTATCTGTAGCATTCTGACTACTCTGGTCAGAAGACGACTGCACAGATGTTCCCGATGTACTGCTATTCGTAGAAGTCGCTGTAGATGATGAAGCTGCACTCGTCGGGCCTACTGTCGCAGAACTTTTGGTTGTCGTTCCGGAGGAATAGCTTCCATCCTCAATTTCTTCACCTACCAGCGTCTTGCTTCCGGCGATTCCAAATGGGCTGAATGAATGTGTGCTGAATACCATTGTGCTTCCATCCACACTTGGAACGATCTTCTCCATCGCACCGCTGTCCAGAAGATGCTCGATGGTATAGTCATACCCTGCTTTGACCGGAACGGTCACACTGATATATTCCCCGTCCGGGATTTCATATTCTGTGTTATTTTTCAGATCCCAAAGCTCAAATTCGTAGGCTTTAAACAGATTTGCCTCTGCTTCATTACTGAATTCATAGTTCTCGCCACTTGCCGCACGGAACTGTACATACCACGGAAGGTTAATTCCTGATACAGAAATACCGTTGCAGGTATGGTTTGTTGCTGCAAGTTCGATCTTTTCTTCATCGGACGGTTCTTCATCTGTTACTGTCTGTGCACGCTCATCCGGAGTAATGTTCTTCTCAGTACCGTCAAAAATATTGTCTTTATCGGACTCCGGTGCTTCGGTAATTTCCGGTGTTTCCGTAGTATCTGGTGTGTCTGTAACATCTGGTGTAGCTGTAACATCCGGTGTCTCTGTAGTTTCTGGTGCTCCCGTCACTTCCGGATTCTCTGCATCATCCGGTGCAGCTGTAACTTCTGGTGTTTCTGTCGCATCTGCGGAATCTTTTTTCTCAGTGTCAGTTGAAACGTCTTTATTGTCAGGTGTTTCTGCTGTATCCTGAACCTTGTCCGCTGTATCATCTGTATCTGGTGTATCCTGATCTTTTGCCCCTGATTCGTCTTTTACCTCACCATTATCTGATATTTCTGTACTTCCCGGTGTCTCTGTCGTCGTATCTTCACCGTTTTCTCCTGTATTTCCATTCTCCTGTGTTTCCTGAGAATCCTGATTCTCATAAGCGTTATCTGTATAATCTGTATCTTTGCTGAAACTGCTGACAACTACCGTCACGCTGCTGTAAATCGCATCCGACTGACCATCCCATCCGGAAAACTTCGCAAGATCTGCTGTATTGTACGGGTGAAAAACCACATCATAAGACTGTACTCGCTTAGATGGAACGCTCGAACTGTCCGCCCATGACAATGTACCATAATCACTCTTCGGAAGAGAAATTTCAGAAAGAGGAACCGGCTGTTCTACTGTAACATTATCAGGAATCAGGCTGCTGACCTCAACTTCCGCCGTACTTCCTGCCATAACCGGAACATAAGTAAACTGACTTGTTACAAGTGCTGCCGAGAGTGCCGCTACAGCAAAAAACTGCATATTCTTCCTCTTTTTCATCATAATCTATACACCTCAATCTATTTAAACATGAATTAATGTCTGCTTTAGTCTATTTATAATGGATGTTTTTACTTTTTTATGAAATACATCCTCAATCAATATATCGTATTTTTATCTCTTTGTAATTTTTTTGTAACACAATCTTTCATTTTACGACACAGACATTATAGCACAGTTCTACTTTTTTCGACACCCCAAAATTATTTTTTTTATTTTTTGCCCCGTATGTCTCGAAATATTGCCTGTAAACAGTAACGATTACATCATTAATGCGAATTGCGTGACGATTCTCTGTACTTCTCCCAAAACAGATTGAATGCCTTCCTCGGAGTTCATCCAATTTTCTTTCGTAACTCCGTCAACACAACATGGGCATACCCGAAATTCTACTTCCGGGTATGCCCTCTGATAATACATCAGTGCTCTTCTCGCATGATAATTTTTGCAGCATAACAGTGCTTTTTTTATTTCTATTCCCGCTTTGTCCGTGACTTCGCGAGATAATCTGGCATTTTCCCATGTGAAGGTTGCCTGATCTTCCTTAAGAATTACTTCGTCCGGAACATGATTTTTCACTAAAACATCCTTTAAAAATTCCCATTCCGTCCTGTAATTGCCGTTATATCGTTCCTGACCCGACAACACTCCGCAAAATTTGTCGACAGTGATGCTGTATTTTCCACTCGGAAGGACAAATGGCGCATATTTTTCCCCATATAGGGCTGCAGCCTTTTCCGCCATCTGTGAATAACCATTCCCCGGGATAAAAATGATATCCGCTTTTTCCGGTTCATCTTCAGCAAAAATAAATTCACTGATCTGCTCTATAAATCTGTGGTACATATATTCTTTCTCCTTTGTGTAATATTTATTTTGTCACGATTACTGTGCTGTAGCCGTCATCACGCAGCCGCTGCTCCATATTAATGGCATTACCAAGCTGCTGAAAAGCGCCTACCTGAACTTTGTACAGATCATTTTCATATAGAAGGAACGCCGGATAGCCCTGATCATTCAGCTGATACAGCATACGGTCTGCGTTTTCCCTGTTGCGGTACGCACCGGTCTGCACCCGGTAATAAACCGGTGCCTCTATTGTTTCTTCTGAAAGCGTTCCAAGAATTGCTCCGGCTATAGCTTCGGCAATCTCATTTTGCTTTTCATCGTATAATTTATTGTCCTCATCCGAATTCAGGAAGCCGGTTTCGATCAGAAGTGCCGGCATCCGTGTGCGTCGAAGCACCACAAGTCCCGGCCGCTCCTTTACTCCTATTTCCCGAAATCCAAGTTCTCCAAGCGCACCAACGATATTCTGCGCCATCTCATATTTTATTCCGCTTTTATCATATACAAGGACTTCCACACCCTGATATTGATTATCTTCTGGGCTGCTGTTCCGGTGAAACGAAATAAAATAATCAGCGCCCGACTGATTTGCAATGCGCGCCTTCTCAAATGGAGTCTGATAAACATCTTCGGTTCTAGTATATACCACATCCACGCCGTTGTCTTCAAGGATTTTGCCAACAGCAAGCGTCAGAGCAAGATTATCATCCTTTTCTTTTTTTTCCTTATATATAGCTCCCGGATCCGTACCCCCGTGCCCGGCATCCAATACGATCTTATATGCCACTTCTGCTCTCCTGACTGCTTTTTAATTAGTATATGCAGACGGCATAAAAATTTTCCCTGCATGTAAAATCCGGGAGAATCTACAAATATGTCAATCAATAGTATGTAAACTGTCCTGTCTCACGATTATAATGGTACACATAATATGTTAGGAAATCTTCTTCCGGAGTCGTATCACGCACTGTATCTGCCAGAACCCGTTTCAAATCCTCAGGATCCGCTGTTTTTTCGCTGTGGATCATCACTTCGTGTACACTTGTAAATACCATATAAAATCCACCATCCAGCAAATCACTCAGACGCTGTGCAACACCCGGCAGGAACACCGCAACAGCTCCATTGGTACGCGTCGCAGTACTCAGGCAATTCCCGATTGCACTCTTCTTTAATGGCCCGTCAAATAACAGATTCATAAAATTTTCGCCTTCATAATCCATATTGCAGATCAGTTTTTCCCAGCAATAGATCCTCGGCGGTGAAATAAAATATGTATTCAATAACGCATCATTAAACGTCATCTGTTCATCTTTATTCCACTTCTCGAAAATATGCCGCTTAATCTTTACACTGGTACTACATCCATCCAATTCTCCCATTCGAGCATAAAGAACCAGAGCAATGTCTCCAATTGTACGGAAAATTGCATCGTTTAACTCTTCTCTGTTTTTCCCGACATTCAGAAGACGAATAAACAGATCATCTTTGATCTTTTCATAGTCTTCCAGATTTTTGCTCTTCGCAAAGCATTCCGATTTGACAATAGCATCCAGCCGATGCATGATCTCCTGCACAATTCGCTCCATCGTTGCTCCGTTCTGATTCCAGTCATAAAGATCCCTTACATAAAGCGCACATACTTCATATACACCTTCCCGCTGCCGATTCTTCAAAAGCAGGCGATCTCCATCTGTAGGCGGATATTCCTCGGCCGCCTTGTAACAGATCATTTCCTCCTGATATCCTGTTGCCTCAAGCAGTCTCTCACGAAGGTTGTTTACAAATGTTTCATAATTCTTTTCCATATAGATTTCCTCATCTTTCTGAATATTCGGGCGACATGCCCATGAAATATAGATTTGAATAAAAAGAGGAAGCAGACGCTCCCTCTAAGAGTTGCTATGCATTGAGCATACAGCATATTTGACTTTCTGTAAACAAAATTCGTTCGACATATTCCGCGCTCAGCAGAGGTTTCTCACAAAAGGTCGACAGACAAATGTCCGAAAGTGCTGTTTTTACTGCTTTCCCTCCTGTCCAAGAACTGTAAGAAATCCCTCACAGCCTCTGACAATATCAGAATAGGTCGTGGTAAAATCACCGGTATACCACGGATCCGCAATATCTCCGTGACGCTCAGCATAATCCAGCAGAAGACTTACCTTTCCTTCCAGATCGCCTCCAAGAATCCGAAGCATATTTCTGCGATTCCGTTCTTCCATACCGATCAGATAATCATATTTATCATAATCGGCTTTCTGAAGCTGTACTGCACGTTTTCCCTCGCATGATATTCCATGTTTTGCAAGTTCCCGCTTCGCCGGCGGATACACCGGATTACCGTTTCCATTCCAGATTTCCTCCGTGCTCGTCGCCGCAGAAGCGACATAAAAATTGTCGGACATGCCGCGGCAGGCAAGCATATCCTTAAAAATAAATTCCGCCATGGGTGAACGGCAGATGTTGCCGTGGCAGATAAATAATATTTTAATCATGCCTTAAAAACTCCTTGAAAATGCTGTATTTACGCTGTTTACAGGTATTTTCCGATAATCTTCAATCCTGTCATTTTCCTGTATATCACAGCATAAATTCG
>OLNC01000396.1_pt1 | contig 45805 bp, 38 predicted proteins | sample 1672011 | NCBI WGS metagenome assembly OLNC01 (sample SAMEA3136636, study PRJEB25190) | human gut metagenome | biome: human gut; feature: human-associated habitat; material: faeces | place: Austria | collected 2013
TGCGGGGAGCGTGTCCCCTTTCCACGCTTCCCGTTATGGGCTATTTGTCGTTCCGTAACAGCATATCGGAAACGGTATGTTTTTACAGGCTGACAAAGCCTTATTGTTCCTTGACAAAGAAAGCCTTCGGGCAGCATAAGGCAGACGGATACGATCTGTCTGTGTGGAGCCGATCGGCCGGTGCGCCATGACCCTGTTGCAAGTCCGCAGGACGGGACCCCTACCAAACAGGCGAGCGACAAAACCAGGCCGCGAAACAGGTGTGGCAACCTGTGGGCGAAGATGCACAGACAGGACAATGAGACTCCCGCGTTGAACGCCCTCAAAGCATTGCGCGGCGCACCCATCAGCATGGGCCGGGGTGAAATTCCCGTGGAGCTGCGGCCAGCAGCCATCCGTTTTCTGCCTCTTTTATGGTTTTAATGAAATGGCATGAAAGGGGCTTTATCATGCAGAAAAATCAATCTGAAAATAAATATGCCCCGCCTATGCGGAGCAAAAAGAAGATCGGCAACACGACCTTTATCGTCAATTCTTTCTTTCCTCAAAAGGGAAATCAAACGATCGCCTCCAAACTGGAGAACTTGATAAAAGCCGATGTCCAGAAAGAAACTGTGACTTGAAATCCTCCTAACAGGCAGACAGGAAAAAGAAAGCGCGGTATAATGAAGTTGGACTTCAATATCGTGTTTGACTGCCAGATGGGAGGTATTTATGTATTATCAGTCAAACACCGCTGCCGCGCTTCAATTCCCTTACACAGCTATGAGTTCCGAAGAACTTACTGCTCTGTATTGTCGCTTATCCCGTGACGATGAATTGCAGGGTGACAGCAATAGCATTGTAAACCAGAAAAAAATCCTGGAAAAGTATGCCCGTGAGCATGGATATAGCAATTTCAAATTCTATGTTGATGACGGCATCTCAGGTACGACCTTCAACCGCCCAGGCTTTCAGCAGATGATTGCAGATATTGAGGCAGGTCTTGTCAAGCGTGTTATCATTAAGGATATGTCGCGTTTCGGACGTGATTATCTGCAAGTCGGCATGTATACGGAGATCATGTTTCCCGAACATGATATTCACTTTATTGCGGTGAATGATGGTGTAGACAGTACCCAGGGCGACAACGAGTTTACGCCCTTCCGCAATATCATCAATGAATGGTACGCCAAAGACACCAGCAAAAAAATCCGTGCCGTTATGAAAGTGAAAGGCAATGCAGGGGAACATTTGACTGTCTTGCCTCCGTATGGATACATAAAATCGTCTGATGACAAAAAGCAATGGGTGAAGGATGAAGAAGCCGCCCAGGTAGTTTATGAAATTGGTCTCTATATCATGGACGGTTTGGGACCCTCGCAGATCGCAAGAAAACTGACGGAAAGAAAAATCCTTACTCCGGCTGCTTACTATGCGAGTAAAGGCAGGACAACCAATGTCACAAAGAAAGGTTCTCCTTACGCTTGGGATTCTTCTACGATTGCCGACATCATGGATCGCTGGCGTGAATACCTGGGGCACACGGTTAATTTCAAAACCCGTAAAAAATCCTACAAGAGCAAAAAGACTCTGCTCAATCCAGAAAGCGAATGGAAGATTTTTGAGAATACCCACGAAGCTATCTGGACAGAGGCGATTGCCGATGCAGCAAGGCTCGCAAGGCAGACGCGGCGCCGACCAACAAAGATGGGAGAAATGGGGATGTTCTCCGGCATGATGTTCTGTGCCGACTGCGGTTCCATCATGTATCAATGCAGGGCAACCAATTTTCGGCGCGATCAGGAATACTACCTGTGTTCGGGCTATCGGAAAAGCCGTGATGTATGTGGGCAGACACATTCTATCCGAACTGTTATCCTGGAGGAATTGGTTCTGCAAAATCTGCGCGAGATCGTTTCCTTCGCATCACAGCGCAAAGACGATTTTGTGAAGATGGTGATGGATGCGGATATGCGCCAGCGTAACCGAGGTTTGGCAAAACGGCAGAAAACATTGGCTGATGCCGAAAAACGGATCACAGAGCTGGACACCATTTTCAAGCGGCTCTATGAGGATACTATTTCGGGAAAACTTTCTGACGAGCGTTTCCAAAAGCTCTCCGCTGACTACGAGAAAGAGCAGCATCAGCTTCAAGAGGTAGCGGCTGTCCTCCGTGGTGAAATCGAAGCAGAGGAACAAAAAAGCGCCAATGTAGAAAGGTTTCTCTCCGTTGTAGAACGGTATACGGAAATTCCTGAATTGACGCCATGTATCTTACATGAGTTTGTCGAAAAGATCGTTGTCCATGCTGCCAGCGATCCAAAGGGTAAGAACCGCACCCAGGAAATTGACATCTACTATAAGGGCATTGGAGCCCTGGAAGTATCCAAAGTCACTTCATCAAGGCAAGAATGAGAAAAACGGCATAGCCGAAGCTATACCGTTTCTCTCTTGCCTCACGATGTTTTCTTATCGGGAGGCACCTTTTGCAAAGTCCTTTTTTCAACGAAATAAATCCCTTCGGTATGTGAAATTGCCCTGCGGGCAGTGAAATACACTGCGTCTCCAAATCACCCATGGTTCTGCGCCATCACGCCGACCAACGCGTGCGGCACGTAGGGCTCTTCAAGGTATGCAATCTCATCAGCGGTGAGCCTCAATTCAACGGCGTTCACAAGCCCCGTGATGTGCGAAAGCTTCGTTGCGCCGCAGATGGGCGACGTTACCTTCGTCAGCAGCCACGCGAGGGCGATCTCCGTCATGGTGCAGCCGCGCTTCTCGGCCAGCTCCGCCACACGGTCAATGATCACACCGTCGGTCTCAGCGGTCTTGTCGTACTTAAATTTCGCGTAGTTGTCTTCCTCAAGGCGCTTGGAGCTCTCACCGGGATGCCTCGAGAGCCGCCCTGCGGCGAGTGCACTGTATGGCGTCATCGCAATGTTCTCCGCCTTACAGAACGGCGCCATTTCGCGCTCCTCCTCGCGGAAAATGAGATTATAATGCCCTTGAACGGACACAAACTCCGCCATGCCGTGCATGCGGGCGTAGTAATTCGCCTGCGCCAGCTGCCACGCATAGCAGTTCGAGATGCCGATGGCGCGGACCTTGCCGGCCTTCACCGCGTCGTTCAGCCCCTCCATAATCTCCTCAATGGGCGTGCGATAGTCCCACATGTGGCAGATGTACAGATCAACGTAGTCCATACCGAGACGCTTCAGGCTTGCATCGAGGCAGTTTTTCACGTGCTGCTGCCCCGTCACGCCGTTTGCAATCTCCTCGTCGGTGCGCGGCTCAAATTTCGTCGCCAGCACCACATCCTCGCGGCGGGCAAAATCGCGCAGCACACGGCCGACAAACATCTCGCTCGTGCCGCCTTGGTAGCTCATCGCCGTGTCAAAAAAGTTGATGCCGTTCTCGAGCGCCGCTTTGATGATCTCGTTGGAGCTTTCCTCATCCAGCGTCCAGCGGTGCTGCCCCGCGGCCGCTTCGCCAAAGCCCATGCAGCCAAGGCAAATGCGCGAAACATTCAGGTCAGAGTTGCCGAGCTTTACGTATTCCATGTGTCTTCCCCTTTTCTATAAAAATTCGTGATTTCTTGCTTTCAGTATACTAAACCATCAAAATAATGTCCAATACCTATTTTTTATCCTTCTCCATGCCGGAAATGTATTTCTTCGCAAAATCGAGAAACGCGTTCGTCAGCGGTGAGAGCACACGGTTCTTTTTCCAAACGAGCACCGTCGCGGCGCGGATCGGCGGCTGCAGCGGCACGAATTTCAGGCCGTTATGCTGCAAGTCGAGCTTCAGCGTGAACAGCACGCCGTTTTCGCGGCGAATGACCGAAGCCATGTTGTATTGCAAATCGCCGTGCGCGATAATGTTGAGCCGGTCCGCGCTGTCGCCGAACCAGTTCACAATCTCACTGCGGATCTGGTCCCGGCGCGAAAACACCGCCGGGTACGGCACAATGTCCTGTGGCGTCAAATACGGCTTCTGCGCCAGCGGCGAATCCGACCGCACCAGCGCGTTCCACGTTTCCGGCACCGGGAAGTGCAGAAAATCATACTTGCTGATTTCCACCGGCTCCAACAGCAAGCCGATGTCCAACGTGCCGCGTTCAATGCGCTCCTTAATGTTATCGGAGTTGCCGCTATAAATGCTGTACGTCACGTTCGGGTGCTCGGCGCGAAACGCCGCCAGAATGCCGGAAAGATGGCAAGAGCCGTGGTACTCGCCGCTGCCGATGGAAATTTCGCCGGTCAGCATTGCCTCCTGCTTTAATTCCCGCTTCGTCATTTCGGAAAGCGTCACGATTTCCTCTGCGCGGCGGCGGAATAACATACCCTCCTCCGTCAACGTGACGCTGTGGTTGTTGCGGCTGAACAGCTTCACGCCAAGCTCCTGCTCCAGCCCCATCAGCTGGCGGGAAAGCGTGGGCTGTGTGATATGTAAAAGCTGTGCCGCCTTCGTGATGTTCTCCTCACGCGCAACAGCCAGAAAATACTGCAAGACTCGTATATCCATAGATCTGAAAACAGCCTCCTAAACCTCGGGCGGCAAACGCGCACCCTTTATATTTCGTATTATAGCACGCCTGTCATGCCCATTTCAATACAGCGCATTGTTCAAGTTGTGCAGACAAACCTTGTGCAACTTCAATAAAGTTCTGCGCCTTATGTAAATCTTCTGTTCAGTTTTAAAATCAAATCTTACAAATCTCTTTATAAATGCAAAAAAGCTGCAAAAGCCCTTGTAAATCCAGAAAAGTTGCGCTAAAATAGTAATCCGCGCCGGGGTATTTCTTATTTATATGAGCGTGCTCATGTACGCATGTACGCACATGATTTGGATTTTTATGATTTCGTAATTTCTTGAAACGGTTTTACCGGATCACGGTATGCGGCCGCGGTCCACAGGAGGTGCATTTTTCTGCAAGTATTCAGAGCACTGAAAAAGGGATTTTTAGAGCTTACCCCAAACGAAAAGGTCCTGCTTGTTTTAACGGCTTCCATTTTCCTCACCGTCTATGCCGAGATGCTGGCGCTGCTTTTATTGCCGTTTTACATTGCCGCCACGAAGCAGAGTTTCGTCTTTTTCCGCCGTAAACAGGATTTATTTTTTCTTTCGGCTTTCTGGGTGCTCTCCCTGCTCGTCACGATTTTCTCAGGCGGCACCGTAACGGATATTCTGCTCGGCGTTTTTATGGTGTTCGCATTCATCGCCGTCATTTTCGCCACCTATACGATGACCCAGCGCGCGTTCCGCCTCATTTTATCTTTCGTCTGCCTCATGAGCCCCTATTGCCTCCTTGTCGCGCTCGTTCAGCGCGCGCTCGGCATGGAGTGGGTTTACGGTGCGCGGTATAACTCCATCTTTACAAACCCCAATTACTATGCGTTTTACATTTCGCTCGTCGTGCTCTTCTGCATCTACAACATCGTAAAAAGCGAAGACACGCCGCTGCGCGGTTTATACGCTGCCCTGATTCCGTTGAATCTTATCGCGCTCGAGCTCACCGAGTGCCGCACCACTTTCATGGTGCTGCTCATCGTCTGCCCTGTCATGCTGTGGTTCTGTGGCAAGAAGAAGTGGCTTTCCGTGTACCTTTTCACCATGCTCGGCATTTTGCTCACACTCGTTCTGTTCGGTGAATCGCTCGATTTCCTCCCGCGCATCGATCTCATCCGGCACGATTTTGCAAAGCGCATGAGCATCTGGTCGGGCGCCATCGGCAGTATTATGGACGCCCCGTGGTTCGGCCGCGGCTACAATACATACGCGCGCATCCATGACCTCTACGGCTCATACAGCATCGCAAAGCATTCGCACAACCTGCTTTTGGAGCTCCTCATGGACTTTGGATTTGTGGGTACGGCGGTCTTACTCGGTTACTTTGCCATCAATGTCGGCAAGATTATCCGTCTGCACCGCAGCCACAAGTGCCACCAGCGCTACGCCCTCACGGTCTCCGTCATCGTTTGCGTTCTGCTGCACGGGCTTTTGGATATCTCCATGCTGTGGCCGCAAACCGGTCTGCTCGTCATTTACATCGTCGGCTTCAGCACCGAGTACGACAAGCAGCACATCTTCGGCACAGACCGCCGCCACGAGATTTTTGCGCTGCACGCAAGATCCATTCAGGCAAAAGAACCCATCTTGTAAAAAATTCTGTTATCCTTTACAAAAAGGCTGCCGAAATTTCGGCGGTCTTTTTCTTTTGTGTCTCTTTTCGGATAACGCGATTTTTGTTATAATAAAAGTGTTTTGGACAATACCGCATAACTCCTCCGCGGTACTGCCCCTTCAATTTTTCAGCAAAGGAAGATCTATTTTATGGGCGGTTTTTTCGGCGCAGCATCGCAGACTGACTGCGTTTTCGACCTTTTTTTCGGCATTGATTACCACTCCCACCTCGGCACACGCCGCGCGGGCATGGCGGTTTACAGCCCGGAGACCGGCTTTGACAAGGCCATTCACAACATTGAAAACGCTCCGTTCCGCACGAAGTTTACAACGGAATCGCAATCTATGCACGGCACGCTCGGCATCGGCTGCATCTCCGATTATGAAGCACAGCCGATTTTGGTGCGTTCGCATCACGGCACCTTCGCCATTACGACCATCGGCAAGATCAATAACGCCAATGAGATCGTAGAGGACATCATCGGGCGCGGCACGCATTTCTTTGAGATGCAAAACGGCGAAGTGAACCCCACAGAGCTCGTCGCCGCCATCATCGACCAGAAAGAGAATTTCATCGACGGTATTCGCTACGCGCAGGAGGTCGTCGACGGTTCTTTGAGTATGCTCGTCCTGACGCCGCGCGGCATTTACGCGGCACGCGATAAACTCGGCCGCACCCCCGTCGTGCTCGGCCAAAAGGAAGACGGCTACTGCGCAAGCTTTGAAAGCTTCGCGTATTTAAACCTCGGCTACCACGACCTGCGCGAACTCGGCCCGGGCGAAGTTGTCGTGTTCGACGCCGACCACGTGCAAACGCTCGTCGCCCCCGGCAAAAAAATGAAGATCTGCACGTTCCTGTGGGTCTACTACGGCTACCCGTCCTCCAGCTACGAGGGCATCTCCGTCGAGAGTATGCGCTATAACTGCGGCCGCGCGCTCGCCCGCCGCGATAACGTCCACCCCGATATTGTCGCCGGCGTACCGGATTCCGGCATCGCACACGCCATCGGCTATGCCAACGAGTCCGGCGTACCGTTCTCCCGCCCGTTCATCAAATACACGCCCACATGGCCGCGCTCCTTCATGCCGACGCACCAGAGCAAGCGCGACCTCATCGCCAAAATGAAGCTCATCCCGGTGCATGACCTCATTGAGGGCAAGAGCCTCCTGCTCATCGATGACTCCATCGTGCGCGGCACGCAGCTGCGCGAAACGACCGAGTTCCTCTACGCAAGCGGCGCAAAAGAAGTGCACATTCGCCCCGCCTGCCCGCCGCTGCTCTTCGGCTGCAAATACTTAAACTTCTCCCGCTCCACGTCCGAAATGGAGCTTATCACCCGCCGCGTCATTAAAGAGCTTGAGGGCTGCGACCCCGACCGCGCCACACTTGAAGAATATGCCGACCCGGACAGCGAGAAGTACCGGAAGATGGTGGAGAAGATCGGCGAAAAGCTGCACTTCACCTCCCTTCGCTACCACCGCCTCGACGATATGATAGAGTCCGTCGGCATCGACGCAGACTGCCTTTGCACCTACTGCTGGAACGGCAAAGAGTAATGTAAAAAGCATGGCAAAGGTATTTTTGATCTGCGGCAAAATCTGCAGCGGCAAGGGCTTTTATACCCGGCAGCTCAAGGAAAAAGAACACGCTGTGGTGCTCTCCTGCGATGAGATTGAAAACGACCTCTTCCACCATGACCTCGGCGACCGCCGCGATGCGATTAGCGCGGACATCAAAGCATATCTCCACAAAAAAGCCGTGGACATCGCCCGCGCGGGCTGCAATGTCATTTTAGATTGGGGCTTCTGGAGCCGCGAAGAGCGCACAGATGTTTCTGCCTACTACAAAAATGCCGACATCGACTTCGAGTGGCACTACATCGACATTTCCGATGCAGACTGGGCGAAAAACATTGAAGCGCGCAACGCTGCCGTTGCCGCCGGTGAAACGACCGACTACGCCGTAGACAGCGGCCTATTGCAAAAAATTCTCACGCTTTTTGAGACCCCCATACCCGATGAGATCGACGTGTGGTTTATAAACCGCAGATAATTTTGCACAGTGCAAAAGGACGACAGTTAAGCGCAACTGTCGTCCTTTTTCTATGCTCTGATTGTTTTTACACTTCGCCGTTAAACAGCTTTTCCGCGTAGCGCACACTGCCCATCGCATCTTTGGAGTAGAAATCCGCGCCAATCTCCTTAGCGTACTCGGGGTTCAGCACCGCGCCGCCCACCATAATCTTGCAGTCATGCGCTTTGCGCAGCTGGCGGATCGTCTCCGCCATGCTCTCCACCGTCGTCGTCATCAGGGCAGAAAGCCCCACAAGGCGCACGTTTTTCTCGATCGCCGTCTGCACAATGATCTCCGGCGGCACGTCCTTACCGAGGTCGAGTACGTCAAAGCCGTAGTTTTCAAGCAGCACCTTCACAATGTTCTTGCCGATATCGTGAATGTCGCCCTTCACGGTCGCAAGGATGATGGTACCCTTCTTTTCCTCCTGAATGCCCTTTTTCGCAAGGTTCTGCTTGATGCGCTCAAACGCTTCCTTCGCTGCGTCTGCGCTCATGAGAAGTTGCGGCAGGAACACCGTATTTTTCTCAAAGCCCTGCCCCACTTCGTCGAGCGCCGGGATAAGCTCACCGTTGATGATTTCCAGCGGCGGCGTCGTTTTCAGCATCTCGTCCGTCAGCTGTCCCGCCTGCTCGCGCAGGCCTTTCACAATGGCGCGGTGCAGCGAAACGCTTTCGGCAGACCCGCCGCCTGCGCTCTGCTGCGCGGCGCCCGTGCGCACGTCCGGTGCCGCCGTGGTGTTCGCATACGCTTCGATATACGCCTTGCAGCCCACGTCTATGCCCATCAGCGCGCAGAACGAGCGGTACGCCTTCATCAGCTCGTCGCTCAGCGGGTTGATGATGCCGGAGCTTAATCCGCGCTGCATCGCCATCGCGAAGAACGTGGAGGTCACCAGCTCGCGGCGCGGCAGACCGAACGAAATATTGGAGACGCCGAGCACCGTATGCACGCCGAGCTTGTGGCGGATGGTGTCAAGCGCATCGAGCGTGATAATCGCGTTATCCGCGCCCGTGCTCACCGTCATTGCAAGCGTGTCAATAATCACGTCGCTGCGGTCGATGCCGTAGCTTTCCGCCGTTTTCAAAATCTTCTCCGCAATCGCCACACGCTCCGCAGCAGAAGCCGGGATGCCCTTTTCGTCGAGCGTCAAGGCAACCACCGCAGCACCGTACTTTTTCACAAGCGGCAGTACCGTGTGCATCGATTCCTCTTTGCCGTTCACGGAGTTCACAAGCGGCTTGCCGTTATAAATACGCAGCGCGCGCTCCATGGCCTCCACGTTCGAGGTATCGATCTGCAAAGGCGTGTTCGTCACGCTCTGCAAGTTGATGATGGCCTTTTCCATCACCGCGGGCTCGTCAAGCTCCGGCAGACCCACGTTCACGTCCAGAATGTCCGCGCCGTGTTCCGTCTGCGCAATGCCCTCACGGCACAGATATTCCAAATCGCCTTCGCGCAAAGCCTGCTTTAAGCGCGGCTTGCCCGTCGGGTTGATGCGCTCGCCAATCAAAATCGGCCGTGCACCGAACGTCACCGTGTGCGTATACGAGGACACCACGGTCTTCTTTTCAATGTGACGCTCCTTCACCGGCTTGTTTTTCAGGCGTTCTGCAAGCAGTCGGATATGCTCCGGCGTCGTGCCGCAGCAGCCGCCGAGAATCGCCGCGCCTTTCTCCGCAAAGCGCTCCATGTACGCGTAAAATTCCTCCGGCCCCACAGGGTACGAGGTCTCGCCGTTCACGGAAACCGGCAGACCGGCGTTCGGGTTGATGACAATGGGCAAATTCGTCAGCGTCAGCATTTCATCGGCAAAGCTTTCCATCTGCTCCGGACCGAGGCTGCAGTTGATGCCCACCGCGTCCGCGCCGAGGCTCTCCGCCAGCAGCAGCGCCGCCGGGATGTTGCTGCCCGTCAAGAGCTTTCCCGTGCTGTCAAACGTAAACGTTACAATGACCGGCAGGTCACAGTTTTCCTTTGCCGCCAGCAGCGCCGCCTTCGCTTCGTAGGCGTCGCTCATCGTCTCGATGATCACGAGGTCGGCGTTGTCCCTGCCCGCGATAATTTCCTCTTTAAAAAGCTCGTACGCGTCATCAAACGCCAAATCACCGAACGGCTTCAAAAGCTTGCCGGAGGGGCCGATGTCGAGCGCCACCGCCGCCTTGCCGCCGCTCGCCGTGTGTGCAAGCTTCAACGCCTGTGAGACGACCTCCTGCACGGTGTGGCCCGTCTTTTCCAGTTTTAAACGGTTCGCGCCGAACATGTTCGCCGTCAAAATATCGCAGCCCGCGTTCACGTAGTCGGACTGAATTTTCAAAAGCACCTCGGGGTGTGTCAGGTTCCAAAGCTCCGGCAGCTCGCCGCCCATAAGGCCGTTTGCCTGCAAAAGTGTGCCCATGCCGCCGTCCACAATGACAACAGATTTTCCGAATCGTTCTATAACAGGATGCATAAATTTTCTCCCTTTCTCTGCGCGTCAGATTTCGCGGAACTCGCAGTCGGTGTTCGCGCAGCCGCGGCACTTTACGTATGTGCATGTCGGCGCGTCCGTCACGCCGATGACCGCCGTCACGGATTTAAACGGCACCATCAGCATGGTGTCCGTCAGCGTCAGCCCAATGCGCTTTGCACATTCCAGCCGCGCAAAGATCTCTTTTTGGCTTTCGAGCGCAAAGTCGCCGTACCCCGGCGAATAGCGCGGCTTCAAAAACAAGCCCGTTGTGGCTTCCTTTTCCGCGATTTGCGCCTGCATTTCGTCACAGTAGTCTTCAATGAGCGCATTCGCAACGGAATGCGCCACCGTGCCGCGCGCCATATTGAGCGCGGATAACCGCCGTATCATCATATCGGCCTGCAAACCCAGCGTCGCCGCAAACAAATACGCTGCCTTGCAGCCGCGTAAATGGCGTGAAAGCTTTATGCTCTCAATGCGCCAGCCGTCCAGCTCCACCGCGTTCTCAAGTACTTTTATGTCGTATCTTTTATATACGCATTTCGGCGTGAGCGTGCGCAGCATCTCGCCGCCGATCTCGCGAATCATCTCATCGGTGTCCGCATCGGCCGGCTTCCCGCGAAAGCCAAGGTAGCGCAGCGCCTCTTTCTCATTCAGCTTCATAGCCGTCAATGATCTTTGAAAGGTTCGTCATGATGCTGCCTGCAATGTCCGGGCGGTTCATCGTGTAGATATGAATATGCGTCACGTCATTCGCGATGAGGTCGATGATCTGCTCGGTCGCGTACGCAATGCCCGCCTGCTTCATCGCCTCCGGGTTGTTCGCAAAACGATCGACGATCGCCTTAAAGCGCGTCGGCATAGAAGAACTCGAAAGGCTCATAATGCGCTTAATCTGCTTCGCGTTCGTCACCGGCATAATGCCCGCAATAACCGGCACGCGAATGTCGTGGCGCAGGAGCTTAAACATATAATTATAAAGAATGTTGTTGTCAAAGAACATCTGCGTCGTTAAAAACTCGCAGCCGCTTTCCACCTTGCGGCGCACGCCGTCAATGTCCGCGTCGCTGTTGTACGATTCCGGGTGTCCCTCCGGGTAACATGCGCCGCCGATGCAGAAATCCGCACCCTCGCGGCGAATGGCATTGATGAGGTCGCTCGCGTGCGGGAACGTCTGCGGCGCCGTGTCACCCTCCGGAATATCGCCGCGCAGCGCCAGAATATTCTCAATGCCGCTCGCCTTAAACGCATTGATGGACGCTCTGAGGTTCTCTTCGTCCTGCCCCACACACGTCAAATGTGCCAGCGCCGTAACGCCGCTTTTCTGCACCTCTTCTGCAATGGACAGTGTGTTTTTGGAGTTGGAGCCGCCCGCGCCGTAGGTCACGCTCATAAAAGAGGGCTTATATGCCGCGATCTCATGCACCACCTGCTGTGTGTTTTCCAATGGTTTGCCCGGCTTCGGCGGGAACATCTCGCAAGAGACCGTCACCTTATTGGTCTTCAAAATATCGGAAATTCTCATAAGTCATCACTTTCTGTATCGGTTTCGTATTTTCATTGATATACCGTTAAAGTATAGCATAAAAATGCAGGAAACGCAATTTGAAAATGCAGAATTTCGCTGTTTTTTCCGCTTACGGTTCCGGCCGCATCAGTGGGAACATCACCGTGTCGCGGATATTCCTCGTGCCGAGCAAAACCTGCAAAACGCGGTCAATGCCCATGCCCCAGCCGGAAATGGGCGGCATGCCGTATTCCATCGCCGTCAAATAGTCGTCATCCATCACCATAGCTTCCTCGTCGCCGTCCGCGTGGCTCTTCGCCTGAATTTGCAGTCTGCGGCGCTGCTCATTGGGGTCCACAAGCTCCGAGTACGCGTTGATGATCTCCGCGCCGTTGATGACAAGCTGAAAGCGGTCCGTAATCTCCGGATCATCATCATTCGCGCGCGCCAGCGGCGACAAGTCCGTTGGGTGCGCAATGAGAAACGTCGGCGCGATCATCTTCGGGCGGCTCACCTTCTTGTATAATAAATCGATGAGGTTTCCGCGCCCAAGCTTCTTCGGGTCGTCGGTGGAGTTTAATTCAATATGCCGGCTTTCAATTTCCTGCAATAAAGCCTCCGCCGTCTTAAACTCGTCAATGTCAATGCCGCAGTCCTTTAAAATGAGCTCGCGGAACGTCACCACCGCCCATTCCGCGCCGAAATCGATCTCGGTGCCGTTAATGGAGATGACCGCGCTGCCCCGAATCTTCGTGATGACCGTTTGCAGCATGTCCTGCAAAAAGCGCATGTTGTCGCGGTAGTTATAGTACGCGCAGTAGCCCTCCAGCATCGTAAAATCCTGCAAATGTGTCGTGTCCATGCCCTCATTCCGAAAGCACCGCGCAAACTCAAACACCTTCGTAAACCCACCCACAATGGCACGCTTCAAATACGTCTCCGGCGCAATGCGCAGATAAACGTCCATGTCAAGCGCATTGTGGTGCGCAACAAACGGCCGCGCCGTCGCGCCGGACGGATGATCGATGAGCACCGGCGTTTCAATTTCGATGTAGCCGTTGTCCTCCAAATACCGCCGAATCTCCCGCACAAGCTGCGACTTGAAAAGGAACCGCCTGCGCGTCTCCCCGTTCATGCACAAATCGAGGTACCGCCTGCGCCAACAAAGCTCCGTGTCCTGAATACTGTGGAACTTCTCCGGCAGCGGACGGAACGCCTTGCCTAAAAACGTGATGCACTTCGCGCGCAGCGTCTTTTCGCCCACCTTTGTCGTGAACATCTCGCCCTCCGCGCCCATAAAGTCGCCTACGTCAAAGCCCCTCTTGAAAAAGTCATACGTGTCCTCGCCCACTTCGTCGCGCATCACGGCAATTTGCAGCTTGCCCTCCATATCGGAGAGCGTCACAAACGAGAGCTTTCCCATGCGTCGAATGGCCGTCACACGCCCTGCAACGCACACGTCCTGCACCCCGTCCGGCAGCTTTGCCGCCTCGCACAGTTCATGCGTTTGCGCATAGCGCTCCGGGTACGGGTTTACGTGCTCCCGTACATAATGGAACTTTGCCTTTCTTGCTTCCAATAACGTGTTTTCGCTCATTTTCTACACCCTTTCGTGCTGTTATTTTCATCGGGCGGGAAATTTAGAGCGTAAAAAATCCCGTCCCTGCTTCCAAGGACGGGATACAATAACCCGTGGTACCACCTTAGTTTGCCCGCGCCTCACGACGCACGCCTTTGCAAGTACAGACTTCGCCGCAGGAAAAGTACGGAAAACATCGATACTCCTGTGCTGTAACGGGCACGCCCGGCATAGTCTCAGCGCAAAAACGCAGTCGGTATGCAGCTCCAAGGCTTTGTTCGGTGATCCGTTCCTGCACCCCATCGCAGCTTACGGGGCTCTCTGTGCCATTCCCAGATCCCTACTGTCACTCTTCATCGCTTGTTAAAACGGAGTATAGCACACGGTTTTCAAAAAGTAAAGAGAAAATTTTCATCCCCGCGCATTTTCCTCGCTTTGCACGTTGTGCGGGCTTGTTTTCGCGCCTGCCTTGTGCTAAAATAAATGAGAAAAAGTCGCGGAACAGCCGCGGCGGTTGTATTGATCTCATTTTCTCTTGGGAGGGCTTTATTATGTCAGAACCTTTACGCGCCATGATGATCGGCGCACACCCGGACGATGTCGATATCTGCACCTGCGGCATCACAAAGCGCTTGGTTTCAAAGGGCTGCATTGTCCGCTTTGTCTCCATGACGACCGGCAACGCAGGCCACCAGACCATGCGCGGCGAAGAACTCATCAAAACGCGCGCGGCAGAAGCACAAAAAAGCGCTGCCTACCTCGGCGCCACCTATGAAATTCTGCCGTTCGACGACGGCCGCCTGACCCCATCGCTCGAAGCGCGCGAAACGCTCATGCGCACCATCCGCAATTTTAAGCCGGACGTCATCTTCACGAACCGCGCGTGCGATTATCACCCCGACCACCGCGCTACGGGCCAGCTCGTGCAGGACTGCTCGTATCTCATGGGCGTGCCCGCCATTTGCCCGGATACCCCCGTGCTGCGCAAAACGCCGACCATTCTTTACTGGGCAGACGGCTTCACCGACCCGAAACCGTTCCGCTCCGATTTCGCCCGCCCGGCGGATGACGACCGCGAAACGCTGTTTCACGTCGAGTGCTGCCACGCCTCCCAGTTTCTCGATTGGCTTCCGTGGGCAGATGACCACGTGGATCTCGCCGGTAAAACGCACGAGGAGCGCGTAGAGTACCTGCGCAGTACGTTCAACTGGGACCGCGGCGACGTGGACGAGGACGTGCTCGCGTGCCTCACTCGCCAATACGGCGCAGAATTTGCAAAAAACGTTCGCTTTGCCGAAAGCTGGCAGGTGAGCGAATACGGCGCGCCTGTTTCCGATGCGCTCAAAGAACTGCTCATCGGTCTCGACTGAGCCGAATATTTCCGCGGTTCACCCCGCAAATCAAAGACCAAAGGATAGAAAAATGAAAATTTTAGCCATTGAAAGCTCCTGCGATGAGACCGCCGCAGCCGTTGTAGAAAACGGTCGCCGCGTGCTTTCCAGCGTCGTCGCAACGCAGGTAGAAGAACACAAGTTATACGGCGGTGTCGTGCCGGAGATCGCCTCGCGCCGCCACAGCGAAGCCATTGTAGGCGTCGTGCGTGAAGCACTCGAGCGCGCCGAGCTCACCGTAGACGACCTCGATGCCATCGGCGTCACTTACGCGCCGGGGCTCATCGGTGCGCTGCTCGTCGGCGTAAATTTCGCGAAAGGCCTCTCTCTTTCTGCAAATTTACCGCTCATCCCGGTGCACCACCTGCGCAGCCACATCGCGTCAAACTACATTACGAACCCGGAACTCGAGCCTCCGTTCCTGTGCCTTGTCGTCTCCGGCGGCCACACGCACATCATCGAAGTGACGGACTACACAAAGCTCCGCATCCTCGGAAAAACGCGCGACGATGCCGCGGGCGAAGCGTTCGATAAGGCCGCGCGCGCCATGGGCATGCCCTATCCCGGCGGCATCGCCATGGATAAACTCGCTGAGACCGGCAACGACAAAGCGTTCAAGCTCCCGCGCCCGACCGTAGACGGCGCCCCGCTCGATTTCAGCTTCTCCGGCCTCAAGACCGCCGTCATCAACATTCTGCATAATGCCGAGCAAAAGGGTCAGACCGTCAACATCGCCGATCTTTCCGCCTCTTACCGCAAGGCCGTTGTCGATTGCCTCGTGCGCAACTTCCTGCACGCCGCAGACGAGACCGGCCATAAAAAGCTCGTCATCGCGGGCGGCGTCTCCGCAAACTCGCTCCTGCGCCGCCGCCTCACGGAAGAATGCAAGCGTACCGGCCGCACGCTCTATATGCCCGACCTCTCTCTCACCGGCGACAACGCCGCTATGGTCGGCGCACAGGCCTACTACGAATATCTCGCCGGCCATACCGCCGGCATGGAGCTGAACGCCTGCGCCCAGCGCTCCATCGACTTAGGCTGAGTTTTCAATTTCACAACACCCAAAAACGACCCGCAACGGAATTTTCTCCGTTCGGGTCGTTTCTTTATGCCTGTTTGGTTTTACTCCCGCGGCACCACAAACCAGTGCTGGTTTTCCTGCAGCTTTTCCTCTGCGCGCTTCAAAAGCGCTTTCGCGTCGATAAGGTAGCACGTCGCGTCGCCGATCTTCCCCGTGATGATCTCATTTTTCGCGGGGTCCAGAATCTCCTTCACGCGGCGGTACGTCGTCTCCCAGCCCTTAAAATCGTGGCCGTACATGTACTTTTCCTCGCCGTTCACAACGTAGCGGATCTTCTCCTTCGTCAAGACGTAGTCCGTGCCGAAGCGCTCCTCCACGCCGTGCATAAACGTGCAGCAGTCAAGCACCTCGCCGATGAACAGCATCCGTCCACCGATCTCCGGCAGCTTCATAAACGGCGAGTTCTTCCCAACCGGGGTGATGTCCTCCCCATGCGTCACAGTCAGCTCCGTCGCACGCTTGCCGCGCGCACAAACGGAGTGCGTCGGGTGCACGCTGCGCACCACGCCCGGCATTTTCCAAAACGTGCGAGGCAAAAGCCCGATGCACGGCACGGTTTTGTCCGCGTCAAACACCGGGTGCTCCGGCGTGACGTTCTCATACGTCAGCGCAGGCAACAAAAGCGTGCCGTCGTCGCCAAGCGCCGCCCGCAACGTGTCGAGCACCGTCTCCGGCGTCTCCTTTGTCCCCAACGCCTTCATCGATGCGTGCACCAAAATCGTCTCACCCTCTTTGATCCCCAGCGCTTTCATATCCGCCAAAAGCTTCTTCGCATCATTCATTTGAGTTTTCCTCCCCATAAAACAATACCCAAGCAGCGCTTACTCAGGCTTTTTTATTTCACCGAATCAATCGTCCCGCCGCCCAAAACGCGGTCGCCGTCGTACAGCACGACGGACTGCCCGCAGGTGATGGCGCGTTGCGGCTCGTCAAAGACGACCTTCAGGCTGTCCGGTCCTGTCTGCGTCACGGTCGCCCACTGCTCGGGCTGGCGGTAGCGCACCTTCGCCTTAATGTGCATCGGCTCCTTGATTTCCGCGACGGAAATCAAATTAATGCCGCTCGCCGTGAGCTCCTTTTTGAAAAGCTCGCTTTCCGGGCTTAGCGTCACGGTGTTCTTCTCAATATCCACCGATTTCACATACAGCGGTGCCGGCAGCGCGAGCCCCAGGCCCTTGCGCTGGCCAATCGTGTAGCGGATCACGCCGCGGTGTTGCCCCAGCACGTTGCCATCTGTGTCCACAAAATCCCCGGGCAGGTACGTTTTGCCCGTGTACTGCTCGATGAAATCGGCATACGAGCCGTTCTGCACAAAGCAGATGTCCTGACTGTCGTGCTTACGCGCATTGATAAAATTGTGCGCCTCCGCAAGCGCGCGCACTTCACACTTCTCCATGCCGCCGAGCGGGAACTGCACGTGCTTTAGCTGCTCCTGCGTCAGCGACCACAGCACATAGCTCTGGTCTTTATTGTGGTCAACGGCCTTTTTCAGGAGATACCGCCCCGTATTTTCGTCAAAATCGATTTGCGCGTAATGCCCCGTGACAACATAATCATAATTCAGCTCAACCATGCGCTGAAACAGCTTATCAAACTTCAAATAGCGGTTGCAATCGATGCACGGGTTCGGCGTCACACCCGTTTCATAAGAGTGCACAAACTTGTCGATAACATCCGTTTTGAAGCGGTCGGCAAAATTAAACACATAGTACGGCATGTCAAGCGCATACGCCACACTGCGCGCGTCCTCTACATCATCAAGCGAACAGCAGGTATGCTCGCGGCGCAGACCGACGTCCTCATTCTGGTACAGCTTCATGGTCGCGCCCATGCAGATGTATCCCTTTTCTTTCATAAGCAGCGCCGCCACACTGGAATCCACGCCGCCGCTCATGGCTATGATCGCTTTTTTACACATAGTTTCGGTAAAACCCTTTCGTTATCGTTTCACATCGCCGCGCGCGGTGACGATCTCATAGCCCGCCGACTTCACGCGCTGCTCCAGACACCCGCGGCACTGCGCGGCCTCTTCCCCTGTACAGATCTTGTTCTCGTACAGCTCATAAAGCTTTCGCACGCGCACCGGAGAAAGGTTCGGCATCACAACGTTTCCGCCCGCCTTCAGTCCCAGCTCGCGCCCTTGCGGGTGGATGGTGCCAAGCGCCGTCGTAGACGGCAAAAGCGCATACGGAAACAACAAACGCAATATTGAGAGAAGCCGCAGTGTCAACTCGAGCGAACCGCTCTTTTCATTTGCAAACGGCGTCTGCGCGTGCGTGATATACGGCCCGATGCCGATCATGTCCGGCTGCAACTTCTGCAAAAAGCGCAAGTCAGAAATAAGGTTCTCCGTCGTCTGATACGGCGAACCCACCATAAAGCCGGAACCTACCTGGTACCCGATGTCCTTTAGATCAAAAAGACATGCTTGCCGGTGTAAAGCGCTCAATTCATTCGGGTGCAGCTTGCCGTAATGCTCGGGGTCGGCCGTCTCGTGACGCAAAAGATAGCGGTTCGCGCCCGCATCAAAATACTTCCGGTAGCTTTCTCGGCTCTTTTCGCCGATGGAAAGTGTAATGGCGCAGTCCGGGTGCTGCGCATGGATGGCCGCGACAATCTCGCAGATGAGGTCATCCGTGTAGAACGGGTCCTCGCCGCCCTGCAAAACGAACGTGCGAAAGCCGAGGCCGTACCCCTCCGCGCAGCAGGAAAGAATCTCCTCTTTCGTCAAACGGTAACGCGTCGCGTTTCGGTTATCCCGACGGATGCCACAATAGTAACAGTTATTTTTGCAGTAATTCGTAAACTCAATGAGTCCGCGCACGTACACGTCCGTGCCGTAGTGCGCGCGACGCACCTCGTCCGCGGCCTTTTGCAGCGCCGCATCATAGGCGTCGGTCTCCAAAATCGTCTTAAATTCCGCATCGCTCAGGTTACGCTGCTCGCGCAGACGGTCGACCAAAGCGTTAATTTCATTTGCGGTCATGAAATTCCGCCTTTCTTTATTCGGTGTCGCTCACTCCGCCTGCGGCTTTTCCGGCGTGCGCATCGCAAGGATCGTGTCGGAAATGAGGTCGTCGAGCGTCCAGTCCAGCATATCTGCACCGTGCTGAATGACCTCACGGGAGCAGCCCGCGGCAAAGTTGAGCGCCTTGTATTTTTTCTTTACGGATTTAAGCTCCAAGTCGAGCGTGCTTTTCGACGGACGCATCAGCGCCACCGCGCCGATGAGCCCCGTCAGCTCGTCCACGGCGTACAGCACCTTTTCCATCTCGTGCTCGGGCGCAATGTCCACCGTCAGCAAATAGCCATGGCTCGCCGTTGCGTGGATAAGGCGTTCGCTTTGCATCCCTCCGCAAAAGAGTTAAAAGCATACGGTTTTACTATGCTTTGATTTTACACACGAAGCGTCGCTTTGTCAAGGAAATTAAGCGAAGTTGCGCCATACGCCGAAAATGAGCGCCGAGAGGAACCACGCCGCCCACAGCGCAATGGAAAAGCGCTTAAAAAGCAGCGGTGGTTTGCTCTTTGCATACCGCACCGCTTCCAAAACGCCCCAAAGGAGCGCAAACGGCAAAAAGAACAGCATAAAGGGGTTCAGCGCCCACGCACCGGCAAAGTCCAATTGCAAAAGCGCTGCGATCATCCGTGTCGTTCCGCAGGAAGGACACAGCACGCCGAAAACCTTGCGGACGAGGCACGGCGGACGAAGAATATACAAAACGACAAGCACAGCCGCAGCACCGAAAACCGCTGCCAAGGCCCGCTTAATCCGTCTTTGTCTCTCCCCGCTCATATCTCGCTCTCCTTTTAAACTTAACATTTCTATTGTACTGCAAAAGCAGAATACCGTCAAGCACTGCAAGTTTGTTTATCTTTTGCACACTTTATGTAAAAAGTGTTTGCATTTTCGAAAAAACTTCTTGCAATTTCTGTGTTTTGTGATATAATCAAACTTGTAGTAAACTTTAACGTGTTGTACGAAACGGCACAACTATTCTCGGGAGGAATTCAAAATGAACACTGGTTATCTTGGCGATACGACCCCGAAGCTCGGTTTCGGTCTCATGCGTCTGCCGATGATCGGCGACGAGATCGATATGGAGCAGACGAAAGCCATGGTCGATACCTTCATGGCAAAGGGCTTCACGTATTTTGACACCGCATACGTATACATCAACGGTAAAAGTGAAGTCGCAGCGCGCGAAGCCATTGTGAAGCGCTACCCGCGTGACAGCTTCACGCTCGCTACAAAGCTACCCCTTTGGGACAACATAGAGACGGAAGCCGACATGCAGCGCATTTTCGATGAATCTATGGAACGCGCAGGTGTCGAGTATTTCGATTACTACCTGCTGCACGCCATGGACAAAGCGAAGTTCGAGAAAGCCGACCGCATCGGCGCGTGGGACTTCATTTTCAAGATGAAAGCACAGGGCAAAATCAAGCACTGCGGATTCTCGTTCCACGACAGCGCGGAAGTGCTCGACGAAGCGCTCACCAAGCACCCGGAAGCCGAATTCGTACAGCTCCAGCTCAACTACATCGACTGGGAAAACGACAACGTGCAGTCCAGAAAGTGCTACGAGGTCGCCGTCAAGCACAATAAACCCATCATCGTTATGGAGCCGGTCAAGGGCGGTTCCCTCGCGGGCATGAACAACGAAATTCAGGGCATCATGAAGGCACAGAATCCTGATCTTTCCATCCCGTCTTGGGCTGTCCGCTTCTGCGCAGGTCTCGATAACATCCTCACCGTGCTCTCCGGTATGAGCACCAAAGCGCAGCTTGACGATAACGTCTCCTACATGGAGCACTTTGAGCCGCTCAGTGACAAGGAGCACGAGGTGCTGAAAACCGTCGTCGAAAAACTCAACGCCATTCCCACCATTCCATGTACCGGCTGCCGGTACTGCGTAGACGACTGTCCTATGCAGATCCACATCCCGGACATTTTCCGCGCCGTAAACCACCAGAAGCAGTTCGGCTCCGAGGATAATGTCGATCGCAGCGGCTACGAATCCGCAACACGCGAAGGCGGCAAGGCAAGCGAATGTCTCCATTGCGGTTCCTGCGAAGCGCACTGCCCGCAGCACATCCACATCATCGAAGAGCTCGAAGATGCCGCAAAGCTGTTTGAAGGCTGAGTAAAAACCACGACATAAAATCGACCGGGAAGCACAGCGCGTGTTTCCCGGTCTTTTTCTGTTTATTTTTCCTGCACGGCAATGATGACCTTCATCGTCGTCTCGCGGTTCGCGTCAATGTATTTATACGCATCAAGGTACTGCGCAAACGGGAAAATTTTCGAGATAAGCGGCTTTAACTGCACTTTGCCTGCTTCCACCAGCTCTATCGCGCCCACGTAGTCCTCGTGGCGGTACATCATCGTGCTCTTAATGTCAAGCTCGTGGTCGTTCGCCACGGCCAGATCAACAGTCGCCATGCCGGCAAACACTGCCACAAGCACAATCACGCTACCCTTGCGCGCATACTGAATGGCCTGCCCCATCGTCACGTTGTTGCCCGCGCAGTCATAAATGACGTCCGCCTTGTCCGGGCCAAACGCTTCAACGAGCGCCTCGCCGAAGTTCTTCTCCTTCGTGTTCACGCAAACGTCCACGCCGCATTCCTTGGCTTTCTCCAAACGGTAGTCGCTCACGTCTGTAATCATCACCTTCGCCGCGCCAAGGCCTTTTGCCGCCTGCGCCACAAGGTTGCCGATCGGCCCCGCACCGAGCACCGCAATGTTCATGCCGGTCACGTCGCCCATCTGCCGCACGGCGTGCACCGCCACCGCAAGCGGCTCCAGCATCGCGCCCTCTTCAAAGCTCATGCTTTTAGGAATTGGTGTCACTTTCTTTGCGTCCACCGCAAAAAATTCGGAAGCCGTGCCCGTCGTCTGGAAGCCCATAACTTTCAGCTCCTCGCACAGGTTGTACTTACCGTGTCGGCACGGATAGCACTTGCCGCAGTACACCTGCGGCTCAATCGTCACTTTCTGCCCGACGGTAAGCCTTTCGACATTCGCACCGCACTTTACAATTTCACCCGAGACCTCATGCCCCTGCGTCACGGGGTATTTCGTGAACGGATGCTTGCCGTGGTACACGTGGATGTCCGAGCCGCAAACGCCGATGTCCATAATTTTCACCAGCACCTGCCCGTCCCCGATTTCCGGCACGGGAATTTCCCGGAAAATGATCTTGCCCGGCTCTGTCATAACTTGCTGAAGCATATGCTTTCCTCCCAACTACTTTAGTAATTTTCGTATCTGCACTTCCGACGCCGGAAGCAGGTTTTTAAGGTGTGCAATCATTTTTTCTTCGGAGTCCTTCGGTTCGCTCTTATACGCAGACGTCACATAATCGTACCCGAATAAATGCTCCGGCGTCGTGTACTGCGCCACCGCCCAGCCGTAGGGCCTGCCGTTTTTATCCTTCAGGCGGATAAAATCCGAAACGCACAAATACGTCTGCATTTGCAGCCGCGTGATGCACGTTTCAAAGCCCGTGTTGCCGCCTTTGCGGTAATCGAGCTTCTTTTTGAGGAATTTTGAAAGAATTTCGCCCTCCGCATTGACTGTGTTATACAACTCCTCGTCCTTGTGGAACACCAGTCCGTCATCGCAGCGCGCGTCAAAATCATAGCCGTCACGGCGGAAATTTACAAGCTCCGGCAGCCATTCCCGGCTGACAAACCCCGCTTTCTTCTGGAAAAGCTTGCCGTACGCGCAGCGCTTCGTCTGCGCCGCCGGGCCTTTCCACTCCCAAGGTCCGTCGCGGTCTTCAGCGAACCAATACGCCGGCGCGCACATCTCCTCCACCGAAAAGCCCGGAATGTCATTCGGAAAAAACGGCAGAAAACCGTAGTATTCCACCGCCTGCAAAAGGTCTTCCATGCTCTCCAATTTCCGTTTCATTTTCCACGCCCTCTTTTCTTTATATCGCTTCCAGTATAGCGTGTTTTCACCACAAAATCAAGATATGCTGTTTAATTTTAGGCGTATATAAACAAAAGCAGCCCGCGTTTTCTGCAAGCTATCGTTGTGGTTTTATTCGGAAAGAGATGCGATTAACCGTTCATTATATCCAAAACAAGCTTCACGATTATAACGACCATGCCCACAACGCCCATCGCAATGCCGATATCGGCCTGTTTCAGCGACGGTGCGTCTGGATCTCTGAATGTGCATCACGGGTCTTATACAAGCAGGTGACCCGTGCTTTGGCGTCGGGAAGCCAAAGCTTCGGGCACAATTTATGCCCTCAAGGCAGTTTAACTTAACATGAAATCGAAAAATATGTATCGTTTGTTTGGTGGAAAATTTCACTGCGCAGCGATATACTGAATGCAGAAAGGAAGTGGAGCTTATGCTCGCCGATAATCTCATTTTGCTGCGCGGCCTTAAGGGGCTGACGCAGGAGCAGGCGGCGGAAATCGCCGGGGTGACGCGGCAGTCCTACTCCAAATGGGAGCAGGGCGAAACCGTGCCGGACATTGAAAAATGCGACCGCCTTGCAAGGCACTACGGCGTGACGCTGGACGCGCTTTTGCACGACCAAAACCGAGTGGGCCACACGGCCCTCGCCCCTGCCCCTGCGGGCAAGCACCTTTGGGGTGCGGTGACACTCGGCGCGCGCGGGCAGATCGTCATACCGAAGGCGGCGCGGGAAATGTTTGACTTAAAGGAGGGCGACCGGCTGATCGTGCTCGGTGACGAAGGTGAAGGCATTGCCCTTGTGAAAGCAGAAGACTTTGAGCGAAAAATGCAGAAAGCGCTCGAGATGAGCCAACACCCTGCCGAGCCGTAAGGTTTGCTTCCGCAAAATTGTTACACATTCAGAGAGGAGAAGAATTCTATGAATTGCCCGAAATGCGGAAAAGCGATGCGCGAGGGATACTTGTTTACAAGCAAGGACGGCGCGTTCAGCTTTGCGAACACCGTGCCCGGCGTATTTGAAAACGCCAAAAACGTCGACGGCTTTGTGGAGATCACGCCGTTAAAGCCAAGCCACCGCGTGCGGATACAGGCGAATATCTGCGAAGACTGCCGCACGGTGGTTTTTGACTATTAAGCTTTGCCTAAGCCCGAAAAAGGAAACTGAAAAAGACGAAATACGAGAGAAACTTAAAAACAGCGAGGTGCCGTGGGTATCCCCATGCACTTCGCTGTTTTGTTTGATTTTCAGGCGGGATCAGCCCATATTGGAGAAGCGTTCCGCAGCTTTTGTGAAGTTTTCGATGATTTTATCTGCGTCGTCGTGCTCGATGCTGTCGCGCACGCCGTGCTTGATGTGCCCCTCTAATACGACCTTGCCGCAGCCGTGCAAAGCGGATTTTGCGGGAAACGGCTTACAGCTTTAAAAGCGGGATAGACGCTCTGCACGTTTCGATCAATTCGCGGTCGGCGAGCGCAGGAATCGCGCCTTTTTTCGTCGCACAGACGGAGCCTGCAGCGTTTGCAAAATCGGCCGCGTCGAGCAGCTCGGCTTCGTTGATCTCGGAAACGGGCTTGCCGGTCTCCATGAGCTTTGTGAGGAACGCGCCGAAGAAGCTGTCTCCGGAGCCGGTGGTATCGACGACTTTTGTATCGTAGGTGTTGAGCGTTAAGGAGGTTTTCGGGGAGCAGACGACGCAGCCCTTTGCGCCGCGCGTGATGACCGCCGCCTGCACGCCGAGCTTAAAGAACTCCTTTGCGCCCGCTTCGATCTCGGTGCAGCCGGTAAGCATTTCAAGCTCCTCATCGGACGCTTTGACGACATCGGCAAGCGGCAGCAGACTCTTCATGGCGTGGATGCCGACTTCGGCATTTGGCCACAGCGGTGCGCGCCAGTTCGGGTCGTAGGCGGTGATAGCACCGTGCTCGCGGGCGTAGGAAACAATCTGCGGCACAGCCGTGCGGCCCGGCTCTGCGGTGAGCAGGAGCGAGCCGAAGCACAGCACCTTGGCGTTTGCGAGTGCATCCTTATTGACCTCATCGAACGTAATTTGCGTATCGGCGCCGGGATTACGGTAAAAGCTGAAATCGCGGTCTCCGGATTCGGACAGTTGCACGAACGCGAGCGACGTTGCGGTATCGTTTGAGAAATGGAGGTTTTCGACATCGACATTTTGCTTAACGAGCGTATCACGCAGGAACATGCCGAACATGTCCTGTCCCACCTTGCCGATGAAGCCTGCGGATACACCGAGGCGCGCCGCCTGCACGGCGACGTTTGCCGGTGCGCCGCCGGGATTCTGCTCAAAAATCGGGATGCCGGCCGGCGTTTTGCCTGCGGGGGTAAAATCGATCAGAAGTTCACCGAGTGCGTAAAAATCTGCCATGAAAAACAGCTCCTTAATTACAGAATATTTTCATCAATGCACTTTAAGACAAATTCGCTGAACAGGGAGTTTGACCATGCGAACCACGGGCGCGTGAACTTAGAGGGGTCGTCCTTATGGAAACCCTCGTGCATGAAGCCCTTGCCGTCATCGGTCGTTTTTAACATGTGGAGAAGCGCTTTGCATTCCTCCGGGTCACGGCTTGTGAGTCCCTGCATGGAAAGCGCGATGTGCCAGATGTACTCCGGCGGGGTGTGCGGACTGCCAACGCCTTTAGCCGCGGTGCCCTCGTAATAATACGGGTTTTCTTTACTCAAAACAAAGGCACGGGTGTTTTTATAAATTTCGTCGTCGGCGCTGCAGTAGCCGAGGTACGGGATAGACATGAGGCTCGGGACGTTGGCGTCATCCATGAAGACGTAGTTGCCAAGGCCGTCGGTCTCATAGGCGTACATTTTGCCGAACTTCGGGTGCTCGACGACGCCGTATTCTTCGATGCCGTCTCGAATCTCGGACGCGAGCTTTTCGGCACGGGCGGCGACTTCCCCGTCCTTATAGATCTCACGCATGATCTCTGCGGTGTAGCCGAGGGTTACGACGGCGAACATGTTGGACGGGATGAGATAGCCGTAGACGCAGGCGTCGTCGCTGGGACGGAAGCCCGACCAGGTCATGCCCGTAACGGCGACCGGCGCGCCGTGGCCGTCGTGCGTAAGGGTATCGGTGGGCGGGCAGTTGGTGCGGCGGAAATAGTACGGGGACTTGCTGTGATCCTGCTCGACAGTGAAAAGGTCGAGGATGCGCAGGGTGCTCTTTTTGTACTGGTCGTTGAACTGACCCGTGCGGCCGGTCTCTTTCCAGAGAAGGTACGCGAGCTGCACCGGGTAACAGAGCGAATCAATCTCATACTTGCGCTCCCAGACCCACGGGGTCTCGAAATCGGTATCGTCGGACTCGCCGCCGGCGGTCTGACCGAGCGTTTCCGCAGCGTACTTCGGCCAGCACATGCCGTTCGCTTCCTGATTGAACGCGTTTGCGTAGGGGTCGATATCAATGCACTTAAACTGGCGGTTCACGAGGCCCTCAATGCAATCGGCAACCTCCGCGTCGTGCTTTGCGACGGGCAGATAGTGGCGAACCTGCGCGGTGGAATCGCGCAGCCACATGGCGGGGATATCGCCGGTGATGACGAAGGTATCTTTTTCGCCGATGGTTTTGACGGTGGTATCCATGGTGTTGGGGTAGCAATTTTTAAAGAGCTCCGAGAGCTTCGCGTCATTTGCGAGCTTTTCCTCGCAGATGCGCTTGACTTCCAAATCAATGGCTTTCATGGGATGATTCCTTTCGGTATTTTATAAATGAGGTATCGGTAAGCGGAACGTAAACGTTTCGCCCGCCTTTTCAAAGGAGGCAGGGTCTTGGGGCAGCGCCCTAAGTCGCTTTCCGCAGAAAGCGAAAGCCTTTTGCCTGCTCTAAGATCAGGAGGGTAGCCGAAACAGTCCAGTGGACTGTTTCGGTGTAGGGGACCCTATCAAGGGGTCCCCCGAAAAGGCGAAGCCTTTTAGAAAAGGTCGATCAAAGACTTTATTCGTTCGCGATTACGGAAAATCGGTGATTAAAGGCTCTGCAAAAACTCCGCTGCGAGGTCGAACCACTTGCCGACGTGCGGCAGGAGCTGGGCATCGCTGTTCGAGGTGACTTCGTTGCAAAGCGAGAGGCCGTGGCCGCCCTCCGGGAACATGTGGAACTCCGTTTTGATGCCGTTTTTCTGCAAGGCGCTAACGAGCATCAGGGCGTTTTCGACCGGGACGCAGTCATCCGGCTGGGTGTGCCAGACGAACGTGGGCGGGGTATCTTTCGTGACGAAGTTTTCGAGCGACTGATTCGCTTTTTCGAGCTCGTACTGCTCGCCGAGAAGGTTCTTGATGGAATCGTGGTGGGCGAACGGGCCGGACGTGATGACCGGATATGAGAGGATCTGGCCATTCGGGCGCAGAAGCTCGGACGGGCAATGCATGGCTTCCGCAACGAACGGGCGGCTCCAGAAATTGCCGTAGCTTGCGGCTAAATGGCCGCCGGCGGAAAAACCGATGGTGAAAACCTTTTCGGGGTCACAGCCGTACTTTACGCCTTCTTCGCGGACGTATTTCACGGCGGTGGCGACTTCCAGAAGGGCAGTCGGAAAGCGCGCCGGGGCAACGGAATAGCGCACGACAACGGCGTTCATGCCGATGGCATTGAAGCGCATGGCGATGGGCTCGGCTTCACGGTCGGACGTAAAGGCGTACGCGCCGCCCGGGCAGACGATGACGGTGGGACGCTTTTCGATGGGAACCTCTTTTGAAAGATCCAGAAAATACGTATACATGGCTGCGTAATCCGCAGAGCCCGGCACGTGCAGTTTGATTTTTTCATGTATCATAAAGACAACTCCTTTGGCCGCAAAATTGCAGGATAAACCATACTGTCTTTAGTATATCAGCTGTTGACGGGCGGTGCAAGGCGATTTTGTGAAAATTTGGGTATTATCACGCTTTTTAGAATAATGTTGGGTAAAAAAGAAAGCCGCTGCCCGGTTTGGGTGCGGCTTTCAGTTAAACGAATTTACTTCGTTTTCTTTGCGGTTTTGGTGGTTTTGGCGGCTGCCTTTGTGGTTTTGGCGGCGGGCTTGGCTTCGGCTTTAGCTTCTGCCTTGACTTCCGGCTTGGCTTCGGCTTTCACCTCTGCCTTAGCTTTCTCTTTTGCAGCCGGCTTTGCGGTTTTTGCGGCGCACTTTGCCGGGGCTTTCTTTTCCTTTTCGACCTCGGTGAGCACCCAGTTCTGGTTATCGCCCTTCACGAACTCCCAAAGCTGTGCCGGTGCGCCGTCTGCATCGCTGATGTCTTTGATGTCGACGACCTTGCCGGACGCGACATGCGTGATGCGGCGGCAGCCCTTGACGGTAGTGGTCAGCTTCCAGAGCTGGGAAGCGTTGCCCTGTGCCTCTGCGAGAACGAGTGCGGTGCCGTTTTCTGCCTCACCCGGAACGGTGAGCGCGAGACCGCTGGCCTTATGGACGAGCTGCACGGACGTGCCCTCTGCCGGGACAGCGCACCAGACCTGCGTTTCGCCGCCGTTTGCGGTCATCTGCACGGCAGAGCCGCCGCAGGAAGCGAGAACCTTACCGCTTCTATGGTTTGTGATAACGTATTTCTTTTCTGTCTTTTCTGCCATGAATGATCTCTCCTTTATGAATAAACCTATGCTTTTCGCATATCATTTTCTGATTTTCTATGTACGATAATTAAGTATAATCATAAATTCCTGCAAAGTCAAATCGGCCGCAAGGGCTTTTATCTGCGGGTTTTACAATGAGAATTTTGCTGTTTACGGCAGATTTTGACGGGTTTTTATCTCTCTATCGTGAAAAGTGTCAAAAAATCGGATAGATTTCAGGATAGACTTGAAAATTGAATTGGCTTTTTCCATAAAATGTTAATTTGTTTTTTGCAGATATTCTACAAGCAAAAGGAAAGAATTCACAAAATCGTAAGAGAAATTTACGTTTTATATCCTTGCATTCGGGTGGTGTATCGTGTATTCTTATATCTAGATAAGAAAAAGGAGATCGTAACGGGATGGATAGCTTAGACCGTAGACAGGGGCTTTCTTCGGAGCAAGTAGCGCAGCGCGTGCGCGACGGGCTTTCAAACGCCGATGAGGGCATTAAGACCAAAACCGAAAAGCAGATCATTTTAGAAAATACGTTCACATTTTTTAACATTTTGAACTTTGTACTGGCGCTGTTCGTTTTGCTGGTGGGCTCGTTTAAGAACCTTTTATTTTTGGGCGTTATCTTTTCTAATATTATTATCGGTTCTTTTCAGGGCATAAGAGCGAAACGGACGATTGACAAGCTCTCCCTCATTTCCGCGCCGAAGGCCTCTGTGCTGCGCGACGGAAAATTGCAGACGATACCCGTGAGCGGGATCGTGATGAACGATGTGCTGCACCTTTCGACCGGGCAGCAGATCTGCGCCGACGCCATCGTTTTGGATGGCGAAGCGGAAGTGAATGAATCGCTCATCACGGGCGAAAGCGATCCGGTCTTGAAGCGCGCAGGTGACGAGCTGCTTTCCGGCAGCTTCATCGTTTCCGGCAGCTGTTACGCCGAAGTGGAGCACGTAGGCCGCGAAAACTACGCAAACCGCATCGCAAACGGCGCGAAGTATGTGAAGCGCACGAACTCCGAAATTCTCCATTCCCTCGATTTCATTGTAAAGACGCTCGGCTTTACGCTGGTGCCGATTGGCATTTTGCTCTTCTGCAAGCAGTTTTTTTTGCTGCATGACACGATCCGCGAAGCCGTTGTGAGCACGGTCGCCGCGATCCTCGGCATGATCCCGGAGGGGCTCATTTTGTTGACAAGCGTGGTGTTTGCCGTGAGCGTACTGCGGCTTTCACGCTACAAGACGTTGGTGCAGGACCTGTACTGCACCGAATCGCTGGCACGCGTAGATGTGCTATGCTTAGACAAAACAGGTACGATCACCGAGGGCACGATGCAGGTGGACGAGCTGCACCCGCTGACGGGCTACACCGAAGAGGACATGACGGCTCCGCTGGAGGCGCTTGTGCAGGTTTTGACGGACGACAACCCGACGTACAACGCGGTGAAAGCATACTTTCCCGGCGGATCGGACTGGAAAGCTGCGGCGACGGTGCCGTTCTCCTCTGCGAGAAAGTGGAGCGGCGCGTATTTCGGCGAGCGCGGCACATATGTGATGGGCGCGGGCGAATTCATTTTGGGCGAACGCTTCGGTGCGCTGCGTGAACATACGGAGGAATATGCGGCGCGCGGCGAACGCGTTTTGCTGCTGGCCCACTCCGCAAAGCCTTTCCTTGAAAACAAAGTGCTGCCGGACGACATTAAGCCGGTGGGCTTCATTTTAATCAGTGATAAGATCCGCACGGAAGCACCGCAAACGCTGCGCTATTTTGCAGAGCAGGGCGTGACGCTGAAGGTCATCTCCGGTGACAACGCCGTGACGGTCTCTAACATTGCACAGAAGGCCGGTCTGCCCCACGCGGAAAACTACTGCGATGCGACAACGCTGCACACCGACGAGGAGATTGCGGGGGCAATTGAGCAATACAGTGTGTTTGGCCGCGTGACGCCGCAGCAGAAACTGAAATTTGTGCAGGCGTTAAAAGACCACGGCCACACGGTGGCGATGACGGGCGACGGTGTGAACGACGTTCTGGCACTGAAAGAGGCCGATTGCAGCATTGCGATGGCTTCCGGCAGCGACGCGGCGCGCACGGTCTCGAACCTCGTTTTGCTCGACTCCAACTTTGCTTCCATGCCGCAGGTGGTAAAGGAAGGCAGGCGCTCCATCAACAATTTGCAACGCTCTGCATCGCTGTTTTTACAGAAGACGATCTATTCGACGGTGCTGGGTGTGCTGTTCATTTTTCTTTCTGCTTCCTACCCGTTTGAGCCGATTCAGCTGACGTTTATCAGTTCGATTACGATCGGTATTCCGTCGTTTATTCTGGCGCTGGAGCCGAACAACGAGCGCATAAGCGGCAGCTTTTTAGCGAATGTTTTGAAGAAATCGTTCCCCTCTGCCCTGACGATGATTCTTGGCGTTTTGTTTTTGACGCTGTTTAAGGGGCCGCTGAATTTGACGAACCCGCAGGTCTCGACACTTTCGGTCATTGTGGCGTTTGCCGTTGGGTTTATGCTGATGTTCAAGCTTTGCCTGCCGTTCAACGCGCTGCGCGGGGCGCTGTTCGGCACGATGGTGGCGGCGTTCTTTGTGGGATACATCGGCTGCATGGACCTGGTTTCCATGGTGCCGCTGACCGCCCCGATGTTGTTTATTTTGATCCCGCTGCTCATTGTGTCGATCGTCTTTATGGTGCAGACGAACCATTTTATGGAGCATTTTGCAGAGCGCCACACGCGGCGTTTGCTGCAAAGCAGGTTCTTCCAGAATCACCGCAGAAAGCGGCGTGAGGCAGCGCACAAAGACCGCCACGCCGCCCGCAGAATGCGCCGCCGCACAGAGCAGCCAAGCAGGGTGCGAGACGGTAAAAGAGCTTAATTTAGTTGAGATAATATGAAAACACCCCGGCAGGCGGTTTGGATGGCTTGCCGGGGTGTTCTTATGCGCTTGCTAATTTTACAGGATGCAGTATTTTGCCATGTAGTCTTCCATGGCGGGGAGGATATTGTTGTATTTTTCGGACTGCTTTAAGTACTCGTGGATGTCCTCGACGGTCACGATAGCGTGGACCTTGATGCCGAACTCCTCGTTGACCTCCATGATGGCAGTTTTGCCGGGAACCTTGCCTACCTCGCAGCGGTTGACGGAGATGAACATATCGTTGACTTTCACATTGCCGCAGCCATAGAGGATCGGCATGGTCTCGCGCACGGCGGTGCCGGCGGTGATGACGTCTTCGATGATAATAATTTTATCGCCGTCCTTCGGCTTGTAGCCGACGAGGCTGCCGCCTTCGCCGTGGTCTTTCTCTTCCTTGCGGTTGAAGAAGTAGGGCTTCGAGATGCCATACTCGTTATAGAGGGACGCGGCGGCGGCTGTGGCAAGCGGAATACCCTTGTACGCCGGGCCGAACATGGCGGAGAAATCTTCGCCGACGGTCTCCTTGATGAGCGATGCGTAGAACTTGCCGAGCTTTGCGATCTGCTCGCCGGTCTTATAGTTGCCGGTATTGACGAAGTACGGCGTATTGCGGCCGCTCTTCGTGACGAAGGAGCCGAAACGCAGCACATCTGCGGACATCATGAACTCGATAAACGCCTTTTTGCTTTCTGTCAGCATAAAAACCATCCTTTATTTCCGTCATGGGTCGGAATTTATTTTTATCAGTATAGCATAGATTTGTGTTTTCGTCAAAATTTTTTACGCGAACTTACGCTGCCGGAGAAAGTCCGTTTTCCGCCGACCACGTATAGACGGAATACGTATTGCCGTCCGTTGTAACGGCGACGGTGCCGTCTGTATCGGTGCGCAGGATCTTGCAGTTGCGTTCAGAAAGACTTTCAAGCGTTTCGTGATGCGGGTGACCGTATTTATTATCCTGCCCGCAGGAAATGACGGCGACGGCGGGGTTCACGGCGCGGAGAAAATCCATGGAGGACGATGTGGACGAGCCGTGGTGACCGCACTTTAAAACGTTTGAAGTGATGTCCGTTTCGCGTGCTAAGATATTCTCTTCAACCTCGGTTTCGGCGTCGCCGGTGAGCATAAAGGAGATATTGCCGTAGGTGAAGCGCAGAACAGCGGAATAGTTGTTGAGGTTATCGAATATCTCGTCCTTTTTCGGGGATAGGACGGCAAAATTGGCGTTTTCGGGCGCGGGGATTTTTGTATCGGTGGAGATCTGCTCGGTTTGGATGTTTTTGTCGAGCAGGGCATCGAGCATATTTTCGTATGTAGCGGTGGTGGGCGTTTGGTCGTCGGGCAAAAGGGGCATGTAGAACGTGCCGATGGTGTAATCCTCGATAATCTGCTTCATGGAGCCGATGTGGTCTGCGTGCGGGTGCGTGGCGACAACGGCATCGAGCGATGTGACGCCGAGCGCCTGAAGGTCGCTTTCGATGGTCTCTCCCGCTTCGCGGGTGCCGGCATCAATGAGCATGTTGTAATCGGTGCCGATTTGAATTAAAATGCTATCCCCCTGCCCGACATCTAAAAAGTAGACGGCGCAGTCGGCGGCGTCGGTGCTTTGAGTGGGCTGTGCGGGGGCGCTGGAGTCTGTGTTCGGTGCACCGGTGAGGTACGTTTCAAGCTCCGGGAAATAATAGACAAGCACCGCCGCGAGCACAAGGACGGCGCTGATAACGGCGGAAAGCGTTTTTTTGTTCCGGGGTTGGCAGCGACGGCCTGCGCCGGTTCTTTTTTGTGGCATGAGTCTCTCCTTTTTGTTTACATAATTTGTTTTACGTGATACAAAAAAGCTGCCGCAGTTTTTACTTGCAGCAGCTTACTTTGCAAATCCTACTCTTTACTTACCTTGCGTTTCGTCCTTGTAAAGGTTAAAGCGGAACAGCTTGGATTCATCCGCTTCGTTATCGCAGACCACAAAGGCTTCTGCGATCTTTCCGCCTTCGATCAGAGACGTAAGACCGATGAGCTGACACAACTTGCTTTTCAGGTTCAGCTTATCACCGTCGCGCGTCATCAGATACACATTGCCCTCGCAGCTATCCAGTACAGACAGGAAGCCCGGAACATCGATGTCGTGAAGTTCGATCATCTTGGACATCAGTCATCTCTCCTTCGATATGAGATTTAGTCTCATTATGGTTTGCCGATAGGGTTCTATGTGGAAAACCATAATATCCTATGATGGCTTTATTCTATCACAACAGCAGAGAATACACAAGAGCTAAACGGAAAAAAGGTGTGTTGCATTCAGGTTAAATTTTCAGTGAATTTGTTAAACATTGAGAAAGTTTATGAATCTTTCCAATCATTCGCCGGAGGCACCGTAGTTCGCGAGCACGCGGGCGCTGGGATCGTTGACGTCGCAGCCCTCCCACGCTTTGTTCGGCATCCAGAAGTCCTTGACCATTTCCGCCTGACCGGGATAGTATTTTTCAAAAATTTCACGGTAGAGAAGGGATTCTTTCGTAAACGGCGTTGCGAACGGATATTTCGCGGCGCGGAGCTTCATTTCGTCATCGGTATACTTTGTTTCGGCGTAGGCCTTGAGGTAATCGACCATAGAGTGACCGACGGCATCGGAGAACGCGGCTTTTTCGCGGTATAAAATCGGCAGCGGGAGGTAATCGCCCTCGAACGCGTGGCGCAGGAGGTATTTGCCTTTTTTGTACTTGTTGAGCTTCATTTCGGGATCGACGGACATGACGTATTTGACGAAATCGAGGTCGCCGAACGGAACGCGGGCTTCGAGCGAGTTGGCGGAGATGCAGCGGTCGGCACGGAGCACGTCGTACATATGAAGCTCCCGCACGCGCTTTTGGGCTTCCGTTTGGAACGCAGCGGCGCTGGGGGCGAAATCTGTATATTTGTAGCCGAAGAGCTCATCGGAAATTTCACCGGTGAGCAGCACGCGGACATCGGTCTGCTCGTGAATGGCTTTGCAGACGAGGTACATGCCCATGCTGGCGCGGATGGTGGTGATGTCATACGTGCCAAGCAGCGCAATGACGGTTTCGAGATTTTCGATAACATCGTCCTTTGTGATGATGACCTCGGTGTGATCGCTGTGAATGTAATCGGCAACTTCGCGGGCATATTTTAAATCGATAGCATCTTCACTCATGCCGATGGCGAACGTGCGAATGGGCTTCTTTAAAAGCTTTGCTGCGACGGAGCAAACGAGGGAGCTATCAAGCCCACCGCTGAGAAGAAAGCCGAGCGGGGCATCGGCATCGAGTCGCTTTTCGATGCCGGCAACGAGCTTATCATGGATGTTTTTGCAGACAATCTCGAGGTCATCGTGGCAAACTTCTTCGACTTCGGCGATGTTGCAGTAGCAGGTGAATTTGCCGTCCTTATAGTAGTGGCCCGGCGGGAACGGCATAACGCGATAGCACAGCCCGACGAGATTTTTCGGCTCGCTGGCAAACATAATGTGGCCGCTTTCGCTGTACCCGTAGTAGAGCGGGCGGATGCCGATGGGGTCACGCGCAGCGATAAAGCTATCGGTCTCGGCATCGTAAATAATCAGGGCGAACTCGGCGTCGAGCTTTTTGAACATCTCGGTGCCCTCTTCTTTGTAGAGAGGGAGTAAAATTTCGCAGTCAGAGTCACTTTTGAAGGTGTAGCCTTTTCTCCGGAGCTCCTCTTTAACGGAACGGAAGCCGTAGAGCTCGCCGTTGCAGACGACGGCGGAACCGTCCAGCTCAAACGGCTGCATGCCTTCTTCTGTGAGGCCCATGATGGCGAGGCGGTGGAAAAAGAGCCAACCTGCGGGCGTTTCCAGTGTGCGGGACATATCCGGCCCGCGGGAAACGGTTTTATCAAAGCCCTTTCGTAAATCTTCCAAACGAATGTCTTTTGCTGTGTACCCCATAATCGAACACATATCGGTTCCCTCCAAATAAAATAATTTCAGTCCAAACGCAAATAAAAAAACAGCCGTTTGTCCCAATTTCTTAGGACGAATAGCTGTTGTATCCGCGGTGCCACCTAAATTATCTTATAAAGAAGATCACCTTTACTGTCTCTAACAAGACAGGCACGGCTTAACGCGCCGCCACACGTCGCACCTACTGAGATATGCGCATCTTTTCGGCTTGAGGCTCCGAAGTGTTATTCGCCGGTGTGCTTACGCGGGGTTCACACTCTCCCCCGCTCACTGTGCAAAGCGGTCTGCCGGGTACTTCTCTTCATCTGTGCCCTTGAATTATTATGCTAAGTTTATACCACCAAAATTTCATTTTGTCAACACTTTTTTTGAAAAAATTTTGATTTTACACGAAATTTGCAATTTCTCAGTTTACAACTTGCAGTTTGTAGGCGGTTTTTAGCCATACTAAAACGTATTTGTCAAAAATCAAAAAGCTCTTTTCATTTTGCGGGAGTTGTATTATAATAAGCTTGGATAAAACGCAAAATGAAACAGGAGGTCTTTTCCATGTTTGCCTATAAAACTTTGAAAAGCGGCACCGACATTCGCGGTGTTGCAAGTGAAGGCGGCGGCGCGCCGATTAACCTGACCGATGAGGTCGTGGAGCGCATTGCGGCCGGTTTTCTCGTTTGGTGCGAAAAGCACCTGGATAAGTGCGCCGAGGGGCTGAAAATTGCCGTCGGCCATGACTCCCGCATTTCCGCAGACCGTATTGCGGCGGCGCTGTTCCGCGCGTTTACGACGTACGGTGCTTCGGTTTACGACTGCGGCCTTGCCTCTACCCCGTCGATGTTCATGGCGGTTTTGGAGCTGCCGTGCGACTGCTCGGTGCAGATTACGGCGAGCCACCACCCGTTCTTCCGCAACGGACTGAAGTTCTTCACGCCTGCGGGCGGCCTTGACAGCCCGGATATTTCCGAGATTTTGGAATATGCACAGAACGGCGCTGCGCCGAAGGAGACCGACAACGGCACGCTGGTGCCGGTGGACTATATGTCGAAATATGCAGATAATCTGCGCGAGATGATCCGAAAGGGCGTGAACGCGGAAGATTATGCGCACCCACTTGCGGGCTTTAAGATCGTTGTGGACGCCGGCAACGGCGCGGGCGGTTTTTACGCAAACGACGTGCTGAAGCCGCTTGGCGCGGACATTACAGGCAGCCAGTTTTTGGAGCCGGACGGCCGCTTCCCGAACCACATTCCAAACCCGGAGAACGAGGAGGCCATGGCGAGCGTTTGCGCGGCGACCGTGAAGGCCGGTGCGGACCTTGGCGTAATTTTTGACACGGACGTAGACCGCGGCGGCGCCGTGGACAGCCGCGGCGAAGAGATCAACCGCAACCGTCTTGTGGCGATTGCTTCCGCCATTGCGCTGGAAGGCAACCCGGGCGGCACCATTGTGACGGACTCCATTACGTCCGACGGACTCAAGACCTACATTGAGCAGACGCTCGGCGGCAAGCATCACCGCTTTAAGCGCGGTTACAAGAATGTCATCAACGAAGCGGTACGCCTGAATAACGAGGGCGTGAACTGCCCGCTGGCGATTGAGACGAGCGGCCATGCGGCGCTGCGCGAGAACTACTTCCTTGACGACGGTGCCTATCTGGTGACGAAGATTATCATTAAGGCGGCACAGCTGCGCCGCGAGGGCAAATCGCTCGATAGTCTCATCGCCGATCTGAAGGAAGCCAAGGAAGAAAAAGAGTTGCGCTTCCCCATTACAGCGGAGGGTTTCCGCCCCTATGGTGAGAGCACCATTGCGGCGCTTGAAAGCTACGCGAAAGCGCACAACTGGGACATTGCGCCGGACAACCGCGAAGGCATCCGCATTTCGTTCCCGGAAAACGACGGCGATGGCTGGTTCCTGCTGCGCATGAGCGTACACGACCCCATTCTACCGCTGAATATCGAAAGCAATTCCGTCGGCGGCGTACGCGTGCTGGCCGAAAAGCTGTTGAAGTTCTTCGACGAAGTGAAGCCGGAGAATGTGGACTATGCGGCGCTGAAGGGATTTTTGGAAAAGTAAGCTGAAATTAAATATTTGAATAAAAAGAACTCCCGACTGCTGCAGTTCATGAACAGCAGCAGTCGGGAGTTTTCGTCAAAACTCGATGATATGGAGTTTTTGGGCAACTTCTTTGGCTTCGCCGCGGCGTTTAACGCCGAGCTTTTGGAGGATGTGGATGACATGCGTTTTGACGGTGGCGACCTTGACACCGAGGATGTCGGCGATCTCCTGGTTGCTGCGGTTGCCGCACAGGAGCCGGAGCACCTGCGTTTCTGCGGGCGAAAGCGGTTCTGAGAGCCGCGGCATGGGACGCAAGAAATTCGGGTACAAAACAGCCTGACGGCGCGTTTCCTGTAAAAGGAGTGAAAAGAAGGACTCGTCCTTTTTGTAGCCGGTAAACGTCAGCATGGGCATTACGGCGGCGCCAAACTGCGCAATGGGCATAACGAAGCGGTACTCATGGGCGGCATCAAGCGCCTGCATCCACTCCTCCTGCCACCGGGCGTTATTTTGCCGCTGATAGCAAACGGCCGTTAGGATGCGGATATACATGCGGTCCATCACGCGGCCGCAGCGCTCACAGAACGGGATGAGCGAGGCCAATGTGAGCAGCGCGGTATTTTCTTCTCCGAGCGCGATCTCAACCATGGCACGCGTTATATACTGGTAGCGCCACATGGTACGGATGCGCGGCGTGATCTGCGGAGCAGATGTACGGTACCACTGCTCTGCCTTTTCCATTTCACCGGTGCGCAGCCATATACGGCAGCGCATGGCATCAATATTCGGCAGGAAACGCTTGTTGTCCTCCTCAAACTCTGTTCGCAGACTGTCTAAAGAAGAAAGCGCCATGATGGCGTTGCCCTGCTTCGTTTGGGCGCGCGCCATGAGACCGATGACGGCGAACGTCATATCCGGCGTACCGTGACGCTCGATCTCGGGCAACTGGGCTACAAGCGTCATGAGCCACGGAAGGTTATCCTCCCCTTTTTCAAATTTGCTTTCGCAAAGGGCGCAATCGGCAAAACCGATGCCGTCTTTGCCGAGAATAGCCTCCATCGGCTTGCGGATGGTTTTGTAGAGCAGTTCATCGTGCTTGGACCACGAACAGAAATCTTTGCCGCCGTTCATAAGACTTGGCAGCATGCTGGTGACAGAAAACGTGGGTGTTTGCAAGCTTTTATCCGTTAGAATTTTGAAATAGTTGCCGATGTTCTCTGCGATGCCTTTGCTGCTGCGCTGCGGGAGGGAGATATCGAGATATGCAAGCTTGCCGCGCACCTCTTTGTAGGCGGTGTCGGTCTTTTTGAGCGGGGCTGCATACTCCTGCAGGGCGGAATACCACATTTCGGAGGCTTCGTAATCCATGCAGAGGGACGTGAGCATGCTCATACCGCACATGAGCGATGGCGAGCGGAGGATCTCCTCTTTCGGGATGGCATAGTAATACTTTTCCATCTCATAGTAATGTCCCACACCGGGGTGCTGCTCTGCGTTGCGGATGAGCATTTCCGAGACACGACGGTGGTCTTTGCAGCGCGAATAGCACTCGAGCGCATGCTCGTAATCTTCGTGCAGCTCATAGTAAAGCCCGGCGCGGCTGTACACTGCGGCCTGCTCCTGCGGCGTATAGACTTGGCGGAGTTCCCACATGAGAAACTGTTGGAAAAAGCTCCAGAAGCGGTATTTCTGTGCATCGGCATTTAAAAGCATGGTGGTGTCATGGCGGATGATGGAGATAAGCTCGTTGATGTGGCTGTCGCCGGAAATCATCTGGGCAAGCTCGGCGTCGAATGTATCGAATGGGGCGATGTCGAGCAGCATACGGCGCAGCGGCATCGGAAAGCGGTTGAAGATGTTATCCTCAAAATAGTGATAGATTTCCTGCTGCACAATGCCGACGATCTCCGGCGTATAGGGCTGACCGTTTTGCATCAGGCGCGAAAGCGCCGTTAGGGCCAGCGGGTAGCCGAGAGAATCGTGGATGATGACGTTGATCTCTGCTTCCGTTGGTGTGCAGCCATTCTTTTCCAGAAAAACACGCACGGTATCGCGGTCAAACAGCAAATCTCTGGCCTTGATGAGCTGCAAAAGCCCCGTAAAGCGGAACGGCATGAGCCAGCCGGGCAGCACGCCGCGGCTTAAAATGACGAAGTGCAGCTCCGGATTTTCGCGGATCCATGCGCAGAGCGTTTGCTGGTCTTCCGGGTCTTTGAGCGCGGGCAGGGAATCGATCACAATCGCATCTACATTTTTCGGCACGGGCTCGCGCAGGAATTCCGGGTCTTCTGCCGAAAACACGCAGGTTTTGTGATTGCTGAGCAAGGCGGTGGCGGCTGTAGACTTGCCGAAGCCGCACGGCGCGCTGAAGAAAATGACGCGGCACTGAGCCCAACCCTGTAAGAATTGCTCGCGCAGCGATGGCTTGATGACGACTTCATTCATGTGCTCTACTCCCCTTTTATGGTTTATAACCACAATATATCATATTTCGGGCGAAATGTAATCCATCTAAAGATGGATTTTTGAAAAAACTTTGGTTTTGTCGAGGAGAAAAGGTGGAAAGGTAGTACGATTTTGAGAAACTGAAAAAAGCCCCTCGGACACCGGCACGTGCATGCGGTGTTCGAGGGGCAATTTTGTTGTATTTTGTACAACTGTATTTCATACAGCTTTTATGCGGCTTTTTCCTGAAGCTTCTGCTTTTTTCTCTGCGTCTTCGACGAGACGGCTCTTGGAGAGGTCGGCGTGGCGATAATAGAGCAGTGTGAGGGTGCTGCACACGAGCCAACCGGCAGGGTAGCCTAAGGCGATGGGAATGATGGTGTTGGAGATGAAGTTCGCCATGATAAAGAGGTAAATCTGGCGGAAGACGACGAACGAGCTCAACATGATAATCATCGGTGCGCGGGAATTGCCTGCACCGCGCAGCACGCCGGAGTAGACCTGGTTGACGCAGCAGAACACGTAGAACGGCGAGCAATAACGCAGCAGCATGGAACCGTATGCGACGACCTCTGCTTTGCCGTTGAAGAACGAGACGAGCTGCGGCGCGAAGATGAGCAGCGGGATTGTCAGAATGACGGTTGCGACGACGGACATGATAAACGCCGTGCGTGCGCCCTTCTTGGCGCGGCCGACCTGATCGAAGCCAAGGTTCTGTCCGACGAATGTGGTAGACGCGAGCGCGAGAGACTGCATCGGCAGGAAGAGAAGCTGGTCAATCTTACTGTACGCCGTCCAGCCGGACATACAGTCTGCGCCGAAGTGGTTAACATAAGACTGTACAAATACGTTCGAGAACGCGGTGATCGCCATTTGGATGGCGGCCGGGATGCCGACGCGCACAATCTTCGCGAGCATTTCTTTATCGAGCTTCAAGTATTTGAGCTCGACCTTGATGCAGGAATCCGTGCGGAACAGCGTAATCATCGTAAGCATGGCGGAGACGCCCTGCGAGATGATGGTCGCATACGCAACACCCTTAACGCCCATGCCGAGCGACAGCACGAAGACGAGATCGAGAATGATGTTGAGCACGGCGGAGACGACGAGGAAATAGAACGGGCGCTTGGAATCACCCACGGCACGCAGAATGCCCGCGCCCATGTTGTAGAGCATAAGGCCGATGACGCCCGCGAAGTAGATGGTGAGGTACGCGGAGGACTCCGGCATGACCTCTGCCGGGGTCTTCATGAAATTGAGCACAAAGGGGATCATAGCGATGCCGATGATCGTAAAGAGCACAGCCAAAATGAGCGTCATGACGATGGAGGTGTGGACGGTATCGCGCACCTTATCATACCGCTTTGCGCCATAATACTGTGAAATGACGACGCCGGCGCCGCTGGAAAGCCCTAAGAATATGCCGATGAGCATGTTGATAACGGGACCGACCGTGCCGACCGCCGAGAAAGCCTCGTTGCTGACATAGTTGCCGACAACCCACGTATCGACCGTGTTGTAGAGCTGCTGGAAAATGTTGCCGATGAGAAGCGGAAACGCGAATGTGATGAGGTGGCGGAAGATGCTGCCCTGCGTCATATCCACATCGCGCTTAGTTTTCTGCTTCAGGATGCTGAGTTTAGACATAATAATATCACCTGCAACTGATTATACACGCTCTATTTGAGATAATCAACTAAAATCTTAAAAATGTGGAATATCTTTTACTTTGATACGCACAATAAACCCGGTTAAACAGAAAGGGTGGTCGTATGAAAAAGAAAACACCGCAGCAATATGACGCGATGGTGCAGAAGGCTTCGCCGCACTCCCCCGTACTGAAAAACTGCCTGTTTGCGTTTTTATCCGGCGGGGCCATCTGCACGCTGGGACAGGCACTTGCGAACACGTTCATGCTGCTGGGGCTCGATTTAAAAGACGCGCGGACGTGCGTTTCCATCTCGCTCATTTTCATTTCCGCCGCGCTGACAGCCTGCGGCGTATACGACAACATAGCGAAATACGCCGGGGCAGGCACGTTGGTTCCGATTACGGGGTTTGCGAACTCAATGGTCTCCCCTGCGCTGGAATTTAAAAGCGAGGGCTTTGTGACGGGCCTCGGCGCGAAGCTGTTCACGGTGGCGGGGCCGGTACTGGTGTTCGGCATTTCGGCTTCGGTTTTGTACGGGATCGTGCTGTATATCATCGGGCTGTTTTAAGGAGGGCTTATGAAAAGACTCGGACGTTACACGCTTTTATTTGAGCGCCGCCCGGCGATTTTGGGCCACGCGGCGGTGTGCGGAAAAAAAGAAGCCGCGGGCCCGCTGGCGCGCGACTTTGACCAGACGTTCCTCGATTCTTATTTGAATCAGGAAAGCTGGGAAAAAGCGGAAAGCATGCTGCAAACGGAAGCCGCGAACCTTGCGATACGCAAGGCGGGGCTTCAAAAGCAGGACATTAACATGGTATTTGCGGGAGATCTGCTGAACCAGTGTATTTCGAGCACGTTTGGTCTGCGCGGAATGGACATTCCGTTCCTTGGGCAATACGGGGCGTGCTCCACGATGGCGCAAACGCTCATCATGGCCTCCATCATGGTGGAATGCGGCGCGGCGAACTACGCCTGCGCGGTGACCTCTTCCCACTTCTGCACCGCGGAGCGGCAATTCCGCACGCCGCTGGAATACGGCAGCCAGCGCGCGCCGACTGCGCAGTGGACGGCGACAGCTTCGGGCAGCGCGGTGCTCGGTATGAGCGGCGACATTCAAGTGCGGCACGCGACCGTGGGGCGCATTGTCGATCTCGGTGTGACCGACATGACGAACATGGGCGCGGCGATGGCCCCCGCTGCGGCGCAGACTTTGCTGGATTTTTTTAACGATACGGCGACAAAGCCTGAGGACTACGACCGCATTTACACAGGTGACCTCGGGGCGGTTGGCACAAAATTATTATACGAACTGCTGCGCGAAAACGGGATCGTTCTGCGCAACCACGAGGACTGCGGGCTGATTCTATTTGACCGCGAGGCACAGGACGTGCACGCGGGCGGCTCCGGATGCGGATGCTCAGCCGGTGTATTGTGCGGACATATTTTGAACCGCATGGATCGCGGAGAGCTGAAAAATATTCTCTTTATGGCGACCGGCGCACTGATGTCCACAACCTCTTCGCAGCAGGGCGAGAGCATACCGGGCATCGCGCATTTGGTGCATGTGGGGAGGGAATAAATTAGCGCTTAAATATAAAAACACAGCGTTGGAAATGGCTTGTACCAACCAACACTGTGTTTTCTTATTTCTGTTCTGTATTGCCCTGCGGTTTATCACCGACCGGGTGGAAAGTAGGCACCATCTGCTCGACCATTTCCACGATATGCGGATCATTATGGTAGCTGGCCTGTGCCAGCTCTGCGAGCTGATCTAAGAATGTGAGAAGATCAAATGGAATAGGTTTTCCGATATGGATCATTTTGTTATCGGTCTTCAGCAATCCCTCTTCTGCCATGAGCTTTTCTTCAAACAGCTTCTCGCCCGGACGCAAACCTGTATATTCGATTTTGATGTCCACATCTGGTTTATAGCCGGAAAGGCGGATCAGGTTGCGGGCTAAAGTATCGATTTTGACCGGGTCGCCCATATCCAGAACGAATATCTCGCCGCCCCATGCATATGTGCCTGCGAGCAGCACAAGACTTACAGCTTCCGGGATCGTCATAAAGTAACGGATGATATCCGGGTGCGTGACTGTAACCGGACCGCCGGCTTCAATCTGTTTTTTAAAGAGCGGGATAACGGAACCGTTACTGCCGAGCACATTGCCAAAACGTACAGCCACAAACTGTGTATCCGTTCTGTTTTTGCTTTTGACCGATTCGACTTTAAGCTGCTCGCGGTCTGCCTTTTCTGCAGATCTTCTGAGATGCTCAAGCTGCTGCTCGATGCCGTCTTCCCCATGCGCAAACAGCACAGGCAGCAGATCCTGCCTGCCACAGCGGCTGATAACATCCATGCTCTGGATAACCATTTCGCACAGGCGCTTACTTGCACCCATGATATTGGTGGGGTTTACGGCTTTATCGGTACTGATCAAAACGAACTTCTTCGCTCCGTATTTTAACGCGGCGCAAGCTGTTTTGTATGTACCGATCACATTATTTTTAATCGCTTCATTCGGGCTTGTTTCCATCAGCGGCACATGCTTATGCGCTGCAGCATGGTAAACGATATCAGGACGATATGTTTCAAACATCTGCTCAATCCTGCGTGTATCGCGCACGGAACCGATCAAAGTGTGTAAATTCAATCTATCGCCGTATTTACGTTTGAGCTCCTGCTCAATCGAATAGGCGTTATTCTCATAGACATCAAAGATGATAAGCATCTCCGGCTTATGTGCTGCGATTTGACGGCAAAGCTCGCTGCCGATAGAGCCGCCACCGCCTGTGACTAAAATTCTGCGGCCCCTGATCTGCTGAAAAACATCTTCCATATCGACCTTGATCGGTTCGCGGCCCAGAAGATCTTCCAGCTCGACCGGGTGCATTTTGCTCATCAGCACTTCGCCGTTTGCAAGCTGATAAACGCCTGGCAAGCTTTTGATCTCACATTTGCTTTCCTGACAAATATTCAAAATATCTCGTTTTTCTTCAGGTTTCGCCGTTGGGATAGCAAAAAATATCTGGTCAACATCATATTCCTGAATCGCCGTCAGGATATACTCCCTGCCGCCGACGACCGGTACGCCATCAATATAACGATTCCATTTATTTGAATTATCATCAATAATACAGACCGGCTTTGCGTTGATACGGTTGGAAAGCAATAATTCCTTTGTGACCATTTGACCGGCAGCACCGGCGCCGATGATCATAACATTGTGTTTTGCTTTTTCACGGTTATTCTGTGCGATCAGTTGCAAAAGGTATCGATACGCAAAGCGGATCGCCAATGTCAAAATAAGCTGTATGCCCGAGCCAACGATGTAGTATGAAATCGGCATGCGGGTATAAAACAGTGTTATCACGATAACATGGAAAAATACAACAATTACATTCGCAATAAAAGTTTTAGTCAACTCGCGAACACCGGCAAAACGCCAGATGCTGTTATACAGCCGACAAGCAATGAACACAACAACAACAACAACCGAATAAATCGGCGCAAAATGCAGATAGGCTTCGATATAGCGCTGCGGAATATTGGAATAAACAAAATCAAATCTAAGCAATAGAGCAAAAAGATAGGAAATGTTAGCGGCCACCACATCATACACCGCCAAAAGTACTGAAACACCCATCCAGTGCTCAAGTTTTCGCTTAGACTTTTTGGTTTCTGAAACCATTCATAATCCTCCTAGAAAGCAATTATTATACTATACACGACAGATTTCGCCTCTCGACTGCCATGCGTGTTTGATTTTTGAGCCGAAAACAAAGTATATATCTAAAATATTAGAAGCATATGGGTAATAGCTTTTATATTATATTTTATGCGCAGTGGTTTGTCAACTGGAAAAGCACCATTTGAGTATAATGGTATCGTAATTTAAGACACTTCAAGAGACATTTCTTAGATGAATCTGATATACTGTGTCTGTGCTAAAATTGGTCCTATGTCAAGATTTAGTACAAGTTAAAATGAGAAATTTCTCCCAAATTCA
>OLNC01000401.1_pt1 | contig 45489 bp, 36 predicted proteins | sample 1672011 | NCBI WGS metagenome assembly OLNC01 (sample SAMEA3136636, study PRJEB25190) | human gut metagenome | biome: human gut; feature: human-associated habitat; material: faeces | place: Austria | collected 2013
CTTCTTCGATCTTCTTGATCTCTTCTTTTGACATATCTACAGCAGAGAATACGAAGTCAACTGTGGAGGCAACTTTCTCTACTTCATTAACGTTCATAACGACAATCTTCTTAACAGATTCCGGCATCGGAGTGTCCATTTTCCATCTTCCGCCTACTGCTTCTTCATAAGTCTTTCCTGCGCTTCTTGGGCTTGCGGCCAGAGTAACAACCTCGAACCATGGATGATTTTCAAGAAGTGAGATAAATCTCTGTCCTACCATACCTGTAGCACCTAAAATACCAACTTTAAGCTTTTCACTCATAATTAAATCTCCTCGCTTATTTCCATTCGCAGATGGCGTACATGGGCAAATCCAATGTCCTTATTTCACGTACATCTGTCGTTCTTGTACATACTATACCATATTAAAGCAAAATGCAAGCTTTTTTTATATTTTTTAGTTCTCTTCCAGATATTTTCTGTTCTCTGCGATCACTTTCTCCATCACATCCGGACCCGGAGCACCGATGGTCATACGTTTCTCCACACAGGTCTTCATGCTGATGGCCTCGTAGATATCCTGTTCAAATACCGGACTGATCTCTTTGTACTCTTCCAGCGGAAGTTCATCCAGAGAAATTCCCTTATCAATACAGGTAAGCACCAGACGTCCTACGATACCATGTGCATCACGGAAAGGTACACCGTGATTTACCAGATAATCTGCAGCATCTGTTGCATTGGTAAATCCGTTCTTTGCGCTTGCTTCCATATTCTGTTTGTTGAACTGCATGGTAGCGATCATACCTGTAAAGAGAGCCAGACAGCCTTTTACAGTATCAATGGCGTCAAATGTAAGTTCTTTATCCTCCTGCATGTCTTTATTGTATGCAAGCGGGATTCCTTTCATGGTTGTAAGGATAGAGGTTAAAGCTCCGTATACACGGCCTGTTTTACCTCTTACAAGCTCTGCGATATCCGGGTTCTTTTTCTGCGGCATGATACTGCTGCCTGTACTGTAGGCATCGTCGATCTCCACGAAACGGTATTCGTTGGAATTCCACATGATGATCTCTTCACAGAAACGGCTCATATGCATCATAATTGTGGAAAATGCAGACAGAAGTTCGATCACGTAGTCTCTGTCTGATACGGAATCCATGCTGTTTCTGGTAGGACCGTCGAAGCCGAGAAGTTTCGCTGTATATTCTCTGTCAAGCGGATAAGTAGTTCCTGCCAGGGCGCCTGCACCCAGAGGACAGGTGTTCATTCTCTTACGGATATCTGCAAGTCTGCTTCTGTCACGTACGAACATTTCGAAATATGCACCCACATGATGAGCCAGAGTAACCGGCTGTGCTTTCTGGAGATGTGTAAATCCCGGCATGTATGTGTGAACATTCTCTTCCATGATCTTCTGGATGGCTTCCAGAAGTTTCTTTACCAGTTCGTCTGTTTCGTCAATCTCATCTCTTACGTAGAGTTTCATATCCAGAGCAACCTGGTCGTTACGGCTTCTTCCTGTGTGAAGCTTCTTACCTGCATCACCGATCCTGTCGATGAGGTTTGCTTCTACGAAGCTGTGGATATCTTCGTATTCAGATGTGATCTTAAGTTTGCCGGATTTCACATCTGCAAGGATTCCGTCGAGTCCTGCTTCGATCTGCTCTTTTTCTTCTGGTGTCAGGATTCCCTGTTTGGCAAGCATTGCTACATGTGCTTTACTGCCTCTGATGTCCTGCTCATAGAATTTCTGGTCAAAGGAGATGGATGCGTTGAAGTTATATACAAGTTTGTCTGTTTCTTTTGTGAAACGTCCGCCCCAAAGCTGTGCCATAGTGTTATTCCTCGTTTCTTCTTATTTTTATAATTACTTTTACGTGTTAGTGTAACATATTTTTGTCCGATTGCAAAGTAGGTAGTTTTACTGAGATTTATTTCGATTTTCCGCTTCTCTTCTGGAATACACGCATCCACAGTAATTCTGGCGGTACAGGTCGTATTCCCGCGACAGTTCTATGGAACGCTTGTACCCGTTTTTCTTCTTAAAATCAGAAGGAAGATGAGGAACATGGTAAATTCCTGCCAGTTCTTCCCCTATCTCATTAAGTTTCGCCGCATTTTTCAGCGGGCTGATGGTAAGAGTGGTGGTAAAATAATCATATCCGCCTTCTACAGCCAGTCTGGCTGCTTCTTCCATACGCAGACGATAACATTTAAAGCAGCGTTCCCCGCCCTCCGGTACCTCTTCCAGACCTTTCGCCATCTGGAAAAATTCTTGAGGATCATAGCGTCCCTCTATCAGTTTCACAGGATGAACAAATTCCATGGTATCCACCAGACGGGTGATCTCATATATCCGTTTCCGATATTCTTCTTCCGGAAAAATATTGGGATTATAATAAAAAACTGTAATGTTAAAATATTTCGACAGATATTCCAGCACATAACTGCTGCAAGGCGCGCAGCAGCTGTGCAGGAACAGACGAGGAACCTTATTTTCTTTTTGTATCTGATCTATCAGTTTCTCCAGTTCTTTCTGGTAATTTCGGGCATTCAATATTTTTCTCTCCTTTTTTGTTTTCTTTATTCTATCCCAGCCGGCAGCCAAGTGCAAGTCCACACTCTATATCTCTTGACATCCCCCTCCATTACTGCTATATATAAAACAGAAGAAAAACCTGGTGCCCCGTGCATCAGGTTTTATAATGAACGAGGATAAAAAAATGAATACAACTACAGATCTTGGAATAACGCCCATGAAACGTCTGGTTTTACAGCTTGCGCTACCCTCCATGGCCGCTCAGTTTGTAAACGTTCTCTACAGCATTATCGACCGTATGTACATCGGACATATTTCCGGCGACGGCGCACTGGCACTGGCAGGCGCAGGTGTCTGCGGTCCCGTGGTAACACTGCTGACTTCCTTTGGAACCCTGGTTGGAATCGGAGGTTCCATCACCATGGGAATCCGCCTTGGTGAAAAAAACGAAAAGAAAGCCCGCCAGGTTCTGGCGAACTCTTTTCTCATGTTATGCATCTTCTCCCTGCTTCTCACTGTAAGCTTCCTTCTTCTGAAAGATCAGCTTCTGATGCTGTTCGGGGCAAGTGATGCAACTTTTTCTTATGCCAATACCTACCTGACCATCTACACAGCAGGAACTTTTTTCGCACTGATGGCTACAGGGCTTAATTACTTTATCAACTGCCAGGGATTCCCTCTGGTGGGAATGACCACCGTTTTTATCGGTGCCATTGCCAATATTATTCTGGATCCGGTGTTTATTTTCGCATTGCATATGGGCATTGCCGGAGCTGCCATTGCCACTGTGATCTCACAGTTTCTCTCCTGTGCATTTGCCATGCTCTTTCTCTTCGGAAAGAATCCAGGGAAAAAGGTTCCTGTTCGGATCACCTTCGGCCAGTACAGTTCCCGGGTGATGAAACGGATCATCGCACTGGGATTCTCCCCTTTTCTGATCCTTGCCACTGACAGCCTGATCCTGATCATCATGAATGCTGTTCTTCAGAAATACGGCGGTGCAGAGCAGGGAGATATGTTCATTACCTGCGCAACCATTGCACAGAGCTATCTGCTTCTGATCACCTCTCCCATGATCGGGATCAGCGGAGGCACCCAGGCCATTTTAAGTTATAATTATGGTGCCAAAGATATCCGGCGGGTAAAATCCGCAGAGAAAAATATCCTGGGCGTAATGCTGATTTTTACCACCCTTATGTTCTTTCTCTCCAGGATCGTCCCGCAGTACTTTGCCCGGCTGTTCACTACAGACCAGACTTATATGAACTTCTCTGTATGGGCCATCCGTACCTATACTCTGATGATCATTCCTTTAAGTTTTCAGTATGTTTTCGTAGACGGACTTACTGCTCTGGAGCGTCCGAAGACAGGACTTGCATTATCGGTATTTCGTAAAAGCCTGTTTGTGCTCAGTGCCGTGATCCTCCCCCGTTTTTTCAGTGCCCGGAGTGCTTTTTTCGCAGAACCAGTCTGTGACGGTATCAGTTCTGTGATATCTACCATCACGTTTCTTCTGATCATTGAGAAACATCTGCAGAAACGGCTCCATGCTGTCGTTTCCTAGTTTCTCCAATGCGCTCTCCCATCTTCACGATGGTCTCATACCCTTCTTCTGTATTCTCCAACAGATCATGATCCAGACGGACTTTGCCATGCTGGAGAAGCAGAATGATGGTAGATCCTCCAAATTCAAATCTGCCTTTCTCCTGTCCCTTCTTTACCCCACAGGTTCCACGCCAAAGATTGGTGATCTTTCCCACCATCATGGCTCCTACTTCCATCATAAGAATGGTTCCGAACTCTTTTGTTTTCAGAAGGGTATATTCTCTGACATTCTCCCTGTAGATGGGAAATACCTCATTTGCTGCAGGATTTACTGTATGATATACTCCCGGCAGTGTCACATTCACGGATTTCTCGCCGTCTGCCACATAGCAGTAATGATGATAATCGTCCACTGTCAGGCGAAAGACCATGGCATAACCGCCCAGATACCTGTCTGCCAGTTTCTTATTTCTCAGCAGCTGCTCCACTGTATATTCCGTATCCTTGATAAAGAATCTGGAACCCTCGCCAATCCTGTATACAGAAAGCTTCCCGTCACATGGGCTGACCAGAATATTCTTCCTCTCATCTATCGGGCGTTCTCCCTCTCTGATTCTTCTGGTAAAGAAATCATTCCAGGAAGAAAACTTCTGCTTCTCATACACGCCAAGATCGATCCGGTTTTTCTCCACAAATCCCGGCACAAACCTGGCAGAAAGACCTGTATTCAAAAACACTCCTGCCATCTTTGACACAAAGGGCTGTACCAGAACTCTCAGACAGAGTCTTCCTCCCCGGTCATTGTAAAGATGACGCAGGAATTTATCCTGTTCATTCTCTTCTACTGTTACATTTCCTTTTCTGTCAATATATTTCATCTGTATATCCCCCAATTTATCCCTGAACTAAACATCCAACTTAATTCTAATTCCCACAGATTTTCCTGTTATGCAAAAGGCCGCTGCTTTTCCTGTCAGGAACCGCGGCGGCCAGTAAACAGTTATGTATATTTTATATCAAACGGAACATCTTCGCAAGTGCAAGTGCTACCACTGCCACAAGCAGGACACGTACCGGATTCTGTGGTTTCCTTACCTTAATATCAAGGATAAAGAGCAGTCCCACAATAATCACCGCAATATGTATCACAATCAGGAAATGCAGTCCGCAATATCTTCTCATCAGATAAAGAAACGGCAGGATGATCGCCATAGATGTGATCGGCAGTCCCTGATAATACTGTCTGTTCTCAGAAGTCTCATTCTGTCTCTTTGCTTCTGTGACATTAAAATAAGCAAGGCGGATAACAGATGCTATGCTGTAAAAGATCAGTGCTGCAACTCCTGCCGGAGTCTTTACTCCCAGGCAGTAACAGATCATTACCGGAAAAATTCCGAAACATACTACATCACAAAGGGAATCAATCTGAATTCCGAAACTCTTCTCATCATCTGTGCGGTTCTTCTTTGTTCTGGCAATTTTTCCATCAAACATGTCGCATAAACCAGAAAGTGCCAGACAGAGAATTGCGATCCGAAAATTCCCTTCCAGTGCTCTGGTGATTCCAAATACGGAGATTCCAAGGCTGATATAAGTCAGCACTACCGTATAATCATAAATTCCTAAAAACATAATCTCTCCCCTAATCTTCTTGTTGGTTTCTTCCTATTGTAAGATACGCCACACAGGTCATCACTGCACTGATGAGCATCTGTGCATAATAGGAAATTCCTCTGCTGAGTAACATTGCAGGAAGTAATGATTCTCCGAAAACCGGCGCAAACATCACCAGATAAAGAGATTCACTGATTCCCATTCCTCCGGGTAAAGGCAGCATATCAACAGAGACAGATATGACAGACTGCAAAATCGTAAGGGTTATGATGGAATATCCATGAAATCCCAGCGAACGGTATACCCAGTATGTAACTGTAAATAACAAAATCCTCTGCACCATAGTGATCAGAAATACTTTCAGGATCACCAGCTTATGGCTTGCCCAGAAAGCTGCCGTCTCATGGTACTGATCCATGGACGCTTCCAGTTTCTCAAGTCTGTTCTTCTTTGGCTTAAGGAAGCGGAAATGCTCAATAAGCTTCAGACCTTTTACCATGATCCATTTCGCCAGACCCGGTGCAAATACAAGGATCATCATAAAGGTGACGCAGAAAATATTCAGGCCTACACCCAGGTAAAATACCCACATGTACTGGCCCAGGTATCCCTCTAGGAACCCTCTGCCAAAGAGCCAGATCACAATTCCGATCACCACCAGAACCGCTTTGTAAGTAATGGTAACGATCATCAGGACCAGCGTAGTGACAGGGATCGGAAGTTTGTCCTTTTTCATAAAATAAATCTGCATAGGCTGTCCGCCGGATGCAGACGGGGTGATGCAGCTGAAAAAGAACCCTACAAAGGAATACAGGGCACAATGTCCCATTTTTACTTTTGCCCCGAGAGTCCCCATCATATAGAAGATGATCACGGACTCACCAAGTATGAACAGCACTACGCAGACGATGCTGATCAGCAGGTAGACCGGGTTTGCCTGGCGCACTGTATGAATAATCTCTCCCAGATCCTCTCCCTTAAAGACCATATATACAGTAAGAGAAAATACGAGGATCAGAAAGGCGGTGTTAAATATCGCTTTTTTCTTTGTTCTCATTTCTTACGCTTTCTTAAATACAGTTTTTACAGTATTCGTCCGATTTCTATACCTGATCCCTGTATGTCCGGGTGCCCTGACCAAAATACTATAGTTCATCCATTATATCATACCCCTGCATTTCTGCATATCATAAATTATGAAAATATTGCTGGTATATGGAGGTATCTGTATGAAACCACTGCTGGATATTACAGATGTCAGTCTCTCCTATCATAGTTTATCAGGGGAAACCCCTGCCCTTTCTCATATATCCTTTCAGCTGATGCCCGGTGAATTTCTCGCTATTGTCGGACCGTCAGGCTGTGGAAAATCTACGCTTCTGAACCTGATCTGCGGTCTGATCCGGCCGGAACAGGGACAGATTCTTCTGGACAGTACGCCGGTGACTTCCGGTGACTGCCGTATCGGATATATGTTACAAAAGGATCATCTGCTGGAGTGGCGGACAATTTATAAAAATGTTCTTCTGGGTCTGGAGATCCGCAGGGAACTCACTGCCGAAAAGCTTGCTTATGTAGATCAGCTTCTCTCGGATTACGGTTTGGACAAATTCCGTCAGGCTCATCCGTCTGAATTGTCCGGTGGAATGCGCCAGAGAGCTGCCCTGATCCGTACTCTGGCATTAAAGCCGGAGCTTCTTCTGCTTGACGAACCTTTCTCTGCTCTTGACTACCAGACCCGGCTCAATGTCAGTGATGACATCGGCAGGATCCTGCGTCAGGAGAAAAAGACTGCAATCCTTGTCACTCATGATATTTCGGAAGCAATCAGCATGGCAGACCGGGTTATCATACTTTCGCCCCGGCCTGCCATTATTCGTAAGATCGTGCCCATCCATTTCGATCTGGAAAACCGTACTCCGATGGCTTCCAGAAATTCCCCTGACTTTAAATCTTATTTTAATCTTATCTGGAGGGAGCTCAATCATGATGCCTGAAGCTTCATATTATCAACAACAGTATATCCGTCGTCAGAAAAGAGAAAAAAAGTTCGTCAGTTTTTTACGGATCTTTGTTCTTCTTCTCTTTCTGGCTCTGTGGGAAATCTCTGCCAGAACCGGGCTAATCGATTCTTTTATTTTCAGCAGTCCGGGAATGATCTGGCGAAGTTTCTGCAGTATGTGCAGAGATGGTTCTATTTTTCCCCATCTTTCTGTGACGATCACGGAAACACTGATCAGTTTCCTGTTCGTTGTGGTTCTGGGTGCAGGGATGGCAGTTCTGCTGTGGACCTGTCCCAGGCTTGCGAAGATCACGGAGCCTTATCTCGTGGTGCTGAACAGTCTGCCGAAATCTGCGCTGGCACCTTTGCTTATCGTATGGCTTGGTGCCAATGAACGAACGATCATTGTCTGCGGTATGTCGGTTGCTATCTTTGGCTCGATCCTGAATCTGTATACAGGATTTTGCGAAGCAGACCCGGAGAAACTGAAGCTTATTGAAACGCTGGGTGGCGGGAAGAAAGAGAAGCTTATGAAGATTATTCTTCCGTCTTCTGTGCCGCTGCTGCTCAGTGTCATGAAAGTTAATATTGGTCTGTGTCTGGTCGGTGTTATCATAGGAGAATTTATCGGTGCCAGAAAAGGGCTTGGCTATCTGATCATCTATTCCAGCCAGACCTTTAAGCTTACCTGGGTGTTGATGTCTATTATCATCCTGTGCATCATCGCCATTATCCTGTACGGAATCCTCGGACTTATCGAAAAACGTGCCCGGAGATAGTTGTTATTTTTTAACCGCTATCTTTTATAACGAAACGATTTCGGAAATGGATTCAAGATCTGGAAATTTTTTCTCAGAAAAAATAAGCCCGGAAAATCATGGAGTTCCATTTGACTGGAAACTTCTGAATTTCCGGGTTTTCTCTTGTCTCTGACTGCCTCATGTATTATTAATTTTATCATCTTGCGGAAAGCATTTTTCAAACAGGCTCTAATACATCGTTTACAACGGTTTCCTATTTTCACACATCGCCAGAAACGCCTTATGTATCTCATCATTCTCATCCAGTTCCGGGTGGAATGCGAGGGCGAGCTGGTTTTTATATTTTACGGCTACGATTCTGTCTTCTACTGTTGCGAGTACCTGTACGCCACCGTCTCCTGCTTCTGCTACATACGGGGCACGGATGAAGGTCATCGGGACTTTTCCGATTCCTTGCAGATTGGCTTCTGTATGGAAGCTGCCGAGCTGTCTTCCGTAGGCATTGCGCTTCACGGTCACTGGCATGGTCTGTAAATGACCAGGCTCCCCGCCTTCGAGATTGTCTGCCAGCAGGATCAGTCCTGCGCAGGTTGCCAGAACCGGCATTCCTGATTCTATCTGGGATTTGATGGTGTCGTACATTCCAAGTTCTTTCAGGAGTTTTCCCTGTACTGTACTTTCTCCTCCCGGAAGTACCAGACCATCGTAATGCTGTGCCAGATCTTCTGCTTTTCTGAGTTCGATACAGGATGCACCCAGTTTCTCAAGCTTCTTTTCATGTTCGATAAAGGCGCCCTGCACTGCTAAAACTGCGATCGTCATTATTTGCCTCTTTCTGCCATCAGAAGCTGGATCTCACTTTCATTGATACCAACCATGGCCTCCCCAAGATCTTCAGATAATTCTGCGATCATCTTCGCGTCTGTATAGTTTGTAACTGCTTTTACGATGGCATTGGCTCTCTTTGCAGGATTGCCGGATTTAAAGATACCGGAGCCAACGAATACTCCTTCTGCTCCAAGCTGCATCATCAGAGCTGCATCTGCTGGCGTTGCAACACCGCCTGCTGCGAAGTTTACTACCGGAAGTTTGCCATTTTTATGTACATATTCTACCAATTCATATGGTACCTGGAACTGTTTTGCAGCTTCAAAAAGTTCGTCTTCTCTCATGCTTGTAAGCTGTGCGATCGCGCTGTTCATTTTACGCATATGACGTACTGCCTGTACGATATCTCCGGTTCCAGGTTCCCCTTTGGTACGGATCATGGAAGCACCCTCATTGATTCTTCTCAGCGCCTCTCCCAGGTCTTTCGCACCGCATACAAACGGAACTTTGAAGTTTCTTTTATTGATATGGTAAACATCATCTGCAGGAGATAATACTTCACTTTCGTCGATATAGTCGATCTCGATTGCTTCCAGCACCTGTGCCTCTACGAAATGACCGATCCTGCATTTCGCCATAACCGGAATGGAAACTGCATTCTGGATTCCCTGGATCATCTTCGGATCACTCATTCTGGAAACGCCGCCTGCTGCACGGATATCTGCCGGAATACGTTCCAGCGCCATAACTGCACACGCACCTGCTGCCTCTGCGATCTTTGCCTGTTCCGGTGTGGTAACATCCATGATAACACCACCCTTTAACATCTGTGCAAGCTGTTTGTTTAATTCATATCTGTTTTCCATAATAAAATTCCTCCTGCATTTACATTTTTTCTGTACGAATCAGTATGGACAGAGTATAATGCAAATGTGAACCTGTTAAAATCATCAATTCAGATATATTCAGTAAGGTCAGATTGGAGAAAATACCAGAAATGATTACTTATAATTTCACAAATACAGGGTCAGATCCTCTGTATGAATATCTCTATAAATGTATAAAAAACGACATATTACAGGCCAATATCCGCCCGGGGGAAAAGCTTCCCTCCAAACGTTCCTTTGCGAAAAATCTGGGTATAAGCGTGATCACAGTAGAGAACGCTTACGAACAGTTAATTGCAGAAGGATATATCTATTCTATCCCCAAACGAGGCTTCTATGTCACCGATTTCCGAACCTCCATGGAGATTGAAAAGAAAAAATTTACCCGGGAAATGCTTCCTCTTACAGAAGGCACCAGCGGATATCTGGCTGATTTCACCAGCAACCAGACCCAGTCCGAATTATTTCCCTTTACCATCTGGACAAAAATTGTCCGGGAAGTTCTGAATTCCAACCAGATGCAGCTGATGACCAATCCTCCCTGCGGTGGGATCCTGCCACTCAGGGAAGCCATCGCCACCTATCTGAAAGAATTCCGCGGTATGACTGTCCTGCCGGAGCAGATCGTCATCGGTGCCGGAACGGAATATCTCTACGGACTTCTGATCCAGCTTTTCGGTAAAGATAAAACCTATGCAGTAGAAAACCCGGGCTACCGCAAAATCCCCCGGATCTACAAAAGCTGGCAGGTTCCCTGTGAGTACATAAATATGGACAGTGATGGAGTGAAAGTCTCTGAACTGGAAAAAAAGAGAGCAGATATTCTCCATATCTCTCCCTCTCATCATTATCCTACCGGCATCGTCATGCCTGTCAGCCGCCGCTATGAACTCCTGGGATGGGCCGCCAAGGACGAAAACCGTTATATTATTGAAGATGACTACGACAGCGAACTCCGTTTAAGCGGGCAGCCTATCCCCACTCTGCAGAGCATCGATGTATCCGATAAAGTGATCTATATGAACACCTTTACCAAAACCCTCTCATCCACCGTCCGTATCAGCTACATGGTACTTCCCGGACAGCTTCTGGAGAAATTTTATAAAAAACTCTCCTTTTATTCCTGCACAGTGTCCAATTTCGAACAGTATACACTGGCCGGTTTTATCCGGGAAGGATACTTCGAGAAACATATCAACAGGCTGAGAAATTATTATCACACCAAACGTGATGCCCTTCTGTCCGCTATAAAGGACAGCCGCCTGTCCCAGTATGTTACTGTCTCCGGTGAAGAAGCCGGCGTACATTTTCTCATGGAGCTGCACACCACGAAACCGGAAACCCTTCTCATAGAAACCGCCCGCGCCCAGGGCATCAACCTGTCCCCGCTCTCCGCCCACTACCACAATCCGGAAACTGCTCCTGCCAATGTGTATGTCATGAACTACTCTTCTGTGGAAAGCAACGATGCACAGGAGATCGTGCAGAAGCTCCTGGCCTGTGTATGAGATTTTCAAATCTCATACACAGTGCTGTAGATTCATAATAAAATCTGACTTTAACTAAATATATCCTTTTGCTGCTTCCACGAATTTTCAGTACAATAATTTAAACCATCTTTATATAAAATAATATGACTTCTTTTTGCCAATTATATTTTCCGTATGCAAAATATTCTGATACAATTCGCATTCATCTGAAATTCCTATTTTTTCACATATCTTCTTTGCATTTTGTACACTTTCCCACGCTTTTTCTAATTCTCCCTCTTCCAGATAATCCTCTGCCATTGCCTCATACGAAATCGCAGTATCCCTATTATAAAATCCTAATACTCTTTTTCGTATTTCCAATGCTTCACTGTCATATTTTTTCGCTTCAGCCAATCTCCCAATACCTACATATGAAATCGCAAGATTACTATAGAAGACAGCCAATTCCGAGGGTCTTTTTTTCAGTCTCTTCTCTATCTCGTCCTGATACTTCAGCATATAAGATAGTGCTTTTTGACAATATCCCCTTTCGATCATTCCACTTGTCATATTTACAACAGCCGTTACAAATTTATATCCTTCTGTCTTATTTTCACATATCCTTTTGAAACATTCTTCTGCTGTATCCAAATCTCTTTTTTTACACGCCAGCATAAGATGACAGTTGTAATATTCAAATTTATTTGCTTCAGAAATCAGCCAATGCTCTTTTTCTTCCATTTCGTCCACTTTATTTAAATATTTCTCTGCTTCTTCATAATTGTATGCATGAAAATAGACAAAACTCAATGAAAGATCAAACTCTCCGATAATCTCTTTCTCTTCCGGATAATTTTTTATCAGTAATTCCTGATAATCCTTTAAAATTTTAACAGCTTCATCATATTCCGAAAATCCAATACACATCATACCGTACATATGAATAACATCTTCCAGACGTATTTCATAATCATTCCAAAAATAATCAATGAAACTTCTCATGATCAGTTTTTTGGTATAATTAATTTCAAACTCATCTGACATATTTCTAAAAGATTCTTCATAAAAAGTTTTCAGCATATCTTCACAACACTGCGAAGAAATTTTTCTCTGTTTCCGAATACTCTCCTTAATCAATGGATGCATCTCATAATAGGTATCTGTCTTCTTGATCCATCCAAGTCTGACCAGCCTGATCACATCCTTTTTCTTCAGATTTGCCCACTCTCTGTATAAAAATGGAAGCTGAATGTCCGGAGTAATCGCGAAATTCTGTAAAATTCGCACCTGTTCTTCCGGAAGTCCCTGCATATTATACAAACGTAAAATACGATCTATGATCCTGTCCTCTTTTTTATCATAATTCGTATAAATTTCGTCATGTACACTGTCTATACCGCTTTCGCATACCTGTGCTATGTACTGATCCAGGCTCATTTCCGCATACTTTGCAGCCTTCGCTGATAATTCAATCAACAGAATATTATAATCCAGATAAGAAAGAAATTCTTTTAATTCCTCTTCTGTTCTTTTTTCCTCATAATAACTGTTAAAAATTTCTGTGCACTCTGTCAATGACTCACTGCGAATCTGTACTGTTTGAAATCCTTCCAGAGAAATAGTTCTTGAAGTAACAAACATTTTCACTTTTCCGTTTAATAACTGCACACATTCATCCTTTTCAAAATCTGCATCTACATTGTCAATAAACAGAATCGTATTATTTCCATACTGACACAGCCAGTCTACGATCAACTCTATCCTTTCCTCAGAACACTTCTCTTTATACAGCAGAAATGATTTCAAAATACTTTCCCTCATTGTTCCTGTATAATTCATCCAGCCTATATGCTCATATTTATCACGTACTCTTTCAAACAGCTTCTCTGCCAGAGTCGATTTTCCGGAACCACCCATTCCTGACAACAGTATTCTGTCATTTGTCTTAAGAAGATTTTCCAGTTCCTCAATATCTTTTTCACGTCCAACACAATTACTGCTGCATTGAATTGAATTTGTAAGAAATTTTATATTTATACAGGAATCCTTCTGTACCTTCTCTTCTTTCTCTGTTTCTTGTGTTTTTTCTACCAAAGCATCCAGAAACTCCTGCATAAAAATATAATATTTCTCTTCTATATCTCTTTTGTAAAAATCATGAACAATATCCAACGAATCACAAATAATTCTTTTTATCCGCTCCCTGGCTTCTTTTGTCTCCACTTCCATATAGGAACAGATCTGTTCTATCAACGATTCTCGCCATAAAGTTCTTTCGGATTCTTTCAATGCAAAAAATCCCTTGTCGATCTTCTCCGGAAATTCCTTTTTCATATAATCCTGCAGTTTTTCAAAATCAATTTCCTCAGCCAAACTGCTGACTTCATTCCACTTTTCGTGTTTTTCAATATATTCCTGCAGATTTGTTTTCATCTGCTTCCGTTTCATCAGGTTTCTGACTTTCTCACTCTCTGCATCCATCCCGCTTTCTGCCAGATAAGATATCAGATCTTTTACCCCTTCCGTTAACTTCTCTTTTATCACTCAGCATCTCCTATACCAGAACAGGCTGCCAGACCACGTATCTCTTACCCGGTCTGGCAGCCTGCTGTTTTCTTTTTCTCTTATTATTTCTTCAGATCTGAAAAAAGATCTTCTGCATAAACACCTGCATCAATCAGCTTTCCGAAGGATTCTACCACATAGTCCTTGTCCTCTTTATAAGTGACACCGAACCATTTGTCATGGGAATCCAGAACTTTCACGCTGACTTTACCAGCCTGAAGAAGCTCATCAATATAGATTGGAAGCAGATATTCTGCCTTTAAAACATCCTTGTCTCCCATAGTTTCAAAGAATTCTTTAAAACCATCATCCAGGATCTGTACAAATTCCGGAGTCAGTCCCCACATGTTCATGGATACATAAGACTCTGGATCGATAGCAGTCTTCTCGCCATCGTTGTCTACTGCTGCACCATCAGCAGTCTTTACGATATTGGAAGTTTCATGAACTGCAGTCAGATACTCTTCTGCATTGGTCTCGCAGACTCCTCTGGTAACTGCACCGTTCTCACTTAAGGTATTCTTCAGAATGAAACCTGCCATGCAATATTCATCAGCCTTCTCAGGTGTGTATCCTTCCAGGAAATCATGAAGCTTCACGAAAGCTTCTTTTCCATAGTAGTCGTCTGCATTGATAACTGCAAATGGCTCATGAAGTACATCCTTGCATGCCAGAACAGCCTGACCGGTTCCCCACGGTTTCGTACGGTCTGCCGGAAGCTCTACACCCTCCGGAAGATTACCCAGTTCCTGATATGCATATGCGATCTCCACACCAAGACTATCACAAATCTTCTCAATACGATCACCGATAGCTTCCTTAAATGCATCCTCAATGTCCTTACGGATGATGAAGATGATCTTATTAAATCCTGCTTCAATGGCATCATGAATGGAATAATCCATGATGATCTCTCCGTTTCTGCCTACAGGAGCCAGCTGCTTGATTCCGCCCCCGAAGCGTGATCCAATACCAGCTGCCATAATAACTAATGATGTTTTCATTTCCACACGTTTCCTCATTTCTTTATTTCTTTTTTACACAACGTCCTATTTCCAAACCATCTGTTGTGTAGTTTGTGATGATACAGACAGTTTAATAGAAATTTAGTGAAAATGCAATATCTAATTTATAATTTATTCTTTATAGTATTTCTCCAGCTTTTCACACTTCTGCAGAAAGTATTATATCTGTTAATATATTTGCTTTCCATACTTCTTTATATCCTCCAGCAAAAATTCATTATGTATTGTCTCAAACTCAAAAATATCGATTTTCCGAAGCGTCGGTATATCCGCTCTTTTAGAGTTTACACAGAATTAATTACAGTCTCACTTTGAACGTTGTCATTCTTCACTCAATAATCAGACACCGGCATCCTGCTATTATCCGATTCTTTTACTGAATGATCATGCAGCCTAAGGGGGGGGATTTTCTCCCCTACCCAGTTACACATATCAGTTCATTATAAAAAGCTTAGATTTTTGTCTTGACAAATGAACCACTATACTCCGCATAAATACGGGCTATTTTTTAATTTTATTTTCATTAGGGCTATTCATTTTTGGAAGTTAAGGTTTTCGTCTAGTTGTCAAATAACTAATTTCTCGTTGAAACTCTTTTTTCATCATTTATTCCCCACGTACCTAAATTCTTTCTCACATCTATCCAGTGCCGCAGCAATAACTTGGTCCATATCGTAGTACTTATACTCACCCAGTCGGCCACCAAAAATAACCCTAGATTCTTTATCAGCCAACTTCTTATATTCAACATAAAGCTTTCCATTTTTATCGTCATTAACAGGATAATAAGGCTCATCACCTGGTTTCCATTCTGATGAATACTCTCTGCTAATAACAGTTTTCGGCAATTCATTTCCATTCTCATCCTTGCCAAATTCAAACCATTTATGTTCAATAATTCTTGTCCAAGGAGTTTCACGATCTGTATAATTTACTGCTGCATTTCCCTGAAAATTCGATTTATTCAAAGTTTCTGTCTCAAAACGTACTGAACGATATTCCAATGTACCAAGTTTGTAATCAAAATAAGCATCTATTGGTCCAGTATAGATAACTTTTTCTGCCAATGCATCCAGTTCTTTTTTATTCTCTAAATAATCTGTATTTAATCGAACTTCTATTCCTTCTAATAAATTCGCTACCATTCTAGTATATCCACCTACTGGTATTCCCTGATAAAGCGCATTGAAATAATTATTATCAAATGTTAAACGTACTGGAAGACGCTTAATAATAAAAGATGGAAGATCTTTACATTCGCGTCCCCATTGCTTTTCTGTATATCCCTTAATCAGTTTTTCATAAATATCACGACCTACCAATGAAATTGCCTGTTCTTCTAGGTTTCGAGGCTCTGTAATTCCAGCCTCTTTACGCTGTTCTTCAATTTTTGCAGCTGCATCTTCAGGTGTTATCACTCCCCACATTTTATTAAAGGTATACATATTAAAAGGAAGACTATATAATTCACCTTTATAATTAGCAACAGGACTGTTCGTAAATCTGTTAAATTCTGCAAACTGTGTAATATAATCCCAAACTTTCTTATCATTAGTATGGAAAATATGTGCCCCATATTTATGTACATGAATACCATCCATTTTTTCAGTGTATATATTTCCTGCAATATTAGAACGCTTTTCTACAACAATTACACTTTTTCCCATTCTTTTTGCTTCGTGTGCAAAAATTGCTCCGTATAATCCTGAACCCACTACTAAATAATCGTACATCATTATATTCCTTTCCTATCTTTAATTTTTATTAAATTTTTTACCTATTAAAAGTACTAATTGATTTTTCATTTCTATTGTCAATTCATCTTTTCTTATCATTAACACCCCGAAATAAATTCCAAAAAACATAACTGCTGAAATTATAAGTTTAAAAAATACATTAATAGATAACGTTTTTACCCACACTACGCCTACTATCGCCATTAAGATTGCCCACAAAATTGTTTTGTAATCAATCGTCAAATATGCTGATTTTACATCTTTTCTTAACGCACAATATTGAACTATCCATACAATAATCTCAGCTACTAAAGTTCCTATTGCTGCACCAGCAGATGCCCAACGCGGTATAAGAACTATATTAATTACTAAATCAACAAGCGCTCCTGCTATTTCTGAATAAAGAACAATCTTTTCCTTTCCCATAGGCACCAGCATTTGAATTCCCATTATATTTGTCAATCCAATAAATACAAGTGTCGGCATTATAATTTGCATTGGTTTTACAGCTCCAATGTATGCACTGCCAGATAGTAAAAAAATCCCCTCTTTTGCAAACAATATGAAATATGCCATTAACGGAACGGCTATAATAAACACAAAATTAATAGCCTTCTTTGTTATTTTATAAAATTCGCTTATCATATTATGTTCTAAATAATATGATGCTCTCGGCAATAAAACAACGCCTAAAGATGTCACTATACTAACAAGTATAGATTTTATCCTAACTGCCGCATTATAACACCCTACATCACTATCTGTTTTTATGAACCCCAACATAACTGTATCTAAATTTGTATATATTGTCGCTGCACATGATATAGCAAAAAAGATAAATACTGGTTTCAAATGTTGCTTCAAATTGTAATTTCCAATTGGTTTTAAATTAATATATTTATGAACATTAATTAGATTAAAAATATTGGAAGCAGATGATGCAAAAATTGAAATTGCCCCGTATATAATATAGTCACTTTTTTCGTGCACTAAAAGGAACATTGCAATTACTGCAATTACCTTAAATATAATAGAACGAATAGTAATATACATATATTGTTCTAAGGCTTTATACAACCACTCCATTCCAATAGTATTAAAAAGAAGTGTTAAACTTACTATGATTAATAATGTTTTTTCACTCTTAAATTTAGGTACTGTCATTAACAAAATTCCTAAAATAAGATAGGAAAAACAACACATTATTATATTAATAATCAACAATTCATGTGCTGTCTTTGACAACTCTTCTCTATTGTCCCTTACTTTTGCACACGCTCTTATTCCATATGTAGGAATTCCTAATTGTGCTAATATTACGAAATACGATATAACTGATGTTGCAAATGAAACTTTTCCCGTTCCCTCTGGTAAAAGAATTCTTGAAATATACGGAAAAGTAATCAATGGAAAAATAAATGATGACATTGTTAAAAATGCATTCATTATAAAGTTAATTTTTAATGATTTTTGTTTCTGCATAGTAAATTTTTATTTACTCCTCATATTCTTTCTTAAAATCAAAATGTACTTATAGTATTAACCTCTTCTATTAATTGTTCATTGCCAATTTGCTGTTAAGATCACACGATCTCCATTTACTGCACTTGTCCTTGCTACTGTTGTCTTGTCTGTATAGATCTGCTTTTTATACTTATTGCTGCTGATCTCTGCTTCTGTCTTCCATCCTGCTGTTGTATACCATTTCTTATCTGACTCCCGGTATACTGTCCAGCCGGTAAAATGATATCCATTCCTTACAAAGGCATTCCCTTTCAGCACCGTTGTTACTCCATACGTTACTTCCTGATCTGCCATGCTTCCGCTTCCGCCATTTCCTTTATATACCACTGTAAATACATTGGCTTTCCATTCCGCTGTCAGGATCACACGATCTCCATTTACTGCACTTGTCCTTGCTACTGTTGTCTTGTCTGTATAGATCTGCTTTTTATACTTATTGCTGCTGATCTCTGCTTCTGTCTTCCATCCTGCTGTTGTATACCATTTCTTATCTGACTCCCGGTATACTGTCCAGCCGGTAAAATGATATCCATTCCTTACAAAGGCATTCCCTTTCAGCACCGTTGTTACTCCATACGTTACTTCCTGGTCTGCCATACTTCCGCTCCCGCCATTTCCTTTATATACCACTGTAAATACATTGGCTTTCCATTCCGCTGTCAGGATCACACGATCTCCATTTACTGCACTTGTCCTTGCTACTGTTGTCTTGTCTGTATAGATCTGCTTTTTATACTTATTGCTGCTGATCTCTGCTTCTGTCTTCCATCCTGCTGTTGTATACCATTTCTTATCTGACTCCCGGTATACTGTCCAGCCGGTAAAATGATATCCATTCCTTACAAAGGCATTCCCTTTCAGCACCGTTGTTACTCCATATGTTACTTCCTGATCTGCCATGCTTCCGCTTCCGCCATTTCCCTTGTATATTATAGTAAAAAATTTTTCATATAAAGAATTATTATTTACCTCAACAATACACTCTCCATTGCCAATATTCTTCTTCGATATTGATATTCCGCCTTTTCCTACTCTATTAAATTCAACTTTTCCTTTACATCCATCATAATACATAATATCATGATACGAGTAACCATTATTATATATGTCATTATCTTTTATGAGCACACTACATAAATGATTCACCAGCACTCCATGATTATCATTATCGAAAATACAATTATTCAATAATTCACATTTTACCCCATTATATACTGATATGCCATTCATTTTACACTGAGAAATAGAGTTATCTTTAATTTCGGTTTCCTCATCATTCCCAGCTATTATATCTATTCCATTTTGTTCTGAATCTTTTATAATATTTTTCTGTATACAATAATCTCCTTCTTTAATTTGAATCGCACTTTTTTCTGTATTCTGTATAATATTATTTATAATATTTCCATTAGAATATTCATCTATCTGTATTCCATATCCAGTAATTTGTTTTATTTTATTTGCTTCTATCAAAATTACAGATGCATTTTTTTTCAGAAAAATTCCTGTGCTTCCAATATTATATAAATCATTACCTTTAATTTCAATTTTTTGTGCGTCGGAACATTCTTCAATTATAATTCCATTTTTTGATACATTAGCAATAACATTTTCTAGAACAGATACATCATTACACGCTTCCATATAAATTACATTATTATGTATCTCATCAAAATTATTATTAAGAATTTTTATATCTGAATTTCTAACTATAATACAGCTATCTTGAACATTTTCTTTTGTATTTTTTATAGTATTGTTTTTTAAAGTTATTTTTGTTGAGTCAATTGAAGAAATAAAATTAGAAATATTCTGAGCTGTATTTCCTGCTATATATACATTATCCATATAGAATACATTTAAACATGATGCTTTCATTCTAGAAAATGAATTATTCTCTATAATAATCCCTTCTGCTCTACTTTTTTCATGATGATTTCCAATTCCACTCAAACAATTATCAAACTCGCACTCACTAATCGTAATATTTTCACATGGCGTTCCATCATAAGGATATGCTCCATCAGAATTTTCTTCTCCAGCATAATCTAATTGTATTGCTTCTGAAACTTTAGATGCAATTTCTGTATCATCATATATATATTGTATAAAATCACTTAATTTCACATTTTCAATACAACTATTTCTAATTCCAGCTAATTCAATAAAATGATTTCCACAACATCCCGATATTAACATATTTTTCAATTGTATATTATCACCATGCCAAAAATAAAATAATGTATTTGCATAATAGCCTTGTCCTTTTTCATTTACAGATGTAACATTTCCATCCCAAATTCCTCCATCAATAGTTACATTCTTTAAATAACTATATCCACCTATCGCATTTTCTTTTGTCGAATCACAAGACATCATACTATACTTATCATTTGTTCTAATTATATTCGCATTCGAATCCAATTTTAAATATGTATTTGAATATACCACCAATGTATTACTAATATAATACTTACCGGCAGGAACAGTTATACTAATTGTTTCATCCGAATACTTTGCTAAATTTAGTATTCTTTGAAAACTCTCTGTATCGTCATTTTCGTCTTTACCATTTATTCCAAATTCTTCAATATCTATATTCACATCTATCCATTCTCCATATAGATGTAAAATGCTTCCTGGTTTTACAGTCTTAGACACAAAGGCACCATCTTTTATAAGCTTGTATGTATATCCTTCAGGCTTTTGAACATCCCAACGATCTTCTTTGCCATCTGTAAAGAACCATTTTTGAGATTTTTCCTCATAGGCTCTCCAGCCTAGTAATACCTTTCCTGTACATTTAAATCCTAATTGTTGCGAAGATAAGATTTGACTTTCTTCTCCATAATTAGTTACAGATTTCTTTTCACTTGCTGATTCGTTTATATTACTATGATATAAAATACTATATGTATTTGTCGTCCATTGCGCATAAAAATGTACAGTTGTCCCTGCCGGGGCTGTTTTAGCTACGACTCTTCCATCTTCATATATTTCATAGTCATAACCTTCCGGTTTCTCTTCTGACCATATCCCGCCTATTCCATTTGTAAATCTCCAGCTCTTATCACTTTCACGGTATACTTTCCATCCGGCAAATACTTTCCCTTCCTTTTTCAAGCCAAGGGCTTCCGATGTTAACGTTGCTGTATCCGTTCCATATACTACCTGCGTTTCTCCTACCGTTTCCTCTGTATCATCTCCTGCATGATACTTAACTGTAAAATAATTATCCTTCCATTGCGCATAAAAATGTACAGTTGTCCCTGCCGGGGCTGTTTTAGCTACGACTCTTCCATCTTCATATATTTCATAGTCATAACCTTCCGGTTTCTCTTCTGACCATATCCCGCCTATTCCATTTGTAAATCTCCAGCTCTTATCACTTTCACGGTATACTTTCCATCCGGCAAATACTTTCCCTTCCTTTTTCAAGCCAAGGGCTTCCGATGTTAACGTTGCTGTATCCGTTCCATATACTACACTAGTTTCTCCCACTGTTTCTTCTGTATCGTCTGCATGATACTTGATTGTAAAACTATTCTCATCTTCTGCCCCAAATTCACTTGCATATATGTTTCCAGTAAAAAACATTAACACTCCAAATACTAAAAATAATAAATATGGTTTTAATTTATGAGCCATATTATCCCCCTTCTTTCAATTAATTCACAATTTTGTTGCAATAAATTGCGCATATCCAAATGCCAAAAATGCCAACATTAAAATCTGATGCGGAAATAACGTAGAAACTAACAGAACTCCCCATAATATTGTAATGCAAAACAATGCTTCTTTCTTTTTCTTTATTGAAGTCCAAAAGCACTTTATTATTGGAATTAAATATACAAGTCCAAGACAAATTCCGCCTTCCATAAGGATAATCATGAGTGAATTACTAAATCCTCTATTATTGGATCTGAAATCCCCCATATATTGTTCAACTCTCCCATTATCTCCATATCCAGCACCTACAAACAAATGCTGTTTCCAAACTAAAAAACCTGCTGTATAATCATCCATTCTTGTCATTCCAGAAGTTCTACCCAATTTAGCAGTTAATAAACTTATAACCGTCACAGCCATCAAAATTGCAGCAACAGGAATTATTACAATTCTTATCAAATCAACCACTTTCATCTTTTGATAATTAACCGAGAATATTTTTATTATTTCCTTTAATCCAATAAAAATAACCAGCAATATAATTCCTGTCGTTGATACTGTTGTAATAATAGTTATTGCTAAAACAATTAATTTACCTTTTCTTTTAAATAGAAAAAATTCTAATGAGAAAGCTATTATTAAATGAAGACTATACATAGGTGCTTCTGTAAAAATACCCGTATTTCTGATTATAGATTTCCCCAATAATAACGCATTCTGCGTTTCATAATAAATATTATAATAACTTTTAATAGCATGTGTCTCACCCCAACTGATCCACACATTCCCAGATGGTTTTACTAATCCCATCAGAGTACAGCTTACCCACATAAATAACGAAATAATTGCTAACAAAAACATTACATCTACATATTTTTTTAGCAAGCGCATTACAGTTTCTGTACGAATACAATATGCCCAATAATAAGTAAATAGCAACAATATAAGTCCAAATCTATTGAATAATTTCACTATTTGATTTATAGCTGTCCCGGAACATATAGCATATAAAAGTAAATACAGCAATAGAAATATAGCAGCAATAAAAAATTTGCTGTTAATTTTTTTCATTTCCTTTTTGGAGAATATTAAAAAAAATAGTCCCACCAATATTAACGTTATTAAGGAACCAAATGGATAATTTTTTCCAACTGTATAAGAATAAATCGACCTACATTCTAAAATAATCAAAACAACCAGCGCATATTCTAACAGACTTTGTAATGTCGCAACATTAAATTTTTTAATTGTTAACTTCATAATTATATCCTCATTAATACTGAAATAATAATGTCTAAAAAAGTCAAAAGACTGGACTCTAAAGGAATCCAGTCATAATGCATACAAAATGAAATGAATTATACAACAGTATTCGCTTCTTGAATAGCCTTATTTAAATAAAATCCGCTTCTTAATTTTTCAGATATTTTCAAAGCATTTTCTTTCATTTCATTATATTTATTCTCATCTATATTCTTAATATAATTTTCTATATTTTCTAAAGAATCAACAACTATTCCTACTTTATTCCTTTTCACAAAATCTGCCAGTGCTGCCTGATTCCATATTATTACAGGTATCCCTGCTGATAAATATAGAGAAACTTTATGTGGATTATTATATCGTAAATAGTTTCCAACAGTTCCATCACAAGTCTTAATATTAGGTCCATCCCATACTAATCCAAATTTGCCTTCTAAATAATACGGAAGTTCTTCAGGAGTAAAAGATCCTTTATAGATAAAATTTGACTTTCTTTCATTTTGATCCAATCCATTACCATACACTATTAACGGTATATCATTTACATCTAAATTATATATATATCCTGATTTTTCCCTGCTCAAATTCCCAGCAACAATAATACCATTTATATAATTTTCATCCATCTTTTTTTCTGCATTTTTCTTTAATAAGTAGTCAAAAATTTGAAGATTAATAATCTTCTCAGGTGAAACTCCCCATCTTTCTGTCATATATTTTATCATACAAGCATTATGAGCGATATATGCATCACCTAACTTGATCATCATATTATCTAGATACTCATATTTTTCAGTTTCATTAACAAACAGCTTTCTTAAAGACTCTAAATCATGTATAATAAAAATCACTTTAATTTTTTTTATCTTCTTTACCGCAGCTATCCATTTCATATATCTTGGATTAATGTACATCGGATGTTGTATGTAGACAATACTCCCTTTCTGTATCTTAAACAAATTTAAATATTGAATAAACTTTTTCCCTTTGCTAATCCATTTATTTTTATTTTGAACAGATGATATATATATAGGCTGTCCACCCGTTCTTTTTAATATTTCATTGCAATCAGAAACAGCCTTATTCCCTGCATGCTTCTCATTTGTATCCTTTACACGAATATAATAAATTTTTTCTTTCATAATCCACCTTACAATATTAAATCAAATCATAAATATGAGATAATTGTTCTATATAATCAAAGTTTTCGTTTGCCAAGTTTTCTTCAATTCTATCAATTATTTTACGATCATCCAAACATTTTTGAATTGTCTCTGCCAATTTATAAGGATCTTTTTCAACCAAAAAACCATTTTTCCCATTATTTATCTGTTCACGTACACAATTTAAATCTGTTGATATAACAACTTTTCCTAAAATTTTTGCTTCCGCAATAGCTAGTCCATACCCTTCATTATGTGAAGTCTGAATATACAAATCCGCATTTTTAATATATGGATATGGATTTTCTACTCGTCCTAACAATTTGAAACAATCCTGAACCTTATTTTCTCTAATCCACTTTTCTACCAGTTCTCTTTCTGCACCATCTCCCAATGCTAGCCATTCAAAATCATATCCTCTATTTTTTAATATTGCCGCTGTTTTTGTTGCAATGTCATATCCTTTTTGAATTGCCAGTCTTCCAACTGTAACCAACCATATTTTCTCTTTTTTTATTTTCAAATTGTTTTCATAGGATTTCTGTCTTATCATTTCTACATCCAATAAATTATAAAATACCTCTGATTTATCAGAATACTCTGGATAAGTTTGATCAAATTTATCTTTTACAGCTTTTGAAACACAGAACACCTTATCATACCATTCTAAATATTTTGAAGTTCTCGAAAGCCAGGTTATTCTTTCATCATGAATCCATGTTGCTTTTTTCTTTGCAATAATTTTCTTTGCACCATAAGCAGTTAAAAAAGATCCGTATCCAAAAAAGTCAAGTAGAATATCACATTTTATACTTCCATTTTTTAGAAAAATTAGATTTATATCAAAATAATATGGATTTTTTTTCGCATATATTTTAAAGAAACGCCTTTCTATTTTAGAAATTCCAATAGTAGCTGAAGTTAATTTATGGTATTGCACATCTGCAGAATAGTTAAAAGATCGATGTTTAAAAGAAATTTCCTCTACCTCTATATGTTTAGGAATTTTTTCAAGCAAAGGTCCTTTTTTTAAAAGACAATATATTTTAACTTGATACTTAGAATAATCCAAATATTTCAACATCGTTAATAATGCGGTTTCTGTCCCACCACATTCAAAAGCTCTCATTAATATAACTATTTTTTTCATATACTATTTTCCACTAACCTTTTTCATAATGTGGCAACATATAACCGCCATAGTTGCATTATACTTTGCAATCCTTAATGTGAGAATTCTTCTTTTACCAATCCCATTTTCTATTTTTAATTCCTCATAAATTTCCGGATTGTCATTCAATATAGTTTTTATTAATTTCAAATATTTTTTCGAAGAAAATATTTTTTTTATTGGAATATATTCTATAGTCCTATTTAATGCATATGACAATCTTATAGTTGCTGCAATTTTATAGTTTTTTTCTTTTAATATTTTATATATTAAATAATTACTATTAATCAAGTCATAGTATCTAGTATTTATAGTGCTTGACACAACATTTCCCGGACGACTGTTCCGATAATAATATAATGGCTCATAAACAATTCCAACTTTATTTGCATTTTCCAATATATCTACCAAGAAAAATAAATCCTCACCATATGCAATTTGTTTTCTAAATCTTTTTTCTTTAATTATTTTGGTATCAATTAATTTATTCCATAATGTAGCTGTATACCTAATAATATCGTATTTTTCACTTTCTAATAAAATCTGTTTATTTCCAGCATACTTATAAAGATTACGAACTTCGAAATTGTTGCCGTCTGTTTGATACGCATCACATGAAACTATTTGTGCATTAACCTCAAGCATAAAACTCAAAAGACGCTCAATCATATTGGATGCCAGCCAATCATCTCCATCAGCAAACAAAACATAGTCTCCCCGCATAATTTCCAATCCTTTATTTCTGGCAGAAGAAACTCCTTCATTGCACGTATGAATAACTTTAATTCTCTCATCCTGAACGGCATATCTATCACATATATCTCCGCTTCCATCCATTGATCCATCATCTATCAATATTATTTCTAATTCCTTATATGTTTGCCCAATGACAGATTCGATACATTTTCCGATATAGCCCTTTATATTGTATACTGGTATAATGACTGACACCATTACATTATCTCCTTACGTCTGATAATATTAGTACTGTCCTCTCAAGCCCCTCTTTTATCGAATAATAGGGCGCAAATCCTAATTCCTGCAATTTTTCCGTATTCAAAATTGCATCCTGTGGACTTGAAAATCCTTTTTTTTCTAATGCAGACGGAGCGGCATACTCCACTTTTACGTGATTTATCTCAGCCGCTTTTTCTGCCAACTCTGAAATTGTAATTACGCTCTGTTCATTTGCTATATTATATGCTTCTCCTGAACGACCCTTAAATAGTACAGTTAAAATTCCAAGAACCGTATCTGCTATATAACAATAAGATCTCTTTTGTTCACCAGAACTTTTTAATATTATATTTCTTTTTTCCAATGCATTATTTATAAACTGTGCTACAACTTTATTATCTGTTTTTGTCATAGTCGGACCATATATATATCCCAATCGTGCAATAACAATATCACAATGATATTCCTCTGCATAACTTCGCATTAATAGTTCCGAAGTTCTTTTACTTTCCGGATAACAAGAACGGATTTCATTATAATCAATCAGTCCATATTGATTTTCTTTAAATGAATCTGTTCTAATACCCTTTCCATACACCTCCATAGTTGAAGTAAAAAGAACTCTTGTATTACTATGACATTTTGCATATTCTAGAACATTTATTGTTCCTAATATGTTTGTCTTTATTGTCTCTACCGGATATTTGGCATATGTTCCAGGATCTGCATTGCTGGCAGCATTAATAATATAATCATACTTTTCTTCATTTCCAATATGATCTTCAACATTTCTTTCTAACATTTTAAAATTATCATCTTGTAAAAGATATGGAAATCTCTTTTGCAGTTTCTCATAATTTCTACTTGTCAGCGTAACACAAATATTAAATCTGCTTGTTTTATTATATAGCCAGAAAACATCTGTTAAAAAAGATCCTACCAGTCCAGTTGCTCCTGTAAGTAAAACAGATATATCTTTATCTAACTCAATACTTTTTAATACTCTTTTTAAATCATCTACATATAATTGATTTTCGATTAACAACATTATTCCTTCCTACTTTAACCATTCAGATTTTTTTGAATCTAACAATGACTTAAATATTTCAATATCTTCTGTAGTAGTCAATTTGACATTTTTTTCTGAGCCTAATGCAAAATACAATTTTTTACCTAATTCAATGAACATTGTACAAGTAGCAACAGAAGATGTTATTCCCTTCGATAAAGCTTCTTTATGTGCTTCTACCAAAGTTTTCACTGATGCAGCCTGAGGTGTCTGAGTTCTTTTTAAATTATCACGAGGCACCTGTTCTTCGCTGCTTTCACCATCTACTGTTCTTAGCATTGCTTCAGCACATGGAATTACAGAAATAGCATTTCCATTTTTTGTACATACTCTAATACAGTCGGAAATTATTTCTTCAGATACCATTGGACGTATTGCATCATGTATCAACACAATATCATCAGGATCATGTCTTGTTGCAATATCATATACCCCATTTCGTATTGAATCCTGACCGTTTTTTCCTCCCAGAACAATATTTTCTAATTTAGTAATATTAAATTGTTTACAATATGCCTGTAAAATAGGTGCCCATCCTTCAATGCATACAACTTCTATTGCATCTATATTAGGGTGTTTTTGAAATGCTTCCAAAGTATACACTATTACGGGCTTATCATATACATTTAAAAATTGTTTAGGTATGTCCTGATGCATTCGTTGTCCTGAACCTCCGGCAATGATTAAAGCAATATTCTTCATTTTTTCCTCTCTCCTCTTAATTTAAATATACTCAACAATTTGTGTCTCTATTAATCCAGTATGCTTTACCAGTATGATGACCTTTTCTTTTTTCTACAGGTGGAAGCTGCATATAATTTCCATAAATATTGGTCAGATATTCTTTCCACCCTTTAATCACCATAAAATTTATACCTTCAAAAGGCATTTCTATATAATCATCAAAAGATGATTTATGCATAATTTCTTTTCCCCCATACTGCGACATTAAATTTCCTACATATTTTCCTTCATTGAAAGAATACTTTTGCGCAGTCCTGTCCAACCATTTAACCCACTTTGCTACTCCAATTTTTCTGCACCAATTTTGATAAATTGATTTTACTATACGTTTTGCTCGATTCTTCGGTATATATTGTTCATGGCTATATGCAGCACATCTTCTAGATCTATAAAGGAACCTCATTTTTAAATAATGCATTTTTCTTAATAAATTATTATTTGGCAATCCATCGACTACACAAACATCAACAAATACACCATAACCTACAATATTATCAATTCCCTCATCTTCTATTAATGTATTTTTATCTATCAATCTTCCAAATGCAAAAAAATAATTTAAATCTTTTTTATTTGTCAACCATAAATATTTTCTTTCTGTTTTTAATAACTCTTCAAATTTCTTATATTCATCTCTGGTCATAAACACATCAATATCATCATCCCAAGGAATAAACCCGCCATGACGTACTGCCCCTAACAAAGTACCTCCTGTTAAAGAATACTTAATATTATTTTCTCTGCATATCTGATCTATATATTTTAAAATATCAAGTCTAACTTCTTTTTCCTCTTCAGATGTCATCATTTGTTGAGTCATCATTTTTATCCCCCAGTTCAATTATTTTAAAGTGATGATGATTTTCTCTACTGTCAGTTTTCTTTGGTATCACCATATAATTTCCATAATAATGTTTCAATATATCATCATATGAAGCAGGAACATAAAACTTTGTATCTTCGAAATAAACTATTTTTTTTTCTTCAAACCACTTTTTTAATAATATTTCTTTCTTTTTATAAGTTCCTTTTAAACTACAGACATATTCACTACCTGAATATGGATACTTTGTCAAAACTTTGTCACCATGTTTAATTATTTTTCTGGTATCCATTTTTTGTCCCAATTTTACACATTCCAAAAAATGTATAATCTTTTTTTCCAAAACACTTCTATCATCTCTTTTTAAATTCACTACTGTATCAAACCAAGAAATTTGCATTAAATAATGCCAAAATCTATAATAATAATAATGTATATTTCGGCATATCTTATTTTGTGGCATACCATCAATAGGGAAAATATCAATCCAAATATAATCAATTTTTTTCTCTGCTGTATCCTCTTTTAATATTTTTACATTTAAATTTAAAATTTTCGCATGATGACTATGCGGTTTTTCGCTATTACTGTTTAATGAATAATCACTTAATTTCAAAGGATATGGTAACACGTTACCTGCAATCTTTATAAAACGTTCATAATCCTTTCTTGGCATCCATATATCCATATCATCATCCCAAGGAATAAATCCCCGATGCCTAATCGCTCCTAATAATGTCCCACCGCATAGATAATATGTAATTTTATTTTCTTCACAAATTTGATGAATTGTTTTCATCATATCTAATTCTATGGTTTGTATTTTTCTTATATATTGTTGCTTATCATACATGCTCTCTTATTTCCTTAGATACTTTAAATAAAATTTTTTTCTAAATTTATTTGGCATCAAACAAACTACAGCTTGTCCTCCGGCACTAACTATAAAATCTTTGAGATTCATATTTCCTTTTTTATATTGTTTATATTTGAACCCTACAGCTGTTTTTAAATATTGCCATCCACCTCTTCGTTTAAAAAAGTCATCATTGATTCTGATATAGTACAAATTTTCTTGCAAATTATATCCCTTATATCCGCAATTCATTACCATACGCATAAATAAATCATAGTCTTCATATAGTTTTACATTTCTATAATTTCCAGCACTTAACACCGCACTTTTTTTATACAATACAGTTGGATGAAGTAATGCACATCTTCTTTTCATAAATTCAGAAACTTCTTCACATTTTTCAGGTACTTTATGTATTGCAACTACATTATCTAATTTGTCCTCAAACTCTACTTCATAGCTTCCTACAATTGCAAGTGATGGATCCTCTATCATTTTTTTTAAAAGTTTTTCACATCTTTCAGGTATTGAATAATCATCTGAATCCATCCTCACTACCATATCATTTTTACAATGCTTAATTCCTTCTGATAAAGCCAACCCAAGTCCTAAATTACGTTCCAATCTTACTACATTAAATATTCTCGGATACGCTTCTTCAAATTCTTTTACTACTAATTCCAACTCATCTGTCAGTGGGCCATCCTCTATTAAGACAAAATCATCTGTTAATATAGTCTGGTTCATCATACTATTAATGCTTATCTTAAGCCAATCTGGCCTTTCTTTATGGTATACAGACATAAGCACACTATAATTATCCATACTATCCTCCACATAAAAATTACACTTCTCTTATTACTTTACTTTTCACACAGATCCTTCCTTTTTCAGCACGATTTTCACCGTCTGCAAAAGTATCTTTATATCCAACCCAAAATTCCAATTGGATATATATTCCGTATCCAACCTAACCACTTCCTCGAAGTCCGTAATATCACTCCGTCCGCTAACCTGCCACATTCCGGTGATTCCTGGTTTGATGGCAATTCTTGCTCTGTGATGGAGTTCGTATTGTTCCAGTTCGTCCTGGAGAATTGGTCTGGTTCCTACCAGGCTCATGTCGCCTTTCAGGACGTTCCAGAACTGGGGGAATTCGTCCAGAGATGTTTTTCGGATGAATTCGCCTACACCTGTTTTGTGTCTGCCATCGGGCAGAATCTTGTTTCCGATGACACGGGGGTCGAAGTCAAGCTTGAACATTCGGCTGTCGCTCATTTTGTTCTGAGCCATGAGTTCGGCTTTGCGTTCTTCGGCGTCCATGTACATGCTTCGGAATTTATACATTTTAAATGGTTTTCCATTCTGTCCGATTCTTACCTGAGAAAAGAAAATCGGACCTGGAGAGCTGATATAAATGGCAGGTGCTACAAAAATACAGATAAGTCCTGTCAGTATGCATCCAACCAGTCCTCCCAGAATGTCCAGAGCTCTTTTCGCAAGTGCCTGGGTGTCTGTGGCATAGTTCATTGTTGTTGTAAGTACTGTGTATCCTCCTACAGTCTCCACAAACTGTTTCTGGCCTCGTGTACTTTTTACTTTTGCCAGGTTCAAATGAACTACCATTCCCATTTCCAGAAGCTCATCCATTAATTCCTGCGGATAGGTATAATTTTCATCAATGTTGACCAGTACTTCATCTACCCATTGCTGACAGATATAACTGGACGCATTTTCCAGCCCGGCCACTACCGGGATTCCGCTTATTTCCTGTCCTGTAAGATCCTGATCTACAATTACCAGACCATTAATGTTGTATAAGTTGTAATTATTTTCTTTTACATTTCGAATTACATCTTCTGCAATATTTCTGGTCGTAACAATATAGAGAGAAATTTCTCCCTCTTCTTTCATTTTGCTTTTCAGATGTTTTTTTCTAAGGATTCGTGTCAGATATGTAAGTCCTGTGTAGATAATACCCATGAGGTATAAAACAATTCTGGAGAAATTGTGTCCACCATCAACGGAAAACAGATATAATCCGGTTCCCAGTTCTATGAGGATCATTTGTTTCAGCACAGCACTGAATTCCAGATAATAGCCTCTTTTCAAAACACCTTTATAGGATTCAAATATGACGGATATACAAAGATCCAATAATCCAATAAAGATTATGGTGTTTCGGTAAAGTTGATTTATATACAGATTTGTGATTGTTCCATTACGAAACCAGTCCGCTAATATAAACGCAAGCAAAATGCAGCACAAGTCCATAAAGATGAAATCTTTATGCTTATACCAGCCTTTTGATTTTTTCCTATACATACTCCTTTTCTCCTTCTGTTTCTTATTTACCCTTTCCTGCTTAATCTGGTATTTATCTTCAGCTTTTCGAAGTGATTTCCAGCCCTGCGCACATTTCCCTGACTTTATTTCCCATAGGAATTTCCAGTCTGGCAAGGCGTTTGTGGCGGTCAATCCTGCGGATCAGGTTTTCTTTTCCCTGTAAGGGACCCTCGGTAACGTGGGTGGAACCGTCTTTGATGTAACCGGTTGACATCTGGATGCGACGGTTCTGATCCATGAGATCCTGCAGGAATTTCTGCTGTTCCGGGTGCAGGTGGATGGTCTGGGCTGCTATACTCTGCACAATGTCTGTAGGACATTGATTCTGATTCAGGGTCTGGATCAGATTTTCTTTGTTTTCGCATTCTATGAGCATACAGTCCTGAAATACGGGGCGTGGCTCTATGTGCCAGGTTCCCTGATATTTCTTCATGCAGTCGTAGGTGGGGATGAAAATCTTTTCTTTTTCCGCCTGTGACAGACTGTTATTACAAAATGCTTGAAATTCTGTGATGTTTTGATTAGAATATTCGTATAAAAGCAGCATGTTTATCGCCTCTTTGCTGTAAAAGCTTCGCAGAGTATGCTACTCTACGAAAACAAATCTTAGTATTTTTCTCAAAGTTGTTATAAAGTATACCCCAAAATGATCAAAGTTTCAAGTAGCACGAAATATATTATCCCTGATTTTATCGAATTCTGTTGCAAATGCTAAAAAAGTAGTTAGAAATAACATTTTTTGTGTCATATTATTGTTTTGCTAACCATCAGAGTTCCTGAAATCATTTTATTCGCCGTCAAAATTTCAGTCAGATACAGGAGGAGCATTTTATGCCACGAACAGGAGAAAACATATACAAACGAAAGGATGGACGCTGGGAAGGGCGGTATATCAAAAAGCATACAGCATCCGGGAAAATTGTATATGGATATTTATACGCCAGATCCTATCGTGATGTAAAAGAAAAGCTGACTATCATTACCCAGCGTACCAGTCAGCAGAATGAAGAAAAAGCAGAAACCTATCCTTCTTTCAAAAATCTCTGCAATGAATGGCTGGTTTCCAGGCAGCCTCAGTTAAAAGAATCTACCTATAATAAATACAGAAACCTTCTGAACTGCTACGTGATCCCGGAAATCGGTACAGAGAACATCCTCTTTCTGGATTACAAAAAACTGGAAAATTTCAGCAGAACCCTTCTTATTAAAGGAGGCTGTGAAGGAACCGGTCTGTCGCCGAAAACAGTTTCAGATATTTTTTCCCTTATCCGAAATATCCTGCAATATGCCACTGACAAAGGAACACCGCCAGCTTATAACGGCAGGAATATTATGATCCGCCAGGATATGAAAGAAATGCGCGTTCTGTCCAGATCCGAGCACGAACGCCTGTGCCAATATCTGTACGCTTCAGATAAGCCGAAAGATATCGGCCTTCTGATCTGCCTTTTTACAGGGATTCGCATCGGAGAAATCTGTGCATTGAAATGGGAAGATATCTCTCCTGTAGAGCAAACGCTTTCCGTTCATCAGTCCATGCAGAGGATTCAGCTTCAAAACGATCCTGATGGCAAAAAGACCAAAATCCTCATTTCTACCCCTAAGAGTCAATGCTCGATCCGGACAATCCCTCTGGCAGAGAGGCTGGCAATATATCTTCTTACCCACCGGAAATCTTCGGAGTCCTATGTATTAACAGGAACTACCCGATACGTAGAACCCAGATCTCTCCAAAATCATTTCAAAAAAGTAATGGACCAGTGCGAAATCCCTGATGCCAACTTCCATTGTCTCAGGCACAGCTTCGCTACCAGATGCATCGAAACAGGATTTGATATCAAAAGCCTCAGTGAAATCCTGGGACATTCTACTGTGAACATTACTATGAACAGATATGTTCATCCTTCCATGGAACTGAAACGCGAAAACATGAACCGCTTAACTGATCTATTCTCCGTCAGTTAAGCCGTCAAACGTCGCCAGATTACCTGTAAATACAGGAATTGGCGGCGTTTTTTCGTAGAGTAGCATACTCTACGAAATTATTATGTGATTATTGAGACAAAAAAATACGGTCACAGAGCTGTTTTTCAGTTCTGTGACCGTTGTTTTTTATACCTGAATTGAATTTTACAATTTTTCTATCTTCTCAATCATGCGGCTATGCTTTTTCATCTTCTTATCACAATTTTCTTAACAGGAAGAATTCCTGTCATATATGCCAGTGCTACATAATCCTGATCTTTCAGCCAGACTCGCAGAAAATCCAGATATTTCCGCTGTTCTTCTATTCCAGCCCTTCCACCGCTTCCGTAAAGTCTGCGATCAGGTCTTCGATGTCTTCGATTCCTACGCTGATGCGTATGCTGTCTTCGTATACGCCTGCTTCGGCCATTGCTTCCGGGGTGCTGTGGATGTAGATGGTGGAGGCGGGGTGGATGACCAGGGTGCGGACGTCGCCGATGTTGGTGGCAATCTTTACGTATTTCAGTTTGTTGATGAGCTGATAGGCGCGTTCTTTGGAGCCGGTGCGGATGGTGAGGATAGCGCCGCCTTTGCCGTTTAACTGGGTCTGGGCCAGGTCATGATATGGGCTGGATTCCAGAAGGGGGTAATTGACGGTGACTCCGTCCAGTTTCTCCAGTGCCTGGGCCAGCTGGTATGCGTTGTTACAGACACGCTCCATGCGAAGTCCCAGGGTTTCCATTCCGATGATGTTTAAGTAAGCATTCATAGGGGCCAGGCATCCACCCATGTTTCGCCAGATTCCATTGCGCAGTTTCACCAGATAGGCGAATTTGCCGTATTTCTTATAATCTGCCATTCCCGGGTAGCGCTGTGGGTTCCAGCTGAAGTTTCCGCTGTCGATGATGATACCGCTGATGGCATCGCCGCTTCCGTTGATATATTTGGACGTGGAGTGTACTACCACATCTGCACCGTACTGAATGGGATTTACCAGATAAGGAGTGGCTGTGGTGCTGTCTACGATAAGAGGGATTCCTTTTTCATGGAGAAAACCTGCGGTTTCCCGGATATCCATTACGTTCAGGGCCGGATTTCCGATAAGTTCTCCGAATACGGCTTTGGTATTCTCTGTGAGATGAGGCTCTATCAGTTCTTTCTCCACTTTCGGGATGAAATGTACTTTGATCCCGAAGGCTTCCAAATCGTGGAGCAGATCCAGGGTTCCGCCGAAAAGGGCACTTCCTGCGATGATCTCATCTCCTGCCTGGAGGATATTTAACAGTGACAGAGTAACTGCTGACATTCCGGAGGAACAGGCTACACCTCCGATCCCGCCTTCCAGCTCATTCACTCTTCGCTCAAAAGCATCTACTGTGGGATTGGCGATCCTGCTGTAGGCAAATCCCGGTGCACGGTTCTGGAAAACTTTTTCCAGCTGTTCAGAGGTTTCATAGGCAAATGCATTGGCGAAACTCACCGGCGGTACTGTGGCTCCATTGGCATAAGTATCTACTGCTTTTCCGTGTAATAATCTGGTCTGAAATTTCATATTGGCATTCCCCTTTTATCTTAGTGGCTGAATACTCTGTCCCAGGCAGCGTATATCAGTCTTTATATTTCATAGTGTTTCAATATGAATACTAGTATAACGAGTCAGGGAATACTTGTCAACGAAAAGCCTTATATGGAATTCGTATAGATCCTTATAGTTTTGATTTATATCCGATAGTCCATCTATAATCTGTGATTATGTTCTTTCACGATTTCATCCATGCAGTTCTCCCACTGTACAGAATCTACAGTAACCTGATTCTTCGGAATTTTCAGTATTTTCTTAAATATATCTGGTATATTTTATTTTTTTCTGATAAAATATACATAGATTGGTTTTCCGTCTATCTTTCAACTTATGGTAATTATGCCAGAACATAATAAGGAGGTTCTTATGAAAGGAAAAAAATGGTTACGTAAAACAACTGCCCTGTGCGCTGCTGCTGTTCTTGGTGCTGCCGCTGTTCCTTCTGCTGCATTTGGTGCCGATTCCTACTCAGCTGCCGAAAAGGAAGCCTGGGCGAAATCTGTGGCTGAATTCACTTCTGCTTATGCTGAATCCATGAATTCAAGTGAAACCCTGATGTCCGGAGCGCAGGCGGATATTTCCCTGAAACTGGAGGATTCCGGACGTTCTCTGCTGGGATTCCTGGTTCCTGATGATATTTCCTGGGCAGACAGTCTGGTTCTTTCTACTACCAGTTCTTTTGTGGATGGTAAAGAGGGCATCCTGATGAAAGTTCTGTTAAACGACACCCAGATCTGTACCATCGAATATTACCTCGATCCTGAAACGCAGGATATTTTCATGAAGATTCCTGAACTCTCAGATAAATATATAAAAGTAAACCTGAAAGAAGCCGCTGAGATCCAGGCGAAATCACTGGAAGAGGCTACTTCTGATCTGAGTGATGACCTGGACAGTGCAGTTACTGCTTCTTCTGATTTCATTGAAGGTTATTCTGCAGGACTGAACGCTTCTGTTTCACTTTTTTCCGATCTCTCTGCATCCATGCCGGAGGGTTCTGTACTGGAAGAACTTCTGAACAAATATGGTACTCTGATCTTCGACAATGTGGCAGAAGGGGAAAGCAGCCAGGATACTCTCACTGCCGGTGATGTAAGTGCTGACTGTACAGTCTATGAAGGCCAGATCACTCTGGAAAACGGTGTGAAAATGGCCAATGCCATCCTGTCCGAAGCGAAATCAGACAAGGAACTGGAAGGAATCCTGTCAAACTGGGCACAACTCCTTCCTGACAGCGAGGATCTCTACGACCAGTTCATAAAAGCCATTGATACAGGGCTGGATTCTCTGAAAGATGTGGATACTTCTGATACAGATTCTTATCTCTCTACCAGGATCTGGGTTGACGGAAATGGCGACATCGCAGGACGTGAACTGGGAATTCATGAGGGTGATACAGATACCCCGATCCTGACCTGGAAGATGCCGAAAGCTGATTCTGATTTCGGTTATCTTCTGTCTGTAACTGCAGACGACAGTTCTTTCGAACTTTCCGGAAGCGGAAAGATTGAGAATGATAAGCTGAACGGAACCTATACTTTCAGCCAGGATTCCTCACCTGTTGTAAATATTGAAGTGAAGGATTATGATGTTGCCTCTGAGAAAGAAGGCAATCTGAACGGAACCTATACTATTACTTTTGCAGAGGATATGGCGAACGAAGATGCTGCTGCTCTTCAGAATTTCGCACTGATCATGGATATCTCTTCTGCGAAAGATACCGGTTCCATCAGCCTTTCTGTTACAAGCGGAGGAAGTACCCTGGGAACTCTCAGTATTACTTCCGGTGCAGGAGAAACCGTGGATATCCCGGATCTGTCTTCCATCACCGAATCCTACAGTGCTTATGACGAAGACGCTATGACTGCTTACGCAGCTACTATGGACTTCACGGAAATCCTGAGTAATCTCTCCGATGCAGGTGTTCCGGATGAAGTGATCACCAGTATCTTAAGTGGTGAAAGTTCCGATACGGAACAGGGTGAAGAAGACAGTACGGAAACAGACTGAATTATTCCGCTCCCAGCACTTTCGGAAGAGAATAGAAAAATACGAACACAGCGGTAGCTGCCTCCCCGATCCAGAATGCATTCCATACAGCTCCTGCCCCTGCGAAGAAACAGAGGAGGTAGGCAGCCGGAATGATCACTATGATGTATCTCAGCATGGAGATCGCCAGTGACTGGGTTCCTTTGCCCAGGCCTTCCAGGGCTCCGCTGGCTGTGACAGACAGCGCGGAGGGGATAAAGCCGATGCTGATGATCTTCAGTGCAGATGATCCAAGTCTTACAGTCTCCGGATTGGAGGTAAACATTGCCATCAATGGGGTGGCTGCTGCGAAACAGATCACAGTTCCCACTAGCATGATCAGCACATTGACGCCCAGGGAAAGACCGAAGATCTTCCGTACTCTCTTTCGCTCCCCTGCGCCGTAGTTATATCCCACCAGAGGACGCATTCCCTGTACGATACCGCTTGCAGGCAGATACAGGAAAGTCTGAAGCTTATAATAGATTCCAAGCACTACCACATAGCTGTCGGAAATGGTTGACAGCAGCTGATTCAGAAATGAGATCAGTACAGATGGCAGGGCAATATTTAAAGTTGCCGGAATTCCTACCATATATAATTTACGATCCAGATTCTTCTCCAGCTTACAGTATTTCCAGCTGAATTTCACCGGGATGGGACATTTCCTGTATGCAACCAGATAAACCAGTACGGTAAATACCTGTCCCAGCCCTGTGGCAAGTGCTGCACCCCGGATTCCCATTTTCGGGAAAAAACCTATTCCGAAGATCAGCAGGGGATCCAGGATAATATTGGAAATACATCCCACCAGAAGACTGATCATGGTAATCTTCATTCTTCCCACTGCCTGGAAAATTTTCTCGAATGACAGACTGATCATGATCACCACCGAGAATGAAAAGGCGATGGTGGAATACTGGGTTCCCAGAGAAACTACAGTCCGGTCTGCTGTAAACATCCCCAGAAATGCAGGCATAAACGGGATACTCAGGATCGTTATGATCACACCATGTATGATCCCGAAGAGCATGCCGTGGGTAGTCGCCCTGTTTGCATTCGCCATATTCTTTGCACCCAGATAGAAAGATATCTGGGAATTGATGCCGACACCGAATCCAATAGCAATGGCATTGATCAGATTCTGTACCGGATAAACCAGTGACAGGGCTGTCATGGCCTGTTCACTGATTCTGGCCACAAAAAAGCTGTCCACAATATTGTACAGTGAATTCACAAGCATGGACAGCACCATCGGCAGGGCCATAGATGCCAGAAGTGGCCCTGCCGGTTTCTCTTTCATAAAATTATCGTTCATTTCTCCCTCTCTGCAAGGACACTCAGCCATTTGGCTGCATTGTCGGCTTCTGACGTGGATGCAGGAACTACAATACATATCGGTTCATAGCTCAGACCGAACTTCGTGGCAAGTTCACTGTCAGTCACAGAAATATGTGTCTCATCTGTCTGGTTTCCGAATGCCTGGAAATTCTCTTCTCCCAGCAGTTCTTTCAGGTTCAGGAAAGACTGGTCGTTGTTTTCATACAGAGTGTCGTAAACTTTCTCCGGCATAATCATGATATCCATGGTACCTGCCGCTATCTGTGTCACATAAGTCATCTGTGCATAATATTCCAGTCCGTCTCCGTCTTCATTGCTGGTCATGTTCACATTGATCTCAACTCTGCTGTATTTATCTCCTTCATATCCCAGCTGTTCCTTGATCTCCTCAGCTGTACTGTCTGTATCCTCGATCCGGGAGTCTACTACTGCCACAGACAGAACTGTCTTGACTTTCAGGCCTTCGTAATAATCTCTTATTCCGAAAACAAGAGCTATGGCTGCGATCACGCCGAAGATTACCGGCTTATAGTACATCCAGATATACTCCAGCTTCTTCCCGATTCCCATGCCTTTTAACTTTTCTTTTTCAATCAGGCGCCGTTCCTTCTTCGACAGATCCAGCTCATCCTTTCTCTCCGGATTCAGCACGCTATCATCATGCTCTGGATCTCCCTGTTTCTCCCTCTTCTCTTTGTCCTGATTCCTATCCGACATTCTTTCTCCTTTGCTTCTTATGTTAATTGTGTCTCCTGAATACTATACCACATTTCTGTTGTGATGACCAGAGTCTGCTTACAGCCCGGACCAGAAAAATAGTGCAGCCACAGACCAGAATGGGACGCAGCCACAGATATGCCGGGTTTCGGCTGATACCCAGAAAGTCTGCCAGCTTTTTCATCAGTTCTGCTGCTGCCGGATGTAACAGATAGATCGGAAATGCAAATTCTCTGCCAAACACAGCCAGATACTCAAGTCTTCTGCTCTTCGTATCATACAGGATACACAGAAGAAACAGGCACACTGCCAGCAGCACATTTCCCGGATACACTTCCCTGGCACCGGCCTGAAAATATTCCCATATGGTGCTCCCGCTTCCCAGAAGCCCACCCACTGCCAGCACCTGCCAGGACAGCTTCCTGTCCAGCAGTTTCTCATACTCATGGATCATCTGTCCTGTCAGGAAAAAGGGCATTCCCATAAAGAAATAATTCCTGTATTCCATAGTATGATAAAAAACACCCTGGAACCTGCCAAAGTACGCCCGCCATAAAAAGCATCCCAGAAGCACAGGGACAGACAGATAAGCAAGTTTTCCCAGATGTAGTTTCTCGATGAAATAATCCAGAATATAACAATATATCAGTGCCGGCAGAAACCACAGGTGAGGTTTAAGCTGTGAAGTGCTGTTATACCGAAACAGTTCCTTCAGATGTTCCTTCTTCACCATCTCCTGCAGCCACGGTCCTATAGCTTCTTTTTCCACCAGATGCATCGCACTTTCCCACAGGAAATAAAAGAGTAGCGCGAAAGCCAGAAGTGTCAGGATATGCTGCACTTTCGCCGGTATTTTATCTGTGATCCGTTTTCCTCTGTCGGTGTTTCTTCTATTATAATAGCAGAAATATCCGGACACCATGAAGAAAAACGGAACTGCTGATCTGGCAAGTGCCTTTATGATCTGCCCGGTCTGTCCCGGAAAGGAAACATGGATAAACACCACACCAAATGCAGCCATTGCCTTCCCTGCATCCAAAGATTTATTTCTCATAATATTCAACCCTACCTTTACTGCCTGACAGTATAGCAAAGGCATTTTTCCCTGTCAAGAAATCTCAGGATCCGGTCAGCCAGCTGTTATCCACCCTTGCCAGAAGCCTGGCATTGTGGTATGCCATCCGAAGGGTCAGGCAGGTTCTTCCCAGATATTTACTTCCATCCGGGGTCTTCATACAGGCAAGTGCCAGATCCGGGACTCCCGGGCTTCGCAGGCACAGCGGGATGAGAAGCTGAATAGAATGATTGTAGTACTGAGGAATGGCAGTCTTATAATCTGCCTCCAGCATCCTCTTGGTCTGCTTCAATGCACCGTCGAAGAGCTGAAGACGCATGCTGCTGTCCCTGACTTCCCGGGGCAGTCTGGCTGCGTTTTCCTCATCTCCGAAGATATGCTCATACTGGGGAACCACCGGGATCTTGGTGTCAAAGACCAGATCTGAAGGGTCATCCACATAGGAAGCTTTCTCCGGAAGAACGGTAATTCCCTGTTTCAATAAGTAATATTCGGTGTAAAATCCGTCCAGGAACCAGGGCTGCCTGTCCGGCACCAGATTGGGAATAAAATATGCATAGATTGGCTGATAATAGTGATTAAAGAGTCCTGTATTAAAGATTGCGTAGGTTTCCTTTTCCCAGACTTTCCCCTCTTCGTACAGGCGCTTGAATGTATTTTCCAGGTATCCTTTCAGGATCCCGTAATCTTCTGTGTCAGAATAGCTCCACCTCTCCGGTACGATCCTTGCCAGATGGCGGATCTGCCGGTTGTAGTCGCCACAGTAGGTAAAATCAAACAGCTTATTCATCAGGTTCCTCCTGTTCCTGCATTTTGATCGTCTTCTATACTATTGTATTTGGGAAAAATGACGGCAGAACTGCCGGATGGTGATTTGTGCAAATGCCTGTGCGCATTCAGGCATGTATCTACCATAACACAACCGCCGGCAAATAACAAGCAGGAATCCTAAATCCCTCCTGCATTGTCACGCCATCTATAGTCTGCTATAATATTCTTTAGAAACAGTTTCTGCGTTGCAGCAGAATCGAAAACAAACAAGAAGGTTTCCCTATGAAAAAAGACGGCTACTACTCTTCCGGAGAATTCGCGCGGATGGCTCATGTGACCCTGCGGACCATCCGATATTATGACAAACAGAATATCCTCAAACCCTCCTATGTGACAGAATCCGGTGCCCGATTCTACACAGATGCAGATTTCGCAAGGCTTTCCCAGATCCTGCTTCTGAAGTACCTGGGCTTTTCCCTGGATGATATCCGGGAGATGACCATTGACGACTCCGACTATCACTTTATGGAGAATTCCCTGAACATCCAGCTGAAACTGGTCCGTGACCGCATCGAACAGATGCAGCTGGTGGAAAAAGCCATCCAGGATACCACCGATGCTATCCGTTCCCGCCACGCCATTGACTGGAATCAGATGCTGAACCTGATCCACCTGACAGGCATGGAAAAGAGCATGAAAAACCAGTATCAGAACGCGTCCAATATTTCCTCCAGGATCAACCTCCACAGCCTTTACTCCAGCAACCGCCAAGGCTGGTTTCCCTGGGTATACACCCAATGCCACATCCACCCAAACATGAAAATCCTGGAACTGGGCTGTGGGGACGGTGCTTTGTGGACTCAAAATATGTCCCTCCTGCCTGCGGAAATCTCTGTTACACTTTCGGATCTTTCTTCCGGGATGCTTCGTGATGCCAGACGTGCCATCGGCCCGGAAGACCGGCGTTTCACATTTCGGGTATTTGACTGTGGACGGATTCCCTATGAGAATGAACCCTTTGACCTGGTCATTGCCAACCATGTGCTTTTTTACTGCGATGACATCCCCGGTGTATGCAAGGAAATCCGCCGTGTGTTGAAACCTGGAGGTCATTTTATCTGCAGTACCTATGGCAGCCGGCATATGCAGGAGGTCAGCCGGCTGGTTCAGGACTTCGATGAACGAATTGTTTTGTCTGCAGACCGGCTTTATGAACGGTTCGGCAGGGAAAATGGAAATGATATCCTTTCTCCGTATTTTCGGCAGATTTCCTGGGAGTCCTATGAAGACTCCCTTCTGGTGCCGGATGCAGAACCGCTGATCTCCTATATTCTTTCCTGCCATGGAAATCAGAACCAGTATATCCTGGACCGTTACAAAGATTTCCGCTCTTTCGTATCGCGCAAAACCAGAGGAGGCTTCTACATTACCAAGGATGCCGGAATCTTTTTTTGTGAAAAATAACCAAAATTTAATTTTTTTGTAAAAAACGCTTGAAGGTGACCTTAGGTCACCTTTTATAATACAATCACATTAAAAAGACATCCGCAGTGATACATGAAAACCTGCAGCAGTTCCATAAAATAATGCAGTCAGGACAGTATCTTATGAATTGCTGTAAAACAAATGATTCAAATGAAAAAGGAGAATACACATGAAAGGTATTATTTTAGCAGGTGGTTCCGGCACACGCCTTTATCCGCTGACAATGGTAACTTCCAAACAGCTTCTGCCGATCTACGACAAACCTATGATCTACTATCCAATGTCTGTACTGATGAATGCAGGCATCCGCGATATCCTGATCATCTCCACACCACAGGATACCCCTCGTTTCGAGGAACTTCTGGGTGACGGACATCAATTCGGCGTTCATCTTACCTATGCCGTACAGCCAAGCCCGGACGGACTTGCGCAGGCATTTATCATCGGAGAGGAATTCATCGGCAATGACACAGTTGCCATGGTGCTGGGTGATAACATTTTCGCAGGACATGGACTGAAGAAGAGACTTCAGGCTGCTGTACAGAATGCAGAATCCGGCGAAGGCGCTACTGTATTCGGATACTATGTAGATGATCCGGAGAGATTCGGTATCGTAGAATTCGACCACGACGGTAAAGCCATCTCTATCGAAGAGAAACCGGAACATCCGAAGAGCAACTACTGTGTAACAGGTTTATATTTCTATGACAACCGTGTGGTAGAATATGCCAAAAATCTGAAGCCAAGCGCCAGAGGCGAACTTGAAATCACAGATCTGAACCGTATTTATCTGGAAAAAGGCGAGTTAAACGTAGAACTTCTTGGCCAGGGATTCACATGGCTGGATACCGGTACACATGAAAGCCTTGTGGAAGCTACCAACTTCGTAAAAACCATGGAAAGCCACCAGCACCGCAAGATCGGATGCCTGGAAGAGATCGCATATCTCAACGGCTGGATCACCAAAGACGATGTACTGAAAGTTTATGAAGTACTAAAGAAGAATCAGTACGGCCAGTATCTGAAAGATGTACTGGACGGCAAATATCTGGACGTGCTCCACTGATTCCGCCATTCATATATCGTTTCAATCACGCAGCAATAAATCAAAAGGAGAACTATACTATCATGAATATTATCGTAACCGGCGGTGCCGGATTTATCGGAAGTAACTTTATTTTTCATATGTTAAAAAAATACCCGGATTATCGTATCATCTGTCTGGACTGCCTGACATACGCAGGAAACCTTTCTACTCTTGCTCCTGTTATGGACAACCCGAATTTCCGTTTCGTAAAAGAAAGCATCACAGACCGTGAGGCAGTTTACAAACTCTTCGAAGAAGAACATCCCGATATGGTTGTAAACTTCGCAGCAGAAAGCCACGTAGACCGTTCCATCGAGAACCCGGAAGTATTCCTTACCACAAACATCATCGGTACTGCTATCCTTATGGATGCATGCCGTAAATACGGAATCAAACGTTACCATCAGGTATCCACTGATGAAGTTTACGGAGATCTGCCATTAGACAGACCTGACCTGTTCTTCACAGAGGAAACTCCGATCCACACAAGCAGCCCTTACAGCTCTTCCAAGGCTTCTGCAGACCTTCTGGTACTTGCTTACCACAGAACTTACGGACTGCCTGTAACCATCAGCCGCTGCTCCAACAACTACGGCCCATATCATTTCCCGGAGAAACTGATCCCGTTAATGATCGCCAATGCATTAAATGACAAACCACTTCCTGTATATGGAAAGGGTGAAAACGTCCGTGACTGGCTCTATGTAGAAGATCACTGCCGCGCTATCGACCTGATCATCCACAAAGGACGTGTAGGCGAAGTTTACAATGTAGGTGGTCACAACGAAATGACAAACATTGATATTGTTAAGATCATCTGTAAAGAGCTTGGCAAACCAGAAAGTCTGATCACATATGTGGCAGACCGTAAAGGTCATGATATGCGCTATGCCA
>OLNC01000403.1_pt1 | contig 45422 bp, 33 predicted proteins | sample 1672011 | NCBI WGS metagenome assembly OLNC01 (sample SAMEA3136636, study PRJEB25190) | human gut metagenome | biome: human gut; feature: human-associated habitat; material: faeces | place: Austria | collected 2013
TCAGTACCAGAGTTCGAGGCGCCGCATGGCGCCGAAAGGACGCGCCGAAGGCGCGGGGTGTGTCTTTCCCTGGAAGACACGGAGGGGTTGAAGAGATGAAGGAGTAGAGCGAGAGAGATGAGTGAAGGAATGCCAGGGGAATATGAGAGAGGATGCATGCAGGAAAAGAGGAGGACAGAAGCGCACATGAGAGAATATCTGTGGGAACATGGGAGAGAAAGGCGAAAGAAATATGACGGAAAGCTTTGGGAAGTCTGAGACTTATTTTTTTTCATGTATAATTAATATGTTATTGTTACATAATATTTATTTTTCGTTTCATTTCTCTGCCATATTCCTTTATTCTCTTCGGCGTCTGATATAGTATTGTTCTCATCTCGCATCATCTCTTCCACGGCTGCCAGCAAACCACCGCAAAGCCCGCCGGCAAAAAGTCTTAAATATTTTTTTTGCAAAAACCCGTACATTTCTGAAATTATTTTTCATATTAACTATGCAGGCAGAACTGCAGAAAAATACATTTAACAAAAGGAGATAAAAAAATGACTAAATTAACAAAGAAACAGATAAACCGAATCGCTGCTGCTGCATTTGCGGCTGTTATGGCGACATCTATGACAATCCCGGCATTTGCTTCCGGAAATGTTCTGGCTAGTGAAGCTCCGAATGGAGTTTATTCAAGCACTGCAGGTAGTTCCAGCCTGTATTCCGATTATCAGAACAACCAGGTTGGTTCAAGTGAAGGCAGCACTTCTTTCAGAATTCCTGAAACTGGAAGCAACTTCCAGAGTAGTGGTGAAAGCTATGTAACTACATTTGATAAATTTGGCGAAAGCAGTGACCCGTCAGAAAATGTTGGACAGGACTCTTATGTATCCGTGATTCCTCCGGAAACTTCAACTGGTGCAGTTGATTATTATGATGGATATGATTACGATGCTGATTACAGTACAGGTGATGTAACAACAGAAGATGCGGGTGATATGACAGCAGAAAACTCGGTTACAACACCAGCAGAAGCAAGTGCTGAAATTGTTGGTGAATGGTTTGGTGTGCTTGGAAGCAGCCCTGTAAACCTGACGCTTTCCGGAGATTATACTTACAACCTGAATTTACTTGATATTGGAGAGACAACCTCTGGAACATATACCACAAATGGAAACCAGGTTGCACTCCAGCTTAACGATGGAATCGTTATGACACTTGAAGTTGCTGCTGATGCAAAGACAATGACCGCTGTTGACTCTGTTGAGGGCACTCTTGCGAAAGCATCAACAAATACTGGTACTGTTGAGGACACAACAGCAATTGATGATACTACTGAGGACGCAATAACAGAAGACTCATTTGAAGGTGCATGGCAGGCAACTGATGCGGTTGTAACTTCAAAATTTGAAGTAGCATTCCCTGGTATTGATGAGAGATATGGCTTACAGGAAAGCTCTAAGTCATATTCACTTGTAGATATTGACGATATTGCACATATGACCGTGTACATCCAGGACGGAACGCTTGATTTTTATATCAACAAATGTGACGGCTCTTATGTAAGCTTTCAGGGAATGAAGGCTACACTTAACGGCGATAAGCTGTATTTTGAAAATTCCGGAAACATGACAAAGATTCATGGATATGTAAAGAACTGCGATGACGGTGTAGGCAAAGATATTGTATTTGAAACTGACGGAAAGGATATCACCTTCCACCTGACAGTAGAGTGTAATGACATGGAGCCGCTGGAGTATGCGATTGACGACTAAATTAACCGTCGCATGCTTGTGCTTTTAATCGTGAGTTAGACGGCTCTGTTTTTTAAATACATAAAAATATTGTTTACAACATTTTATTTCTCTACATTTCGGTGTAGAGAAATTTTTTATTTTTGCCAACGAAGAATGGGGAATCCCCGTTCAAAACGTGCTTCCCTCAATCTTACGGCTTAGCGCGCACTTCGTGCTGGTTACAAGTGCGAAGCGCGAGTTATCAAAATTCTTTCGTAAAAAAACGTCCAGTTTTTAATTTTTTCAGCATATTAAATATGCAAGAAATTTAAATACAATTTTTTTACAAAAGGAGGTGCCTTGCATGAAAATCACTTCAAGCTATCAGGTAGAAATTTTATCAAATACAGATATGAAAAACACAGTGCAGATTTACCGCAGGGCACTTGCTTTTGCTATCGATGTATGTGATAAAGAATGGGGAAATATTTCTGTTCTTGGTGGCACAAAAGAAAAAGACCACTATGTAGAGAAATTAATCCACAAAACTAAGAACAATCCAAACCCCAAATATCCATTTGACATCAAGGGGTCTGAGTTCTATAAATTTCCATCATACCTTAAAAGAGCGGTTATTGCCGAAGCAATCGGTGCTGTAAGCAGCTATCGCAGCAATTATAAGAACTGGGAAGATAATGGAAAGAATGGAAAAGCTCCAGCATTACAGATGGACAGGCATGCAATGCCGGTGTTCTATAATAAGAACATGTACAAGGAAGACGCACCTAAAAATGCCAAATATCCAAAAGGCATGAATCCAGGCGACAACAATATCAGATGGCTAAAGTTATATCAGAATAACGACTGGGTGTGGATTCCTGTCAGATTAAGAAAAACTGATATTAATTATATAAATAAATACTGGGGAGCCTGTGAAGATAAAAGCGCACCTACATTAGAAAAAATACATAACAAATACTATCTGAGATTTTCTTTTACGAAAACCGTAATTTTAAGCGATACCCCTATTGCAGAACGGATTATCTGTGCAGTAGACCTTGGAATCAATACGGACGCAGTGTGCAGCATAATGAAGGCAGATGGAACTATCCTTGCAAGAAAGTTTATCGATTTTACAAGTGACAAAGACCGGATGATTCATGCTATGAACAGAACACGCCGTAAGCAGTCCAAGTATGGTCCAAAAAGCACCAAAGGCCTTTGGGCTTATGTAAAACGCTTAAATGAAGACCGTGCAAAGAAAATATCAGCGGCAATCGTAAAATTTGCATCCCAGCATTCCGTAGATGCTATCGTAATGGAGCATCTGGATTTCAAGGGGTGCAAGAAGCGAGGCAGTAAAGCGCAGAGACTGTCTATGTGGAATCACGGAATCATCCGTGAGAAGGTAGAACAAAAGGCGCACCTCCTCGGCATAAGGATTGCAACAATCTGTGCATGGAAAACAAGCGCTCTTGCTTTTGATGGAAGCGGAAGCGTTACCAGAGATGATAATAACCATGCACTTGCAACGTTCACGACAGGCAAGCAGTATAACTGCGACCTGAGTGCCAGCTACAATATCGGTGCCAGATATTTTATCCGTGAACTCCTTAAATCTCTTCCGGCGACGGAAGAGTCCCGCGTAAAGGCAAAAGTTCCTGACGCTGGGCGTAGAACCTCCTGTACATTATCAACGCTGCGGGCGCTTGTAAAAGAGCTTTCCGCAGCATAGAGATGTATTTGCCCACCTGTCTATGTTCTAGTTTTTGTGTGGGTCTCTGCTTCGTCAGATTCAGAGATTCAGAATCCTCCGGGATACTCTAACTAAGCTTAAACCGTATTCAGAGACAGGGCGCTTTACCGATTAAAAAGGTAGAGTGGACATGACACATTACTTGAATCACGTGACTTAAGTCATGTGAGGTTCACGGAATGAAGACTACGCTTGATGGCGATAAACTGTATTTTGAAAATTCCGGAAACATGACAAAGATTAAAGGATATGTAAAAGACTGCGATGACGGCGCAGGTAAAGATATTGTATTTGAAACTGACGGAAAAGATATTACCTTCCACCTGATAACAGAATGCAATGATGCCGCAGAAGCGCCGGAATATGCAACTGACGACGTAATACCTTATGCCCAGGAAGACTCTTCTGCAGACGAATCTGTAAGCGCTGACGACGTTCAGAACAACGGTGGATATATCGTCCAGTCTTTTGGATATCAGGATTGAAAAATAACTAAAAAAATAACAAAACATATATTGCAGAAGCAGGGAGAAAATCCCTGCTTTTTTTGTGTTTCTGCTAGCTGCAAATTTCAGCATATTAAAAATGTCAATAAAAATAACCTCAAAAGAGGATTAAGAAAGGAATTAAAATTATGAGAAAAACAAACAAAAAACTGGTTAACCTGATGATGGCGGGCGTAATGGCTGCAGGCGTGATAATGGCTCCGGCAAGCACATTTGCTGCTAAGACATGTAACATCTGCGGGTATAAGTTTGATACCTATGACGGCATTGTCAGCTCCTGGTACAGCAGAAAGGACGGTGTGTCGCAAAGGCTTGATATCTTTGAAGACGGCAGCTTTTCTATCGTGTACACATCTTTTAAGGAGTATACAGGGAAAAAGATTATCGGCGATTGGAACCGGTCAATGGATGGAGAAAATACCTTTGATTTAGTAGAGCGTGATGGCGATTTCATCCAGACCGTAAAGCTGTCTGATAACGGAAATTATCTTACAACTTACATTAACGGAGAGGAGTATATTTTCTACAAAGACAACGCTGAAATTAATATCCCATTAGGAGCCGATGCTGGTGCTGATGAAGAATCATTTGGCGGTACCTGGGTGACTGAGTATGAGGGATATAATATCCTGCTTACCGTAGAGGATGGCAATGTAAAGTTCGACGTCCTTGAAAGCCCTGGCAATAACGCTGAAGCTTTTGGCCGGTCTTTTGTCAGAAGTGAAAGATATGGCTCAGATACAGCCTTCAAGAGATACTATTATGATTTCACAATCAGTGACCTTGAGGTTGGCTGGGAAAATATCCCGTGCCATATGTTTATGATGGAAAACGGAACAATCCGGCTTGTTGCGGGAGATAAGTTTAAAAGATATTTCCTGACATTTGAGAAAATCTAAATTCCAAGGCCTGCAGACTACGTCTGCAAGGCCTTTTTGTTTTGTTCTGATTCTGCATTTTATCTGTATGGAAAAAACCGCAAAAAAATAAGGGATTTTGGAAATTTCCGGCATATCGAATGCAATAAGAAAAAAAATATGCCGAAAGAGGAGCGAAAATAATGAATCAGAATAAAAAAATATATAAAACAGAAAGAGAAGGACAGATTGAATTTTTTGACAACTACGGTATCCCGTGGGAGGAAAATGACGGAGTGCTGGTGGAGAACTGCGACGGCGTGTATAACGGGGTGCTGTTTGAGTTTAAGCTTAACATTAATGACCTGAACAAGACACTGTTCCAGGCGGTGAAGTATCTGTCTCAGATGAGACTGAAGGGCGAGAGCGTGCCGGCGGTTATTATTTTGGTTGATTTAAATGCGAGAAAGGCTTATGTGTATCATTCAGAAGATTACCGGGATGATATCCAGAAAGTGTATGTTGGACCGGCCTCAAAGAATAACGCGGGGTTCTCAGCGAAACCTCCGGTTGATACATATGATTACAGTGACGATTACGAATCTGGTCTTCTAAGAACAAAACTGAAAAAAGAAAAAACTACAACAGAAAAATATATGGCTATTGATATTGATGAAAACTGCATCCTTGGCTGGGCTGAAAGATTTTACCGTGAAGTGCCTAAGGCAAATAAGGGAGACTTCCTTGGCGATGAAAAAGGTACTGCAATTAAGATTGTCGGCGAAATCCGCGAGCCAAAGCATTTTGCCGGGCTGATTAAACCATATACAGGAAAAACCAATAAGGCATTCAACCTGCAGATGGACTGCTTGAATGACAGGCTTTCCAAAAAAGACCTCGGGGCGTTCTACACTCATCCAGTATATGCAAAACTCGCAGCCAGAGAATTGGTTCTGCCGGCAGCCAATGCTGCAATTAAAGCCGGTAAAAAAGATTATGTTATTCTGGACAGATGCGCCGGAACCGGAAATCTGGAATCTGCGCTGATTGGGCTGAAAGACGATAACGGTGACGAGCTTATTTCACACTGCATTGTCTCAACTTATGAATATTGGGAATATAAAGTCCTTAATGAAAATATCGGGGATAAAGTAAGGCATATTATTCCGTCTTCTGAAGCGAATGTTGAGTATTTTGGCGGCAAGGTGCTTAATGCCGATGCGATGAGCGAAGAATATATTAACAATAAGACAGTTAAGCAGTATCTGGATGATGAAGACTGTGCAGTGATTTTGTTTGAGAATCCACCGTATAGAGACCAGTCCCAAAAGAACAATAAAGAAGAAACAAAGACAGAAAAGCATACAGATAAAAGCTATGTAAGACAATGTATGTCAAACACAAAAAAATATGTAGCATCAGCTGTTAATGATATCCTAAATTTGTTTGTATGGTCTGCTTATGAGTATTATTTAAAAGATGCGACAGACAGTTATATTATTTTTGCGCCAATTAAACATTGGAAACGAATTGGACTTTCTGATAAAAAATTTGTTAACGGGTTTATCTTTAACAGAAAATATTTTCATGCTTCAGAAGAGGCTATTTCTTGTGCATACTTTAATAATATTGAAGACACAAAAGCAGAAAAGATTTCTCTTCATGTTGTAGATATTGAAAATGAAAATGTTAAGTTAATAAAAGATATGGATGTTAAAAAATCTCACGCTCCAATGAGTAAATTATTTGATAAACGAAAAATGAAAGAGGATGATTACGATAAAGCAATATGCTGCAACCGTGATGGTTCAGAAGCTTTTAGGAAATGTCGATTTAAACCATATCACAACAATAATATTATCGCATATTTGAGAGCAGAATCCTATGGATTTGACGCAAATAGTGTTTGCCTTGTAAGAAATGGTTTATATAATGGCAATGGTTTCTACTTAAGAAAAGATAAGTATATTGAAGGGCTTCCATTTTTCTGTGCTAAAGAATTTCCATTTGATAAATGGTATTTAAAAAATATGGTAGATACCACCTCCGACGGCGGCGATGCATACACAAAAGACGACGACTTCCTGAAGTCCTGCTTGCTCTATACCTGTTTGTCAAATCAGAACAAATGCCTGTCATTCCTTGGCAGCGACGGCCGCATGTATCAAAACGAGCTCTGCCTTGACAACAGCAGATACGAAAAAGCAAAAGAAGAAGTAACTCAGGACGGAAAAGAAGTTGAAGCTGGAGCTGAAGCTGACGCTGACGCCGAAATGCTGAAACTGCTCCCTGTTGCTTATCAGGACATGATGGCATATGACAAGCTTGACGACGAGGAAAAAGAACTGTTCGAGCTTTGGAAAAAGATTCTCGGGGAAGCAAAACAGACTGAAAAATATAATCCGGAGCTGAATTATGGCGTATATCAGATTACAAAAGAGCTGAATACATTTACAGAAGAAAAGAAGGGAAAGGGTAAGAAGAAAGTGTATGATTACCCGCAGCTGAACGGGGATTTAAACACACTGAGGACGAAACTGAAAGAGTATTATATTTCTCATATTAAAGAGAAGATGTTTAAATATCAGCTAATTAAATGATACAAAGCACAAGACCACGAAGCCATGCCGGCAAAACTTCCGGCATGGCTTTTATTGTACTTATTCCCTATTTTTATCACTCTACTCCTTTCTGCATACTAAAAGTATGAATGATTTGCTTGACAAATCACAAAAAAAAACAAAGAAAGGAGATTCGAATTATGAGTAGAATCATCAGAACTAGCGCAGGAGTAAAATTTCCATCAAAGGAGGATATCTTTTTAGATGAACAGGCAAAGATTGCCGCATCAAAGAAACTGTCAATGCTTGCAAGAGAAAAAAAGGAACAGGCAGAATTTACAGAGAAATGCGTATGTTACGCAATCCCGCCGGAATTTTATGGCCTTGGTTGTCTTTCTGAGTTAGATGAGTATTTCATGCTTGTCGGCTTAGATGGTAAAAACGCAAAGCTTCGTGGATATGACCGAAGCGGCAATGAAAGAAACATTGACGTACAGTTTGAGGAGGCTATGGATATGGTCGCACGTCAGACGAAAGCTGAGCTGCATGAGGTTGCTGCAAAAGCAATTATATTGTATGCAGATATTAAATCATGCAGTGTTAGAAATGATGTTAGACGCGAACTTCGTCATATCATTTTGACAGCAGAAAATGCAAAGAAGCTGTATAACAACAGTATGACAGAGATTCTTGAGAACATGTATCTACCGTCATCAATGCTTCGCGCCGGATGGTATAGTGGAACCAATAAGAAGATTCTTTATGAACTGGTTTCATACAGACTTGACGAAGACGGAAAAAATTTCATTCTTGAAAATGTCTGCAAGTCATCCGTTGACCCGACTAGATTCAAAAAGGTGTCTTTTGAAAACCTGAAAAAGGGTCTTATGACTTATGCGGCTGACATGATGGATGCTGAAGCGCTGGAGCTTATTAACAATATGAAAGATGTTGACAGCTTCTGCTCTGAGGTATCAGTTCCTGTATCACGTGCAGTAAATGCAGCACATGTACAGCAGCTCTCATTTTTCTAACATAATCTGAAAACAGGCTCAAAAGAGTCTGTTTTTTTGTTTTTTGGAAATATTTTGCATATTGTAGTTGTTAAGTTTTTTGGAGCGAAAAACAAATACGGAAAATAAGGAGGAAAAGAAACGTGAAAAATAAAACTTTAACAATAATGATGTCTGTACTGGCAGGCATGACTGCACTTCCAATGCAGTCGATGCCGGTTTTTGCAGAATCAACAGAAATCAGAAATACAACCGAGGATGGTTCTTCCTTCGTGGGAGACTGGTCATGTGGGGCATCTGGAAGCAAGACAATGACAATTAACGCTGATGGGACTTACACCGCAAAAAATGGAGACAAGGAAGAAAGCGGTAAATGGAAGATGCAGAACGGCGACCTGATGCTTGACAATGGCGCTACTGATGCCACAAGATGCACGCTGGACGGAGATATGATTAATGCGTATGTCGATGGAAGCGTAAGCGTGTACAGAAAAGGCGGGATAATGAAGCAGACCGAAAAAGAAAGTACGGAAGAAAATGAAAAAACTGATGAGAAAGCTCTGATGGCTGGTCTGGCAGATGATGAAGACAGCAAGAGTACAAATAAAGCTGTTGAAGCTAAAGAAGGAAATATCGTTGGGGATTGGATAAAGAAAATAGTACAATTGCTGCTGCGATGCAGCTGATTAATCGTCGTATGCTTGCGACTTTAATCATGAATTAAATGGCTCTGCTTTTTGATTTTTTACAGATTTCTCATATTGTATACGAAAACCAAAACAAGAAAGGAGTCTACAATATGGCAAAATATGGTATTAAATCACATATTCTAATGGAGACGAGGAAGATGGCCTGTATGGAAATTTTGCTTCCAAAGAGGAAGCGTTCAAAGAAATTTGCGTTCTTGCAGCAAAAGAAGCATGTAGATGATACATGGTGTTATTACCGTGTGCAGGAACTTCCCGATGCTGAAAGAAGCGATGACCGCATCAGAAGCATGGACGAAGAATTTGTGCTGTGATTTTTTTTCTCTACCCTTTTGGATAGAGTTTTTTATTATTTTTTTTTGTAAAAACCGTCTGATATTGAATTTTTTTAGCATATTAAGCATGGAGAGGATTGGGCGAATATATTAGTTAACGGCCTTTACTAACCGAATATAGGAATACTATCAGCATAAACAAAAACTTCAAGTATTCTAGGAACATTGCATATTCCATATATCAACACCTCCTTGCCTGGTCTATACATACACTTGTGATAATGATTCAGTGTATGTAAGTGACCAGACAAGTGGCGGAAAAAAACGCCCAACCCCTCCATATCTAATTATAATAACAAAAAACTGAGTTGTGCTCAATCCAAAAGTTTGTTCTATACAAAAAACCTGTAATTGTTCATGACTCTTTTTTTTGTTGTCCAAGTTATCCAGCATACTAATTTTGTAAACAAAAAAAAATCTCAAAACAAGAAAGGAAGACGTTTATGTATTACAAAACATTAAACATTACAACAATCGAGGAAGAAAGAAAACACCTGCAAAAAACAGAGGACAAAGACCTGAGAAGATATCGCCTTAACACATTTGACGGTTTTGTCGAATACTGGGGAATTGAATATTTTTTCAACCCTGAATTCAAATTGGATTTGCCTTCAATCTGCGATAAGCTGCCCGGGTTAGACTCACTTCTCGACCATATTGCCGCTTTTGTCGACGAGGATGGTAACTGCTTTTTACTGCTGCAGCCGTATGGCGGTGACCCGGAAGCATTTTGTACAAACAATGATATCTCAGAATATGTTTCATACGATAACGACGCATATCATCACAATGAGGCTCATTGCGTAATCATATCTGGAGATTTCCTGGCCTACGTTGATAGATGTATTCCGGAAGGAGAGACATGGATTAGCAGAACACCAGACGCTTCGTCAGAAGATGCTATAACTACGCTTGATGATGTGATGTAATCTTTAGAGAGCGATTTTTCGCTCTCTTTTTTTGCTGTAAAAATACAAAAAAAATCCGCATAAAAAATACTTTTTCTAAAAAATTTCAGCATATTAATTATACAAAACAAAAGAGCGGCGAAAACGCCGCATAAAAAACCTGACAGGAGGAAAAATATATGAGATTAAAAATTACAGGAAAGAATATTACATTAACAGAAGGGATTAAAAGTGCTGTTAAAGATAAAATCAAAAAAATTGAAAAACTGGTAGGAGATGACGCTGCAGTTGATGTGATGCTGAGTGCGAAACATGGAAAAGCAAAAGGACAGCGTGCCGAGATTACCGTTAAAACTAAGAGTAGCGTAGTGAGAGCGGAGGTGACAGATGAAGACCTTTACCGCGCAATCAATTCTGCCGTTGACGTAGTAACAGGAAGACTTAAAAAAATTAAAGAAAAAAGCAGGAAAAGAGCCGGCAGCGAGAGCATCAGGGCAATGGAAAGAGAAAGAGAAGATGACGCTATTGTTAAGGAAGAGTTTGAAGTCGGAGCAGATGAGATTGATGAGTTTGAAGTTAATGGCGGAATCAGCAGGGAGAAGATTGTCTCAGCAGAAAGTATGACAAGAGATGAGGCTTGTGTGGAAATGGAATTCACAGACCATGATTTCTATGTTTTCAAGGATGCCGAAAGAGACGATATGCTGTGTGTAATCTACAGAAGAGAAGCTGGCGGGTATGGATTGCTGGCGGTGCCGGAAACGGTATGACAGAAAAGAGACCAGGATTAAAATCCTGGTCTCAATTTTTTTTACATGCGTGAATTTAAGCGGCAATATGCTTTTTCATCTGCTCTGTCAGCATGTCCTTTCTCTGGATTACAAGCAACACGCTTTCGTCAATCAGATTCTGGATACCAATCAGCGTTCCGTCACCTCTGACATCGTTGGCAATAAATTCTTCAGGATTGATACCAAGCTTCTCATGCATGGCTTCAAGGATTTCGTCGTCTGTTGCGTCATCCTTGATGACAAGGTTTTTACAGATAACGGTATCAAAGAAGTGTACGGTATAAGTATGCTGCGGCTCTTCGTAATGAATTCCTGTATCAAGAATTGACATTGGATAGAAATCATAAATGACATAATCCAAATCAATATAATAGCAGTCATCATCGTCCATTGCGTCAGAATCCTGATATGCACATAAATGCTCTGCAATCTCTTCTTCCGTAAATTCAACATCCAGCATGCGGTGCAGGGTGTCCTCAAGGGCACCTGAAACGTCCATGTGGTCAATGTCGTCAGTTTCCGGTCCGATAAAATAAACAGGGCTTGACGCACATCTGGTCAATTCGTAAACACGTTCGCCTTCACATAATAATTCTTTTAATTCTCGCATAAAAAAATCCCCTTTCTTAAAATGTTTTTCAACTTCAATATGCAGAATTTCTAACGGTTAGAAAATCCGCAAAAAATGAACGTCTTGAAAAAATTTCCAGCATATTAACTCCACAAAGAAAAAAGCAGAAAAAACAAGCAAAAGAAAGGTGGATTTATATATGGAAAATACAAGAACAAAATGGGAAGGACAGAATAGAAATTTTAAAGGCGATTTAAGATTCGGAAAGCTTTGCGAGGAAGTTATCAGAAGATTCCTCATGCATTATACAAATGTTGATGACGTTAGGGATATCAGCAATTCAAAACGTGGTATTAAGGATGATATTGATTTTGAAATCGTGTACAGAGATGGACATACCTCAACAGCAGAGTTAAAGTCTGATATGCAGGCTCACAAGACAGGAAATATCGCATATGAAGAACTGTCACATAAAAATCCGGGATGCTTTGCAAGAACAAAGGCAGACCACATCATTTATTATCTGACAGAGACAGGCGTGGCGTATGTACTGAATCCTCATAAGCTGAGAGCATTCGTAGCAGAAATGAAAGCAGACGAGAGAAAAGCCGCAAGACTAAGAGTAAGACCGGCAAAAATGGGAGAGGGTGCTTTTGGTTATCTCATCCCGATTAAAGTGCTCCTTAATAATACAGACATTGTTGAAGCCACAATGATGGTTGGAGCGATTACAGCTGAAATGATAGCGGCAGCATAAGAAAAACAGCCGGCAGGCAGAGACGCCTGCCGGTATATGCTATGCTGAGATTTTTTCGGCATATTGTATGTGAAGCAAAAAAAATATTAAAACGGAGGTGAGAGATATGAGTTCTCAGATGGAACAGTTTTTTAAAGTGCTGTTATGCCTGGTTATGGTAGCTCTTCTTATCGGAGTTGGGTCAAAATATCTGGAATCAAATTATGCAAAATTTGATGTAAAGGATACCGTTGATACTGAACTTGCAAAAAAGTATGGAGACAAGGCAAGTTATACGGATACAAGCGATATCGAGGATGAGAATGACAATACAGATTCTTCTGATTCCGAATAACGCGAATTAATTCGAACTCTCTCCGGGTTTTGTCGTAGAAAGGATGGTGTAATATTATGTCAAAAAGAACAACCAAAAAATTCAACAGCAAATTTTACGGGATTGATTTTTACGGATACGAGCATATCAATAAGGTCTCTGAAAAGGAGCCGATTAATTGCGAATTGCGTGGACAGATAACAAAAGAAATTGTAAAAAAAATGCAGGATAACTTTGGGTTTATGAGCATAAACGGGTTTGAACTGGATAATGAGCCGGGGATTGTATATGGAATTAAAGGTCTGATGCCGCGTGGAAATGTTGAAAAGGCAAAAGCTGCATTGAAGGAAGATAATATCTATATGAGTTATGAAAGATATACTTCGGTAAAATTTCAGAACGGTGAATATCTGTTTTCGGGATGGAGAAGCAAAGTCAGAACCAAAATCAAACCGGAAGACCTGCCGGAAAGTTATGTAGAGCTCCACAACTATAAGAAACACGGTTATCTTGAAACGGCTGGCGTGGCAGATGTAGCATATAAGCCATGTCTGTTTGACAATCATGCCTTTAAGGATGATTTTCTGTGTATAACGTATAAAGATAAGTCGGGAAAAATGTTTGGTGATAAATCTGAACTTGACGAGCTGACAGATGCCAGCGATGAATATATTTTTGGAAATGATATTTTAAGGGTAGTTGAAGGCATTGTGAAGAACAATCCAGATAACCAGGAACTGCAGAAAAAAATGCTTAAAATAAAAGAGCGTATGGTTGAGAAGTATAATACATTTGTTGAGGAAGAAAACCAGAAGTGGCATCCTGGACTGAAAAAGGTTAGCAGCTTTGAAGAACTTGTTGGGTAATACTCAGTTAAAGGCTTCCGGACGGTAATTTGCCGGCCGGGAGCTGTTTTTTGTGATAATGAAAGGAGGAGGTAAAAAAATGAAAGGATTTGGAGAAATTGCGGTAATTCATAGCATTGATAATTACGATGAGGCGAGGTTTTTGGAAGGGTTTCTAAAATGGATTGGAGTCGCGTTCTTTGATTATACGTATAACGATGTGCATGACGAATTTAATCAATACTTGGAAAATAGCGGAGAGAAGTTTGACGTTGTAATATATATAAATGACGAAAATGATAAATATATTTCGCGTTTCGGGTGCTTGAGCAAGGCAAATATAAAGTTAAATTTTACATTGTCGGATAATTCAGATATTGACAAAGAATTATGTAGAAATATTTGGAAAATTATTGTTGATTCCGTCTATTCCAGTAATACATACCAAGAACAGGGTGCTGATATCGAGATTAGGCCCATTAGTGTCAATGTTCGTAAAGATAATGCTTTTGCAAAAAATGACAAGGATAGCTGCGTGCAGATTTTTGAAAAATTAGCAGAAATTTATGTTGAGAACAATCTGTTCAAAGAAATTGGTGACGGCAAAATATATCTGATGAATGAATGCGAAATGAAACAAGATGGGCAAATGGCAATTGAGGCTCGTATTAAGTTGTGGGAAACTGTTCTTGATGAATTAGATAAAGTAAGCATCAACAAAGACTATGTCTGTTTTGATAATTTTTACTATGCAAAAATCTACTGTAAAAAAGAAATCCATATCCTGCGTTGTGTTACTGAAAAATGGGTTTATACAAACGAAATGAGAAGAAAATTTCAGGAAATAGAACTAGATATTGAAAACTTACCAAAAGATGGAGTGAAATATAGTAATATGTCATTGGGTCTTATTTTCGATATATATGCGATGAATCCAGAGTTGTATAATGGCGGCATTAATTACCAGTCCAGGCTTATTAAAAAATGCAAGACAAACGCCTGTAAAAGCGAAGCTTTGCATAAGCTTAACAGATTCTACAAAAACACAGACAGAGGAGGCCGGACAGAACACTTGCTTGAAGAAGTAGTTAAGCTGAATCCACTGAATTTTAAAGCTGGCTTTTCACTGGCCATGTCTTATATGAATTGTAGAGCATATCTTAAGGCGAAAGAATGGATTCTAAACGTTCTGTATGTTTTGCAGCTTGAGGGTGACAGTCAGGAGGAACTTTTGGATAATCTGGAAAAGCTTCCAAAAACAGAGCTTGAATATGTATGGAGATGCTATGGAAGCCTAAAAATAATCGAAAAAAATACATACAACGATGAATCGGCGAAAAATTATTACATCGCGATGCAAGAAAAAACGAAAAAAGTTTTGGAAAGCAAGAAGGCTGTGGATGGTTAAGCCGGAAGGATAAGTTAAAGATATAATGGATTGCTGATAAAAGACATCTCGGCTTTTGCTGGGTGTCTTTTTGCGTCTAAGGTTCTACTTTCCACCAATTCTGGTTAAAAAATTCTACTTTCCGCCAACTGAAGCTAAAAGTTTCCGCTTCCCCAAAATTCAATTTAAAGAAGCTGAAGAAAAGTAGTAGCAAAATGATGAATTTTGGTCTTTCCTCCAATTCAAATTAAAATATTCCACCAAGTTCAATTAAATCTACAAACCGACATTAAATCAACGAATAAACGCAAAAATAGTAGCTTTTTCATCTATACGACAAACGCTGATTTTTCCAATAGATGTCTGAAAACTATAATATAAATACTTAAATATACTAATTTTTCTACATATTACTGATATATCATGTTTATTTTATTTAATTATATATAATTCACGGATTGGTTGTCAATTGACAAACATCCAAAATATGTTGAGTCATGTTTGTAATATTTGTTCATAAATACATTGAAAATTTTGAATAAAGGTTTTGTACTCAAAGAAAGCCCGCAAATTACGTGAAGTTTTAAGCAAGTTTTGCCGTTAACGAAAATATAAAAATCTCGTCCAGATTTGCAGCGACGATTCGGCTCGGTCTATCTGCAACTATTCGCCAAATGCTTATTTTTCGAATAGTTAACGAAACCTGTAAACTTACAGCCGGCAAAATTGCCTGCTGGACTAAATCAATATTCGTTTGCTGCCGGCAAAGGCCGATAACAAATACAGGGATTTTCTTTTTGTATACAAGCCAAATTCCGGAAAATTCCATACACAAAAAAATCCGCAAAAAAAATATCCACGCCTCAAAATTCCCGCATACTGTATATGTAACAAAAAACCAAAGCTGCAGAAAGGAAGAAAAAATATGCTTAAAGACAAATTTGCATTTATCGATGAGGCGACAAAAACAGCAATCAGAAACGAACAGGACGAGCTCCGGATGCACGGGGCGACAAGAACACTGCAGACGCTCTGCTCTTCTCTCCCATCCGGGATTAATGCCGAGAGAGAAAGATTCAGAAAGATGCCGATGCAGCGATAAGGAGGAAGAAAAAAAATGTGTAAAAAAATGAGGAACCTGGACAAATTAAGGCTGATGCCTGTAGAGGATTTGGTGCCGCTGCTGGTGCATAAGACCGGAAACGGCTCCTATTGCTCTCCAAGCGGCAAAGAATATCCTGCATACAAGGATGCCGCTAACGATTGCGTTAACTGGCTGAATGCTGATGTTTGCATGATTTGGCGGGCGTAAGCCCGCCTGAAAGAAAAAAAATATAAAAAATTTTTGGAAAAATGATTCACTTGGAGAATTTTTTAGCATATTATATATAAGTCAAACAACCGGCTTAGCGCCGAAGGCGCGCGAAGACAAAGATATGACAAAATCACAGCTTTGGTAAGCAACCTGAAGGTATGAGTCTGATTAGTGGTTTTGAAAAACTAAATATAATATATCTCTTTATGGACGCTTAGCTCAGTTGGTTAGAGCAACCGGCTCATAACCGGTCGGTCCTGGGTTCGAGCCCCAGAGCGTCCACTTTTTTTGGAAAACAAACATATTTGCAAAGATTGCCGGTAGAGACTGAATCTATTCTTTCAGTGCAACCGGCTCAACGCCGAAGGCGTGCGAAGTCAGGGATGCGGCTTGCCGCAGAACTGATGAGTAACCGGTCGGTCCTGGGTTCGAACCCCAGAGCGTCCACTACTTTTTTCACTATTCCAACCTGTTCAATATTTTGCACAACAACGCCATATAATTTTTGTATACCTCTTCTCTCCCATTCTGTATGTTGCTCTGTGTGTTGCGGTTGTTTTATTATATATAAAAAACAACAATAGTTTCTTAATTACTTACTCCCCCGGAAATCCCCGTAAATTCAAGGTTTTCGACATTATATAACGGACAAATTGGTTGAAACAACAGGATATGCAGGATTTATTTAACGGACAAATTGGAGTAAGCTTGCGGATAAAAACGATTAGAAATTTTTGCTTATAGTGTGGATAACTCCATATAAAGAACTGGACATGCATGATGTTTATGGCGGACAAATGAGGTTATCCACAAAAAAAGGCATAAAAAAGGCGTTATTCTACGGACAAATTTGATTAAAAACAGGTCTAAAAATGCATTTAACGGACAAATTGGAGCGAAATAACGAAAAATGCCGTTGCCCTCCTATTTAGCGGACAAATTTGATGCTTTTGATGATTTTGCAGAATCAAAAAACTCCATTTTGTCCGTTATAAGCCTTGAAAACAGTGGATTTGCCGTGGATTTTATTTAACGGACAAATTTGATTATCTGTGAATATGAATGGATTTGACGGATTTTGGACAGCTTATTTAGCGGACAAATTTGATTAATATGATATTTGACGGACAAATCCGATGCTTTTTAACTCTAAATATATGTATATAACGGACAAAATTGATGCTTTTAAGCATTTAACGGACAAATCTGATGCTTTACGAACATCTAATTTGTCCGTTAAATAAATAATGGCTGATACAAAATAATCAAATTTGTCCGTTAAATAAAAGCTGCCGTAAAAATAATCAAATTTGTCCGCTAAATAGAAATGACAAAAATCATTTGACGGACAAATTGGAGTTACGGAATAATCAAATTTGTCCGTAATAAGAAAAAGAACATGCGTTTTCTCTTATGTAAAAAAGCTTGCTTTTTAAAGGGTTGTCTGTTATTCTATAGATGTTATCTAACGGACAAATTGGAGTGAATTTTGCATTTAGCGGACAAATTGGAGTTTGAGATTGGCTGACAGACAACTAATTATTCAGAGCCAGACAGTTTGCAGCAATCCTCTTCTAACGGCATACTTGACCACAATTTCAATGTCTGTTGATGACGTATTTGGTGTATTTAAGTATATTTTATGATATCTTTTAACGGACAAATTGGAGTGTCAACTTTTATTTAACGGACAAAATGGAGTAAAAAAAATGAGCAGTATAAAGACTGATGATAATATAGAAGTTATAACAAATGAAGAAGTCGTGTCTTACGAATCTTTGGACGATTCGTTTAAAAAGGCAAATTTACTTATAGAAAGTAAATATAAGGCTTCTCTTATAGAATTAAAGATACTTGACATCGTTCTTGCCAGGATTCAGCATAAAAAATATGTAACTACAGATGAAAAAGATGGAAGCACAATCTGTTCTATTAAAGCGAATGAATTAAGAAATCTACTTGGAAATAAAAGTGGCAGTTTCTATACGCAGCTGAAACCTGTGGCTGTCTCAATGGCGGCTACTACTATTGGTTTTGAAGATAATGAAAATGAAAGGTTTGTCTTCCTGCCTTTGTTTACCCTTGTAAAGTATGAAAATTCTGTTTTTACTGTCAAGATTAATAATGATTTGCAGCCATACATAAACCCGTCAACAAAATTTACAATTTTAGACTTGCCATTAGTGCTAAAATTTAAAAACAAATACACATTAAAGCTCCATGAATTATTATATTCATGCTGCTATACAAAGAAAAAAGTTGGAAATGCGAAATTGATGCCTCAAAAATCAGACGGAAAACATTTTAAAGTTGAAGTCGGTATCAATGAATTAAAGTTTACGCTTGGCGTTGTAGACTCTTCTACCCGACAGGTTCAAAAGATTTTAAAAGGTCAGCCTCATCCTGATTACGATAAGGCGATGAAATATTCCACTGAAAAAAGTTATGACAGTTGGACAGATTTTAAACGACGTATCATAAATGTAGCCGTTACGGAAATCAACAATACTCCCGAGTGCGGAATGACTGTTTCGTATGAACCTGTTAAAAGCGGAAAAGGCGGCAAGGTATATGGTATCACATTTTATGTTGAATTAAACAGTGGAAAAGATAAGAAAAAATTAGAAACAAAAAAAGAGCAAGAATCTGCTCTTAGTGAAGATGAAAAATTTGAAATGTATGTTCAGGTAAAAGAACTAATAAAAGAATCCATAAGTATAAAAGATATCAAGTCAATCTGCGAAACGGCTGAATATGATTTCGAAAAAATACAAACGGCATATCATATTGCAGAACTGGCTGGACATATTGAAAATCTGGTAGGATTTATGATTAAGGCTATTAAAGAAGGATACGCCACACCTGTCAAAAAAGAAAAGAAGAACCAGTTTAATAATTTTGAACAGCGCCAGTATGATTTTGATGAGTATGAAAAAGTACTATTGAATCGCAGCTGATGCGGTTTTCTAACCGTTAGAAAAAAGGAATGCATATCGCATTCCTTTTTTTGCTGCTCTCCTACTCTGACAATTCATCAATCTTTTTGTCTATATTCTCGCGCAGCTTTTTCAGGTTTTCTACCGCTATATGTTTTTCGTTCTCTTTAAATATGGCGTTGCCATTTACCAGGTCGTCAAAATCCTTTAAGCATTTCGTGATGATTTTTGAACCATCACGGCGCTTTGCTATTTTTTTTGGCTGCTTTGGCTCGTCATAGAATTCGCGTCTCAAAATTTCAATCTTGTTTATAACCCATTGCCTTGAAATGTTATCAATCCCGGATTCTGAAATTTCAGAATTGATTGAAAAAGCCAGCATCTCCTGCTTGTCCTCCGGAAGCGTAACCGCCTGTATCAATGCTGAGAACGCAATACCGGAATCAGCCAGAACCTGCAGCTTAGGCACTAATTTCAATAAAGCTTTGTACTTATCGATACTCTTTGTAGATAACTCCATCTCAGTTGAAACAATATCGGTAAGTGTTGCGTTGTCTGCCTTCAGTCCTGCCTTGATGCGTTCTTCCTTGTGGGCTGACATCAGGGCTTCAATTATCTTTGCCTTTTTTGTCGGTGAGAGGTCTGGTCTGCCATGCAGGTTCATCTTGATTAATCTGATTACACGCTCCGAATCTGTTTTTGGCGGCTCAGTTATGATTGTTGGGATTTCCGTGATGCCAGCGCTTTTTGCTGCAGTGTATCTGCGGTGTCCGGATTCTATCTGATATTTGCGCTGCCCATCTACTGTTATCGGATATGCCATGATTACGCCTTTAAAACCATCGGTCATCATATCAAGCGCCATATCCTGAACTGATTCGTCCGTTATCTCACCGTAATATTTTTCATTGTCTTTATCGTAGATAAATTCATTGGCCGGAATTTTTACAATGAAGTCTTTGTTCTCTTCAATGAATTCTTCACTTAAATCACGGAACTTTCTTTTTGGACTGATAGCATATTCATCAGTTGGAACATTAAGCTTCCCCATTCTTATCTTCTCCTCTCTCTGCAATCCTGGATATGATTTCTTCTGACAGGTTTTTATATTCCTTTGCAGCTTTGCTTTTACTGGCATACTCAAAGATGCTTTGATGTGAAAGAATATGCTCTTCAAGTAATACGCTCTGGTGGATTTTTGTATCAAAGAGTGATACTTCTAACTGCTCAGCAATATTTTCTGTCTGCTGAAGCATTGTCTTGGCGATGTTAGTCCTTTCATTATATTTATTCATAATGATTCCAAGATATTCTAATGAAGGGTTTGAAGTTGACTGGATTTCTTCAACGCTGTCATTTAATCCAATGATGGCTTTTGGTGATGCTGCATCAGGGTTTACAATTGGCATTACATAATCACATACAGACAGACATAAAACGTGTGACCAGTTTGGGCTTGGCGGCACGTCTATTAATATGTAATCATATTTCTTTCGCATTTGATTGATGAAGTCTTTGAAGGTCTTGATTTTGTGTATAGACATAAGCCCTGTTACCTCAGTGTTGGCCGGAACTATATCAAGATTTTCTTTAACCGGAACAATTACATCTTTCGGGTCTGCTCCCCTGAATATATGCATGATTGTCTTAACGTCAGAACGCATCGGGTCCTGGCTGTCTCCTACTTTGTTTCCGAATAAAAAATATGAAATATCTGCGGCCTGCCCGTCAAGGTCAATGATTAGAACATTTTTCTTCTTGCTTAAATAATCAGCGATGTTAAATATCGCGCAGCTTTTGCCGCAGCCGCCTTTTTCCTGCAAAATTGTTAATGTAATTCCATTTCTTTCTTCCTGCAATTTTTTACACTCCATTCTGAAATAAAAACTATATTTGCTTTTTATATAATAGATTATAAGGTTAAAGACGCGTAAAATCAACAAAAATGACATAAAAAATATAAAAATATGCAGATTTTTTCAGGATGTCGGCAGACTATGCTGTTGTATAAGTAAAATTTTCGTCTGGCTGCTCTGGCTTAGCGATATGCTGCCGCAATTTTTTTTCTAACGGTTAGAAAAAAGTCGTCCTGTTCTTAATGAAATTCAGCATATTGTAATAAACCAAAAAAAATAAGCAAAAAAACAAGGAGAAAAATCAATGGCAAAATTACTAAATGATGAGCGTGAAACCCATATCAATATGATTCATGGCTCAAGTAAAATGAGAATTTATACAACTGAATATAACATCATGAAAAAGCTGGACAGGTACGTTGAGCACAACGATAACTGGAAAATCGTTGAAGTTGGCATGGTGCACGGTGAAGTCGTGTCAAAAACATATGAAGCTCCGAAAGACCTACTCCTCATCAGGGAGAAAAAGCGAATGCTGACTGAACAGCAGCGGGCAGACGCGGCGGCAAGACTTAAAGCATATCATGCTGCAAAGCATGCAGATGACGACGAAATGGATGTGGTTGATTTCGGTACAGATGACAGTGCCCCGGATGAAAATAACGAAGAAGAGACAAAAGAAGATGATGCTGAAACGGTCTCATCTTCCGCTGATGCTTCTGCCAATGCTGCAAATGCTGGAACAGCAAATAACGAAGCACCGAGACTTGAGCCGGAGAAATTATGGCCTGAATATATGAAAGGCAAAAGCGTTATTGATGAAATGGACAAAAATAGATGATTTTTCTAACGGTTAGAATTGCACATATTGTCTTTTCTAACCGTTAGAAATCGACAAAATTCTCTGGCCTTACAGCCTGTCGTGAAAATCCGCAAAAAATTTCCCATTTCATGCGATTTCATGCATATTAGAAATAAGCAAAGAAAAAGTCTTTGCAAAAACCGAAATCGGCCGGGTAAAACCGCCCGAAAAATAAAAAAACAAATGGAGGGGAATAATTATGCCAGCTTATAATAGAGAAGCAATTTGTCAGTTTTGTAACACTAAAATCATTCCACCTAAGAAGGGCTTCCGTTCTTCTGCTAATGGAAATTATATCTGTGAAGATTGCGTAAAGCTGCTTGGACAGGCTTTAGATGTCAGAGGTAAATCAGACGGAAAGGCAAAAGCAAAAAAACGCAATAAAAAAATGACACCAAGAGAAATCAAGAAAGAACTTGATAAATACATCATTGACCAGGACAGCGCGAAGATTTCAATCGCTATTGCTGTTTATAACCATTATAAAAGAATGGATATTAAGTCAGACGTCAAGCTGTCAAAAAGTAACGTCCTGCTTATTGGCCCAACCGGAAGCGGAAAGACCCTGCTGGCTCAGACAGTTGCAAAGATGCTTGATGTACCTTTCGCAATCGCTGACTGCACTTCCCTTACAGAGGCAGGTTATGTTGGCGATGACGTTGAAACCATCTTAACAAAGCTTCTCCGTTCTGCTGACGGAAGTGTTGAAAAAGCAGAACGCGGAATCATCTTCCTGGATGAGATTGATAAGATTGCAAAATCCGGCGGAAGCTCCGGGGCTGCAAAAGACCCTGCAGGTGAAGGTGTCCAGCAGGCGCTTTTAAAACTGGTTGAAGGTACTATCGCTAACGTTCCGGTTAACGGTGGGAGACGCAATCCGAATGAAAAATACGTTCAGGTCAATACAGAGAATATTTTATTCATCTGCGGCGGAGCTTTTCCTGGACTTGAAGAGATAATCAATAAAAGAACAGCAAAAGATACATCTATCGGTTTTGGTGCAAATGTAGATAAAGGAAAAGAAAAATCTATCAGTGAGGCATTAAGCCAGGTAGAAACAGACGACCTTGTGAAGTACGGATTAATCCCTGAAATTATCGGCCGTCTGCCAGTCATCGTATCCTTAAATGAGTTGGACGAGGAAGCAATGGTTAAGATTCTGACAGAGCCTAAAGACTGTATTGTTAACCAGTATAAGGAATTCTTTAAGTACGACGGAATCGAACTGGAGTTTACTCCTGACGCATTAAAAGATATTGCAAAAGAAACTATTAAAAGAAAAACCGGAGCCAGAGGCTTGCGGGGTATATTAGAAGGAATTTTGAAAGATTCCATGTTTAATCTTCCTGACGAAGATGATGTTGAGAAATGCATTGTTGAGAAAGGGGGTAAAGTTAATGTTGTAAGAAAGCAGGCTGAAAAATCAGCCGGCTGAGAAAAAGATAACAGGTTTTTCTAACGGTTAGAAAAACCTGTATTGTGCTATGCACGAGGAGGATTTTTATATGGATTTAGAGCAATTTAGAAGAGCGTATATGCATATGGAAGGTGTAACAAATACGCCTGGAAACTTTGTAAAAAGAGGTAGCCGGCTTGTTGAAAGTGTTGTTAACATTCCAGGTGCCATTAAAAGAGACGTCGATGAGTCTAAGATGAACGCTAAAATTAAAAAAGACATACTTAACGATATCAGGGAAAATGGTGATAAAAATTTTGACGCTGAGACATTTTCAGACTTGGTAAAAAGTGGGGCTGCAAGACCAAGCCATACAGGAGCTGCTATGGAGCAGCTTGGCCATTCTGCAGCCGCCATGGGAAAGAGCGCGAATGAACTGATGCAGACTTCGGCAACAATTGTTGGGGGAAAAAGAAGTGACATGTATGATGGCCAGGACTTGGAAAAAGGCATGGGGTTTGCAATTGACGCTGAACAGGCTATAAGAAAACCTTTAAGACTATCGAATAAAGCATTGAAAAACGCGATTAATATAGGAATGATGACAGGGGCTACAGTAAGAGCGTTCAGAGACCATGATATGAAAGAAAAAGTAAAAGATATTACGAAAACTAAAACTAAAGATATGGAAATGCCAGATATCGGAGGAGAAGATAGATAATATAATCTTTCTGACCTAACCTAATGTCGAATATTGTTAAAAAATGTTTCACGTGAAACATTTTTGTCTAAAAAAAGACAATGTTTTGTTTTCTTATGGAATCCTGCATATTACATGTACAGAAATGCAGAAAAGAAAGGAGAAAAATATGCAGAAAATCTATACAGTCGAACAGCCGAAAATTCATTTGTCAGAGGTTATTGGATACGGCCCCGAAAATAAAATATATATCATTTCGAATGATATTTTCTTTGGTAATAAAGAAGAGCTGATAAGGTTTCTTGCCCGTGCACATAAACAGGTTGTAAATTGGAACGGCAAACCTATCCGTGGAGAGTTCAGAAATGAGTATATGGAGAACCAGGCGCTTAATGGTTTTTCAAGGAAAAGCCGTTATGAAAATGTGATAGATGAATCTTTACATGCTACTGAGCCCAACATGGATTGGAAGGTAAACAAGTTTCTGTTCTGGCTTGATACGCCGGAACAGCCAAACATTGACGTCAGGATATTTAAGAAAGAGGTTGATACTGCGTTCTTGTTTATTCCAAAAAATATCAGCCATATTGAATGGAATTACAGCATTATGGCTTCAATTAAGAGCCGCCAGGGCAGAGCCAAGCATAAGTTTTATACATGGCGCAGAGATTCAAGGTATATCCATAGAGCCCGTGCTGCTTATGGTATGGAAGCTGAGGAAGAATATAAGGAATTTGTCAAAGCCAAGGATAAGGAATTCAAAAGTGTATGGCCTGATGAAGACTTTGGAGGATACCACTCCACCGGCTGGAAAGATAACTCCGGAAGCAGGTATCGCCATCAGTGGGAGGCAAGAGAGAGCAGAAAGTTTGAAAAAATAAAGAGAAAAAAAGACATTGCAATGTTCAGTGGAAAGAAGCTTGCTGGACGGAATGTCAAAAAAACAACAGAAGAGCTTGATGCTGAATTGGAAGAGCTGAGAAAAGAATTTGGATGCTAAAAAATCTAACGGTTAGAATTTTTCTAACCGTTATTTTTTTGCAAAAAAATATAAGATTACAAAATAATGCCGGCAGGTGCGGCCTGAATATGTCGCTGAAAGTCGGCATCGCGTCCAGCGAAGCAGATGGGATAAAAAAAATTGCAAAAAAATCCGCAAAAATACGTCTCCTTTTTATTTTTTTAAGCATATTGTATCTGACAACAAAAACAGACGGTTTTCTAACCGTTAGAAAAAGCGGCTTGCAGCTTCGGGATACGAAGCATATCTCGCAGAAAAATTCTCTGCCGGCAGCCGTAAAGCGGCTGCTTTGCTGCTTAAGAGCATATTAGAAAAGGAGAAAAAGAATGAATAAAAATATTTTAAAAAAATACTATGAAATGCAGGGCAAGGTAATCCTCCCGGAACAGAAAGACAATAACAATGTTGAGCTGGCAGCATCCGTTGCGGCTAATTTTGCATCAATCGGTTTCCCGATGACAACAGAGCAGACGAAACATCTGGCTAAAGCCGATAAGGATGATATCATTGCATTTTTTAAGACAAACTACGAAATGCTCTCTGACGTGCTTGGAGCTGGAAAGAAACTTACTCCGTTTTATCCTGACTTCCCTGAAAGCTGCATGGAACGAAGTTATGCAGAATATTTTCTTGACCAGATTATCTATGGTCTGTCAGGTCTTGAACTTGAACCATCTGTTTATATGAAAGAGAAAAAGACTTATCCTTTTCTCGGTACACCTATGCATAGAATCCTGATTGAGGGCAGCAAGGAAGACCTTGATGAAACTTTCCGTATGGCGGTCAAATCTGCCATCGCATACTCAAAAGAGCAGCGTGAATTCATTATGGAATATGTAAAAGAAAACCCTGGCAGCATTGACGCGTTGATTGAGAATGTATCAACAAAGAACAGGGAGAATGCTGTCGCATGCGCGATGATGGTAGAAGAGTTGTCAGGCAATGCAATCCATACTGCCGCATTTATGAAACAGCCTGCTGACCTTTTAAGATATGCCGCATTCAAGTCTCTTAGCAAGGACGGCTCTGCCCGTGACCCTTACGAAGCAATCCCTCTGCGTGATGACGCGAAGACAATGCCATCATTTAAACTTGGCCGAAAAGACCGTGCTTTTGTAATGGACTGTCTGGCAGCAATGGACAAGGGTAGTGGGGAAAGACTGTCTAACCTGATGCATGGTCATGACAAAGAATGGGAAAAGCTGTTTAACGTTCTTCATATCACAGATAAGGCCTGGGCAAAACCGAAATACGATAACGTTAAGCGTGCAATCATCATTATCCAGAGTGAAGAGAAGATTGACCGCCCGGCAAGACGTATTGAAGAGGCAATCAAATCCGGTGATGTTGAAGCAGCCGTAAAAGAAGCTTCAAGAATGCCGGGTGATTTTATGCGCCGCTTTGATAAGCTGTACCGTATGGGAATTGAACAGGGGAAAGAAGACCTTGTTGTAAATGCTATGAAAGAAGTTGCGGCAAAGGCTGGTATCGCGACTGTAACCGGAACAATCGGAAATGTTGAGCAGCGTGACCATGACGACGAAAAACGTTACTTCAAAGGCAAAAACGGAAAGGTTGTTGAAACAACAGACAAGAACAGAAAAGCATTCACAAAAGAACAGATTAAAAATGTTGTTGATGCTGCAATGAACGGAATGTCTGAAAAGTTTGCCGGAAAAGACAGCATGGGTAAGGTCTATATGGCTGAAGGTGTAAATGACGTGAAAATCCCTGTTGATATCCGTGATAATTCCGGAGCGATTGGCAATATGACGTCTGGCTCCAAGATGCCGATTGATGACAGCTGGGAAAAGATGCGTTTCTTTGTTGGCTGGACTAACATCAACAACAAGACAGGATATCATGATGGAAGGGTCGATATTGACCTGACGGTTGCATTCTGCGATAAGAACATGGATATTGTTGGGTTCTGCGGATGGAATGGAAGCAAAAACGGAAACGGTTTTGTGTATTCCGGTGATGTGCAGGATGGCGGCCCGGCAAAAGGCAAAGGCCGCGGTGAGTTTATCGATGTGGATATTGATAAGCTGAAGGATGACGGTGTTATGTATCTTATCCCGCAGATTAACAGTTATACATGCCAGAAGTTTTCTGAGCAGCCTCATACCTGCTTTGGTGTTATGAAGAGGACATCTGACGATATGGGTGAGGTATTTGAGCCCGCAACTGTTGTAAACCGCTTTGTACTTGACAGCGAATGCACACAGGCTTCTCCTTATGTGATTGATATCGTCAACCGTGAAATCCTATGGATGAACGAGCAGGCAATGAACAATGTAGCATCAAGAGGACTGAATGGTGTTCTGAAACGTGTAGGCAGAACCTGCGATTCAAAAGGTATGTCCCTGTCCAGGCTGATTGAAGCTAATGTTATAGCAAATGGCGAATGGACAAAGAATCCGCAAAAGGCAGATATTATTTTTGTTAGAGATGCGGAGGAGATGTCTGATATCAAGTCTGAATTTGAATTAGATGGAAGCTATGACGTGAAGTTTAAGCTTGGAAATAACATGGAGTACATTACCGGATATTTAATGCAGGAGGGAAAAAGAGAACCGGAGAAACTGACACCGGAAAGTATCAAGGTGTCAGTGGAAGTAACAGAAATGAAATGAGACTGAGTTGCTGGCCAGTCCTGTCTTAAACGGCTGGGGCTGGCCAAATAAAAAGGAGAGGGGGATAATGCGATTACAAAAAAATAAAGTTTTTCTAACGGTTATATTTTTTGCCTGTGGGATTGGAGCCGGGTGCTTTTGTAGCAACCCGGCTTATGCTGCAGGAAATGATGAGAATTTGGTATACAACTTTAAGGATGCCAAAAAAGAAGGCACGGTCACCTTTACAAAAAAGTGGAAAGACAGAAAACTAAATGATAACAGGCCTGTTCCCGATATTGAAATCAGTACGGCAAAACCAAGAAAAGATGTGAGGGGATATACAGTAACATTCCACAGTAATGGCTTAAAATTTGCTGACGGTTCCACCGAAAATGAAATGATATTTAACAGTTCAAAGGATATCGTGAGCGGACAGTACAAGATGCCTAAAGGTTCGTATGTTTTATGGTACACAGAACCGGAATGTGTAAACCAGGTAAAAGTGTCGTCTAGTGGTATCCCATCTGTCAAAATTGATAAAGATATTGACTTGTATGCAAAGTCTGCTACTTTTGTTTTGAAACAAGGCCCGGATGTAAACAAGCTGATTCCTGATGATGTCGCATCGGTTATATTTACTGATGAAGAAATGCCTGATGGAGTATCAGTGATAGATATGGATGCTGACGGTGATGGTGGAGTTGTCGGGTGGGTTGATAATCAGTGCTTGAAAATTTCCACTCAGGTTGACGGAATAAAGATTGCATTCAATACTTCAGCACAAGATATGTTCAGTTTAAAGAAAAACTTGACAAATATACAATTCAATAATATTGATACAGCCAATACGACTTCAATGGCGTATATGTTCCAGGGGTGTAAAAGTTTAACGAATACGGATTTATCAATGTTTGTAACAAAACAGGTTGACGCAATGTCTGGCATGTTTGATGGCTGTAACTCATTTACATCTATTGATTTGTCTTCGTTCGACACATCAAATGTTAAATATATGAGCTCTATGTTTCACAATTGTATAAACGTTACAGAAATAAACGTATCGAGTTTTAACACAGCAAAAGTAAAGAATATGGGGGATATGTTCAATTATTGCAACAAGCTTGAATCTCTTGATTTATCCAGCTTTGATACTTCAAATGTAACTATAATGGGCTACATGTTTTTTCATTGTCCCGCTTTAAAAAATCTTGATATATCAAACTTTAAGACATCAAAAGTAACAACGTTTGTCGGAATGTTCGCTGAAGATGAAAACCTGTTAAGTGTTGATGTTTCTGGATTTGATACATCAAATACAGCGAATTTCGGAATGATGTTTTATCAATGTAAAAGATTGGCATCGTTGAATGTAAACAATTTTGTTACATCAAAAGTTACGAATATGAGTGAGATGTTCTCCGGCTGCAGCAGTCTTGCATCTATTGACGTCTCATCTTTTGATACGTCAAATGTAAAAGATATGAGTAACATGTTTAAGAGATGCGGTTTTGAGGCTATAGATGTATCTAATTTTAACACATCAAATGTGACAAACATGCAGCAGATGTTTTGTGGATGCCAAAAATTAAAATATCTTGATTTATCACATTTTGACACGTTAAATGTAAAAGATATGAATAGAATGTTTGAGGGATGCGATTTTGAAGCTATAGATGTATCTAATTTTAACACATCAAATGTGACAAACATGCAGCAGATGTTCTATGGATGCCAGAAATTAAAATCTCTTGATTTATCAAATTTTGACACTCATTGCGTAACAAATATTTGTAATATGTTCAATTTGTGTTGCGCGCTTACGTCATTAGATATTTCAAGCTTTGATACAACAAATGTAACAAACATGAACTGGACTTTTTCAAATCTGAATAAATTGAAGACGCTTTCTCTTGGTGAAAAATTCGCATTTGTCGGCACTGTTTACGGCCTTGCTGGAACGTGGGCTAACTCTGACGGCGATGAGTTTAACAGTATGGCGATGCCAAACAATGTGGCTGATACATATACAAGAGTGTCTTGATACACAAACCGCAGGAATTTTGAAAAATTTTTGCGGTTTTCTTCATATTAAATATAAAGCAATAGCATTGACAAAAGGAGGAGATAAAAAATGAAGTTAAAAAAAGTCGCTTCGCTTTTGATGGCTGGTGTTATGCTGTTATCGCAGCCAACGTATGCGACGAGTGAAGTGAATGAAGTTATAGAAACTGATATCGATGGCAAGGAAGATGGCGCCGGCGAAAACGTAAACACAAACAATATGGAGGAAGTAAATGCGTCGGACGAATCTGCAAATCAGGAAATATCTGACAGCACATCAAGTGTTTTAAGCTGGAATGGAACGTTTTACCAAAATCAGAACACTGAAATCAATGTCTCTTATGAAAGTGGAGATGATATTGGTGCTCTTGGAGCTCTTCAGCTTGACGACTTATCAAAAGAAGCAGAAACAGAAATCTGTAAAAAAATTGAATCACAAATGATTAATGTAAGTGTGCTGGGAATTAAATGTTTCAGTTTAAATACTGAAAATAAAAACCAGACATCTTATAAAATAAATATTGTTATGCAGAATGCAAGCGATTTCAGAAATGCAGAACTGTATCATATTTCTGAAAACGGAGAGCCTGAAAAGCTTACTTATACAATTGAAAACACTGATGACGGCAGGCAGAGGATTGCGTTTGTATCGTCTGGAGGCCTTGGCGATTTTGCATTTGTGTCAATTTCAGATTTGCCTGATATAACCGTGGAGGAACCTGGGGCGTCTGATATACCTGAAGCTAATGACAGTACTTCCGGAGGCGATGGTGATTCTGGTGATATGACAGACTTAACAATAGGTGGTGATAATACTGAAGATGCTTCTGAAAATGAAGATATAACCGTTAACGATAATATAGATTCTGATGAGAGTGATTCTAATATGGTTGACAATCAAGACGACGCTGACAGCTCTGGCGATTTAACTGTTAACGATAGTGATAAAATGGCCATTGGCGAGACCGAAATCCAAGATAGCGAAAACAGTGACAGACAAAATGAAGATGTCATTGATTCTGCATCTGCAGAAAAAAGCACTGATACAACAGATAATAACACTCCTGGAGATTCTGTTGAACCTGTATCTATAGATAATTTTAAGGTTTTGTTTGTGAGTGGAGCTGATAATATTGACGGCCAGACTGTATGGAATCCATCCGACCCGGCGGCTGGCCATTCATTTATCTACCGCGCGGAGTACACAATGTCAGGAAAGTTTTCTACTGATGTTGGTGCCTTTAAAATAGAAGTTCCGTTACATATACTGAAAGACAAAGACGGAAACTGGGCAGATACGTTTCAATGCCCATACAGACTGAGTTCTGAACTGTCAGAAAATGATGTTCCGGATTTTGTATATGATATTGATGAAGAAAACAACAAGGTAACAATCTATAATTATAAATCATATCCAACCGGAACTTCTGGCTATATAGAGTTTGCATACGAAACCACAAAAGAGACAACCGAATATACTGATATGTCAGTATCGGACAATGTTCCTGCGAAGGTATATGCAACAAATGAAAATTCTACTGTTACCGCTGATGCAACTGCAGACGGCGTTTGCATAGATACACATGCAACAATTGCATACACGCAGAAAAAGAAACCTACATTATATAGAAGCTGGAATAAAGCATGGGGAGAAGCACCGGCAGATGCGGGGAATTATTATTATCTCGTATGGCCAATTAAAACATATGTAAATAAAAACACATCATGTTATTCATTTACATTAAATGATACATGCACAGATATGAAAAGCAGTGTGATTGGCTACAGGTTTTCAGGACAAAGTTCGTTTTCGGATATAAACAGTATTGATAACGTAAAAACGTATGGAGACAGATATGATTATGTTTTGACCAGATACAGTAAAGCAGATGCTGATGCAATCTCAAAAGATGCGGGAAGGTTTTATATACATAATGATATTGAAGCAATAGTAAGCCCGTCAGACCATGTTGATGCTGATACAAATGCTACTTCATCGTATGACTGGTTTTATGAATCTCCCGTATATATATACGGAAAAGGAGATTTTTGGGCTGAAAAATATGGAATTTACGGAGAATACAATAAGGTTGAAAGCTCTGAGGATATATCGAATTATGTTCTTGGGGAATTTGAAGAAGGAGATATTGATACACTGCCAAATTTAAAATACCGTGTTATTGGAGACGGCAGACCGTCAGCTTATACGATTGAAGATGGAGGTACCGGAGAGGTTGAAGATGCGATAAATGACATGTTCTGGAAAAAGAAGGTTGATTATAATATTACGGATGATGGTATAGCAATTGAAGGTACAGCTTTGAATGATAATGACTATGATGTTTCAAAGGCAGAGCTAAAAACATTGATTAAAGAAGCCGTTTTTGATGAAACGACCTATGAATTCAAAACATCAAAAAAGACGTTGGGATTTAATGAGGATGACAATATCTCTGTTTCTGTAAGAACCGCTGAAGGCTGGAATCAGGCTGCTGTTTATGATTTAAACAGTAAAGCGTATAAAGATATAAATGAAAAATACGTAAAATCTGCTAGCGGCAGGACACTGACATTTAATGCAGGTGTAAAAGCTTTGAAGTATTTATGTTCTCATGCATATTATTACACTGAACTTAATGTTTATCCTGAAATCTCATTATTTAGAACGGAGCATGTGCAGGAAATTCTTAAAAATAAGCCTACAAAAATAGCAGTACAGAATAATGCAAAATTTCTTGTGTCGCAGGGCGACAAAGTCATACTTGACAGGGATACACAGGCTTCAGACTATGTGCAAAAAGTAGAACGCGAATCTGAAATCAAAAAAGATATCGTAAAAACTGAAAACCTTAAAAAAGAATCACGGTTTGAAGTCACCTGGAATATTAGCTTCCAGGAGAAATATGTTGACGATGATGGTATCCATTATATTTATCAGGACAGTGGAAAATTTTATGACCTGCTTCCACTTGGAAGTAATTTTGACCCATCATCTTTAACTGTTTCAGAATCCAGCGTAGTCTTAACTCGCGGTGAGTATGATTATTCATTGACAGAAAATTATAGGAATTCAGGAAGGACTTTATTGACGATTTCAATCGCTATGCCAACCAAAAATCAATACTCTGTCAAGTATAACACCTCACATGATTACGATTCCGTTAATGACTATGGACGAAATCTTTTAAACTCAGTTGTGTATGAGTCTGGCAATAACAGAATCGGAAATGGCCGGCCTGATGATGGAGGTAATATATCTGATAAAAACACATTATCCGATATCAATCCTGATACTGATGAAAAAAAATTTGCATATGCAGAAGCAAGATATGAAGTTAATTTCCCTGTTGCAGCGTCAACTGGATTAAAGAAGCAGGTAAAGAACTCTACGTCAAGCACTTACTCATATAATGAAGTAATGCACAAAAACGAAGATTACAGTTATAAAATAAGACTTACAAATGATTCCACGACCAAGGCGACAGATATCATATTCTTTGATTCACTTGAAAATTTCTATCAGGATGAAGACCAGACAGAACCCACAAAGGTATCTGACTGGAAAGGCAAATTCCAGGGGTTGAATCTTGCACAGTTTGTCTATAAGGGCGCGACTCCTGTGATATATTATTCAAAAATTGAAAGCTTGAACCCTCAGAAGCATAACGACTTGAAAGAAAAGACAAAAGATGGAGAGCCGGTATGGATTGAGGCTTCTAAATTTGAACGGCAGTTTGGACTTGATAAAGTAAGAGCAATTGCTATTGACGCGACAAAATGTGAAGACGGTTCGGATTTTATACTTTATGAAAATGAATCTATTTCATTTATAATTTATATGCAGGCGCCTGATGAAGATACGAGTGATAAGCAAGACCCGGTAGCATATAATAATATCTTTGTGAACAGGACTGCAATTAAAGAAGTTGGCGATGAGATAGTAAGAATACCTCAATTTTATCATCAGGATTACACACAGGCACATTATAGAATTTCCGGTGACCTGGATTTCATGAAGGTTGATGCGACAGATGCCTCAAATGTCATCCAGGGTATCACATATAAGTTAACAGGAACATCTGATTATGGTACAGCATATGATGAAGAGCGTACATCAAATAAATATGGAAAATTGTCGTTTAGAGAAATTGAAAAAGGCACTTATCAATTGAAAGAAACTTTATGTTCTGAAGACTGGCAGCTGAACAAAGAAACATACACCGTAAAGATAAACTCAAAAGGAGAAACAGTTATTGACGGTCTTAAGAACGAAGATGGAGTTTATATCCTTGAAGATGAACCGCGAAGCCATGCAGACGTGATATTTCAAAAGATTGATAATGTGACGGGCAGCCAGGTTGAAGGAGCAGTGTTTAAGTTATCCGGAGTGTCTGATTATGGTAATGAGTATACCTTATACGGCACTTCAAATAAAATTGGAAGAATTACATTTAAGAACATTGAGCTTGGAAAGTATGACCTGGTTGAGGTACAGGCTCCGGATGGTTATATAAAAAACGGCCAAAAATATTCTGTAAATATAGATGAAAATAACAGGGCATATATATATGACAGTGGTGGAAATGAGATTAATGCAAATTCTAACCGGCTCTATCAGATAGAAAACGAACCGTATCACAGTGTAAGGTTTTTGAAGAGCAGTACTTACGGTGAAAACATTTATCTTGAAGGAGCGGAATTTAATCTATCAGGCATTTCTGATTATGGAACAAGCGTAAATATGAATGCAGTATCCGGCCGTGCAGAAGACGGAGGTCTTGTGGTCTTTGATGGCCTTGAACCTGGAACATATACACTAAAAGAAACCAAAGCCCCGGCTGGACATTATATAGATGAAAAACTTTATGATGTCGTTGTAAATCAAGATGGGACATTTACAATAGACGGTCTGGAAAAGGTACAGTTTGGAAACAAGGAGTAGATACAATGATGGGAAATAAAAAAGAACGGCGGGCGTCGGCCCGCCTGCTCAGCAAAATTTGCCTGCTGGTATTTCTGATAATCTTTATGCTTCCCTGCATAGTAAAAGCTGACGATGCAGTTTATTCTACTGTCGGAGGGACATGGATTAAGGTTAATGATTCAACCTGGACGATGGATAAAGACGGGGATGGAAAGACAGACGTAACGTTATTGAAAGAAGGTGATGAATGGAAGTATATTTTTAATGTTGCTGATGATTCATCGCTGTATTATGGTTGGGAAGTAAACCCGCCGGAAGGCTATGAAGTAGAAAATGGGTATGGAACAAAGCAGAATCCAGCAATCGGGATTCAGTATGCCCGTACAGATAACATTGATATTGATGGAGTACAGAATGGCGATTACGAAGGCGGAATTGATACTACAAAAGTATATACGGTGCCAGGGGCGTCAAAAATAGTAACATTAGGAAAGTATGACCTTACAGACGGTGACTTTTTGGTCATATGGAGCGGTAACCATCCAGAATATACGGCTGTAAATGATTATGAGAAGGGAACTGTAAAAAGAGGAAAGGGCAGCCCAATGTCATCTTTTTCAGACAATACGATTACGATAGGTTTTCATTCTGAAAAAGATGGTAAAAAGGGTTATGGCTATTATATGAAAATAGTTGGCGATACCAATATAAATGGTCTTACCGCAACAAACGTTTCAACAGAAGAACCGACCATTGATACCGGTTCGCTAAGCATAAAAAAACAGATTCTTGAAGCTGACGGAAGCCCGTCTACGGATGATAAGATATTTAAATTCAATATAGAACTTTCATCTGACGAGGATAAGATTTCAGCAATGCTCGCTAATAAAAAGGATTATGGCGATGTGACGATTGAGGGAGGAAAAGGCTATTTCTATCTCTCAAATGGGGGAAGTATTTGCCTTGCAGGGATTCCGGCTGGTGTGAAATATCACATAACTGAAGATGCGGCTGATGGTTATGAATCAGCATTGACGAACGGAGATGGAATTATCCAAAAAGACATGATAACGATGGTAACATGTACCAATACAAAAAAGGCTCAGCCTGAAGTAAAAAAACAGACTTTAACCATTAAAAAAATAGTCAAAAACGGTGACAATAAAGACAATTTCACTTTTCATGTTTCTTTTAGCAATTTAGAAAAAAATGCGAAATATAAATACAAAAAAGGAGATGCTGAAACAGCATTTGCATCTGATAAAGACGGCGCTGCCGATGTGACTTTCACGTTGGCCGATAATGAAAGCGTGGTATTTGAAGATATCCCGGAAAATACAAAATATCAGGTCACTGAAGATGCAAATAAATATTATGCTTCTTATGAAATAACTGATGCTGTTAAGACCGTACAACAGAAAAATGCAAATGAACAGGCTGACCAATCTTTGTCAACCGGTACAGAAACCGTTGACGCTGATGAAAACGCAGCTGTGACATTTACGAATACAGGAAAAGAACCTGATGTGCCAGAAACAGAAAAACTTAAAATAATGGTTAAAAAAATCTGGAATGATAATGAGGACGCAGGAAATACAAGACCGGAAAACATTACTGTTTATCTGATGCAGGATGAAAATATTATAAAAAATATTGAACTGAATGCTGATAATGGATGGGAGGCAGAGGTTGACGGGCTTGAAGTGCTTAAAGAAGACGGAAAGACAGAATACAAATACTCTGTGAATGAAGAAAATGTCAGCGGATATGACTCCAATGTTGTTGAAAGCGAAGAAACCGATGCGGCAGGAGATGGAGGTAAAGTCAAGGTATTTACAATCACAAACACGAAAACAGAGACCGGAAGCCTTAAGGTTTCAAAAACAGTTGAGGGGAATGGTGCTGACAGAAACAAAACATTTAAATTTAAGGTTGAGCTGAAAAATGGCGGCAACCCCGTTTCAGGTGTTTATCCACTTGATGGCACTGCTGGAAGTAAAACCGGAACAATCGTATTTGACGAAAATGGCAGGGCTTCATTTGAGCTGTCTGACGGAGAGTCAATTGTAATAATCGGGCTGCCGGTCGGAGCAGATTATACGGTTACAGAAAATGCTTATAAAGATTACAAACCTTCTGACAATGGAAAGTATAATGGAAAAATTGAGGCAGGAAAGACCGGTGAGATTTCGGTTGTAAACACATATGATGAAAAGTATGACATATCTGTAAGCAAAACTGTGAAAGGAAATCATGGCGATAAATCCAAAAACTTTGAATTTGTGCTGAAGCTGACAGGAAGTGATGAGCTTGTAGTGCCTGGCAGTGTTAATGTTGAAAAGAGTGGAAACTTTGAAACAATGAAAGTAATTGGCGGAAAAGTGAAGTTTACATTATCACACGGCGAGAAAATTATATTCAAGAAACTGCCGGCTGGTGTCAAATATGAAGTGACTGAAACAGTAACAGACGGATATAAGATGACATGTGATAACAATTCTGGAGTGTTGAGGACAAATGCCAATATTGGATTTGTGAATACGAAGAATGTTGGAATTCCGACTGCGGCGATGACGAACACTAGGATTATAACTGCAATTGCTGTCTGCTGTGGTGGTGTAGTCATTGTAGCTATTGTGAGAGCAGTAAAGAAAAAGAAAAAATAATATGGTAGTAGCTAAAAGGAAAAAGAATATTTTCAAAAATGTTCTTTTTTCTTTTTTATTTGTCATATTAGATATAACGGTAAAAAAATTGCCGGATAATACAGGCAGAATCCTTGCCTGTAAAAACTTCAAATTGCATCGGATACAAGGTTTGTTGGATATCTATCAAATTGGGCAGGTTGAATCCTGTAAATTTGCATAAGAGCTATAAACAGCATAACGACTGGATTTTTGTTTCTGCTGATACTACTGCCCTCTCTTGTAAATTTGCGACATAGTTAAATAATGCGTCTTTATGCACGCGCTTCAAATGCAAAGCATAGACCAAAGTATTCCTTAGGCATCATTTGCCAATGGATAAGGGGCTTGGTGAACAGTCCTTTGTTAGCACGGCCAGCATATGGCTCATTTGCCTTATGTTCGAAAGACGAAAGTGACACGGCTTCAAGAATAAAACCCTTTATCGGTAGCCCCTGGAGGTATTTTTCGGAGTTTTGCTCCGTTTTAGATACAACCTCTATAGGAGCAATGTACCGCATAAGGGTGGAGACTTCATTCGAAGCCTTGCTCCGGATAGAGACTCCTCCATTCCTTGCTCTCAGATAAAGATAAAAATATTAAACGTCGTAATGATGCCAGCGTCTGAGAAAGCGGGATTTACCCGTTATCGTTCGAGTGACCTTATTCGCAGGGAGCGAAAATATAATAAAAACAGGAGGAGAAACGATGAACAATTTGAAAAAGAGTATCATGTCTGTAGCGATGGCTGCAATTACCGCAGCATCACCAATACTGTCTTCATATGTAGCGTATGCAAGTGATATCACGGTAAACGATGATGGAACGGTAACACAGGTATCAACATCAACTGACAGCAGCATGAGCAAAGCAGACGAAACCAAACTTTTATTCATTAAACTTAAGACAGCCGGAGGTAAGGTTGTACTTAATGAAGGTGAAGACCAGGAACAGAGAATCCGCCTGGATAAAAAAATGGATGGCGTGGAGTATATAGATGTATATGATAAAAATGATGTACTTATCTCATCAGAAAGTACAAAAGATAATGGATATACATATGTATATGAAGCAAAAGCTGACGATGCCGTCAATGTGAAGGCAAAAGCAGACGAAGGATATAAGGTCAAGCTGTATGAACTGACTGACGATTCCTCCGGAACCGAAATCGCTGAAGATGTGGGATTTGATGCAGGAAATAAAGTGGATAGCTTCAAATATCCGGTATTTATGGAGTACGACAAGACCGTAAAAATTGGATTTGAGAAGACAGAATCCGCTGATGACATTGCAAAGGATTTGAGTGTCAACGATGAGGCCGGAAAAGATAAGGCTGACGAGCAGAGCAAAGCTGAAGCTGATGCTGAAAGCGAAGATAAGACTGGTGAAAAAGACGAGCCTAAATCTGAAGAAACAGAAGATTTAAAGAGTAAAGATGCGAAAGCTGATGAAAAGACTGCTGCCGAAGTAAGCAACGATAAAAAATCCGAAGATACGGAAGACAGCAAAACAACCGAAGATGCTGATGCCCCAGAGAAATCTGAAGACCTCAAGGATATTGACAGTAACGACAAACAGGATGTATCTGAAGAGATAGCTGCTGACAATGATTTGACGGTGAATACTGATGACAATAAAAAAGATAACGAAGAATCAGATATTACTGTTAATGATAGCAGCATCACCAAAGATATTGATGAGAATGCTGGTGAAGAGCCAGATGAGAAGTCAAGTGAAGACATCATGAATAATGATGGAGATTCAGAAGATGCCAAAGATGCAGATTCTGATAATTCAGACGAGAATTTCGTTTCAGATGAGGCTTCAGACAGTGCAGATAAAGACACCACAATTAATGACGCAGAGACAGAAGAAACAGAAAAGGCTGAAGAGGCTGACAGTCACACAGATAATACTGAAGATAAGATAGAAAATGACAAACAGGATACTGAACAGTCATATGATATATCAAATCTTGACAACACAAGCTTTGCTTCTGCCAGACTTGTAGTAATCTCTGATAATGCGAAAAGTGTTTCTACTGATAGCAAGTACATAATTGCAAATTATCAGAATATTTATCTGATTCAATATGAGACTGTTGAAGATGCAATGAAGGCATATGTGAAATATACGGATGCAGGATTAGCAGTTGAACCTGATGCGATAATTTCCGCTGCAAGTGATGAATTGTTAGCAGATGAATGTAATCAAACATCTATGAGTGAGGACACAAATCCTATAAATTTCATATACGAAGAAAATGAATCCACTATTATTGATAGTAATACAAAATTAATTGCATTGATAGATACTGGAGCTTCGGATAATGATAATATTACAAATAGGGTTTCTGTTATCGACAAATCATTTGAAGGAAATGGTCATGGCAACGAAATGGTAAAATCTATTTTAGAGCAAAATCCGAATGCAAATATATTATCAATACGAGCTATTGATAATAATGGTCATGGCAATATCTCTGGAATAATTGCGGCTATGGAATATGCGTTAAATCAAGGCGCTGAAATCATAAACTTATCTATATCATCAAGAACGACTATGTTGAATAGCGTGTTGGAATCTGAAATCAAGAAAGCTGTTAGTGCCGGTGCATCTGTAATTGCCGCAGCTGGAAATGACGGAGCCGATGTTAAAGATTATATGCCAGGTTCAGTAAATGAAGCTATTGTAGTTGGCGCATGTAATGAAAGCGGTGAAAGATTAAGCTCCTCAAACTATGGATATACAGTAGACTATAATGTTGTTGCAGACTCTACATCTCAAGCAGCTGCAAAATATAGTGGTTATATTTCCTCACATGATTATATTGATTTAAATAGTGGCTTAATTTTTAGCCCAGATTATAGTGAAATGGTGTCTGATAATGATAAAAAACAGTTACGAGCATATTATATGCTTTACGACCAAACAAGACCAGACCCTGATGAACATACAAAATATGTATTTTCAACATTTAACATTTATTATCCTATTGAACAGACCTTGAATGATATGATGCTTTTCAAGATTAATCCAAATGCATCAAGATATGATTATAATGCAAATGGAATTACGATAGATGTAGATATAAATAGAGGCGCTCCGGAAGGACATCAGCATCCGATTACAGATGAGTGCATATATGATGAAAAAACCGGATATTTAAGTATTCCTGAACAATATAAAGAAGAAGACATCACTGTAACAATCTGGCAATCAAGAGAAGATGCATTTTATAAAGATTTTATACCTGATGAAGTAAAACCACAAGAAGACCAAACAGGAATGATGACGATTGCTCGATTTGCAAATGATTTCCCATATGGATACATCAACCCATCTTATGCATATAAAGGATGTAATGCTAATGTAAAATTAAAAGGTGACCCAAATTCTGTTAAAGTAGGTGACTTATGGACTGGTTCAGCAACTACAATGTATATTGGAGATACAGATTGGGGAGCTCAAGTCCCATATGGATGGGTTGCTGGTTCTGAAGCCTACGGAAAAGAATGGAGATGGGGACAGATTTTTAATATAACCTCATGTCAAAATAAGATGTTTGTTAATATTGGTGGAGCAGGAGAATACGGAAAAAGCTCTAAAAATTGGTTATGGGGTGGATGTATTAGTGATATAGATAATGCTTTCGATGGTCCGCCTTTAGTAGGTTCTATTTATGTTGAATGTATTGCAAAATCTGGCAATCAGGCCACATTTTACTTACATGCGTCATGTCATGGTCCGCAAGGCCAAGCAGCACAAACAATGGTTTCAACATTTACAGCCATTATTACACCAGATGAAACAGAATTTACTATTCATAAAAGATTTGTAAGCCCTCAGCTTACACAGCAAACGAGCAGGGTTGGTGATTTAGTTACAAAATTTGGAATTTATACAAATAAAAATTGCCCTGAAGGTCAGGAAGTAAAAATCATTAATATTAATGGTGGCAAATCTTCTAAAGCTGTAGGTAAAACAACCTTGAAAGCTGGAATCTATTATGTTAAAGAACTTAAAAGAATTTCCGGAACAATAGAAAACGGTAAAATATATGGTCCAATAAAAATCAAGAAGGGTGATAAACCAAAAGATTTATCTGATTTTATTAAAGATTCGGATAGGGATGAGATGTCAATGGATGGAAACGGATATGTATTGAACGTGCCATTCCGTTTCACAGGAGAGTTATTAACGAAATTAAAGGGTGATACATTAAAGCCATTAGAAGGGGCTGTGTTTAAAGTAAACTACAGTGAAGGAACTGGCAGTGATTATAAACGCAAAAGAACCTGGTATTTTGTCACAGATAAAAATGGAAAAATAAAATATGACCGCAAGCATTTAGCAGACAATGATGCAAGATTTAAAGGTAAAGTGCCGGCATCAGATGAAATGTTTACAACTGCTGCTGACATCAATAAGACAGCTTTACCTGTCTGTGAGTTGCATATTAAAGAATATCTGGCTCCGGAAGGATATAATAAAGACAGCAAAGTACATGTAATAGTAATTAAAGCTCTTAGAGATAACAATCAAAAGTTCACCGATAAGAATGCTGTTGCTGATAATACACCGACGATTGAAGACCCCGTGGCTGGAGATAAATGGAAAGTTCGAGTTCAGGCAAAGAAAATTGATGAAAATGGAAAAGGACTGGCTGGAGCAGTATTTCGTATTTTTGATAGCGAGGATTGTTCTGGAGACCCTTTAAAAACATTAACATCAAAAGACGATGGCACTACAAATATTGAAACAATTGATGGCATTCCACAGACAACTGAAACATATGAAGTATGGTGCAAAGAAGTACAGGCTCCCACAGGATATGCAATATTAGAAACCCCTATTAAATTAACATTTAAATTGGCAGATTTCAAAAAACTTAGTAAAGCAGACCAAGAAAAAGGAGAACTGAAGACTTTCGGTTTGACCGATGGTGGCAAAGGTATCGTAAATGAAAAAGGATGGCAGGCCAGAATTCAAACTAAAAAAATCAATCGTAATAAAACACCTTTAGCCGGCGCAGTATTTACTATTTATTCGGATGAGGCATGTAAGGATGCGGACATCATTACAACTATTACATCAGGAGATGATGGCATGACAGATATAGCAAAAATCCTTATTCCGAATTCCGAGCAAGAGAAAACTTTTTATTGTAAAGAAACAAAAGCTCCAAAAGGTAAGATTATAAAAGAAACTGTCTTTCCTTTAACGTTTAAGAAAAGTGATTATACAGCCCCTGATGGCGAGCTAAAGACATTTGGACCAAAAGAAGGAATTATAAATGATGATGGATGGAAAGTGCGAGTAAACGCTAAAAAAGTTGATGGAGATAAAAAAGGCCTTGCTGGAGCAAAGTTTACGATATACGACAATGAATCACTCAGTAATGACAGTATACTCGGAACGCTAGAATCATCTGAAGATGGTACTACAAATGAATTATCGCTTGGATTCAATATGAATATTACAGAAGTAACATTATATTGCCAAGAAACAACTGCGCCAGACGGTTATGTTGGAACAGATGAGATTTTTAAAGTAACTTTCAAAAAAGTTGATTATGATAAACTAAAAGCGCAAGATGAAAATACAAAAGGTGAATTAAAAACGTTTAGTACGGAAATTGTAAATGTATCGGTTACTCCTACTCCTACAATTAGCGTTACGCCAACTCCACTCACTCCGCCAAGCGGGGGGCTGTATGTTAAAAAGACATCAAAGGCACCCAAGGATATTATGGACTTAAAGAGTTATACTCTTGCTGGCGCAGAATATAGAGTAACATCAAGCCGTGATGCATCTTTTAATACAGTAATAAAAACTAATGAAGCTGGATATACAGAATCTGTAACACTTCCTGATAATAGTATACCGCGTCATCTTGATGCAGTATATGACATGAAAGGAAATCTGATAGAACCGGAAAAAAATTGGATTGAGAAAGTTCAGACGACATACTATATCACAGAAATAAAAGCACCGAATTATCATACCGTATATTCTGGTACAAAATCTCAGCCCGTTGTTATGCCTGACGATGCAGGACAGACATTTGAGATTCCATTTGAAAATGAACCAATTTTCTGCGATGGAAAATTGGATATTGAAAAACTTGGAGTTAAAGGTGACATAATTCCTGGAGCGGTCTTTAAAGTAGAATACTTTGACGCTGATGGACCAAACGAAAGTGACCTTGTCAGAACGTGGTATTTAAAGTCAGACACACGAGGACATGTTATGATGGATGAAGCTCATCTTGATGGCAATAATCAAAGTGACGATTTCTTCAGATATGATGGAAATATTGTTATTCCGATTGGTGGCTATCTGCAGATAACAGAGATTGATGCTCCGGCAGAATATGTTGTAGAAACAGAACCTGTTGGTATTCCAACAACAAAAGATGCCGATTTTACACTGACATATGCAAACAATATGAAACCATGGTATGAAGAGCTTGAACGATGCCGCATAAACCTTAAGAAATATCAGGCTGACGGAAAAACTCCAATAGCCGGTGTTGAATTTGAGTTAAAATTCCTAGAGCAAGCGATAAAGCCTACTTCAAAGAAACATCCAAACTTCAAGAGATTATTGGAAGAGGGTGATTCTACCGTACGGCATACTGACGAAAACGGTGATGTTTTCTTTGATAACCTTGACCAGGGTACTTATCAGATTACAGAGATAAAGACACTTGACGGAAATTCATTATTGAAGGAGCCTATCATCGTAACGGTGCCTATGACAATGACGGAAGCTGAAGCTAACGAATACGGCAATGTCAACTACGAAACTGCAAAAGAAGATAAGAATTATTCTGGTAAATGGTATTTCTATGAGTGCTTGTATGAAATTACCAATAACGCTACATTTAAGATGCCGATGACTGGTGATGACGGCAAATGGAAATATGGATTCATCGGATTTGGAATTGTTATGGCCGTAAGTGCTGGATTTGTAATTTGTAATACAAAAAACAAAAAAGCAAAGAAGCGAAAACATAAAAAATGATATATAAAAACAGAGAGAACGGCTTTAAAAGCTGTTCTCTCTGTTTTTATATTTTTTATAAATTTTTAAACAGTAATTAGGAGTTATTCCATAAGGAGATAACTGCATAATTATATTTCTAAGCTCTCGATTTTCTTCATAACTCTCTGTTATCTGTTTTATTTTCTTTGACCCAATTCCCTCAACTTCTTTTAATCGTTCTGGAGTGTTTTGGATTACGTCTAGAGTATCGACTCCAAACTTTTCAATAATCCTAGTTGCCATTTTCTCTCCTATACCATGAATCATACCAGAAGATAAATAAGCGTAAATTCCCTCCAAAGATGAAGGTGTAACAGGCATAAATTTATTTACTTCAAATTGTGAGCCATATGTTTTATGTGTGACCCATCTTCCTTCAACTTCTATGCTCTCGCCCACAGACAAAGTCGGCATACATCCGACAATTGTAACTTCTTCGTCCTCATTTGCAAGATAAGCTATAGTGTATCCATTCTCTTCATTTTTAAAAACTATATCACTTATCATACCTTCTAATTTTTCCATAATACAACACTCCTAATTGTGCTTTTTAGCACATGCTTTATATTATAATTGAGCTATTTTAGTCCATATATTAGTATGTCCCAAAATAGCCCATAGAATATTAATTAAAATAATTCATCTGTTTCTATTTCATCTAAAACTTCATCAAACTCTACAACTGTGACTTCCTTATAGTCTTCATAAAGTTCTTTAACTCCATCCTTTATCGCTTGATCCACACCAATATCAGCTTTTTGATAAAAATGAATTGCTTGTTCCATAAACTCTCTATCATTTCTCAATTCTTCCACTTCAGCATCTGAAAGAAATTCAGACAAAGCACATAGAATATCATTTTCCATAAATTCGTTATACCATTTTCCATGTAAATCAATATTCATCTCATCAGTGGCACGCTCTAACATATCTTCTTGTGCTTCTTTTAAATTACCAAAATAATGTCCTAC
>OLNC01000414.1_pt1 | contig 44334 bp, 38 predicted proteins | sample 1672011 | NCBI WGS metagenome assembly OLNC01 (sample SAMEA3136636, study PRJEB25190) | human gut metagenome | biome: human gut; feature: human-associated habitat; material: faeces | place: Austria | collected 2013
AGTGTCTATGACCCGCTAGCTCAGCCGGTAGAGCATCTGACTTTTAATCAGAGGGTCAGGCGTTCGAATCGCCTGCGGGTCACCATTTGAAACACTAAGATGAACTTTTGTTCATCTTTTTTATGGTTAATTCCAATTTAAAGAATCAATGAACTTATAAATGAATAAACAGAATATTAACTTAATCTAATTTTCTTCCGTTTGAAGCAATTACTTTTTTATACCAGTAAAATGAATCTTTTTTATATCTATTATATGTTCCATTCCCCAAATTATCTACATCAACATAAACAAAACCATATCTTTTAATCATCTCGCCAGTAGATGCAGCCACTAAATCAATACATCCCCATGGTGTATAACCAACAAGTTCAACACCATCATCAACAGCTTCAGACATGGCCTGAATATGTTGTTTCATATATTCAATACGATAATCATCATGAACCGTTTTATCTATTTCTAATTTATCATCTTGTCCTAATCCATTTTCAACAACCATAATAGGAATATGATAACGGTCGTATATTTCATTTAAAAAATAACGTAACCCCAAAGGATCAATCTGCCAACCCCACTTACTCTTTTCTAGATATGGATTAGCAACTCCAAATATTAAATTACCATTTGTTTTTTCTAAATTTTTATCTGTTGTTACACAACCAGTTGAATAATATGAAAAGGTAAAGAAATCAACTGTTCCGCTTTTTAAAATATCTTCGTCATTCTCCCCAAAGTTGATATGAATATCGTTTTCCTTCAAATAACGATGTGCATAGCGAGGATATGCTCCATTTATTTGAATATCAGGACAATAATAGAAAATATTTCTACGTTCTTTCTGTACTAATAACATATCTTCAGGTCGACAAGAATATGGATATTGTGTAATTCCAGCAATCATGCATCCTATTTGGTATTCACCACTAATTTCATGAGCCATTCTGGTCGCCAATGCACTAGCAACAAGTTGATGATGTAATGCTTGATATTGTTTCACAATATCATTATGTTGTTCTACTGTTGATAATGTATCTAAATCTTCAATAACGCCAGCTCCCATGTCCTTTTTTGATGACGAAAGAATTCCACCAGAGAAATATCCATTACCTCCAAGAATCAAACTATTAATTTCATTAAACGTTAGCCAATATTTAACAAGTCCTTTGTATTCATTGAAAAGTGTTTGACAATATTTTAAATAAAAATCTATTGTTTCACGTGCATACCAGCCATCATATTTTTCTGCTAAATGATAAGGCATTTCATAATGTGAAATTGTCACAAGTGGTTCAATATTATACTTTTTCAATTCTAAAAATACATTCCTATAAAATTCAATTCCCTTTTGATTTGGTTCTTCATCATCACCATGCGGGAAAATACGGCTCCAATTAATTGACATTCTATAAACCTTAAATCCCATTTCACCCAGTAAAGCAATATCTTCTTGATAACGATGGTAGAAATCACTCGCCTTATGTGATGGATAAAAATATTTATCCTCATCTATTTTTTCAGTGAATAACCTTGGCTCTGTTCTTGAGCCTAATGTAAAGTGATCAGCAGTTGAATCTAATTTACCATCTTCATTCCAACCACCTTCAAATTGATTAGCAGCCGTTGCGCCACCCCATAAAAAATTCTTTGGAAAAGCCACTCCCTACACCTCTTTCTCATCTATTCCTAAAATATAAGTTAATATAAATGTAATAATCATTCCTACCAATGCAGCAATTAAAAAGAATATCAAATTATTTCCTGGACCCGCAAAAGTAACTACTGCAAACATACCTCCTGATCCTGGAAATGCATAACAGGCAACTTTTAATAGTCCAGCAATTAATCCTCCAGCTGCATTTCCAATCATCGCTGCATACAATGGTTTTTTATACTTAAAAGTAATCCCGAACATAGCCGGTTCTGTTACCCCACCAACAATTGCAGTAACCGCACACGACATGGCAGTAGATTTTACTTTTTTTGTCTTAGCTTTTAATGATACTGCTAAAGTCGCTGCAAATTGATTCATATTAGAAAGAATCATAGCTGGTAAAAAGAAAGGATCATATCCTAAAGAGGCGAAGGCCGAAGTCCAATATGGTGTCATCATTGTATGCATACCAGTCATAACCATTAAAGGTAACAATGCACACAAAATAGAAACCCCTAAGAAACCAATTGTTTCATAAATCCAAATAACCGCTTCTGCCACATAAGTTCCAATATAGTATCCCAACGGTGCCGTTACTACTAACATAATTGGTAACATGACTAATAAAGAACCTGTAGGGACAACAAATGATTTTAAAATATCTGGACAATATCGATTAATTAGTTTCTCAACTTTACTTAAAATATAAACAGTTAAAATAATTGGAATAACGGTAGTTGAATAATTTGCAACATAAACCGGTAATCCAAAAATTGACATAGCAGCTCCTTCAGTTGCCATTGCAATAAAACTTGGATAAATAAGCAATGCACCTAACAACATTCCTACACCTTGGTTTGCTCCAAATTTTTTAGCAGCTGTTGCGCCTAAAAAAACGGGAAAGAAATAGATAAAAGCATCCCCCAACCAATATAAAATTTGATATGTTGAGCTTGTTTCAGGCAAGATTCCTACCATATTCGCAAGCATATAGAATACTTTGATCATTCCTCCACCAATCATCATTGGAATAATCGGCGTGATACATCCTGATATCCCATCCATAATTCCCATAAGTACAGATTTTAAAGCGACTTTTTTCTTTTCTGCATTTCCATCAAGATCTTCATCAATTGCTTCTTCTCTTTGGAGATTGCCAAACTCACAAATTTCCGCATAAGCATCAGCAACTGCGGGTCCAATAATAATCTGCAATTCATCATTGGACCATTGACTTCCTAATACCTGATCTACATTTTCTATATCAGATATCTTCACAATACTCCTGTCCTTTAAATTAAAACGCAATCTGGTTGTACAATGTTGAAAATATGTAATATTTTCTTTTCCACCGATTGAATCTAAAATCGTTTTAGCAAGTTTTTCATATTTCTTTGCCATTTTTTCTCCTCCTTTTTATATACAAAACATTATCTTGCGCGCCAAATAATGTAATGAGTAAAATAAAACCCCATCAAAGTATTACTTTTCTGGGGTGATGCCCTTTCGGTGACAATCCTCTTTTATATACAATCTATTAACATGGACTAATAAATATAATAGTTCCTCAGTCGTACATTTTTCTTTATATTCCTGATAAAAATAGTTATCTATCTTACTGATACAATCATAGGTATCTGGATACTTTTCTATCATGCTCTCATATAATTCACGATTGTTATCTGTGAACATTTCTCTAGCTTCTTTTCTTTGAACAAAATATTTTAGATGATTTTTAAACCTAAAGTAATTAAAACTCTTCTTGTCTATATTAAAATTAAAATGTTTTTCTACTATGTTAGTAACATTAAAGATAACCTTTGATATCTTATTTTCAATATTACCTGCATGCATTTTCGTATTTGTACCTTCAAGTGCATTAATAAAATGCATAGTTATACTTGTAACTTCACCTTTTGGTAAATGAGTATCTAATTCCTCATTAGTTTTTTTTACCATCCACTTTGATATTTTTGTTAATAGTGGATATTCATACTCTAATTCATAAGAATATGGTAACGAAATATCCATACCATTTTTCTCCCTAATAATAGCAAAATTAATATGATCAGCTAAAATAAACACTAAATTAGGACTTAATTCATCTTCAATATTCTTTTTTGCAACATCCACCATTTTTGTAACTAAGTTAAAAATGTTATTTGGTATTTCCTTAAGTAGACCATAATATCTATTGTCAACATCATAGAAGGTTCGCTCAATAACAGAGAGATCTTTTATTTCATAGGGAATATTTCCATATCCAATTCCTTTAGCAAATACAATAACTTCATTGTTTTCACCATCAACTGCAATTGCTATATTATTATTTATTTTTTTGATGACTTTCACGAAGTATTCCTCCTTCTATTTAATCAAAGTATCTCCTCTATGAACTTCCCTATCATAACATTCTAATTTTATACTTTGATTATAACCTGCTGTAAATATAACCATAGTTGTTTTATCTATATTCATTTCATCCATAATATTATCATCAAATTTTAATATAGGCATATTCTTCTTTACCTTATCGCCAACTTTGACAAATGTCTCAAATCCTCTACCTTTTAAGTTTACAGTATCCAAACCAACGTGTACTAATATTTCAACCCCACTTCTAGTTTTAATTCCAAATGCATGTTTACTATTTGGTATCATAACAATTATTCCATCAACAGGTGAAACAACAATATTATCTGATGGAATAATTGCAAAGCCATCACCCATCATTCTTGTTGAAAATACTTTATCTGGAACATCCTCTATATTTATACATTTTCCATCTATTGGTGAAACAATTCCTCCATCTTGTTTATTCATAAATTTAAACATATTAACTCCTCCTTTTATACAAAAAAACTCTTTGATTCATTATCCTAAATAATAGGTCATGCCTCAAAGAGTTACAATCCTTCTGTTCAATTTTACACCAATATAATAACAATTATTTAACCTATTGTCAATAATATATGATAACTATCAATGATATTATTAATTTTTAAATTATCGTATACATTTAAAATCAGCTAATGTACATAAAATATTTATATATCTTGAAATATCATTTTTAATCAGATGATATTCTAGTAAAATTTGAGCATATACACATTTTATCTAATCAAACCTAAAAGCTTTTTCTATAGTTGTTAATTCTTTAGTCCATCATTCCCTCTGTCAAAGAACTTGCATCTGTATACGTAGAACCATCATTTATTTTAAAATCCTGTATAATATTCTTAATTTCATCATCAAATAAAATTAGATATATATAATAATCATAATCTACTTCTTCACATATTCTTCATGTAATTAAAAAATCAATCTATAATTAAATGTTTGAATTTATAAAATCGATTACAACTTTATATTACATTTATTAATTTTCTGCTTTCTTTTAAAATATGATAAAACGAAAAAGCGACAAATTGAATACAGTTTATCGCTTCATATATAGACATTCATAACTTTTCTAAATAATCAGATAAAGTTATTGAAATAAAATTATGGTGCCGGCAACTGGAATCTGTATTATATTAAGAATCATCCAAATTACACTTAATAATCTAAAGAGTCATCAAATATGATTATTTAGATTATCTATACACAAATCCGCAAACACTCCTATTACACCGGATATTATAACATACGCTTAAGTATTTTTCAATATCCGCCTAAATTTATATAATTTTGTTTATTTTTATAATATAATTATATCTTTTTTCTCGAGATTTTTCAATTGGTTTATTTCCTCTAAATCTACTATAACATTAGCCAACGCTACCGAATCCAAGTTATAAATACTAGCTTAATTATCAGTTCTCTCTACAATTTATCCTTCTTTGCCAGGTAACACACGAGAATATCCGCTAAGTTTCATCCTAGTGTTATGGCAGTTACACACAAAAGTGCTATAAGTATTAAACTTATTTATGTACCAGCCTAACTTTATAAAGCAACCCGAAATACATCATGATGAATTTCAAACTAAATTGTATGCTGCTAAACAAACTAAAATAAATGCCAAAAAATAGTAGTTATCATAACAGTCAGCCTAACAGTATAATTGGTTTAATATCTGCACTGCTGCAGTCTATTAATCTATCTAACACACATGCATCAAATAACATGGCATCATAACTATGATTGATATTTTTAACAAACGTTTAATAATACCAATGCTAACTGCTAATCAATCTAAGCCATTCAATTCACCATAATATTTATTTGAATTAAAGTTTGATGGAATTAGATGTCTTGCATATATTGATAGAAAAAGTGCTGATTTGAGAAATAAGTGTAACAAAGAACAGATTAAATCCTAAACTAATCTTTAATATTATTTGTTTAACAGAAAAAATTCGAGCACACAAGTATTTGCTTATCTGAATATAAATTTCTAATTTCTGTCCCTGTGTCCCAAACTGTCATTTAACAAACAGACACTATTGCCCGACAAAATATGCAGTGAAATACTACATTATCAAATTTTAAAGCATCAATCATATTTGCGTAAAATCTATGAATATGCTAATATGTGGCTATAAAAATATTGACAATATTGATAAGGAGCGTAGAATGGCCAAATTAAAAGATGTTGCTAAGCTTGCAAACGTTTCAGTTTCGACTGTATCACGAATTTTAAACAATGACACTTCACTTAGTGTTACTGATAAAACAAAAAATGAAGTATTAAATGCTGCTCGTCAGCTTAACTATCCAATCAAACAAAAAGAAAAAAGAACTACTTTTGCAATTATTCAATGGTTTTCTCAAGATCAAGAAATAAGCGATCCATATTATTTGACACTAAGGCGCGGTGCTGAATCTTTTTTAAAAAAAAATAATATTGCTGTAAGAAGGTTCTTTCACGATGATCTAGATATGGATAGTACATTATCACAGATTGATGGCATACTCTGTTTAGGAAAATTCTCAAAAAAATATATTGATAAACTAAAAAAATATACACAACGAATAATTTTACTTGACATGACTCTATATCCTTGTCGTGAGGTATCAATCGTATTAGATTTTGATGATGCGGTTAAACAAGTGATACAATACTTATATATTTATGGACACAGAAAAATCGGCTATTTAGGCGGAATAGAATTCGTTGATCAAAACCAAGAAATATACGAAGATCCTCGAAAAGAGTCATTTATAAAATATTGCAAAAAATTTAACATACAATATGAAAATTATATTTTAGAAGATAAATTCAGCAGTGAATCTGGCTATAAAATGATGACTGACATGATTTATTCTCAAAACTTGCCAACTGCTATCTTTGCTGCCAGTGATCCAATTGCTATTGGTGCACTACGTGCTTTACAAGATAACGGATATAAAGTTCCTGACGACATATCAATAATTGGTTTTGATAATATAGAAACTGTAAATTTTACCAATCCTCCTTTAACCACTGTACATTCACCTTCTTTTGATATGGGAGTTCTAGGTGCAAAAATTTTATATTACAATATTAGTAATCAATCAGAATCAATGAGTATTAGAATACAAATGCCATGTTTTCTCATTGAAAGAAACTCTGTAAAAAATATTAATAGCTCAAAATAGTAAAATATAGCACTAATAATCTTATAACCTATAATTTACTTCTTTTGACAAGCAAAGAAGCTATAACGAAACTTAATGAGCAGATTAATTTTCTCAGCTTATTTTTTAGTAAAAAAGAAGCTGTAAAAATAGAAATTTAATTTAGTGTGGAGTCACCACTTCGGTCTAAAATTCCGTGGGGTGACCCTTTTTTATCTCTAAATTTTAAAGGGGTAACTTTATATTAAAAAATCCTTTCACGATATGATGTTTTTGCAGAAACAACCATATATGAAAGGAGAGTATCAACTCATGGTTATGATACTGTAAATTTATTAGGTTTACAATTTAATGATATTCAAGATTTAAACATTATTAGAACTGATAATATTGTTTTTGTTAATGTGACTTTAACTAAAACGGATGCAGAAAAATCATATACAATTAGTCTTTTCTTGAAGTCAATCCTTTTATTGCTTCATTTTCGGTTCTACGATATTCGGTTTCTGCTCTTAAACTTATTAGTTCTTCTTTTTCAGAGGGAATAAGTTCACTAAGTATTATAGATTTTTTCATAGGCGGCTCCTTACTATGTCCTCCCTTCTTTAAATCGAGATCATTATACCCATATATTTTATATCGTTTTTCCTATTTTGACAATTGATTATCATTAATATTGGCACTTATTGCAACACTTTTTTGAGATTTCCCAGCTAGAACCCTGGCAACAAAAGAGTACCTTTCTTCTGCAGTATACAACAGAGAAAATGATTAAACATGAAACTTTTCAATATATATTTGAAATTATATTAATAAACTATCAATTTTAAATTGTATAAAGGATACAGATTAACGGCTATTGACAAATCTACATTACCAGTACAATGATAAAACACATTCACTTAATCATGGCAAAATTGAAAAAGGATATAACGCTTTTCATATACATGCTTCGTATGATTTATTAGAACATACTTATGATGATATTATTATTGAAGGTGAAGCAAAATATAATGAAAATGCAGCTTTTATCGATATTGCAGAGAGGTATACTGATAAAAAGCAATTTTTATTGCAGATAGAAACTATCAATCTTACAATTTATTTGAGCATGTCTCACATTCAGATAATAAATTTCTTATTCGAATAAAAGATTATAATAGTAATGGAATGCTTAAAGGCATGCACATCTCTTTATCTGGAGAATGTGATGTTGATGTATCAAGAATTGTAACTTTCAAAAAAAAGAAGTGAAGGAACATCCTGAAAAATATAAATTCTTTCCTGAAAAAATTCGTTTTGACTATTTAGATAATGATGTACCTTATTGTCATTTTCAACAAGAATTAAAATTAGTGATGATACTTATGAATGTATTGCCACAAATTTAGATAGAGATGAATTCCCAAAAAATATACAAGATGAGACGAGAAATTGAAACTACCTTTGGAGAATTAAAATATGCAATTGGACTCAATACTTTTCATGCAAGGAAAAGAGAATTGATTAAACAAGAAATATATGCCAGACTTATCCTTCATAATTTTTGTGAAAGAATTATAAAAAAAATAGAAATCCAAAAAAAGAAAGAAAATACTATTATCAAGTCAATTTTACAAGATTAATTCATATTTTGAGGGATTATCCAAGAATTAAAAAAGGTGGAAAACATCCACCTGATATTGAATCGATAATTTCTAAAGAAATAGGACCAGTTAGATCCAGTCGCATTAATTCTCGCAAAATTTAACCTAAGTCAGTAGCTATTTTACATATCGATTCGATTAGCATAATAATTATATCCTTTTTTAAGCAGTATCAATACTGTACTTTTTTGTGTACAATAAATTTTAATAAAAGACCAACAAGTTAGATTCTATATATTTTTATGGATTTACTGTTTGGCTAACTTAATGACATTGTCCCTAACCCCATGGCTTTAAACGATACTTTACTTTTTTCACCTTAAACGGGAATTGTCAATAAATGTCATTGCTGCAAATATTCTTTTGCATCACATATTTCTTCAAACTTTATATTTTCTTTTAGAAGATAATTAATTGCATCATTCCATTCGTCAATTGAATAATCATCCTCATCAATATACTTAATAAACTTTTTCCAAGCATTAGTATTGTGTAAATCAGAAATATAATTTAAGTAACATTTCTTTCTGAGATATTCTAACATTTTACTACTGTTCTCTATACACTCTTAACATCATTCATTAAACGGTTATTTTTAACAACATAGGTATATGTATTATTTATAGGCTGCCTATTAAGCTTTTCATCACTTGTTTTGAACCTATTTATTTCTTTCAGAATAAACTCAATACGATAGCCATTTTTTAATATTACATTTACATTTTCCTGCTTATTTGATTTATTGCCCACAAATTCTTTTTTGTATATTTCTTGATCATTTTGATCTTTAATAACTATAGTTGCATAAGTATTCTTAAAATATGAATGCGGTTGACCTGAATTAATCATTAAAACAGTACGCTGACTATCATCGGCATAATGAACCAAATTTGCAAAATTGTTATTTCCTAATCCATATAGGGATATTTGCTGTACCATATTCGATGCTTTATTAATCAATTCGTATAGTTCCTGCAAATATGGGCCTTTTTGTAAACTGTCAACACCTTTTTTTGCACTTTCTATTTTTTGTTGGGTGACTTCTTCATTTAATTTTTGATAAGTATTATCACTAAATAAAGAATATACGTTATTCCTAGCGTTTTTTTGCGAAATAGCAGCTGCAATGACCGGATAAGATTTGAATGCTTTCTCCGCATCATCAAGTAATTGAGAGAATTCTTTACTTGATACCGTTTTTGCCATTAGATTGATTTTATCCTGACAAGCAAAGTAATTAAGCGGTTCTTTTTCAATTGATTTATTGATGTACATAAGTTTTTTATTACCATCTCTGGTATTTTTTGCTTTATATCGTTCATATTCTGATTCTTTAAACCGTTCTGAATTTAAACTATAATAATGGTTTATAAAAATATACGGTAACGTTGTATTTGCATTTGCGCATTTATTCCAACCAAATACGTCATACCCCAACTTGTAATCATGTTGTGAATCAAGGTAAATATATGCACAATGTCCCGGTTGCCCTACCGGGAACGCAGGCACACCATAAGCTTGTGCCACAACACTTCCTAGTTTTGACATAGCACCGCATACACCACCATATTTAATAACCTCTTTGATTGTTGGATTCGGTCCATAAAATTGACTACCATGAACACTGGCCCCTGTATCTGGATTTACAGAAACATAGCGTATTAAAGAGTAACCTTTGGTTATATTATTTCTGGTAATCATTTCTGGTTTATTTTCTTTAATATATTCTCTTAACCACGCCATATCCTCATCGGTAATCTTTGCATTTACAACATTTCTCATTTCTTGTGCAGTATACCTTGAAAAATCCTCGAATAAAATATTATTTTTTTGTGCATCATAAAAATTTTTATAACGAACTAAAGGGTCTATAGTTAGTGACGAATTATACCAGGCAACCATACCCTTATTAAATTCTAATGCAATAGCAATTGCCATGTTTAAATTAACCCCACTATGCGAATCCTTGTACATTTCCCATATTTTGTACCAGATTTCCAAGGCTTCTAATTCACTAGATAATGAGTAATTATTTATATACTGATATGAACACATATCCCCTTGTTTACTGGAAGAAGCATATCCAGCGCTTAAATAAGACTGCATAACTTCCGGTGATTGAAGTATCCAATTGATAAACTCTTGATGTTTTGAACTTTTTTGTTTAAGTTCATTCAACTGCTCTTGAGGTATTCTTTCAAACAAAGCAGCTTGATATGTCTCTATCATACTATCATTTGCAGTAAATTCAACCGCAACGCCATTTTCATTCAAAATAACGGTTGATTTATTCTGTGTTAAATTCAAAGGTACAGGTTCCTGATCCTCATTATAAAATTTTACTCGCACATGATGTTCACTACCAGTTAACCTTATTTTATAACCAGCTTTAAAATCAATATTAATATTTTCACTTAACTGTTGCTCTGTACCTATAAAATCTTTACAAAAAACAACCTCTTCCTTTGTGTTTAATATCTCTATTTTTTCATAACTATCTTTAAAATAGACATGCGGTTTTACCGGTTTTATATTAAGAGTCAACTTTTGCGAGTTATAATCAACCTTTAAAGTTGCATACTTAACATCACCCAGCCCTAAAAAGTGTATATATCTATTTTTATCATCAACTCTCTCCAACCGACCGTTTCTAACAACATAAATAAAAGGATTAGAATTATTTTGTTTCAATTCATCATTATGATTTGTCTCAAATCTATTTGGCTCTTGTTTTGTGATTTCTAAAAAATAACCTTCTTTTAATTCAATATTTTCCCTTTTAGCAATCTGCTGCTCGTTTCCAATATAATTCTTTGTATAAATAACTTTTTTGCCACTAGTTTTAATCTTTATCGTAGCATAATTATTAAAATATGAATGAGGTTGCCCACTTCTTGTTACTAATTCTGCTTTATAACTACCATCAGCATGAAAATACAATTGCGCAAATATATTATTTCCCAAACCTAACAAATTAAATTGCTGCAATTGCTGCTCAGCTTGATTAAGCATTGATAATAAATGATCTTTCATGGGTTCATTAGATTTTTTTGTTTCATCCTTTAACTTGTTAATTTTTTCTTGTGTCACTTGATTGGCCAATGTTTTGTTATCTTCATTTTCAAATATTTCAAGTACTTTTTTTTCTAATGGAGTCATTTCATCAGTAACAGCGACATTTGAATCTTCAACCGCATAAACCGAAGAAGTCATTGTTTGTCCAAAAAAGACTGCTATTAATAAAATGATTACAAACTTTTTAGTTAACATACAAATTTTTCCTTATCTTTTATTTTTTAACAAATATAAAATCATTCCGCTAAGTAAAGATGTAAAAAGAAAATCTTCTAATTTTTTATCATCAGAAGTTTTTACAGCACTAATTTTTTTTCTCGAAATATTCTGTTCTTTTTGTATTGAATCTGTCACAGTGACATTTAGACTAGTCGTATCATCGATGATAGTTACAGGTAATGCCAGCTTAACACTTCTTTCGTTTTCACTCTTTTGGAATATTGCATCAAATTTTGTATTTTCTTTAACAACTTGGTTTTCATTCACCCATTTAAACCCTTTAGGCAAGGAAATAGAAGATAATGTTGCACCTTTTTTCACGTTTAAGCTACTCGTTAAGACAATTAGTAACGAACTTTCCCTAGCAATTTTTTGTGTAGGAGTAATTTGTCCACTAGATAGCGTTCCAGTACTATCGTATGCACTATAATAGATGTTATAAACCCCTTCTTCAAGCTTTGATAACGCATTTTTATCACTCTTACCTCTCACTTTTAATGTGGCGTTTGTCAGTCCCCCTTCGTTATTGAACATATATTCATCATCAACCGAATAGTCCACAATGTAGTTTTCTTTAGGAGTCGAAATTCCCTTTAGCAGATCAGGCGTTTCACCAACATTCATCACCACGTCGTTAACACCTGTAATTTTGCTAGCGTCTGCATAATATGCTTCAGATGCAGCCTTTTGTTCATCATTTTGTAACCATCTCACCCAGTCGACTTTAAATGTTGTATCATCCTCTGCAAGATATTTTCCAGCATTTTTAGCCCAATTTCCACCGGCAGCCAAATTTAACTGTATATACTGTGGTCTTTGAAACGCTTTTGCAGCTGCTGCTAATCGCTCATCATTATCCAAATACATTGTGTTATATACAACATCATCAATATACCATTCAATTTTATCAGGTGACCAGTTTATGCCATATACGTGATACTCATCTGCCAAATTTTCTCCTAATACTTTATTACCACCAAGTTCCGTTGGAGAATAGCTGCCATCTTTATCTGTATCGCCCTTTGAATAATAAAAGTGCGGTGTACCATATACAATTTTATTGCTTTGATTACCTTCTTTTTGTTCTTGGTTTTCTCGTTGAGAAGTCGGTGCACCGATCATCTCCATAATGTCAATTTCACCACATGCAGGCCAACCATATCCCTGAGCCTCATTTATATCTCCATCTAGAGTAAAATCTGAACCTAATGTCCAAAATGCAGGAAACGCTCCTTTCCCCTCTGGGAGTTTAGCACGCATTTCGATTCTTCCATATAAAAATTCTTTCTTACCGTGTGTTCTTACACTGCCTGAATTATATACAACATCTCTAGCAGAATCTCCACCTCTAGGATTTTTATACCGATCCTTACGCTCTGTAATTTTTAGAATTAAATTTCCATCTTTTAGAGATACATTCTCTTTAGAATTAACGTAGTGCTGTTGTTCATTTCCACGAATACTACCTAATTCATAACCCCAAACATCCTGATTCAACTCATCTCCAGAAAAACTTTCTTCCCATTGAGTAACATAATTATTATCTTTTTCAACTACTCGTACATCATCAATACTTATTGCTGTCTGAACGACTCTTTCTTTTATTTCATCATTATTTCTCTTCATTATGCCGATATAACTATATTCTGTTTTTGCTGTAAATTCAAATGACTGTTCAACAAAATGTGAGTATTTTTTATCTGTATAATCAATTTCGTTAATAACATCACCCTTTTCTCCAGTTTCATTTGTGGAATATGCAGCTAAGTAAGCTCCCGCCGGTACCAAACTATTATTTGCTGTTACTTTAATTTTAGCTTCAAACTTATAAGTTTTACCAGGAGTGGTTGCTATTTTTTGTAAAACAGATGCATCGGTGGTTCCAGGTTTGATATGCCCAAACGAATTACTGTCAACCACCGCAATTTCAGCTTTATTATTTTCAGCATTTAATTGCCAAATATTCCTGTTTTGTAAATTTGCATTGGGAGTTTCAAAATCTCCGTTGTTGACAAGATTTAATTCTGTCACCGACTCTTCAATATTTTGAGCAGCAACTGAAGTTGTAGAATAAGTAAACTGCCCCATAATTCCTGCCAATACTAATAATAATGCTATTCCTCTTCTTTCAACCCTATTATCCATGTTACCCTTTCCTCTTCCTTCTATTTCTTTAAACAAAATAATACTTCCAAAATAAACTATTAAACACACATAAACAATATAAATACTTAAAAATCTTTACTTTCCTCATAAACATATCTTTTCTTTGATTATTTTCGGTATAATTAAGTGTCCCCCCCTCCTGCACCTAATCCCGAATTATGTTATAATTTTTCGAATTTAAGTGCTTTCATATTTCCTATTATAATAGTAGGTTAGTAAAAAAATCAATATATTTTTACTAATTTTACTAATTTTTTTGTTAAATTTTATCAAAAACTTAATTACTTTTACTTATTAATTTTTATCATACAATATAAAAAGGTAAATACTATGTATCACAATATTTACGAATTCAAAGATATTTGTAAAATACATTGTAAATCATTAGAATGGGAATGTCTGACCTTTTTTATTATATTAGTTAATTTTATAGCAAATAAAGCTTTATTCTTATCTTCCCCACAATAACTGTACCAAGATCTCAAGAGATTATGGACATAAGCGATACTTTGTACTTTTGATATGACAATTTTACTCATAGTTATATCAATTTTATTTTGAAAAAAATATATCTTTTATACATTAATTATTTCTGTTGGTAATCGAATGTTTGTTTATAGTCAACACTATTAAATGATGTATATGATAGATCTAATACCTGGAATTGTAAAATAACTGAGATAAATGTCCCTTCTGTCACTATACTTTCAAACCCTTTAGTTTGCTAAATACAATCAGATAATTTATCAATAGTTGTTGAACTATTTTCCTTTGCAAGCCTTACTAACATCAACAGTTACTTTAGTGTTTTCAGATATAGCTTTTTTACATCAGCACCTAACTTTTCTGTATTTAAGTACGGTTCAGGTTTTGTATCGAATGGTATACCAAGCTCAGCTTTAAAATTGTATTTTTTCAATACAAGATAATTGGACCCTTTATTCAGAATAATAGGACCTGTCACAATAAATGCTATAGTTAAAATTTCTATAATACAACAATGTTTTTTACATTTTTTTAATTTTCTCTTTTATTTTTTTGATCTCCCATTACATTTTTAAATTAAAATCTTATGTAAAACTCCTATTAGATTTTTAAATCTCTTTAAATGCCATGAAAGCCTTATTTTATCAGCTTTAGTGGCACTTTTCATTCTGGAAAGAACCTCACATAAATATTTCTATTTCTATGTGTTTCCCCGTTCGGAAGTAGTAAATTTGTAGTAAATTGTTGTTTTACTACTAGGCATAAAGCCTATCCATTTCAGCTTTTGCAGAAGCGTAAGAACCATGTGCATAATAATTTAAAGTCATGGTTATGTTGGAGTGTCCCATAATATATTGCAACGTGTTTGGGTTCATTCCCTTATTTGCCATATTCGTACAAAACGTGTGCCGGAAAGTATGCGGTGTGATGTGCGGTAACTGCTCATCATGCGTCTTATTGTACTTCTTGACTAAACCTCGCAACATACCGTCATAATTACAAGCGATTTTTGGAAAGCCAGCTTGATTATTGAATAAGAAATTGCTATGCTTTGCAACTCGGAATGAAATCATATTTCCTCTGTTCTTCAATAATCGCTTAAATGCTTGATAAGTATGTTCTGCCATAGGAATTTCCCGCTTTCCGTTTTTTGTCTTTGGCAGTTCGATATAATAGCCAATTTCGCTGTCTTTTAATAGCTGATGGTTTACGTCGATTGACCGATTTCTCATATCAATATCAGAAAGTGTCAATCCACACAATTCAGAAATACGAAGTCCCGTATGGAGAAGTATTACAACTTCATCATAATACTTACGATATACCTTATCTGCTTTCATAAAAGCAAGCAGGTTTGTTTCCTGCTCTGGTGTAAGAGCGATTTTTTCTTCTGTGTCGTCGTCCAGAACGTCACTTAATTTAAAATCAAATGGGTTCTTTCTGATACAATTGTCTTGTATCGCCAGATAAAACGACGCTTTCAGTGAACGCTTATAATTACGGATTGAACTATACGCAACACCGTTTTCACTCATGCGGATAGCCCATGCTTTAGCGTCAGACAGTTTTACACTATCAATCGTCATACTTCCTAAAATGTCTTTTTTCAGCAGGTTCATAAACTGCTTACGTCCTTTTACAGTATTTCTTTTGACATTCTTTCTAAGACTGTTTTGTTTCTTGTAAAGCTGGCAGACTGTCATTTTCTTTCCGGCAGGGTCAATACCGTCGCTAAGGTCTTTTTCCAACTCGGCGATTTTCTCACGCAGAGAAAGGTCTGGTCGCTTATTCTTTGGTACTTTATCCGTCGGGACAAGTCTCCATGAATAGATCGGCTTCGTACCTAATTTGCTGTTTTTGTACATATATCTTCCGTCGGGTCTTTGGCTTTCCCCAGTTCTCAAAATTCGTCCTTTGCTATCTCGTCTAACTTCTTTTGCCATGATAGGTAGCTCCTTTCAAAAAGGAGCAAGCCCAAAACTCGATGTATATATTATACCACATTTTGAGCCTGCTTTCATTAGATTGCGTCCGATTTATCAATGATTTTTTCAAACTGTTTGCGCTTAATCTGCATACGGTTTCCGTTCATAATAACCCAACTTGACCCGATATTTTCCTGGGCAAGTTTACGCAATTTATTTTCGCCAATTCTGAAATATTTTGAAGCTTCCTCTATTGTCAGCGTATATCTTTCCCAGATAGGCACATCAGTATTGTTCATAATCTAAACACCCCTTCCTCTTTACTGTGTGTATTTTATAAGCAGGCAGACGGCTTTGGAAAGCTCCGTTAGTATCTCAACTATTCCCATTCCTGTGGGCAGAACCGCACCATGCGGACGTATCATTATTCTGTGAGGATAGGTCATGGCAAAACGACTTTTCCAACAGTCGCTCTCGGATCACTGCGTGGATCGCTCTCTTTCTTTTGGAAAGATCGTGGCGGACAGTACCCGTGGCTCGCTATCTCACAAACGTATCTGTCTGCTTTATTCAATTTTCAAAGAGCATTTGACTGTATATTTAACAGTCTATGGAAATCCACTATGTTTACTATTTCATCATGGACTTCCATAGGCTGATAACCAATAAACAGGACAGGAAAGAGAGAATTGGTAAATCACGTCATGTGAATATTGTTTATTTGATTTCTACTTCAAAGTTTTTTATCTTGCGTATCATGGCATGACGCACAAGCCCTTTTAATTCAAGATCGACTGCCATACGAACATTCCCGTATTCGTCATATAGTTTCCGCATACAGCAGACGGATATGTAGTTATCATAGAAATCCATAATTTTCTGAATTGCTTTTCCATCTCCATTCGCTGCCGAAGAGATCAGGCGATAGGGCGGACATTTTGAAACATCTTTTTCCATGCGCTTATTCTTCCTTTCCTAGAATTTCTTTCATCTGCTGCAACGCACTTTTTCTATTTCTAAGAGATGTACGGTCGGTTATATTCAATAACTCGGGAATTTCAACATCACTCATTTCTAAGAAATATCGCATAAGCAGGATATTTCGTTTTCTCTCTGACAACTGTTCCAGGGCATTGCACAATTCCTCGCCATCAACTGGTATCTGTACACCATTCACTTCGAATACGGTTGTTTCCAAGCCGTAATCATCATCAACAGAAAGACTGGCAACCATAACCGGCGGTAACTCACAGAACAAAACTTCACGTCTGTTTCTGCGTTTCAGAGTACGTTCATAGTTCTTGATCATCTTATCGATGACTTTCTTCATCAATGTGTCAAACTGTAGACGGATTGCATCCTCAAAAGAAGTCGGTTTCATATCAATCACACCCCCTTTCTGCATAATGCAAAAACTGGTATTTTCCCTCTTTCCGCATAACACTGTCCGGCAAAGTGTGATTTCCGACATTTTTTTGAAAAAAGTTTAAATTTTTTTCTGGATACAAAAAACCCGCACAAAACCTGGTGTCTGTACGGGCTTAAAGCCATCTTATATTCAATGATTGAAAGGCAAACGATAAAAGAATCTACTGCTCCTCCTATTCGTTTCCCATCTTTCCTTCTTCACTTCAATGTTCATAAAATGATAATCTGTTATCTCAGCTGTCAATTCATCCAGCCTGCTTATTTTCTATCTCCTCAGTATAGATATCCTGCTGTTGTCTCTGCTCATCTTTCCACTGTTTTCGGATCGGATGTGAATATTTATAAAATGTCGAGAGTGCCATTCCAATATTCATACAATACTCTCCCAGAGGCCGCTTGCTATCCAGACATGCCCTGATATTTGCTTCAAAATCTTCCGGAATTTGTACACGTGGTCTACCGTATACACCATTTCCTTCCCGTTTCCTCTTTAGTGCATTCTGGATTCCTTTCCTATTTTTTGACGCTCTTTTAGGCACTGATAATACCAGTCCATGAATTCTCTGCAGAACTGATATACCAGAACAGCATCTGCACTCTTATTCTCCTTGATAAAAACTACATCTTCCTGTGCATACTGTTTCAGTTTTTCCATGACATCATCCCCTAAGCATGTCATGGAAAAAAGTTCCATTTTTCTACCTGCCATCGTTTTTTCTTCCCTCCTACTGCAATCTTTTCATTGCTTCTACGATGTTCATTCTCACGATTATTCAAAAAATTATTTCAAACATGCTGTTAAAAAGTAGAGCTGGTACAGGCGTATAATACTATCTTTGACTGTTTTACTGAGAGGTGTAGCTGATACGAGTACATTTTTTTGAAATTTCCTCATGCAGGAATCATGTATCTATTATGAAAAAGGAGAATACGATACCTTTTTCCAGTGTCAAAATAACGGTATAGAGAATCGTTTATCTTGATACGGAGTGAAAGCATTGTATGAGACCGGATATAATAAGGAAAGCAACATGAGAGCTAACAGACGAACTGTATGCCTTCCTTGTTGCTTTGTAAATAATCCTAGGTTTCTCAAATGATTCCTACTGGTGCCATTTTTGTGACAAAGGATCAAGTATCTTATTTTTCCATTATAGTCGAAATGTTATTTTATAAAATGCTATTTCTCATTTCTCGATATCAGGTCGCGGATCTCTCTTAAAAGAACTGCTTCCTCAGACGGCTCAACAGCTGCAGTTTCTGGAATGCTCTCTTCTTTCTTCCGGCGGAATTTGTTGATGATCCGGATGATCGTAAAAATCACCAGTGCAATCAGCAGAAAATTGATGATATTCTGGATGAATCTTCCGTAATAAATGGCTGCTTCCGCTACATCCCCTGATGCCGGAGTGATAACATAGCGCAGACTTGTAAAATCGATTCCTCCAAACAGGATGCCGATAGCAGGCATGACGATATCATTCACAAGAGAGGTCACGATTGCAGTAAAAGCCCCTCCAATAATCACGCCGACTGCCAGATCAACCACACTTCCACGGGAAATGAATTCCCGAAACTCGGCAAAAAAGCCTTTTGTCTCTTTCAAATCACATTCCTCCTTCCCTACGAAATATCTCGACATAAATAACACGCTATGGGATCACTGTTGTTCTATTTTTTCCTTTAATGCCTTTCCAGGCTTGAACTTAGGTGAAAAGTGTCCCGGTATGGTAAGTTTTTCCCCCGTTTGCGGATTGCGGCTGTTCCTTTCGTTTACAAATCGTGCCTCAAAGGTTCCGAATCCAGCAATCTGTATTTTTTCCCTTTGTGCCATCTTATCTCCAATAAGTTCGATAAACTGCTCTACGATTTCCTTTGTTACTTCTATAGAAACACCCTGTTTATATGCGATTTCTCTAATGATTTCATTTTTATTCATAGATACTCCTCTTGATATTATAAAGTTCTTTTCCTATCGATATCTTCTTTGGCTCATGAAGTTTTGAATGAAAAACAGCACAGCACCCTCTAAAAAGAGTACTGTGCTGAATCCAGTTACTATGCTATAAAACCGTTGTTTCTTTTACTGTTCCTCGTCAACTTTTCTGCGTTTTCTCGCAAAGAATAGTCCGGCAAGGGTCGCAATAGAGCCAATCGCTGCTGCTGTATGCACACCTAGATTTGTAAAGTCGCCAGTCTTTGGTCCAGAAGTTGTGACCTTCGTCACCTTGTTCGTCTGCGTATTCTGCTGATTGTTAACCGGAGTTACTGTACTTGCAGGTTTTTCCACTGTGACTTTCACGGTTACCGTTTCCTTGCTTCCATCAGGATATTGGATTTCTAATGTTCCCTCATATTCACCAGGTTTATTTGGATCAATAGTTCCCTCTGGAGTGATATCTTTAATTTTGGTTCCTTCTGGAAGGTCATCAAGATTCGTTACATTATCCGTTAAATCAGGTTTTTCTCCTGGTTTTACGACTTCCGGCTTCGTCTCCGGATCGTATTTATCCGCATCTGTACGCGGATCTGTCACATTAACAGTGATGTCTACTTCATCCGTTGTCCCATCCGGATACGTTACGACAATGATTCCTGTGGTTTCCCCTGGCTTATCGGTATCTACCGGTGTCTTCCATTCGTACTTCGTATCCTCTGGAAGGTTGTCTTTGTTCTTGATACCGTCTTCTGGATTTGGAGTTTCTCCCTTATTGACATTGACTTCCTGTCCCTCTGGAGTATATTTTTCTGCATCTGTCCGATTGTCATTTACAATAACATCCACTGTGACCTGATCCGTAGAACCGTCTGGATATGTTACAACTACCGTTCCTGATGTCGTACCCGGTGTACTGGTATCTACTGGTGCAGCCCATCCATAGGTTGTATTTGCAGGAAGATCTGCCTTGTTGGCAATACCATCTGCTGCATTTGGCTGACTTCCTTTGTCGACTGTGATTGCCTGTCCTGCCGGATCATATGCATCTGTTGCCAAGCCATAGTTGACAGTTACAATGACTGTATCGTTTGATCCATCTGCATAGGTCACTTTCACATTCACTGACTGATTCTTTCCTGTCGTTGGAATCGCATCTACTGCCACGATCGACTGTATCTTCTCAGCTGGTGCATCTGTCGTTACGACACCTATGACTTCATCATTCGTAGCTGTCTGTCCATATGGTTTGTTTACAACTCCCCCCTGTGCTGTATACAGTTCTGTATCGGTCGCATTCTCATTTACAATAACGTCCACCGTTACCTGATCTGTAGAGCCGTCTGGATATGTTACAACTACAGTTCCTGATGTCGTACCCGGTGCGCTGGTATCTACTGGTGCAGCCCATCCATAGGTTGTATTTGCAGGAAGATCTGCCTTGTTGGCAATACCGTCTGCTGCATTCGGCTGACTTCCTTTATCGACTGTGATTGACTGTCCCGCTGGGTCATAGCTATCTGTTGCCAAGCCATAGTTGACAGTTACAATAACCGTGTCATTGGTTCCGTCTGCGTAGGTTACTTCCACGGTCACGGTCTGGTCTGCACCATCTGCAGTTGGAGTAGGAATCTCACCTTTGATTGCTTTGGATTTCACTTTCTCTGCTGGTGCCGGAGTGTCTTTTCCTTCCTCTGTCACTGTGACTTTGTCCAGGATTGCTTTCTCTTCGGCTTTCTTTCCGTATGCCTGGTTCAGTGTGCCACCTTTGGCATTGTATTTGTCCGCATCTGTTGCAGGATCAATGACATTGACAGTGACTTCCACTTCTTCCTTGCTTCCATCTGGATAGGTTACTACAATCGTTCCTTTGGTTTCTCCCGGTTTGTCTGTATTTACCGGTGTCTTCCATTCATACTTCGTATCTTTTGGAAGGGCGTCTTTGTTCTTGATTCCGTCTTCCGCTTTTGGAGTACCGCCTTTATTGATGTCTACCTTCTGTCCTTCCGGAGCATAGGCATCCTTTGCCTCCCCGTAATCAATCGTTACGGTAGCATCTTCCTTGGTTCCGTCTGCGTAGGTTACTTCCACGGTCACGGTCTGGTCTGCACCATCTGCAGTTGGAGTAGGAATCTCACCTTTGATTGCTTTGGATTTCACTTTCTCTGCTGGTGCCGGAGTGTCTTTTCCTTCCTCTGTCACTGTGACTTTGTCCAGGATTGCTTTCTCTTCGGCTTTCTTTCCGTATGCCTGGTTCAGTGTGCCACCTTTGGCATTGTATTTGTCCTTGTCTGGTATAGTGAATGTAAATGGGTCTCCCATAACGGGATTTTGTGCATTTGGACTATATGCAACCAGAACAACCTCTGTACCGTCTGGCACTACGTTTGCGTTAACATCCAAAGAGAAATTTCCGGCTACCAGATCATCAAACGAAATTTTCGTTGTACCATATTCCTGCTCATTGTATGTTTTCTTATCCTTGTCATACCCTTGAAGCTTGACAATCACATTTCCAGCATCTTCATTTGTGATTTGGATCAGTCTTGCCGGGTCTGCTGGATCAGCAATCAATGGCTTTGGAACAGTTCCTTCAATCGTTGTCTTTTTAGTGGAATCAAATGTTGTCGTTGTAGTAGTTGGTTTTGATACTAGATAATCGGCAGCGTTGTTTGGTTCTGTCTGATCTGTCATAAATTCCTGTCCATCAGGTACTCCATCACCATCTGTATCTACCTTAGTAGTATCGGTACCAATCTTCCATTCAACAAAATCAAATAGACCATCTTTGTCCGTATCATTCGCATCCAGATAAGCATTTGCATACGAATCATTCAACTGCTTTGGAGCATCTCCATTATCATTTGTTGATATACCTTGTTTAGTGTTCAGATAGTCTGCTTCCATCCAGCTATCAAATAAGAAGGATTGCTGATTTTTCTCAATATATTCATTAGCTGCACGTGCAAAATCGGAAAGAGTTACACTATCTTTCAGTTTATAGGAAATCGTATAGTTACGGCTTTGTCCAAGCGTTCCAAAGAAAATTCGGTCGAGATTCTTTCTTGCTGCATCTAACTGCGCCTTTGTATCATTGCCGATTATGCTTAGTTCTAGAACCTGACTTGTATCCACTAAGCCTTGGTCGTTAATTGGTACCGTAAATTCTTCATGTTTTTCGTTAATCTTTACGCCGTCCAAATCAGAGCAATATATTTTAATATTATCTGTATCTATGTATGCCAACAGCTCCGGTGGTATCTGTTCTTTCACATACACAACCCAGCTATAATCTGTCTGTAGGAAATTCTCAGCAGGTTTGAAGGTGTGTATAGAACGAATGGTCATATCATCAACATTAAATTTAATTCTTTGATTAACTTTACCTTTTGTAAAATCTGATTCCTTTTCATTCTTATTATTATTATTCTGCAGGATATAACCATTAGAAATACTGTTCGAGGCTATAGCCCCTTTATTGGTCGTCAAAACGGAATTAAATCCAATGGGAGTATCCTGTAAATTAAGACTTTCCAATGTCTGTCCATTTTTCAGCGTGATTTTAACAGGCTGGTTACGTGATAAACCTATCAAAGCATAGTTAGGCAGTTCTGTAACTGGCAGAGACCACATTGCGCCATCGTTATGTTTTTCCAGACTAATATCATCTAAAATAACTTTATCGATCTGTTTATAAAAGGTATCGTTGGTAAAACTCAAAAGATATTTCCCAGCATATTCGTTCGCAGGGTCTGTCCCCCATCCTGTGCTTCCACTAAACCAATATGTAAACGTCATAGATAAACTGCCGTCATCCTCAACTTTATCGAAAACAGTAGAGCTATAACGTAGGTTGGCATTGGTATCAATTCCGGTTGCCGTATAATGTGTTGTAGTATCCAGTCCTCTGTTTTCCTGTGCATAGACGGTACCCAAAGACGGCACCATCAACGTGACGCCCAGTAACACAGAGCACACGCCAATACTCAATTTTCGTATCGCCCATCTTTGCTGTCTTTTTGCACAGGAAAGAAAACTTGGCTTATTTTTCTCCATAAACGATTTCTCCTTTCTTTTCGTTTCTTTCTAAAATAATTAGAACCAGTTTGGTACCCTCATATTTCCCTTCATTCCATTTCTAGAAGCTCCTGTATGCTTGTTGATAGCAGCATGTGATCCAGATACGACTGTATCTTTTGGTAAAAATGACGGGCCTGGCAAAAGGGAACTGCGTCTCGACTGCAGTAGCAATCTGTTTCAAGACAACGGTTAATCTGCATGGTCGTCTCCATTGCCCGAATCACATCATAGATGGGGATGTCTCTTGGATGCTTCACGAGCCGCATACCGCCATCGATTCCAGTAACCGCTTCCAGGATCTGTGCTTTTTTCAAGATACCGGCAACTTTTAAGACATAGCTCTGTGGAATATGCAGCTGTTCCGATAATTCCCTTGACTGAACAAGCCGCCTTTTTTCTGCCAGATAGAGAACCATACGGATAGCATAATCTGTAGATATTTTTAAATGCATAAATCACCCCCCTTGATTCTGGATAGGTTAGGTTTGAAATAGACTGCATCAAATACAATTTATCCTTTTCAAAAAAACTGCACTGAGATACTCAACGGAACTCCTGCACAACTCTGTTTTTTAGAACACGAACATCCTTAAATATTAGCGAATTGCAAATGGCACAGAATTTTTTTCGTTTTTCATTCCAAGCAGACAGAGCATGTTCCATTTTTACAAACCTAAAATAAAAATAGAAGATATAAGCACATTCCGATTGTTTTGCCAGATATTTGATTAACTTCATATCTATTTCCTTTTTCAATCAGGGTACTCTATCACTGGTTCATAACTAAAATATACTTATCGAAACTGGAAGTCTACAATTATTGAAATAGTAATAAAATAAGATTGTTTTATACAAAGATATGAGGCTTTTATACACTATTATTATTTATTATATTTCTAAAATCTCCGTATTCATACGATCTTCTCTGTTGGCAATCAAAGATATTCGTAAGCGGAAGATGCTTCCATCCAGCTATGTAAAGAAAAGAACTGTGAAAAGTGATGCTTTATCTGCACCATTTTTCACAGTTCTTTTTGTACGTTTTATCAGCTAAGGTCAATAGAGTTCTTCGTCCAGAAGAAAATTTTCATCAAAATCTCTTTGGGTCTTTCTAGTTAAGAATTGTTTTGGTGTAATTCCCTCATACTTTTTAAAAGTTCGGTAGAAATGCGAACTGTCAAAAAAACCTAAACGTTTTGAACATTCTGCAACCGGCATCCCCGTGGATAAAAAAATCTTTGCAATGGATATCTTCCGTTGATTGGTATATTCCGTCATGCTCATATGCACCTCTTTTTTAAAGTGCCGCCGTAATGAACTCTCTGACATGTAAAAATGCTTTGCCACATCCGATGGTCTATATGGCCCGTAGATCTTAAGGTTGATATACTGTATCACAGACAGTATGAAAGGTGAATAGGCACTGTTTGCCAGATCATGCAGTTCTTTTGTGAAATGGATGATTGCACTGTCCCTTACCGCCAGGACATCCACAAGTTTTTCCTTCTGTTCCAGTTTCTTTATGTAAAATTCTCGTAACCTGATCGTTTCCAGTACATCCTTTCCCATATGAAGAGCAAGGGAAGACAGTTTTTCCAGAATCACAATAGTATAATTTTTTTCTGTGCGTACAGAATCATTATGCCAGGTGGGGATCACACTGCATCCGATTTTGGCAACGCCCTGTTTCAAAGTATCCAGGTCTCCCTTGGCAACCAGTTCCATGATCTTATTTTCATAATAGAAGGCATACTGTTCGGATTCAAGATCCTCAAAAAAAGGTCTCTTTGATGCCCGTTTTTTCAATTCCAGTTCATTTCGATAAACTTCTACGTGAAGCCTTCTCGAATAAACCTCTTCCAGATCGATATTTAAGATTGCACCCAGCAGTATGACAAAATCACGGATGTCCCCTAATGCGTAGATTGGAAGATGTTCATAATAAGGAAACCATTTTTTTCCTGCGGCAGAGGACTGCGATTTTATTTTACCGCTTTCCACAAGTTTCTCGATTTCTTCCGGCTCTATATGATTTGTCAGAAACGGTCCAAGCGTGATAATGACATCCTTATGCCGTACAAATATAAAGATTTCTTTCAGCCATCCATACTCATACCAGATATGATCTCTGCAGTGCGTGTTTTCAGGATGTATCCGTGAAAAATCATAAGGGATCTCATACCGGTTCCCGGAAGTGTACACTTTAAGCAGCTTGAAACAAAGATCATAGATATGTACGGGTATTTTTGTTGTCACATGAAGTGCTTTTATATTCTGCAGTTCTTTTCCTGTAAGTTCCATCAAACTCAATCCTCCTCTATATTGGCGGTTTCTGTCATATGAGGTCAAATCCCGCAAATCACAATAAAAAGACGAAATTTACTTAAATATAAAATAGCATAACCAGACAATAAATTACATCTAATTGGCAAAAAATAATGTAAATGCTTTAATCATACATCAAATTAACATTTTATACATTTATTATATTTATTCTATTTCATAGGAGTGCAGAAACCGCAGAATCCTTTCATACATGTCCTTTTCGTTTATCCTGATGCGCCGCTGTATAAGAAACCGAAGGCAATTTTTACCGATATTTGCTGTATATGTATAGTGAAATATTTTTTATTTATGTATATATGATTAAAAAAGCAGTACAAAACGACCTTTTTTGTAAAAATATTGTCGTAATATTGGATATTTTGGTTTTGTATCTTAGAATAACCCTAACAGCAGTTTCCTTGAAACAGCATCACTTGACACAGCATCAGGAAACGGGAAAACTTTTTATAACGGAAGGGGTGAGCTTGCATTCTGCTGTCTTGCAGAAAGAACATGCAGTACATATTATGATAAAAAGATATCTGGATTTGAATGTATATGAAGCCTTATTGGAACGATTCCATTTTATTTTCCAGGAATTCGATTCCATTTATATTTCTTTTTCCGGTGGAAAAGACAGTGGACTGCTGCTGTATCTTCTGCTTGATTTTCGGGATCGGAACTATCCGGATAAAACGATTGGAGTATTCCATCAGGATTTTGAAGCCCAGTATTCAGCCACGACAAGATATGTAGAGGAAACCTTTCAGATGCTGGAAAAACGCCCTCATGTAGAATTGTATTGGATCTGCCTTCCTATGGCTACACGTACGGCACTGAGCAGCTATGAAATGTACTGGTACCCTTGGGATGATAAAAAGGTAGACAGCTGGGTACGTCCAATGCCGGAACATGATTATGTGTTCACTTTGACACATAATCCCATGACGACCTATCACTATAAGATGCACCAGGAAGACCTTGCAAGACAATTTGGCAGATGGTATCGCATGTCCCATAACAAAGAGAAAACGGTCTGTCTTCTGGGAATCCGTGCCGATGAATCCTTACAGCGCTACAGCGGTTTTCTTAATAAGAAATACGGCTACAAAGGACAGTGCTGGATCACCCATCAGTTTAAAGATGTCTGGACTGCGTCCCCTCTGTATGACTGGTCGGTCAATGATATCTGGCATGCCTACTATCGCTTTGATTATCCATATAATGAATTATATGATTTATTTTACAAGGCCGGCCTGACGGTTTCCCAGATGCGCGTAGCCTCCCCTTTTCAAGACTATGCCAAGGATTCGTTGAATCTTTATCGGGTCATCGACCCCCAGATATGGACAAAGCTGCTTGGGCGTGTGCAGGGCGCAAATTTTACTTCTATCTATTCAAAAACAAGAGCTATGGGATACCGTAATATCACGCTTCCCGAAGGTCATACGTGGCAATCCTATACTAAATTCTTGCTGGCAACGCTGCCGAAACGCCTGCAGAAAAATTACGTCGATAAGTTTAATAAATCTCTAAAGTTCTGGCATACTGTTGGCGGCGGGTTAGAGGAAGAGACCATTCAGGAGCTGATAGAACATGGATACCATATCAAGAGAAACGGCATATCCAACTATACGATATTTAAAAATTCACGCATTATCTTTCTGGATAAGATTCCAGATCATACAGATGATATCAAATCTACAAAGGATATCCCAAGCTGGAAGCGGATGTGTTTCTGCATCTTGAAAAACGATCATATCTGCCGTTTCATGGGGTTTGGTCTGACACGTGAACAGCAGAAAAAGTTAGATTACTTAAAAGATAAATATAGAAGTGTGGAGGAACTAAATGATGACAAAAAGTCCCGTATATGACATACGAGCCGTACCTGTTGAAAAGATTCATCCCAATGATTACAACCCCAATGCGGTAGCACCGCCGGAAATGAAACTTCTCTATGACAGTATCAAAGCAGACGGCTATACGATGCCGATCGTATGCTATTATGATAAACCAAACGATGAATATATCATAGTGGATGGATTTCATAGATACCGGATCATGAAAGAATATCCAGATATCTATGAGCGGGAACAGGGTCTATTGCCTGTTTCCGTGATCGATAAACCATTAGATCAGAGAATGGCGAGCACCATCCGTCATAACCGTGCAAGAGGTAGTCATGATGTAGATTTAATGAGCAATATCGTCAAAGAACTGCATGAATTCGGACGCTCAGATGCATGGATCGCAAAACATCTTGGAATGGATCGAGATGAGATATTACGTTTGAAACAGATCACTGGGTTGGCTGCTTTATTCAAGGAAGTTGACTTTGGAGAATCCTGGGAACCGATAGAAGATCTTCCTTTTGAATCAGATAATATGGAGAAATGATTCCTGTAGTATGTGAATATCTAAAAATAGTGTTATCAATATTCATATCGTTTCAAGCATTGTATGAAACGTGTTTTTAATGTAATAATCGAGCTAAATAAAATATGATATTGTATACGGTAAGCAGCGAGTTATAATTACAGGTGTAGAAATCAAAAGGAGGTGAGCCAAATGTCAGACAAAGGATTTACAGACAAAGTAAAAGGTAAAGTAAAAAAAAATGTTGGTGATGCAACAGGTGACAATTCTGTGAAGGCAGAAGGGGTATTGGATCAGGTTGTTGGAAAAGCAAAAGAAGTGGCATCGGATATCAAAGATGCTGCTCAGGAAGTAGCGGAAAAAGCAAAAGATGCTATTAACTCTGATTCTGATAAATAAAATTGATCTACCCACAAATCAAAAATGTGTCTTATGTTAATTTCTCCTCCCCTTAATTAACGTAGGACGTATTTTTATTTTAGATGTGAAGTAAAAATCATGCGTGATAAAAAGGAAGATCGATTCTAGTAATTAAAGATAAGAATTTTTTAATCCAGGCAATCTATTAACAATGAAAGAAAGCAGGTCTACACTACATACAGGAGGTAACCAAGATGTTAGATGAAAAAGTGGTAGAATTATTGAATAAGCAGGTCAACCAGGAATTTTATTCCGCATATCTTTATTTGGACTTTGCCAATTATTATAAAGAGAAAGGATTCGATGGATTTGCCAACTGGTATAATATCCAGGCACAGGAAGAAAGAGACCATGCCGTATTATTCGTCCAGTATCTTCAAAACAACGGTGCGAAAGTGACCCTTGAAGCAATCGATAAACCCGATAAAGAGTATACGAAATTGAACGATCCTCTAACTTACAGCTTACAACATGAAGAATATGTTACCAGTTTAATCCATAATCTTTATGATGCTGCCTATTCTCTGAAAGATTTCCGTACCATGCAATTCTTAGGCTGGTTCGTAAAAGAACAGGGTGAAGAAGAAACGAATGCGAATGATTTGATTACGAAATTTAACCTGTTTGGTACGGATTCTCGTTCGCTGTACTTACTTGACAGTGAACTGGCAGCCCGTGTTTATCATGCCCCGTCACTAGTGTTGTAAGAAGACAGCTATATTCCTATTTCTATAAATTTTACTGTTAACGGGATAAGACAGGAAGTGAATATCATGGATTTCTTGAATTATCACAGGTATAAAAATAACCGTCAAGTAAATGATACAGGCAAATTTAAAATTACTCCAGCCCTTTGCGAGCCGGAGTAATTTTTATAATCCATATGCCATTTTTAATAGTTTGGCGGGGATTGTTCTTTATCATTTGGCTTCGTTGTGTTGTCTACGTTCACTCAGGTAGTCCTATTCTTTACTTGCACAGCAAGAACAGTTTATGAAAATACGGCAAGTCATAAGAGAAATTATAAATTTTATTACTTATAAAACTTCAAAATATCATAATGAAAGCGTACATCTCGTTACAGAATTGTACGCTTATATCTTTTTACCTGCTTTTTTGCTGCCTTTACACATGATTGAAAATACTGATCGACACTCGGCGTCTTATTTCCAAACATTCCATAAAACCAGTCTCTTGTTTCCGGATCTGTTTTCATATCTTCAATACGCACCTGCATATAGGCTTTGTATTCCTTAACAGACATACCACTTTGTTTGGCATAAATCTTCACAAAATCTACTTTTCTTTGAAACATAGAGTTCACTCCTTTGCATTTTTCTATCCTCATTATATCGGGTTAATTTTCATTCGTCAGCGTTTTTTGTCCAGAAAGAAAAAGGGCAGACCATACCATGACGATACAGTCTGCCAATGAAGCATGAAAAAAACTTATCCTACGATCTTCCAGTTAGTATCCTTATGAAGTGCCAATTCATACTGTGAAATCTGTTCTGCTTTCGTCAAATCATCCAAGTATTTCACAGATACGTTCACTTTGATATTCTCGCCGTCTTTTGTAAATACCGGATTGATTAACTCTGCAAACTGATATTCTCGCTGCACCGGTTCTATCACATTTTCATCTACATAATAAGCAAGTTCTTTATCTGTTGCAGTAGGATATAACTGAAAGAACGTTTCTAAAAATGCGGTAGCGTCGCTAACTGTATCAGCGTCCACCTGACTGTCATTTTCTACTACATTTGGTTCATAGTCTGATGTTTCCATCATAGGCGCTAGGGTAGGGTTTTGTACGATAATCATATTTCCTTTTGTATCCACATGAACCGTAACCATATAGGAAGAACGCACACTTCTTGTCTGGTCGCCCTCTTTGATGGATTGCACAACTTCATACAGCACCTCATATTCATCATTGCCGGATTGTTCCACATTCCAGATCAACACATCACTAAAGGTCGAAGATGTTGGTATATCCGTCCTGATGGTATCCGCATTTAATACCTGTAATTCTTCTGTCAAATACCCATTGATAGAAGCGGTTCGCTTCTCCAACGTTTCCTTGCTGTTATCCCATGTGTAATAGGCTTTACAAAAATTCTTGACGAAATTTTCTATCCCGTTGGTATCATTTAGTCGAAGTTCTACCGTTTCTTTTTCATGGACCGTGTGCATATCAAGGGCAGTAAAATTTTTATACACGCCAAAACTGACACTCACGATCAGCAGCGCCCACAAGGCAATCACAGATTTTTTGTGCGTACCCACTTTTAAGGTAGGTATCTCTTTTTCTTTCATTTCTTGTTTGTTTTCTGTCTGTTTCTTTTTCTTCCATTTCATTTGAAAATCCTCACTTTCTATTGTTTTACACGTCCGGCGCCAATCAAATGTTGCTGCCAGTAACTACTCGTCAAATCGGTATATCCAATCCCGGAACTTCCTGCATGATACATCTGTGTCGGCGAAACATAGATGCCGACATGGGTTACATAACTTCCCGCGTTGTAGGTACTGTGAAAGAACACCAAATCGCCCGGTTTTGCCTGTGCAATCGGGATATGCTGTGTTGCGTCATATTGTGCCTGCGCTGTTCTCGGTAAAGAGATACCAGCTTTTCCAAAACACCATTGTGTCAGTCCGCTGCAATCAAAGGAAGTGGTTGGGGAAGAACCACCAAACACATATTCCCAGCCGTTATACTTCAAGGCTTCATTCATAATCGCCTGCACCGTTTCATCATCAAACTGCGTAACATAAAGATACTGGTTGACAAGTTCGACATAAAATTGATTGCCATAACTATATCTCCAGCCACCGTTCTTTTTAACGGCAATCGGGTTCGTATAAGTAACTTTCTTTCCGCCGGATTTATCTTTCGCAAAATTTTCCGCCAGATTGTATGTATGCTTTTTCCCATTACCTGCAACATATCCCACATAGCTACCGCCGAAGTTATAGGACTGTATCGCCACATTGATGTCGGTTATTCCTTGTTCTTTACAGGAAGAAAGCAGAGACGCAAAATACTTGCACCCCTGCTTGATAGAACTTTCTGTATCTAAGGAATTAGGCGGTAATCCAAGACTTTCCGAACTCTGCATAACATCTTCTGCCGTACCGCCACTTTCCACCTGTATGATAGCCAACAAAATATTGACATACTCGGATATACCGTATTCTTTGGCATACTTTTACACCATAGGCTGATGTTTCAACACCTCTGCGGATAAATTCATTCCGGTAATACCGGAAGAATAGTCGCCGCCACTATCATCATTATCAGCGCTCACAAGTACACCGAAGAACAACGTTACCGCAAGCAGAAAAGGGAACAGACTTCCCAATGGTAACACCTGTTTTAATCTCATTTTTTCTTCTGTCCTTTCTTTGATACGACCTTGCGGTTTGTTTCCTTATGCACCTGTGATTTTTGCACTGTCTGTACCGACTGTGATTTTGTACTACGCACATTTCCCACATCATTCTTATTTCTGCTATTTTTCTCATAAGAGGAAAGTGGGCGTGTTTTTTCCATATTTTCAACTGTTACTTTCTGCGGTTCTTTTCTGATCGGTGTACCTGCACTCCTTATCGGTCGTCTGACTTGCTGTACCTTTGACCTGTTTTCTGACAGATTTTCTTTGGAAACAGTAGCCGGTCTTTCATGTGTTTGATGATTTCCAGACTGCTCCTGCATTTTTTGTAATGCCATACGCTTATCTGCAATCGTCTGTCTATGCTGTTGGCGTTTTTCTTCACGACCGGATTGCCTGTGTTCTCGTTCCTGCACGATACCTCGCTTAAAATCAGAAACACTTTCCTTTGCCTGTCTGCCTACTGAATGAACCGCATACGAAGCCTGTATTGGCATATCCTTGATATTTTCACGAACAGCACCGGCTTTTTTCGGAACATCTTTGAAAGAGCCTTTGGAAACATTATTACGGGAACGCTGTTCGCTTGCCTGTGTATGTTGTTTTCCTGCCATACTTCCAGCCATTGCACCTGTACCAGCCGCAACGCCTAAAGAGGCTGCCCGTGTCATTCTGCGTTCCATTCTTCTTGCCCGATGCCGCATAAACATATATGGTCTATGGAGGATACCGCGTGCTACTCCCTGACTGTCATTAGCATTTAGACTAAACATATTCATCAGATCGCCCAACTTCATATAAATGCCTGCAAAACATACGATCTGCAAGAATGCAATCATAAAGAACGGATAGTCTGTGGAAATGTTATAAAACATACTGGAAATACTGAACGCTACCGTTACGATAAGCGTAATACCTGCCCTTGTCATAATCGTATTGAACACCCGCACGATTGCCTGTTTTGTCATGCTTTCATATCCCGGTATCATAGAAAGCAGGAAACTGATAGGCAGAAACATGGCAAAGATAATGAAAAGTATCTGACTGAAAATCATAATACCTGTAAGCAAAAACACAAATATCGTTATCCCTAAGTTGAAGAACAAAAGGAAAAACACCATGCCTAAACGATTGATAACCTGCGGTATCGTAAGGTTGGTGTTGTCGTTATCTTCAATTTCTGTTTTCACGATTTCTTCTCTTGTTTTTCCATCTTCCTCATCAGGACTTACGGATACTAAGGACTCCACACGTTCTGCACCGATTTCTTCCTTGTTGGAATTTCCAAACTGTAACAGCAACCACGGCTGTTCCACCTGAATAGAGAATAGACTGTCGCGTATCAAATCTACGCTGTCTTTTCCCTCACTGTCCGAGTTTGGAAGCATGATTTTTGTGCCTAGATCAAGTGCTGCGGTACTCACATCACTGGAAAACTCATTGACCTTTTTGCTATAGTCCGGTGCATAGGCAATAAAAGAAGCCGATAATAAAAACACCACCACAAAGTTAATCACAGCATGAAGTGCCTTGCTCGTTTCTCTTTTTATCAGCCCGGTATAAGCAACATAAATTCCCACGATCAAGATAATCAGTAAAAGAAATCCCACATAAAATCCTGTCGAAGAAAACCCATTCTGCGTGACACCTGCAAGTGTCTGTATGCTTTTTCCGATACTGTCTGCCATATCGTTGATAAAATCCAGTTTATAGGCTTCTTGTACGACATAGCCTGTGACATTGCTTAAATATAAACTGATTGTCCAAATGAAATTGGTAATACAATAAAGTCCATACTGCACACTTTTCCCAATCCCATCAAGCCAGTTCCACGGCAGCCACCCCCATGAATTATCCACATAAAAATCTAAGGTATAATTCTGTAACGGATATTTGGAGTAGAGATTTTCTGCGCTGACCGTATCATCAACCAATCCCGCCGCCTGTGCCACCGTTCCAAGTAAAGAGAGCAGTATCAGCGTTATCCCAATCACAAAAAGCGTCATTTTGATAAAACGCAATACTTTTTGCTTTGTCATATATCGTTTGATAGATTTGATATTCTTTTTTGTTATCTTTGAAACTTTCCATCTTTCATTCATCACACCACCTCGTCTCTTGAAACCGGAGGTCTTGTATCAAAGGCATGGAGCAATTCTTCAAAAACAGGGTGTATCTGTACCACACCGACACGGCCATATAAATCCTGTAATAAGCATTGTCCGTTTTCCAGATCACGTAAGCGTTTCTGATTGTTCTCGTCCTCTTTATCAATCCCGAAAAATTCTAAAGTCTGTTTTATCTCGTTAATATCGGTACTGCGAAATGCAAACTTCAAGCCGATATTGTTTTTCAGACTTTCTTTTGATACATCATAAGCAGACTGGGTAACAAAATAGACACCTGACTGCATGGCTCGTCCGGCACGCACCAACTTGTTAGAAAGGGTTTCTCCCTGTGCGACATTAAGGAACGCCCATGCTTCATCCAAATCTACAATCTTAAAAATAGAACGGTCGCTGTGAATAAAATCCAAAGCAAAAGTAGAAATGACAATCAGCATTGCCACCGACAACAATTCAATGGTCGTGTATTCCTCAAAAGAAGTATCTTTATCCGGCAGCACCAAATCTGCCACCTGAATGATATTCAACTGATTATCCAAACTGATCGCATTTTCAACCGAACCGTCTGAGAATAGCAATTGTGCAAAATCATAATCCACAAAACTTTCGATATGGTCTGCGATATTGTTTGCGATAACCGTTTCTTCTTTTCTCAGTTCTTTTATGACATTCAGAAGTCCTCTGTGCTCACTGTCTTTCACATTTTTGATGGCACGAATCAGCACTGGAAACTTTTCTCCGTCACGGGTAGAAATACCGGTTAAAAAAGTCAGGATTTCTTTTGCCAAAGTTGCTCCGTCCTCTACATCTTTCATAATGACAAAGGGGTCAAGAAGTCCTGCATTTTCTTTATCGCTTGTCAGATTGACAATGTTTATCTCGTGAGCAATTTCCGGCAACGTCTGTTTCCAATTTCCTCTTTCGGATTTTGGGTCTAAGATAACCGCTTGTCCCCCAAAGAGAACCGAATAATACACCAGAAGATTGTTGCAGAACGACTTCCCACCGCCAAGACTTCCGATAAAAGCAGAAGCAAGCGCATTAGTTACCGTACCTTTCACGCCTTGACTGGCAAGTGAGGGTTGGAGATACACATTTCTTCCCGTATCTACGGAATAGCCAATATAAATGCCTGTGTTTTCTCCTAACTGCTGTGTGGCACCAAAACCAAGCCCTGCCAAGAAATCACTTTTCACATACTGCACATAATCATTGATGTATCGCTTGCTTGCCGGTAAAAATTCAGAATGAAGTCCAAGCATATCTCCGGCAGGGCGTACCAGTTTTACACTCAAATCATCGTAAAAATCTTTCACTTCATCAGCGCGCCTTTTTAACTCGTCCAAATCATCAGCACAGACACGTACTATATAAGATAACTTATACATACTTTCTTCATCAGCAGAAGTATAAACAAAGACATCTACGATATAGTATTGTTCCGTGTAACTGAAATACGCCCAATCCTCATGCAACATATATTGGATATTCAATCTTAAAACATCTTTGATGATATGCTTTATATCCATTGTGGGAAATCGAATACGCACATAATCAAACAAAAGAAATAGCGGTTCATCAGGATTGAATTTTTCTAAGGCTGTCAATAGTTTTTCTTTCATTTCTAAAGTAAGCGACACCTTGCCACTTTCAATACGGTTTAAATGTTCACGGCTGATACCTGCCATAACCGCAATCCGTAACTGTGTAACACCATATAAGGCTCGCTTTTTCTTAAATGCTTCTAACCACTCTTTATCATTCAGTTATCATCACTCCCATCTTATAAAATGTGATATTTTACAGGCATTATCACTTTGCCTTGAAACAAGCAAAAGTCCACTGTTTATCAGTCTTTTACGACTTTTTTGGACTGTTTCCTGTTTTTTGTGCCCCTCTGTTAGATACCGAGGGGCAATCAATATGTAGGCAGTTCTCCGATCTATGCGGCGCTTGTGGCCGTGGTCGCGTTGCCGACCACAAGCCCCGCCGGAGCACTGCCTACTGGTTCAATCCTACATAAAAAACAATAAAATCCACTTTTTCTAAAAGACATAACCTGCGTGTTTCTTCTGTTAATTCGCTTTGACGAATTTCATCCTGTTCAAAAAAAGCTCTGTCCATCAGTTCAAACACAAAATCCATTCGTCCGTTGCTTGCAGACTGTCTTTTTCCAAGATGCACTGAAAATAAATTTGGTAAAAATTCTTCGTCCAAGAGGGCAAGGTCTAACAAAGGCGTAACCTTTCTTTTCAACATATATTTAGGATTGTTTTTGAACTTCTGGTATCGTTGTAAGACAAAATGCTTACAATCTGTTTCCAGTTTGTCATAATGCACACAGATACAGGACAATGTTTTTCTTGTCCTTTCGTTATATACTTCAAATTTTTTGTAATCCATTTTTATTTACTATCTTCCTTTCCTTGTGTTTCTTCTTTTTTTGTTGTTGATATATCTTGTCTTTGACTGGCAAGCATGCCGATCGCCTTTAGAAAATCATGCCCTTTAGGTACTAAGGGTGTATAAAACTCACTAATGACACTTGTACCTATATCACAATAGCCACGCCCTTTGATACGCTTTTGGAAGAATTTCTTCTTGATATCAGAACCGAAAAGCATACCATATCCCAGCTCGCTCATGCGTCCTAGCCCTACTCGAAAGTTGAACTGGTCGCGAAATGATTGCTTGTGTCAATTCCTTTTATGGTGGTATGGTACGGCTAGAAATAGAAAAGGAACGTCATATTTAAACGTTCCATAGTCTATAAATGATTCAATTTTTTCTTGTTTCAATACTGATGTGCTGTACCATATCTTCTTAAATCTTGACTTATTTCAGAGTTTAAGGCTTGCTCAATCGTAGTAAATTTGTAGTAAATTCAAAGTTTTAAGTTCTCAAAATGTACGATAGATACAGTATTTGTGGGGATAATCGGAGTTTTTAGAAAGATTTTAATATAAAAACAGGTAAAAAATAAAAATATCCCTATAAATAAAAAAAATCAACAAATAAAGCAAATAAAAATCAATTAATTACAACGAAAATACAACAAATGAGGGAACCTTATATAACGACTTATACTAAGAAATAAAGATAAAAAGCGAGTTGCATGGAAAGTACGGTTCACTTTTTATCTGTTTCATGATAAGATGATGATTTCTTATACCCTATATCCGTTATTGCAAGAAAAATTGATGTGTATATATTTGGCTCACACGTAATAAAATCCAAAATATAAGCAACTGATAGTTGTATTTTTTAAAAATACATTTTGAATGTAAAAAATGATATATTTATGTATATTTCGATTTTTTGAATTGAAAAAATACTGATTATTTGCTAATCATACTAATTTAATATATATTAATTATGGGGGAAGTCCTTTTCTAAAATAAAACATATACATACACTTACTTACTGGTATCGTTAACAAGTTTAATGTAGATCGTTTGGTTAACTTTTTAATTTATACTTGCTATTCCCCCTCTTTACATTTTGTCTGGATTAACCCCACTCTCACTAATCCAGACATGTTCTTCTATATGAATCAAGAAGAATCATGAGGGCAAAGACATCTAGTTAAGATGCTAACACTGTCATTCAACGCCAGTATCAGAAATAAATTGCTTTGGATTGTCTTAATTCACCAAAAAAGTATTATGTTGGAACATAATTGAAGATGTTAAACAGACATTTTAAAATATAAATTATTATTCTTGGAGGCGGGAGTATGATAAAAGGTAAATTGTGGTATATGAAATTTGTTTTATATCACTCTATAAGTTATGTTATTACATGGGTTAACTGATAGAGTATAAATATACATTTATCTATTACTATAGCATTATTCACAATTAGATAAAACACAACTATTTCATGCATATGTTTTTCTTATTGACTTGATATAATTTGAATTAAAAGTAGATGAAATTCATGAAAAACTTATGTGTTCACTTTTGGCTTCAATAATATGCTTAGGGATTACTGGATTTTCTATATATGCATAAGAGATAACCAATATTAAAGATAATAATGTTGAAGAAATCGATTCTTTGTCATCTACATACGACAGTTCTTTAATAGATTGGGCTTCTATCGACTTTATTTCTTTTTTTATCTAGATGGAAGTTTAGAGGAAGAGCCATTCTTAAAAGAAGCACAAGACAGAGGAATATCAATTATTTTAGAACCTACTGTCTATATACAAACGAGAGCAAACAGTTTTAAACATTTTAGAAGCATATCTTGGATAAGTCGTTCCGAGGGTATATCACTAAGTGTTATGCCTAACAGTCCTTTTACAATTAGCAAAGAATCTGCTTGGTCAGAAATATATAAATTTATTCAATACCATCCTATGTATACTCAAGTAAAGAATGATACAAAGCAAACAAGTATGTATAACCAGTTTTTATGTCATGCAGACTTTGCAAGAGGATTCAAAACGCCATGGAATCTTGAGCCATGGAATCTTGAGCCGTGGAAGCAGGATAAAGGCTGTTGGGGATTTGTCAGAGGTGGCTGTAACTAAGATATGATGAATAAAATATTAAACGGTAAAATTAGGAAAGGAATTCATTATGTGGATAGTATTTGGAATGTTAGCAATTTTATTTACAGCAATAAATATGTTGTTTACACTAAATCATAAGAGTAGTAAATGGTTTGGATTTGTTGCAATATCTCTTACTGCTTTAACACTATGTGCATTTCATACTATGGATGCTAACTATGTGAACAATCAAGATTGGTCAGCATTGCAGGATACAGTTCCCACTATGACCAAAATGTATTGGATTTTTACTGCTATTTCTTATTAGAAAAAGCGGGTACTAAATTGAAAATATCCTTATAAATAAAGGATAAATAGGCAAATAAAGGCAATAAAAATCCTGGAAATACAACGAAATTATAACAAATGAAAGAGCCTTATATAACGACTTATACTAAGAACTGGATAGTTACAGAAGCATGGCACTGTGGATACAGTGTCTTTTCTTATGGAAGATTCTTTGTTAATGCCACAAATTTATCATTATTTTAAAATGTAAAAAACTATCAATGTAAAAAACGTTCTTAATTAAATGATTATATACTTATATGTCACATAAAGTATATCTAGACATTAAAAAAGTAGGATAATTATTGAAGATTATACATCTTCTAACCCTACTTTTTATTAAAACTTTTTGTTTAGTACCCTACATTATTTTAAAGCACCTAATTATTCTCAGCTACTCTCTACTTTAAAAATTAATTGAAACAAATGTATATGATATGCTATATATATTTTGTAACAATTATTTAGATTGCTCTTTAAGTACTAATTTATTTTTTCCTTTACTTTTATTGATTCCTAATATCCCTGCAGTTGTGACAAATATGCTTAAAAGCAGAGGAAGAATAGTGGTGTTATCACCAGTAGCTACAATATTATTTGATACGGCTTCATTCATCACTGCTTCTGAAGTTATTTTTTCATTTACATCAGTATTCAATCCAATACCTCTACTAACAGATGTAGTTGGTGATTCATTTTCAATTGATGGATTACCGCTTTCTAAGTCTTTAATTTCAACAGGAATATTGACAATTATACCTCGTGCTTTTTTGGATTCACTCCCTGTTGTAAAATACACAGAATATAATTCATTTTCTGATATAGTTTGCTCAGGATTAATCCATGACCATCCATCTGGTAAAGCAATGCTAGAGAGTTTTTCACCAACGACACCAGTAATACCCTCTTTTGGCAGTACTATCAATGTTTTTGTTTTTAAAATAGTTGGATATGCTTTTCCTTGTGCCAAGCTATCACCGTTTAAATTGACTCCGGTTGGTACTGCATGATAATGTACGTTATACACACCTGTTTTCAAATTAGCGATTTCACCTTTGTTAATAGTGTTTACTAATGCCATTTCTCCTGTATTCTTATACATATATTCGTCATCTATGCTTGCGCTAATAGTGTAATTGTTTTTATCAACTGAAACACCTGATAATACATCGTAATTACTTCCTTCTTTGATAATAATATCTTCAAGACCGCTAAATTTTGGTGCATTTGCATACCATTCATCAGCAGCTTTTTTTTGTTCTGAATTTTGATACCATCTGACCCAATCAACCCTCATAGTAGTTTCATCTTCATCTAAATGATCACCTGCATCTCCTGCCCAGTCACCTCCTGTTGCAAGATTTAATTTCATAATTTGCGGTCTATTCATACTTAAACCAGCAGCATCTAAACGTTCATTGCCAGAGAGGTTCATAGAATTATAAATTACGCCATCAAGATACCAATCAATACGTTCTGGAGTCCAGTCAATTCCAAAAATATGATATTCATCAGAAAAATCTTCTGTTATTCTAACATTTCCACCCAATTCATATGGATCATAACTTCCATCCTTATCTACATCACCATTTACATAATAAAAATGTGGTGTCCCATATACAATTTTATTACTCTGTCTACCGTTGTCAGTTGGATCAGTATCTCCAGTTTCCATTCTCTCCTTTGTAGGGGCACCAATCAATTCCATTATATCGATTTCACCACCACCAGGCCATCCATACGAAGTTCCCATCAACCAAAACGCAGGAAATGCACCTTGACCTTTTGGTAATTTGGCTTTCATTTCAATTCTACCATATAAAAAATCAACTTTTCCGGAAGTATTGATAAATCCAGAATCATATTTAATTTCTCTCCCTTGAGGTCTTCGAGGATTGCTTTCCACCTTTTCGCGCTTAGTTGCTTTAAAAACAAGTTCACCGTCTTTTAGATAAACATTATCTTTACTAGTTGTATAATTTTGTTGCTCACTCCTTGCTACTGTGCCAGGCATATATGACCATGTGTCCTTATCAAGATCACTTTCATTAAATTCATCATGCCAGACCATCTTATAATCAATGTCTCCTTTCTCTACTACTACCAGGTTATCTATACTGATTTCTGTTTTTTTTGTATTTATAGTAGTATCATCTGGTTTATATTTCACAATTCCTACTAACGCTTCATTATCCTGTGCGACAAATTCAAAGCTTTGACTTGTCCAGTTTTTTAAAATATCTGTAAGTTTTATTTCATTATATACCGCTCCATATGTGTCATTTTCTAATGATCTAGCGGTAAAATATCCACCAGTAGGAACAGCGTTATTCCTCGTTGCTACTTTCAAGTCTGCAGTAACCCTATATGTTTTTCCTGGTGTAGTTGGAATTCTTTTTAGAATGTACTCATCAGTTGTTTCAAGTGCAATCTTCCCATAACTGTTATCTTCATCAGTGATAATTGTAGAAACTCCATAAGGTTTTATATTCCACGTACTCTTGTTTGAAATTTCACTACCTTCAAAATTCCCATTACTTGCACGATTTAATGATGAGTTAACATTTTCTGTGACTGAGTCACCAACCGCATTGTCCAATCCTTCCGCATTTATACCAATACTATTGCCAGTATACGCGCAAATACCAAGTACTCCCGACAACATAGCAACTACTATTTTTTTCTTATAATTTTTGCTCATTTTGTATCCCTCCATTTAACCATTCATTTTTAGTAAAATAAAATTTTGCCTTCTATAACTACACTTAAAATAATTAATTTTATACCACCCCTTTTTTAAAATAACATTTTTACTAAAAAAAGTTAATATTTTTATTAAAAAAAGTTAGTATTTTTATTATATTTTACTAAAAATATAAATATTTTGCTGTGTTATAATTTTTAAATCTCATAGAATAAATATAGAAAGTGACAAAAAATTGCAAATAAAATACAGTCGATTACTATAGTATATATCTATAAAACATTTGCCGAGTATTGTAATAAATTAAACAAAAGTAGCATTAACGGTTATCTTACCGATAAAACACAATCATTAAACCTAGAAACTTATACATCTCCAGTCACTCTAAATTTAATGATAGATATCTAATACGCACTCAGCTTTTGTTTTATCAGTATGAGAGAATGTTGTTATTTAAGTCCTTTTCTAAATCTTCTATTGATTGTTCATCTCTTCCATACATTTCTTTATTCGCAGTCACTCTTTCATACGCAGTTAATACTGGTCGTTTAGCAATGCGGTACGTTTTGTTTCTTGCATAAGCTCCTGGTATATTGTAATTGACCTATTCTTAAAACTAGATAGTTTGGGTTCTTCACTCCACTCCCATTACAGCAATTTCTTCACTACTACAACCTAATCTGCCCCCATAACGATATTGGTACTCTTATCTTGTGATTCTTCCACTTTATATACTATCTTATCATTCGACAGTAAATTCCCATGTTCTATGCATTTGCCTGTATGTTAGTTATGCCACCTCTACATCGTACATCGTCTAGACAGTAAACAGATATTCTCTAGACTTGTCCCAACTTAAAGCCATTACCCCGGTTTTGATGAATTTTTATAGCCTATCGATGTTTCGTGAGTTGTTAGCTTGGTCTCTCATCTCCAACATACTCGCCTGATGCTTTTTCAGTACTACCTTTTCCTTAACGCTCAATACCACAGCTTTTGATTACGGCACCTTAGAGTGGTTTAAAACCTCCATCTGTATGTCAGTTTTGGTGGACTTCCACCATCAAATACACAACACTCATACAATAATACGATCCACGGCACACTATCTTGACTATATTAAAAGGAACACCGCTATCTACTTCTTTGTATCTTACTCGTACTTATCTATAGAATCTACTGAATTTATACCTTTCGCCTATTACGAATCTGAAGGAAGAAAAAGCGGACATAAAATTTCCCTTAAGCCTTGGGCTTGAGACTAAAAAATCGTAGCATATTCTTGAAAACAGACAATATACAGGGTGTATGGTGAATTTCAAATCCACTACTGTCAGCTACAAGGTTATTTACAATCGCGTAGAGGACTACAAAATCATTCCCGATATGCAGGGGTTAAGGAAAAATAAATATCCACCGGCTAAGCCCAAAGTCATTAAGTTAAGATAATATCGAGATAGATAGAGCTTGACAATAAATCAGCCGCTTCTTTTTTAATTTTTTTGATTAAAACTATTAACACATTTTCACACATATAGGTGGAGGTATTACTTATGAACAATGTACAGCACTTAAAAAAGTTTTATTAAAATCGATTTCAGCACTTTCCGAACAGAAAAAAATTTTCTTTTTAATCCTTATTTAGATTTTACAAGAAAAAGAAAACTTTCTTTTAATGAATTAATTAAGTTCATTATCTGTATGAAATCAGGTGCCATTGAAGATAAGCTTTATAAGTATTTTAAGAATTAATAGTTATGATACTTTTGAATGTATTACCACAAATTTAGATAGAGATGAATTTCCATTAGAAAAAATTAAAAAAATATACAAGATGAGATAGAGAATTGAAACTACCTTTAAAGAATTAAAATATGCAGTTGGACTCAATGCTTTAGCTCAAGATAAAATAAACTTTCATCTGTTGGGAATACTGTTCTTATTTTAGTAAACTTTCTAAAT